>JAESGA010000022.1_pt1 | contig 348198 bp, 367 predicted proteins | sample 9269521 | NCBI WGS metagenome assembly JAESGA01 (sample SAMN14514842, study PRJNA621658) | algae metagenome | isolation source: Aphanothece saxicola GSE-SYN-MK-01-06B and co-occurring heterotrophs from... | place: USA: Grand Staircase Escalante National Monument, Utah | collected 2006-04-15 | reverse complement strand
GCAGCGGCTGTTGCAGGGGAGCCCGCGTCGGTGCGGGTGTGGGCTGGGGCGCCCGGGTCGGCGCCAGCAGCGGCTGTTGCAGGGGAGCCCGCGTCGGTGCGGGTGTGGGCTGGGGCGCCCGGGTCGGTGCCAGCGTCGGTGTCAGCAGCGGCTGTTGCAGGGGAGCCCTCGTCGGTGCGGGTGTGGGCTGGGGCGCCCGGGTCGGTGCCAGCGTCGGTGTCAGCAGCGGCTGTTGCAGGGGAGCCCTCGTCGGTGCGGGTGTGGGCTGGGGCGCCCGGGTCGGTGCCAGCGTCGGTGTCAGCAGCGGCTGTTGCAGGGGAGCCCGCGTCGGTGCGGGTGTGGGCTGGGGTGTCGGGATCAGCTGGGTCAGCGGCGGCACCAGGATCGGAGCCTGAATCGGAACGGCCGTCTGGGGATTGGGAGCGGCGGTGGGCTGCGGTACGGGGGGGGGTTGGCCGCACCCAACTGGACGTGCCTGAACCCTGGGGGATCGAGGCCTGGCCCGCCAGGGGAAGCGCCTGCTGGAGCTGCACCACGGTGGGAGTGCCCGGTGTGGTGAGCTGCTGGTAGATCGGCGGCCTCACCACCTGGGTTGGTGGCGTCTTCGGCGTGGTCTGGGGGTTGAAATTCGCCGCGTCGGTCACGAAGTACTGCCCACCCACCATGTAGAGCACATGGGTGGGCGGGAGATTGCCGGAGGTGGTGAACTGCGGACGGCCGTTGCTGTCGGTGGCGAAATGCCCCTTCCAGTAGGTCACTTCACCGGTGACTGGATTCACATAACGGCAGCCACTGCAGGGGCTGGTTCCTGCATAGCGGCCGTTGTTGCCGTGATAGTAATAGCCCTCCTCGCTCACGTATGGCTGGCTGATTCCCGCTTCCTGGGGCCTGGTGAAGCCTGGATTCGTCTGCCCCTGAGTGATCGTGAACGATCCGCCGGGAACGACCACCATCTGGGTGGTGGGAGTTCCCGGAATCGTCCTGGTCCAGGTGATCAATCCCGTCTGCGGGTTGTAAGGCGCCTTGACGCCATTGCTGCCGACCACCGATGAGGCGCCGCCGTCGATGGTGACCTGCAGGGGGCCGGTGCCGAACTGGTCAACAAACTCCGCGTTCGTGAGGGCAGTCGAACCGGGCTGAACCGTGAGCGTTCCGGCGGTGAGCTGGCCTGAGGTCTGGTCGACCCGGACACCATCGGCATTCAGGAGAACGGACCCGGCTGGTAGCGTCAGGCCCAGAATGTTGGCCTCGTCGCGTTCTTCGGCGACAAGGTTGCCCTGGGCGTCGGTATGGGTCAGACGGCGCTTGAGGGAGCCCCCATTGGTGCTTTCCCGATGGCCCTCCTCGATCGCCTCTATGCCGTCATAGACATAGAAATCAGCCGCCCGGAAGTTCGGGGAGAAGAAGAGATCGTTGAACTGGCCGGCTTTGGCCCCGGAGGTGCTGATCACGAAGCGCTCCAGGTCGTAGGTGGCCTGAAGCGATAGCGAGGCCTGTTGCGGAGAGGGTTTGCCGCTGATCTGGATGAAGCCGAAGCCGGTGGGCAGGCCAGGAGCCGCCGTGAACGTGTTGGTCGGCAACCCGGTGGTGCCGATCCAGAGGGATCCTTCGGCGACCACGCCATTGACGGTGGTGTTGACCCCATCGGTTCCCGTGGCGGCGCTGCGCGTGCCCCTGGTGAAGATCGTGGCCGTTGGACCCACGGTCACCGAGGGAGCCACCAGAGCGATGCCGCCTCCGTTGGTGGAACGGATCGTGCCATCCACCTGGATGGGGCCATCCCCATCGGCCATGACAATGCTGATCAACGGGGCATTCAGGCCAGGGCCATAGGCCTCGCCCGAAAGGAACCGCTGTTCAGCCCCGGCCGCGAGCTTGCCGGTGCTGAACAGGATGCTGGGCACGGAGATCACCGCGGTTGAGCCCACGGTGATGCCCTGGTTGTTGATCAGCACCACAGGGTTGATGGCCCTGAGCACCCCATCAAGGCGTGACACGCCGCCACCACTGCGCACGTAGTTGAGAACGGCTCCCTGGTTCTGGAAATCGACCGTGCCACCGGGGCCGAGGTTGAAGCTGCCCCAGCTGATCACCGCCCGGCCAGGTGTGGTGACGGTGAGGGTGCTCCCTGAGGTGGTCACGCTGTGGGTGCCACTGCCCACCTGCTGGGGGCCGGTGGGCAGCACCTGAGCACGGGCCATCGGCGGCGTGGCGGCCTGGGCCAGCGTCAGCGCCACCACCCCTGCATGCGACAGGCGCCCGAGGAGGGTCTGCAAGCTGATCGAGGCGGTTGGATCGGCGCGTTTCATCAGAACCACCACCGCAGGGATCCCCACACCCTGGCTCCCTTGTTGAACCCGTCAGCATCGGTGTTCTCGAGGCTGCCAGGGTTGTTGCCGATCGGGAAGCCGACCTTCATCGAGAGAAGCCATTCGCCGGAGGTACCCAGATCCACCCCAACCCCCGTCCCGGCCAGGCCAAAGGAATTGGGCCGCAGTGCATCGGTGAAGGGAGTGTTCCAACGCCAGATGTAACCGGCATCGATGAACGCCACAAAAGACAGCAGCGGAGATGCACGGTAGATGAGATCGAACTGGCCACTGAAGCCGCTGTCCCCAGGTGCTTCCCCCGGTGGGTAGGCCCGCACGCCATTGGGATAGCCGAGGGACATCTTTTCGGCTCCGTCCAGATTGTTGAAGGCTTTCTGGGCCTGGATGAACACCTTGGCCTGCCAGCGATCAGAGAAGACCTGATAGCGGCTGTACACCAGACCCACCTTGTTGAAGCCACCATCGGTGTTGGCGGTCAAGGCATCGAGAAACAGATCATTGCTGTTGCCGGAGCGATCCAGATTGCCAAGGCTGTACTGAAGCAATGCCGTGTTCAAGCCGGTGCCGAGAATCGCATCCTGCTTCTGGCCGATCAGGGAGAGCCGAATCACCTGGCTGTCTCTGTCGCGAACTTCCGCATTTTGGATTCTATCGATATAGCTGTTGTATTCAGCGCTGAACGATCCCCAGAGCGATTGCATGGGCCGCCGCCACAGGGGTTGCTGGAAGCCGAGTCGAATGTTGCCGGTGCTGCCATTGATGTCGGCACTGAAGAGTTCGTCAAGGAGCCTGTACTTATTGTAGTTGGCGTAAAGATTGAGTTGGCCTCCGTCGGGTGTGACGGGCAGCGCAAAGTTCAACGATCCCACCCAGTTGCCGGTGCCGGAACTGTTGCCCCACCAGCTGCCCTCTAGGGAGGTCCGCTCCCCCCTGCCAAGAAGATTGGAGCCCGTGAGCGTCAGATCAACGTCAACACTGCCAAGGAAACGGTTGATCTCATTGTTGATATTGAGCTCACCGCTGGTGCGGTCGGTGTCGAAGACGCTGAGCACCACATCGGTGGTGCCGGTCTCGGTTCCAGGCTGGAGCCTGGAGCGCACCTGCACCCCCGCCAGATCGTTGAGCTTGAGCAGGGCGGACGTGAGTTTGTCGAGACGCAGCAGACGGCCCTGGGCCACGGAGGCCCTGATCGTGGCCTTGGCGATGCCGTCGTTGAGGTGGTGAGGCACGCTGGAATCAATCTTCACCTCCCCCATGCGCGCCTCCGTGATGGTGATCACCAGCGGACCACCCTTGGGGCCGCTCGGATCAATGCGCACCAGAGCGAGCAGGCCACGGGAGCGATAGGCGTCGCGAATGGCGCTGCGAAGGGTTTCCAGGTCGCGCAGGCTGACTGGACGGTTCAGATAGGGAGCGGCCAGGGCCTCGAGCTGGCCCTTCCACTCCACCGTCACCCCTTCGAAGCTCACGCTGCTGTAGGAGAAGTCAGGCAGCGTTTCCGGCAGGGGCTCTTTGTCCTGGAGTGGTTGGTCGGGGACCTGGGGCTTGTTGAGCTGCTCCAGCTGGCGACGATTCTGTTCGTCGAGGGTGTCTCGCAGGCGCTGGTCCCGCTCATAGCGCTGAATCGCCCCGGAGGGGAGAGATTGAGCCCAGCCGTTGCCTCCGGTGCTGGCGATGGCGACGATCGCGCAGAGCGCAGATTTCATGGTGCGCTCTGCCATCAGGATTCATGAAACACTTTGTGTTTGTATTGTATCACAGTGTCGTAGTTCATGCCCAGGTTCTTTTTCGGGGCCTGCAAGTTGGAGCCCTGGAGTGATGCGCTGTGTTCAGAACCAGGGCCCAGCGCTATAGGGACCCCTTGAACATCACGCCTGGCTGCCTCAGCGGCACCTCGGCGAGGGAGCCAGCCCTCAGGGCGCCAGCCGCGCCCGGTGCAGACGGCTCTTCTCGTACCAGTCGGCGAATTCCGGCACCCACAACTGCAGGTGGGGCCACATCAGATCGCAGAGCTCACGGATCTCCTGCTGGGCATCGAGCTTGGCCCGCAGGTCGAGGAAGTGCAGGAACGCCCGCAGGGTGAAGCTCACCACGAAGTGCTGGCGGTAGTCGAACGGCAGGATGCCGCGGGCATGCTCCTCGGCGAAGCCCGCATCGAGCAGGTCGCGGTAGCGCTCGGCCGCCGTGCGGCAGAGCTTCAGGTCGATGGCCCGCTGGCCGTCGTCGTAGAGGTACTTCTTGCCCTGGCGGTCGCTGTAGGGCCCCACCGGCCGCAGATAGAACACCTCCTCCAACTCCAGTTCGCCGTTGGCGGCCCGGCGGATGCGGTCGCCCGTGTACCGCATCGACTGCACATCGAAGCTCACCCCCACCCGATGGGTGCGGGCCTGCTGCATCACCGAATGGGGGAACCAGCCCACGTTGAGCACGATCTGGGCGTGCTCCAGGGGCCCGTAGTGGCCGCGCTCGCCGGCCAGCAGTCGCTTGACGCAGATCTCCCCGGCTTTGGTTTCGTCGGGCCACTCGGCCCGGTCGGCGGCCACGAAACCCTCGCTGTAGTCCTGGTGCATCCCCGCGTAGACGCACAGCTGCGGGTTCGGTGTGGCGGCGATCAGCTCGACCCGGAAGCGGGGATCCATGGGCGGGGGTTCGTGGGGGACGTGGATGGCGGGATCAGCCGTGGCTGCGGGGGCCGGCCTGGGGCGTGGCTTGGGGCTGGGGGCCAGAGCTTTCCGCTGCCGCCACGGTTTCGGTCAGGGCACTCACGGCCCCCACGCCCGCCAGCTGCGGCAGGGGCGTGCCGTCGACCAGGGCGCTGCTGAGGGCGTCGAGTTCGGTGCCGCTGCGGGCGCCGATCGAGCGGCCCACGGAGCTGCCGCCGGCATCGAAGAACTCCAGCTGGGGGATGCCGTTGACGTCGTAGCGCTCCAGTTGCGGCTGCCAGCGGGGGTTGTCGACATTGAGCAGCACCACATCCATCCGGCCGCGTTGCTGGCGCTCGATCCGCTCCATCGCCGGCGCCATCGAGCGGCAGGCCTCACACCAGTCGGCGTAGAACTCCACCACCGTGGGCTTGCCATCGGCCAGGGCCACCGTGAGCTCGGGCGACTGGCGGGCCAGCCGCTCCAGGGGGGCTTCCGGATGCAGACCGCCCCGCAGCCACACCATCAGCACCACCAGCACGGCCGCCACGGCCGCCAGAACCATGCGCTCGGTGCGGCCGAGGGCGGAGGGGGGGGAACTGCCCGATGGGGCCATGGACGGCAACGGCACGAGGTGGCGCCCACTCTGGCAGCGGGGGCCGGCCCAGGAGAACGTTGCTAGCGTCAGCGTTCCCGGGCAGGAGCGGTGAAACGGCGCCTCACTCTCCATTTTCCCTCGGAGGCAGTGCACCAGCCGATCACCTATCGCCTCGCCGTCGACTTCGACATCGCCGCCAAGATCCTGCGGGCCCAGATCGCCCCCAACCAGAGCGGCACCATGGTGGTGGAGCTCTCCGGCGACATCGACGAGCTGGATGCCGCCGAAGACTGGCTGGAGGGCCAGGGGCTGGGGCTCAACCGCGCCCCAGGGGAAATCCGCATCGATCCGCTGCTCTGCGTCGACTGCGGCATCTGCTCCAGCGTCTGCCCCAGCGGCGCCCTCCACTACACGCCGGCCACCCAGCGGCTGCAGTTCGAGGCCTCCCGCTGCCTGGTGTGCGAGCAGTGCATCCCCAGCTGCCCGCTGGAGGCCATCACCCTGGTGCTGGAGCCATGAAGGACGTCTTCCGGCTCATGCTGTTGCCGATCCAGGCGCCGATGCTGCTGGTGCTGATGGGGGTGAGCACCTACCAGGGCATGCACTGGAGCCATGCCCTGGAGGCTGGCGGCAACCGCGTGCAGGAACTCACCACCCTGGTCTGGTCGGCCGAGTGCCTGCAGGCGATGTTGATCGTGTTCATTTGCACCATGCCCGACCTGGTGATTCGCCAAGTGTCGATCGTGATGGCGGCCAGCCGGGTGGTGAGCCTGGTGGTCACCCTGCTGCTGGTCACCGTCGGTGGCCTTTACCTGCTGCACCTGAACGTGCTGGCCAACGTGCTGATCATGGGATCGGCGGTGTTGCTGGCCCGGCTGGATCTGCTGCGGGTGCGGGTGGTGCCGCCGCCCCTGGTGCTGGCCGGGGTGCTCACCCTGCTGGTGCTCGGTGGCGCCAACTTCGGCCGCCTGCTGGTGCGCTGATCAGCAGCCCGGTTCGCTGCCCTGCTGATAGCTCCAGACGTTGCCCAGCACCTTCTTCACGTACAGGCGTGTTTCGGGGTACGGGATCGCCTCCACCCACAGCTCCGGATCGCTGCGCAGCTGGGGGTTCACCCAGCCGGCGACGGCGCCGGGCCCGGCGTTGTAGCTGGCCACCGCCAGCAGCGGGTCGCCGCCCCACTGGCGCAGCATCTGCGCCAGGTAGCGGGCGCCGAGGCTGGCGTTGCCGGCCGGGTCCTCCAGCACCGTCTCCGCCACCGGCCCGCCGGCCAGCTCGGCGGCGGTGGCCGGCATCAGCTGCATCAGGCCCGTGGCGCCCACCGGCGAGCGCACCGCCGGGGTGAAGCGCGACTCCTGCTTGGCCACGCCCAGCAGCAGCTCCATCGGCAGCCCGCCCTGGGTGGCGGCCGCCCGGAAGGCCGCCTCGAAGCGCAGCGGATGCAGGCTGCGCTCCAGCTCCCGCTCCAGGGCGCACTGGTTGCCGTCCAGCTTCAGGCTGGCCTGCTCCAGCAGGCCGAAGCCGGTCCAGTCGTCACCGACCCCCTGGCGCAGCCGTCCCTCCAGCAGCAGCTCCCGGCTGCCATCGGGGGCGCGGCGTCCGCGGCGGTGGCGCCAGGTTTCCCAGGCCTCGGTGCGCTGGTCCAGACGCCAGAGCCGATCCAGCGTCCCGTCGCCGCTGGCCAGGGGCCGCCAGTCGGTTTGACCAGCCGGCGTATGGGGGCCGGCATCCAGCTGCAGATCCCCCTGGCCCAGGCGCACGGCGGCACGCCAGCCGTAGTAGCCGCCGGGATGGCGCCGCAGCAGTGCCTCCCAGGTGGCCCGGGCGGCGGCCCCTTCACCGAGCTGTTGCTGAATGAAGCCGATCCAGAAGCCCTGGCGGGCGGCCAGCGGTGGCGGCAGCTGGTCGGTGGGGATGGCCTCCAGCAGCGCCATGGCCGCCGACCAGCGGCCTGCCAGCAGCCGCTCCCGCACGAGATCCCACTGCAGGGTGCGGCTGGCGGGATCGAGGGGCCAGCGGCGCAGCAGCTTGAGGGCGGCGGCGTCGGTGGCGGGATGGGGCCCGTCCCCCTTGGGTTCGGCCTCCAGGATCCGCCGGGCCAGCACCGCGGCACTGTCGCGCCAGCGGGGCGGCAGCCGGGCCAGGGCGGCGGCGGCGGCGGGGCTGCCCTGCTGGGCCAGCAGGCGCACGGCCGCCTCGGCCTCCGGCGCCGTGGGGGCGCTGCGGACCAGATCCAGCAGCAGTCGCTCCGCCTGGCCCTGCTGCTGCTCGTTCCCCGCCAGCAGGGCCCGGCCCAGGCTGAGGCGGCCGCTGGCGCCCAGGCCGTTGAGGGTGGGGCCCAGACAGCGCAGGGCCCCTTCGGCATCGCCCAGCTCGGCCAGGCCCTCGGCCAGCTGGGCCCGCTGGCGGGCCTCCAGCACAGAAGCGTCGTCCTTGCAGACCTGCCGCAGGCGGGCTTCGGCGCCGGGCCAGCGGGCGCCCCAGCGGGCCAGGTGCAGGGCGCCGCGTCGGCGTTCGGCCGCCTCCGGGCCCGCGGCCAGGGCGGCGGCAAGAGCCGCGGGGTGGGCCGGGAAGCGCTGCAGCAACGGCCCGCGCTTGCCCGGCTTGTCGGCGCCGAGGGCGTAGAGGGCATCGGCGCTGGCCGGATCAGCCGGGAAGCGTCGCTGCAGCTGGCGCCACAGGGCCAGGGAGGTTTCCGGGCGCCCGAGGGCCGCGGCGGCCAGGGCGTCCTGCTTCAGCACCAGGGCGGCCAGGGGATCGGGACCCCAGCCCTGGCCCCGCAGCCACTGGCGCTGCTGCTGGGGATCCTTGCTGCGGGCCGCCAGCAGCAGGCTGGCCTCCCGGCGCCGCCAGGGGTCGGCATCCCAGTGCTGCAGCCACTCCAGCCGGTCGGTGGCGGTGGCGGGGTTGAGCGCCGGCTGGCGCGCCAGCAGGGCCCGGCCCCCCACCAGGGCCAGGCCCGTGCCCAGGCACGACAGGGACAGCAGCAGCGGGAGTCGGGCCAATGGCCGGGGGACGGCGTCCGGGGCATTCTGGGCATCCGTCTGCGCCGCACCCGGTGCGATTGCCCTCCCTCCCCGCCCTGCCGCCGTTGTTCGACCGCCTGCCCGGGGCGGGCCAGCGCCGCCGCGCCGTGGTGGTGAGCGTGGTGGCCGTGCTCACCCTGCTGCTGCGGCCGCTCTGGCCCCTGCGGCTGCTGCCGGGCTGGTGCGTGGGCCTGCTGCTGCTCTGGGCCACCCTGGAGCTGCTGCGCTGGCGCTGGTGGCCGCCCCGCTGGCGCTGAGCCCCGCCGGCTGCGGCGGCTGCGGCGTCACCGGGCACGGCGCGTAGCCTGCTGCCCAGTGATGGCAGCGGCATGGGTGAAGCGGCTTCGCATCCGGCGGGGTTCCCCCTCGGGGCCCCCCTGGCCGAGGGCGTGGCCCGCTTCGGCACCGACGGCATCCGTGGCCGCGTCGGCACCAGCGTCACCCCCGCCCTGGCCCTGCAGGTGGGCTACTGGACCGGCGTGGTGCTGCAGGCCGAGGGGCCGGTGGTGATCGGCACCGACTCGCGCCGCAGCGGGCCGATGCTGGTGGCGGCCCTCAGTGCCGGCCTGATGGCGGCCGGGCGCGAGGTCTGGCAGCTGGGGCTGTGCCCCACGCCGGCGGTGCCGGGCACGATCCGGCGCCAGGGGGCCGCCGGCGGTCTGATGGTGTCGGCCAGCCACAACCCACCCCACGACAACGGTCTCAAGGTGTTCGGTGCCACCGGAGCCAAGCTCGTGGCCGCCCGCCAGCAGGCGATCGAGGCGGGGCTCCAGGGCCGCACCGCGCCGCCACCCCTGGCGGGCAACGGCCGGCTGGTGCTGCGGCCCGACCTGCTGGCGGCCTATGTCGATTCCCTGCGGGCCAGCGCCGGCGGCCAGCGCCTCGATGGCTGTCGTGTGGTGCTCGACCTCTGCTGGGGTTCGGCCACCGCCTGCGGTGAGGAGCTGTTCCGCTCCCTGGGGGCGGACGTGCTGGTGCTGCACGGCGAACCGGACGGTGAGCGCATCAACCAGGGCTGCGGCAGCACCCACCTCGAGCCCCTGAAGCGGGCGGTGCTGGAGAGCGACGCCGACATGGGCTTCGCCTTCGACGGCGACGCCGACCGGATGCTGGCGGTGGACGGTCGCGGCCGGGTGGTGGACGGCGACCACACCCTGTACCTGTGGGGTTCGGCCCTGCGGCGCGAGGGCCAGCTCCCGGACGACCGCCTGGTGGCCACGGTGATGTCGAACCTGGGCTTCGAGCGGGCCTGGCAGGCCAGCGGCGGCGTGCTGGAGCGCACCGACGTGGGCGACCAGCATGTGCACGCCGCCATGGAGGCCCTGGGGGCCGGCCTGGGCGGGGAGCAGTCGGGCCACATCCTCTCGGCGCGCCATGGCATGAGCGGCGATGGCCTGCTCAGTGCCCTGCAGGTGGCCACCCTGATCCATGGCGCCGGCCTGAGGCTGGACGAATGGATGGACGGCAGCTTCCAGCCCTACCCCCAGCGGCTGGTGAACGTGACCGTGCCCGACCGGCAGCGCCGCCAGCAGTGGCAGCAGTGCGAACCCCTGCGGCTGGCGGTGGCCGAGGCGGAGGCGGCCATGGCGGGCCACGGTCGGGTGCTGGTGCGGGCCAGCGGCACCGAACCCCTGCTGCGGGTGATGGTGGAGGCGGCCGAGCAGGCCCAGGTGGATCACTGGACCGACCGCCTGGCGGCCGAGGCGGAGCGGCACCTCAACCAGGCCTGAGCCGGAAAGCGCCCTTCAGATCACGCCGTTGGCGCGGAACCAGGCCTGCATCTGCGTCCAGCCGGCGGCCGCGGCGGCGGCCCGGTAAGTGGGCCGGTAGTCGGCGTGGAAGCCGTGGGGCAGGCCTGGGAACACCTCGATGCGGCTGGGGCTGCCGGCCGCCTTCAGGGCCGCCTGCATCCGCTGCACCGACTCCATCGGGATGCCGTCGTCGTCGCCGGCATAGAGCCCCAGCACCGGCGCCCTGAGCTTCGACACCACATCGATCGGGAACAGGGGTTGCCGCTCGCTGGGGGTGCCCACCAGGCGGCCGTACCAGGCCACCCCGGCCTTCAGCTTCGGGTTGTGGGCGGCATACAGCCAGGTGATCCGCCCGCCCCAGCAGAAACCGGTGATGCCGAGGCGCGAGACGTCCCCTTCCCCGCTGGCGGCCACCCAGGCGGCGGTGGCGTCCAGGTCGGCCATGACCTGGGCATCCGGCACCGTCGCCACCAGCGGCAGGATCGCGGCGATGTCGGGCAGCACGGTCACATCGCCCTGGCGATCGAACAGGCTCGGCGCGATCGCCAGGTAGCCCAGCTGGGCCAGGCGGCGGCAGACATCCTGGATGTAGGTGTGGACGCCGAAGATCTCCTGCACCACCAGCACCACCGGGAAGCCCGAGCCCTTGGCGGGGCGGGCCCGGTAGGCCTTCACGGGGCCCTCCGCCGCCGGCACCGACACCCACCCGGCGGTCAGTCCCTGGGTGGAGGTGGTGACGGTGGAGGCTGCCACCGGCCGCACCGCCAGAGCGAAGCCGGCGGCCGCGCCTCCCAGCAACAGCTCCCGGCGGCCGAGGCGGAGAGCCGTGTCGGGAAGGGAGGAGAACGGGGCCATGGGCGTGTGCCGGGCCCCCCAGCCTAGAAACGGGATCCTTCAGGGCCAGCCCTGCAGCCGCTGCACCAGCCTCCCCAGCAGTTCCCGCCGGGCTGGGCTCTGCTGGCCTGCCTCGGTGATCAGCAGGACCTTCACCTGCAGGTCGTCCTCCGTCATCGCCTCGATGCCCAGCAGGCGCGGCGGCTCCAGCAGCCTCGGGGCCCAGCGCGGATCGCTGCCGAAGGCGGCCAGTTCCTCACCGATCAGGTCCATGGCGCCAGCCAGATCGCTGAGGCTGCGCGGCAGCAGCAGCGTCACCTCCGCCCCCGAACGCAACTTGGTGTGGTTCACCACCTGCTCGCAGTGGCTGTTGGGCACCACCACCACCCGCTGATCGGCGCAGCGCAGCTCCGTGCTCAGCACCCCCACATCCACCACCTCGCCCGAGCGCCCACCGATCTCCACCACATCGCCGATGGCGTAGCGGTCGTCGAGCAGCAGCACCAACCCGGCGACGAAATCCCGCAACAACCCCTGGAACACCAGCGCCAGGGCACCGAGCACGGCCCCACTGGCCAGGACGGCATTGCTGGAGAGGTCCCGCAACACGGGGATGCCGAGCACCGTCCAGAGCGCGAACAGCAGCAGGCAGGCCAGGTTCACCAGCCGGCGCAGCACCCGCAGCAGGCTCAGGTAGCGCTGCCGGCGGCGGGCGCGGTGCTCGGCGCTCACGGCCAGATGGCTGGCCCACTGGGTCAGCAGCAGCCCCACCAGGCCCCGCAGCACCATGGCCGCGGCCAGCAGCAGCAGCGCCTTCATCAGCACCACCAGCGGCTGCAGCAACACATCAATGGCGGCCGGGATCTGGCCAGGCCAGGCGAGCAGCAGCACCGCGCCCATCGCCACCCCCAGCAGGATCACCAGCGCGGTCAGCAGCCGACTGGCGGCATGGGTGAGCTGGAGCAGCAGGGGATCGAAGCGCCCCGGTCGCTCAGCGCGGCGGCGCTGCAGGCGGGGCAGCCATCGCTGGCTCTGGTGCCACAACGCCACCACCAGGGCCATCAGCAGGGCCAGTCCGGCCAGGGACACCAGGGCGATCCGCAGGCGCCCGTTGATCTGCTCCTCCCCGAACACGCCCCGGGCGCTGCGCAGGCGGCGTTCCAGCAGACCGCGCCACTGCTCGGCCAGCGCATCGGCGGGCAGGCCGTTGAACGCGGCGTCCTGTTCGGTGACCGTGAGCAGGGGGAAGGGGCTCGAGCGACCGGGCACCAGGGCCGCCAGCTGCCGGCTTCCACCCTGCTGGCGCAGCAGCACCACGCGCAGGGCCTGCGGTGCTCCATGCAGGCCCAGATGGTTGGGGTCACAGGCGGCCTTCGTCCCTTGGAGGCTGAGGCGATCCAGCAGCGCCTCACCGACCCTCTCCCCTGGCGTGCAGGGATTGCGGGGCTCGTACAGCTGGCTCAGGTTGCCCTCGATCACCCGGGCCCGTTCAGAAGCGTCCGGGCCGCTGTCGCCGCCGGCGTCCAACGCCGGCGAGGCCACCGTGATCGCCGGCACCCCCAGGATCCGCACCGTGCCGAGGCGAAAGCTGCCGGTGTTGGCCGGGGCCACCGGGGCGGGGGGCTCCGCCGCGGCGGTCGCCGCCGCTGCGGGGTGTGGCTGGAGCGCCGCCAGGCCGATGGTCAGAGCCAGGCCCAGGGCCAGAAGCAGGGCCAGGCCCCGCCGCGTCACGACGCCCAGCGCCGAAAACAGGCCATGGCGGGGGGAGCGCAGCGGCTGCAGGGCTCGGGTCATCGGTGTGGCGTTGGCTGCAATCCAGCCAGACTTTGGCAAGCACGCCCGCTTCACCTACGCCGACGCCCAGGTGCTGCCGCGCTGATCCCCGGAGGGGCCGGCAATCCGTCGCTCCGCGGGTGAGTTTGCCGTCATCCCCGCCGGTGCGTGAGGGGCAGATTGAAACCACTCAAAGGTCCACGTCCATGGCACGCCTTGCAACCAACCTCAGGCCATGGCTGGCAAGGCGCCTGAGGGCAACGGCCGCCGCCCTCTGGCAGGAGCCAGCGCCGCCCCCGGTGGCCGTGAGCAGCCCGCCCCTGGCCCCGGCGCCGGTCCGCCCGCCCGCTCCACCGGCTCCACCCGTCGATCGGGTCGCCGCTCTCTGCCCCGGGGTGCGGGAGCCCCTCTCGGTGGAGGCCGCCGTGCTCAGCCGTGACATGACCGTGCTCAAGCGCGAAGCCGCCGATTCCCTGGCGGCCCTGGGCGCCGCCCATGCCCTGATCAGCTCCGCCCGGCTGGCCCAGGTGCAGGAGCTGCGGCCCCGGGTGATCGAAGGCCAGGCCTCAGGGGAGGCCCTGATGGCGCTCGCCGCCGAGTATCAGGGCTGGCAGGGCGACCAGGTGCGCATCTTCGATGCCCTGGCGCTGGTGATGCGGATGGGGGTGCCCCGGGGTCTGGCGTTCGATCAGCTGGATCCCGGTCTGGAGGAACAGGCCCGATCTCACCTTGCGTCGTTGTCCCTGGAGTACCAGCGCCGCTTGCTGGCGGAACAGTTCCAGCCATCCGTCTGAAACTGGCGGTGATCCAGGCCCGTCGGCCTCTGGACGCAACGGCTACCATCCCGCTCCGTGATCCGGCCGTCCTCCGGGTTGCTGAGTCCCATGGATGCGTTCCGGCTGCTCGCGCTCCTGATTCTGGTGGCGTTGCTGGTGGGTTTTGTGGGCCTGCTGCTGCGCCGCAACCTGTTTCTCAAGGTCATGGCCATGGACGTGATGGGGTCGGCCGTGGTGGCCCTGTTCGTGCTCGTGGCGGCACGCACCGGGCTGCAGAGCCCGATCCTGTTGGCCCCCGCCGCCGCTGAGACGGCGACGACCAGCGTTCCCCTGGCTGACCCGATCCCCCAGGCCGTGATTCTCACGGCGATCGTGATCGGCCTTTCCATCCAGGCCCTGCTGCTGGTGGTGATCACCCGCCTCTCCCGCGTGGATCCCAGCCTGGATCTGGACAGCTTCGAGATGGGGAGCGGGGCAGCGGGGGGTCGGCGCTGATGGCGCCCCTCTCCGGTGAAAGCCTGCTGATCGGCTGGCTGCTGCTGCCGTTCATGGCGGCCTTCCTGGCCGCCCTGCTGCCCCCCCTGGCCCGCTGGCTGGCCCTGGCCTGTTGCCTGGCCACCGCCGCCGTGGCCGCAGCGATCCAGGCCGGTGCCCTGCCGGCCAGCCTCCACCTGCTGGGGCCCTACGGCGTGGCGCTGCAACCCGACGCCCTGGCAGCCCCCTTCCTGCTTCTCAATGCCCTGGTGTCTGGTGCTGTGGTGCTCGACGGCTGGCGCCGGCCGATGCCGGGCCCGTTCCTGCTGCTGCTGATGGTGTTGCACGGGGGCCTGGCCTCGGCCTTCGTGGCGGTGGATCTGATCAGCCTCTACGTGACCCTGGAGGTGGTGGGGATCAGTGCCTTCCTGTTGATCCTGATCACCCGATCGGAGCGCTCCCTCTGGCTGGCGTTGCGTTACTTGCTGATCAGCAACACGGTGATGACCTTCTATCTGGTCGGCGCCGCCGTGGTGTATCTGGAGCAGGGCAGTTTCCAGCTGGCGGCCGTCGGCGCGGCTGGAGCCGCCGCCCTGGCCCTGTTGCTGGTGGGTCTGCTCACCAAGGCCGGTCTGTTCCTCTCCGGGCTTTGGCTGCCCCGCACCCACGCCGAGGCGCCGGCGGAGGTGTCGGCGCTGCTCTCCGGGGTGGTCGTCGTCGCCGGAATCGTTCCCCTGCTGCGGCTCGCCGGCGCCGTGCCCGCCCTGGCGGAGGTGCTGCCGGTGATCGGTGTGGCCAGCGCCGGCCTGGGTCTGCTGTTCGCCCTGGTGGAGGCGGATGCCAAACGGCTGCTGGCCTGGAGCACCCTCTCCCAGATGGGCCTGGTGGTGCTGGCACCCGTCGCCGGAGGGCTTTACGCCCTCGGCCATGGTCTGGCCAAGGCCGCCCTGTTCCTGCTGGCCCGGCGCTTCCCCGGCCGTGACCTGGCCGGCTGGACCGGCCGGCCCCTGGCCGCCGGCCTGCTGGTCCCCCTGTGGATCGCCTCGCTGTCGATCGTGGGTGTGCCGCCGCTGCTGGGCTTCTTCGCCAAGTCGGGCCTTGATCGCGCCCTGCCGGGGCCGTCGGGCCTGCTGCCCAGCCTGCTGAGCGTGGGCACGGCGGCGGTGTTCGCCCGTCTCTGGAGCGCGCCCTTGCAGCCAGCGGCGCTGCCGCCTTCCGCCAGCGTGCAAGCCGATCCGGCCTGGTCGCCTGGGGTGGTGCTGCTGCTGGCGGCGCTCGTGCTGCTGGGTGCCGGCGAGGCCAGCCGCAGCTGGGGTCCCGCCCTGGCAGCGGAGGCGGCCAAGGCGGGGTTGGTGCTGGCGGCTGGGATGGGGCTGCACCGGTTGCTGCAGCCCCTGCGGCGCAGCCCCTGGTTCCGGCTGCCGGACCTGGAGGGCTTCCCCGATCTGATCGGTGGCATCGGTGTGGTGGGGGCGGGACTGCTGGTGTGGGTGCGATGAGACGCCTGCTCCCCCTGTTGCTGACCACCGGCTTCCGCCTGGCGGTCTGGTGCCTGCTCACCGCCGACCTGAGCCGCCTCAACCTGATGATCGGTCTGGTGGTGGCCCTGCTGCTGCCCCGCGCCCACTCCCGGCCCCTGCCCCTGCGCGCCCTGCTGCGGGCCCTGGGGCGCAGTCTGCTGGCTGTTCCCCAGGCCTACCTGGAGGCCCTGCGGCTCATCTTTGGCCACGAGCCTGTGGAGGCTGAGATCAGCGAGTCCGCCACCGAAGGGAGCATCCCCCTGCTGGTGTTCCTGGACGTGTTCCGCATCACCCTCACCCCCTTCACGATCGTGCTCGGCCTGGAGGACGGCGGCCGCCGGTACCGCATCCATGCCATGAAGCCTGGCCCCCGCCATGGAGGCCAGACCCCATGACGGTGCTGCTCTGGGGGATGGTGCTGGCCCTGCTGATCCCGATCGCCGTGGCCTGCCGGCCCAGCGACGTCTGGCACCGCCTGGCGGCGTTCGCCAGCGTCTCCACCAAGGTGGCGCTGATCACCCTGGTGGTGTCGGCGGTGCGGGGCGACCGGATGCTGGGCCTGGCCGGCGTCATCGTTCTGTGCGCCGGCAATGCCGGTCTGCTGCTGCTGGCCAACCTGCTGCGGGGGACGGAGAGATGACCCTCGCTTCCCTGGCCGATCACGCCAGCCTGCTGCTGCTGGGGGCGGGACTGCTGTTCTGGTTCTGGGGCACCTGGCCCCTGCTCGAAAGCCGCACCTACCTCAGCAAGCTGCACGCCCTGTCGGTGGCCGACACCCTCGGCTCGACGCTGATGTTGCTGGGCCTGCTGCTGCGGATCCCTGGCCAGTGGCCCCTGCTGGTGCTGGCCCTGGTGGCCCTGATTCTGTGGAACACGATCTTCGGCTACGTGCTGGCCAACTGCTGGCTGGACTCCCGTCGGCCAATACCCCCGGAGCCGAAGCCATGAGCGGCACCTTTTCCCTGGCTGGGGAGCTGGACCTGCTGCTGCCGATCACCGCCCTGTTGCCCCTCACCGCCGTGTTGCTGGTGAACCAGTCGAATCCCTACCAGACCCTGGTGCTGCGGGGCATCCTGGGGTCGGTGTCCACCCTGCTCTACGCGTTGCTGGGGGCCCCGGACGTGGCGATCACCGAGGCGCTGGTGGGCACCCTGCTGTCCACCACCCTCTATGCGGTGGCGCTGCGGTCTTCGATGGCGCTGCGGTTGTCCTATCCGGCTGACGACCCCCCCAGTGAGGCCTGTCTGGAGCGGTTGCGCGACTGGCTGGAGCCCCTGTCGCTGCGGCTGCGGCTGCTGCCACCGGTACCGGAGCAGACCGGCGAGGCCGACGCAAGCCACGGGTGCCTGGGGCCGGGCCTGCGGCTGGAGCTGGCCAACCCCCGGCTGGTGGCGCGTCTGCAGGCCCTGGAGGGCTTTCGCCGCTGGCGGCAGGGCGGCGGTGAACTGCTGCTCCGGGAGCTTCCATGACCTGGCTCTACCTGCTGGCCGCCGCCGCCCTCTGCCTGGCCCCGCTGGACGCGACCCTGCCGCCGGCGCCCCCCATCGGTCCGGTGATCGCGTCCCTCGCCGCCATGACCGATGTGCCCAATCTGGTGTCAGGGGTGATCCTGCACACCCGTCTGTACGACACCATCGCCGAGGTGGTGGTGTTCACCCTGGCCTCCATCGGGGTGCGCTTCCTGCTGGCCGGGGAGCCCACCAAGACGAGCATCCGTGCCATCGACGATCCCCCGTCAGTGGTGCTCTGCCAGCTCGGGGCCACCCTGGCCGCCCTGATCGGGGTGGAGCTGGCCCTGCGCGGCCACCTGTCTCCGGGTGGCGGCTTTGCGGCGGGCGTGGCCGGTGGCACCGCCATCGGCCTGATGCTGATCAGCGGCTCGGCCCGGCTCTCCGACCGCCTCTACCGCCGCTGGCGGGCTGACCTCTGGGAGAAGGCCGCGGTGATCGCCTTCGTGCTCCTCTCCGCCTTCGCCCTTGGGGGGGTCCCCTTACCTGCCGGCGGCTTCGGCACCATGGCCTCCGGGGGCTGGATCCCCCTGCTCAACGTGCTGGTGGCCCTCAAGGTGACCCTGGGCTCCTGGGCGATGGTGCATCTGTTCGTGCGCCATCGGGGGTTGCTTTAGGAGGCGCCTGCCCGTCGGAACCGGGCCCCACGTGCTGGCGCTGCACCGCATGGATCAGCGATTGACGATGGCAAAGCCGTGGAATGCCGGGATTTCAGCAGGCGAAGCCTTGCGGCCTGATGATGATCAGGCACCCTAATTGATAAGAGAAAAGTCCATCCAGTTCGATGCATTCGAGGCCATGCCGGAGACGGTCTTCGCGGCACCGAGTAGCAGACACGAAACCTATCGGTCCGGATGGATTTCTGTCTGATGGGCAAGGTCGCCATGCTCCAAGGCATGAATGCCAAGACTTTGTCACGCATTTGCGTGTGAACGGGATAAATCTTTAGACCATCTGACGTGGGCTTGCCCGAGAGTTTCTGGTCAACAAAGGCTGAGCGAGACGTGGTGAACGGGCTGTGTTGAAGCACTTCTGCGTCAGATGCACGGCGATCAGTCGCTCGGCCTATCTCTAGCCTCAAGTTAAATCCATGGCCATAGGGATATGCAGCGATGCAGACTTGTAAAGCCCGTCATCCTCGCGGCGTTCCTTTGCGGTGGATTACTCCCGGTAAAAGCGCAGTTCTCTGGCGCCTATTCCCCATCGCAATGGACCCTGACGAATTCCACGTACTACGACCCCCAGCAAGGCGCGACATTCCCCGCGAACGGTTACGTTGATACGCTAAACGCGCCTGCCTCCATTCAGCTCACAGGGCCTTATTTTGTCTACGTTGGCCCCAGTACTCCGAGTTTTCAGTACACAAGTTATACCATCAATGCAGATCAGCTGGGCACCTACACCTTTGCATGGAGTTATGCAAGTACCGATCAGTATGGGCCCTTATTCTCTGCGCCAAGTTTTATCAACAAAGGGTCTCTAGAGGCATTTGCCGGATTCGATTCATTTGGACCAATGAATCAGTCAGGATCTGGCTCCTACAGCTTTGCGGCCAATGACCTTTTTGGATTCCAGGTCGAGTGTGTCGACTGTGTCTCCGGGATATCCTCAATCACGATCTCTGATTTTCTGTTCACGCCTCCCTTCATTCCTCCTTCGGGGATCGTGTCAGGGAACAATGCCACGGCCAGCAATCCTTACAGCACAACCTTTGCCGGCGGCACACTGCTGGTGGACATCCCGGGAATCTTCCCCACTTCCTTCAATACAGGCATGGGTGGCACCATTGACATCAATGGTTTGCCATCCATCTTCACGGGTGTCTTTAGCGGTCTTGGCAATCTTTCTTTTGTGAACTCCTCGCGGGGTGGATTTCTCGTTCTTGGTGGAGCCAGCACCTACACGGGCTCCACAACTGTAGGTCCTGGTGCCAACCTTATTGTCAATGGCTCCATCGCCTCGTCCTCAGGCCTTGATGTCACTTCTGGTGGCTTGATTGGAGGCAATGGCAGCTTGCCTCAGACCAATCTTGTAGCCGGTGCCAGAATCGCTCCCGGTACTTCCATTGGCCAGATCACGGCCAGCGGACTCAGTCTGAACGGAGGCACGATCGAGGCTGAACTTCAGGGACCTCAAACTGATCGCATCAATGTAACGGGTAACGTCACAAACTTTTCGGGAACGGTCAATCTGATGGCATTTGGCGGGGGCACACCCTGGCCGATGATGGCCTACGAGATTCTTTCCGCACCAAACAGCACCGCTTTTGCGTCTTTCAACAGTGTGACCCTGAATCCATCTGGGGTAACCAGCGCCCTGTTGCAATTTGGCACCACATTGACCCAGGAAGTCGATGGCAACCCCAGAACCTTTGATATCCAATGGCGCCCTCTCAACGGCTTGGGCGCCACCACATCGGCGCTGCAGTTCCTGGGAAAAGGGTATGGCAACCAACTGGCCGCTGGCGGAGTCTTCGACCGCGTCTTCCTTTCGCTTGCCAGCAACGCCGCCAACAACACGAACAACACCGGCGCTGTGATTGGCACGACGGGCTTCACCACCGGCCAGGCCGCTGCCGCTGGAATCTCGCCCGATTTCCTGAGTGCCACCAACCAGCTGCTCAGCCTCACCACTGGGAGCACGCTCATCGCCGCTGTGTCCTCACTCTCCCCGGAGCCCTATGCAGCCTTCCAGAGCGTTGGCCTCAACACCCTCAAGCGCCAGCGGGAGTTGCTGCTGGGCCAGGCTGGCAACTGCAGCACCACAGGCTGGGTGGTGAAGGCGCCCGCCAGGAAGGACGACAAGCCGTCCAGACACCCCTTCTGCTTCTTCGCCCAAGGCGCCAACGCAACCAGTTCCATCAACGGCCAGAACGGACTCTCGTCCTACAACGCCGGCATCTTCTCCACCTTCTACGGCGTCGAATACCAGGCAGGTCCACAGTGGACCCTTGGCGCCGCTTACGGATACGGCAGCTCCTACATGAACAACATGGCTCTCTCCAATGGGCATGTGACAGCGAACGTCAACAGCGTCAGCCTCTTTGGGGTTTACAAGCCATCACCAGCCTGGACCCTGCGCGGCTTGTTCGGTTATGGCAGCTTCAATGGCAATGGCAGCCGCACACTGTCTTTCATCGGCAACGGCTCGGCCATCACGGCCAATCCCAGCGCCGATGGATTCACCTTGGCGCTGAATGCTGATGTGCTGATCCCTCTCAGCAAGTCAACCGCCCGGACCCCTTTCTACCTCAAGCCATTGCTCGGTATTGCCTGGGGCAGCTACCAGCAGGGCAGCTTCCATGAATCCAACAGCGGTGCCCTGAATCTGAATGTGCAGCGCCATGCGGCGAATAGCCTGCTTGGCACGGTTGGCGTGGAGTTGGTCACTGCGCCGATTCCACTGAACAGCAGCAACACCATCTCGATCACACCTCGGTTGGCCATCGCCTACCAGGTCGATGCCCTTGGCGGTAACACAGAGAACAAATCTCTGACATCATCCTTTGTGCAAGCCCCGGCGGCTGGTTCCTTTACGACCCAGGGCGAGAACCGTGGCACCAATACACTGACGGTGGATGCAGGGGTTGATCTGAAACTGGCCAAGAACGCCTCGATCTACGCCAACCTGGGTTATGAGTTCTTCTCCAATGGCTCCCAGTTCACCTATGGGGGCGGTCTGAAGGTGAAGTTCTGATCCAAACGGACGGGCTGGAGCAAGCTTTTCACCACCGCGATTAGCCATCCGTTGTCTTTGGCGCACTGGCTGCCGGTGATCTTGATGTGCTTCCACACCGGGAGGTTGCGAAACGCCTGCAGGAGGAATTCCATCACCGAGGGGTGACGGTGGTTCCCCAGTGCCGCCGGCTGGCGGTCGTGAGAATGGGGGTTGAGATCCCTTTTCTCCAATGCCCCCAGGCGCGGCAGTGGGCGTTGCGGCAGCGCCGTCACAACTTGCCTGTGGTGGCTTTCAGCCGCGAAGGCGCCATGGGTCATGGCAGCGCCGTGGCCCCCGCCCGCAGGCTGGAGCCGCGCTCGCCGGCGATCACCTCGATGCCGCCGCGGATGCGTTCGCGCAGGGCGCCGACGTGGCTGATCAGGCCGATCAGGCGGCCCCCCTCCCGCAGGCGGTCGAGCTCGTCCATGGCCAGCTGCAGGTTGTCGGGGTCGAGGCTGCCGAAGCCCTCGTCGATGAACAGGGCCTCCAGGGGCAAGCCGCCGGCGTGGGCCTGCACCGTGTCGGCCACGCCCAGGGCCAGGGCCAGCGAGGCCTGGAAGGTTTCGCCGCCCGAGAGGCTGCTCACTTCCCGTGTCTCGCCGGTGTAGGCATCCAGCACGTTCAAGCCCAGACCGGCGTTTCGGCCGCCGCGGCCCCCCTCATCGGTGAGCTGTAGCTGGTAGCGGCCGGAGGTCATCAGGGCGAGCCGCTGGTTGGCGTAGCCGCAGATGTCGGCGAGGTAGGCCGAGAGCACCCAGCGCTGCAGGGAGATGTAGGGCGCCGCCTTGCCCTGGCAGCGGTTGGCCACGGAACTGAGGCGCTCGGCCTGCTGCTGCTTCTCCGCCAGATCGGCGGCTCCGGACCGGTGTTCCGCGGCGAGGCGGATGATCTCCCGCTGGGCGCCCCGGGCTTCGCTGTGGCGTTCCACCGCCCGGGTGCGGGCCCCATCCAGGCGGGCCACGGCCTCGCCGGCGGCGGTGGTGTCGGGCCGGGCTGCCGGCAGATCGGCCAGATCGGGGGCCGCCAGCAGGTTGCGCTGCTGGATCACCTCCGCCTCGTAGGCCGCGATCCGCTCGACCAGCTTCAGGCGCCAGCTCTCCTCCTGCAGGGCCGCTGCGGCATCCGCCGCCGTGGCGAACGGCGAGGCGGCCAGCTCCTGGCCCAGCCGCCGGGCCGCCTGCTCCAGCGCGCTGGTGGCACGGGTGTGGGCGCCGGCCCCGGCCACCAGGGCCTGGAGGGCGGCCTCCAGGGGCCCGAAGGCCCGCAGCACCGCGCCGGGCTCCAGCCCCTCCCCCAGCTCCCGCGCCACCTGCTCCGCCAGGGTCCGCTGCCGCTGGCTGGCCTCATCGGCGGCCCGGCGCTCCAGGGCGATCACCGTGGCGGCGGCCTCGATGGCCTTGGCCAGCTGCTGGCGCTGCTGCTCCCGATCGGCGGTCCGCTGCTCCAGCGCCGGCAGGCCGGCGGCCAGGGCCTGGGCCGCCGTGTGGGCCACGGCAGCCGCGTTGGCCGCCTGGCGGGCACCGTGCGGATCGGGGCCGTCGCCCGCCTTCTCCAGCACGGTGCCCAGGGCGGCCTGGGCGTTGGCCAGGGCCACAGCCGCCAGCTGCGCCGCCTGGGTGGCCGCGGCCAGGGTGCGTTCGGCGGCGGCGATCGCCCCGTCATCGACCGCGTCGGCCGAGGGCCGGGCCGGTGCCGGGTGGTCGGTGGCGCCGCAGACCGGGCACGGGGCGCCGTCGGCCAGACCCCCGGCCAGCCGGGCGGCCATGCCCTCGATCTGGCGCCGCCGCAGCGCGTTGAGGCCGGCGGCCGCCGTGTTGACGTCGCGATCGGCCCCGTTCCTGGCCACCTCGGCCCCGTTCTGCCGCTCCCGGGCCTGGGCGATGGCTTCGGCGGCCGCGGCACGGCCTTCGGCCTCCCGGGCGGCCCGCTGCAGGCCTTCGAGCTGGTCGCGGGCGCTGCGGGCCTGGACAAGCCGGGCCAGCTCCCGCTCCTGCTCCGTCGCCAGCCGCTCCTGCTGGGCGACGGCGGTAGCCCGTTGGGCCTCGGCGTCGCCGGCCCGCTGGCTGGCGGCGGCCGCGGCCCCCCCGGCCTGGACGGCTTCTTCGGCCTTGCGGGCCAGCTCCCGCACCTCCGCCCCCCGGGCGGCCAGGTCGGCCCCGGCCGCGGCGAGAGCTTCGGCGGAGGGCAGGGCCGTCAGATCCAGCCCCAACACTGACGGCGGCAGCGCCCGCGCCCCGGCCCTGGCCTGGTTCGCTGCCCGCAGCTGCTCCTGCAGCCCCCGCTCCACCAGGGCGAGGGACTGGCGGGCCCCCTGTTCGGCCCCCAGGCTGGAGCGCAGGCGTTCGGCCCGCTCCGCCAGCTCCAGCTTCTGGCGGTACGCCTCCACTGTCTCCCGTTTGGCGTCCAGTTCACCCAGCCGGGCGGTGGCGGCGGCGCGACGGTCCCAGCGGTCCGCCTGCGCCGCCAGGGCCGCTTGGCTTGTCTGGGCCGCCTGCAGGCTGGCGGAGGCCTCCCCCAGGGCGTCTTGGGTGCCCTGCACCACCACGCCGATCCGCTCCACCAGCGCCTCGAGGCCGGCCTGGTCGGCGGGTGGTTCGGCCGAGTCGGTCCCCTCCTCCGGCGGCTCGGGCGCGTGGGGCGCCCAGGCGTCGGCGGCCCGGCGCCGCAGCACCGCCTGCTCCCGGGCCTGCTCCAGCGCCAGGTTTCGCGCCGTGCGGGCCTGGTCCTCCAGCCACCAGCCGGCCCGCTCGTAGATCACCGTGTCGAAGAGCGTTTTGAGCAGGGCTTCGCGCTCCTCGGCCTTGGCCCGCAGCACCTCGGCGAAGCGCCCCTGGGGCAGCAGGATCACCTGGCGGAACTGGGCGGCATTGAGCCCCACCAGGTGTTCCACCTCCCGGGTCACCTCGGTGGTCTTCGCCGCCACGGCCTGCTCCGGCGCCCCGGCGTCCAGCCGGAACAGGACCGCCTGGGCAGCCTTCTCGGTGGTGCCCTGGCCGCGGGCCTTGGGGGCCGTGTGGGCGGGGACCCGCTCCACCCGGTAGCGGGCGTCGCCGCAGGAGAACTCCAGGCTCACCCGGGGCACGGCGCCGGGGGGGGCGTGGTCGGAGCGCAGCCCCTTGACGCTGCGGTCGCCGGACACCTCGCCGTAGAGGGCAAAGCAGAGGGCATCGAGCAGGAAGGTCTTGCCGGCGCCGGTGGTGCCGTGGATCAGGAACAGCCCCTCGGCAGCCAGGGCGTCGAAGTCGATCGCCACCGGATCGGCGTAGGGCCCGAAGGCCTCGATCGCCAGCCGGTGCGGCTTCAGTGCTCCCCTCCCCGTTCCGCCGCCGCCAGGGCCGCCCGCAGCAGCTCGGCCTCCGGCTCGCCGGGTGGCTGGCCCTGCTGGTCGGCGAAGAAGGCGGTGGCCAGCTCCAGCGCCGAACGGGCCTGGCGCACCTGGCGGTGGCGCTCGGCGCTGCCGGCGTGGGCCAGCTCCGGGGGTTCGTGGCGCAGCTCGGCGATGTGGGGGAAGCGGGTCCGCAGGCGGGCCATGGCCTGCAGCGGCAGGGTGTCGTCGGTGAGGATCGCCCGCACCCGCGCCTCGCTGGCGGCGGCGTGGGCAGGGTCTGAGCAGAGCTCGTCGATGGGTCCCCGCAGGGTGCGCAGGCGCCGGCCCACCCCCAGGGGCACCACCTGCACCGTCGGCGTCCCGTCGGCGGCCAGCTCCACGATCCGCACCGACTTGACGTGCTTCTCCTCGGAGAAGGAATAGGCCAGGGGGGTGCCCGAGTAGGCCACCCGGGGGCCGTCCAGCTGCTGGGAGGCGTGCAGGTGGCCGAGGGCCACGTAATCGAAGCCTGAGAAGGTGTCCACGCTCACCCGGTCGACGTTGCCGATGGTGAGCTGCCGCTCCGACTCCGAGATTTCGCCGCCGGCCACGAAGGTGTGGGCCACCAGCACCGAACGGTGGGGCGACCGTGCGCGCCGATCGGCGTGGATGCGCTCGATGGCCAGCCGGGTCACCTCCTCGTGGCGCAGGCGCACCGGTTCGCCGGCCAGGGCCGGCCCGACCACCGCCGGCTCCAGGTAGGGCAGGGGATAGATCGCCACCGGCTCACCCCCGTCCCGGGGCGTCACCAGCACCGGCTCCTGGACCCGCCCCACGTCGCCCCGCACCGTGACCCCGAAGGCCGAGAGCAGCGGGTCGTACACCGACACCCGCACATGGGAATCGTGGTTGCCCGCGATGGCCACCACGGCGGTGCCGCCGGCGCTGAGCATGGCCAGGGCCTGGTTGAACAGGACCACGGCTTCGGCCGGCGGGATGGCCCGGTCGTAGAGGTCGCCGGCGATCAGCACCGCATCGACGGCATGCTCCCGGGCCAGTTGGGCGATCCGCTCGATCGCCGCCGCCTGCTCCTCCAGCAGCGAGGCGCCGTGGAAGCTGCGGCCCAGGTGCCAGTCGGAGGTGTGCAGCACGCGCATCGGAACAAGGTACCGAGGACTGCGGAGCTCCCAGGCGGTCGTCAGTTCATGCAGGCGTCCGTCAGGGAGTGGAGGGTCTGGACCTGGCCCGGGGAGAGGGCAAAGCTCAGATCTCCGGCGGAACTCGGCACCGTGATCTTCAGGGGCAGGCCGTCGGCAGGGGTCGGATCGAGGCAGCCGGCGTCGAACTGGGAGGATGTGGCCGGAATGGCACCGCCGGCAGAGGCCGTCAGCTCTTTGCTGAGGTTGGCGAGACTCCAGTCCTGATCCCTGCCATCACTGAGCAGCAGGGGACGGGCATGGTCCAGAGTCAGCCTGGGGGACTCCGCATTCAGCCGTAAACGCAGACCCGTGGCCGCGTTGATGTCGGAGCGCTCGTAGAGCATGACGCCGAGACGATGGCCAGCGCCATCATCAAGATTCCAGTTGCCAGCTGTTTCGGCGGCCGAGGCGGCGGGTGGCGACAGGAGCGATGCCAGGAGAAACAGTCCGATCGCAGCGGTCCAGGCCTGCCCGATGACGACCAGACGACGCCGGAACGCCATCACCATAGACGTGAGGAAAGCGGCGATTCTTTTCATTGTCGTGTGGTGTTGTGTGGGGACATTTACAACCTAATCAGGTCTCACACAGCAACGCAGGCGGATATCCAGCATGTGGAACAGTTGCCATCTCCATTAGTGTTGATAGGAAAAAAGAGCCCGTTCATCGCTCGTTGTGAGTCTCAACTCCTGCCTCTCAAGAAGGGCCTCATAGCTCCGGTCTCGATCTATTGTCTGCAGCAGATTCAGTCCCTGCTGCAGCAGCCGTGCATCGCTGATTTCATCGGATGACGGCCTAGAAGCGCATCCTCGGGCGCGGCGCCTGGCTCATGTCTCATTGCGTGCCAGCCCCAGGGCGCGCACCAGCGGCCCGAAGGGCTTGAGGAAGCGGCTTTCGTGCAGGCGCCCCTTGAGCACCCGGTGCCAGTACACCCAGGGGAACACCCGCGTTTCCACCAGGAACATGCTCCAGCGCTCCTTGGTGGGATCCACCAGGAACGAGCTCACCGGCTGGAGGCTGTAGTCGAATTCCGCCATCACAACGTCGTGGAAGCTGGTGATCAGGGGGCAGGCGGTGTAGCCGTCGTAGTGGGCTTGCAGTGGGCCTCCATCGAGGTGGGCCAGCAGGTTGGCCACCAGCACCGGCGCCTGGCCGCGCACGGCCGCCAGGCTCTTGGCCGTGGGCAGCGAACTCACGTCGCCGAGGGCGAACACATCGCCGTAGCGCTTGTGCTGGCAGGTGAATCGATCAACCTCCACCCAGCCGCCCGGCCCGGTGATCGCCAGGGGGCTGCTGGCGATCACGTCCGGCGCCGCCATCGGGGGCACCACATGGAGCAGGTCGTAGGGGATCTCCTCGCGGCGCGGTTCCTGGCCCTCGGCCAGCACCTCGAACACGGCCACCCGCTCCTGGGCGCGCACCTCGACAAGGTTGTGCAGCAGACGGGTTTCGATCCCCCGGCGCGCCACCACCTGCTCCACGGTGGCGTTGTAGGCCTCCACCGGGTACAGCTGCGGCTGGGCGCTGCAGAAGATCAGATGCGTGTTCACGCCCACCCCGCTGGTGGCCTGGAAGATGTCGTCGGCCAGGTACATCACCTTCTGGGGGGCGCCGCCGCATTTGATCGGTGTGGCCGGATGGGTGAACAGGGCCGTTCCACCGCGGAAGTCGCGGATCGCCTTCCAGGTGGCGGCGATGTGGGGGTGGGAGTAGGTGCTGACGACGCCGTGCTGGCCGAGGGCCTGCGGCAGGCCCTGGATGCGGCTCCAGTCGAGCTTCAGGCCCGTGGCCACCACCAGCACTTCGTAGCTGAGGCTGGCGCCGGTCGCGGTGATCACCCGGCGGACCTCCGGCTCGAAGCGGGCGGCGCTGTCCCGGATCCAGACGGCACCGACCGGGATCACGGCGGCCTCGGGCCGCTGGGTCTGGGCGTAGGGGAGCAGGCCGGCGCCGGCCAGGATCCAGCCGGACTGGTAGGCGTGAACGGAGGCGGGCTCCAGGATCGCCACGTCCAGACCGGGGCGGGCGCGCAGCAGCTGGGCGGCGACGGTGATCCCGGCAGAGCCACCGCCCACGATCAGAACCCGGTGCTGGCGATGGTGTTTCGCTACGGATTCGCCCATCCCACGGCCATGCTCTTCGTTCCAACCTGGGTCGGGCCCCAGCCGACACGCCGCCCGCCACACACAAGTTAATGCGCCAAAACGCATAAAAAGATAAAATTAGTGGAAACCTCGCCGGTCGCGTCGATGCCTCCAGCTCCGCTGCGGCTGCAGAAGCATGGGGGCATCTTCACCGCGGTGAACCCCTCCGACTGGCTGCGCCACTGGCGCCACCCCAACCACCTGATGCTGGCGGTGCCCTGGCCGGGCTTCTTCGCGTTGATCGCCGCGGGGTATCTGCTGCTCAACCTGCTGTTCGCCCTGATCTTCTGGAGCGACCCCCATGGCATTGCCGGGGTGGCTGGCGAGGCCACCAGCTTCCTGGAGGCCTTTTTCTTCAGCGTTCAGACCCTGGGCTCAATCGGCTATGGCGCGTTCCATCCCAGCAGCCTGTTCACCCATCTGGTGGTCACCGTCGAATCGTTGCTGGGACTGATCGTGATCGCCCTGACGACGGGGATGGCGTTCAGTCGCTTCTCCCGTTCCACGGCCCGGATCCTGTTTTCTGAGGTGGCCACGGTTCACGACTACAACGGGCAGCCCACCTTGATGTTTCGCCTGGCCAACGAACGCCGCAAAACCATCCTGGAGGCCAGGGTTCAGGCGTTTCTTGCCATTGATGAGCGCACCTCCGAGGGGCACCGGATGCGACGCCTCCACCCGATGCTTCTGAGCCGTGATCGCTCACCGCTGTTTCTGCTCACCTGGACGCTGATGCACCCGATCAATGAACACAGTCCCCTGCATGGGCGCACATCCGAAGACCTGGTGGCCGCTCAGGCGGAGATTGTGATGGCATTCAGTGGCATTGACGAAACCCTGGAGCGGCCGATCTATGCCCATCACAATGTGCCGGCATCCCAGATGTTGTTCGGTCAGGGCTTCGTCGACATGATGCCGGAGGAGGATGGCCAGGGTCAGAGTTTCGATTTCGCCAACTTCAACCGCACCCAGCCCTGCCCCTGCGCCGCCCCGGCCTGAGGCAGGAGAGCATCCTTTATGCACTAACTACGTTAGTGTTTTAGCGTAAATTCTGGCCCTGCGTCATGAAGCCACCCATCCGTCTCGCCGGACTGCTGCGCCGCTCCCTGGGCGCTGTGCTCCCCCTGCTGCTGGTTCTGCTGTTCAGAGCCGCCCCTGCCCTGGCGGCTGACAGCTGGTCGCTCGCCGATGGGGCGGGCCATCGGCTCAATGCCAGGGTCTTCGAGCAGCCGTTTCCGGAGTACCCCTCTGGCCAGCGGCTCCGCCTCAATGCCCTGGAGCCTGGCCTGGTGCTGGATCACCACGACGAGCTGGTGCTGAGCGATTCCTCGGGCCAGGAGTGGAGCCTGCCCAACCGCAGCGAGGAACTGGTGCAGAAAGCGGCGGCCATCCCGGTCGGATCGGCCCAGTTCGACCTCGATGCCCTGATGCCGCGACCCAGCGAAGCCCTGCCCCTGCACCTCAGCGTGACCTCGGACTCCGGCGCCCTCGGGTTCGATCTGACGCCGGATCAGGCGATGGTCCTCCATTCGCTGGCGTCGGCGGCCCAGGGGGGCGATCAGGCCTGAGCGCCGCCGCCAACCTCAGGGCCTGAAACGGCCTCGCCGGCGGCCTGCCAGCCGGCCAGGCTCGGCGGAAAGCCACGCACATGGCTGAAGCCCTGCAGCTGCAGGGCCATCACCCCCATGGCCGAACGAAAGCCCGTGGAGCAGTAGAGGACGACCTCCTTGTCCGTGGGGATAGCGCCGAGGTGATCATCGAGTTCCCGCAGGGGGATGTTGACGGCTCCGCGGATGTGGCCGGCCCGGTACTCGGCTGGCTGGCGCACATCGATCAGCAGGGTGTTGCCGCCGGCCATCAGGCTCTTGAGGGCCGGCACCGTCTTGAGGGTGTGGAAATCGGCGGGGAGGGACTGGAGGTACTGATCCACGGAGCTCTGCACGGGAGAGGCCCCCTGCAACCCCGCCGCTGCGGCGCCGGACCCACCGCCCAGCAGCAGCAGGATGGCGAGGGCAAGGCCGCTTAGCGCCATGGCCAGTGAGGCCTTCATGGGTGGTTGCCAGGGAGCGTCATGGCGGAGATCAAGGTGAGGGTGCTTTGCAGACAAGCTGTCATCTCCCTGCGGCCATGGCCTGGAGAGCAGCTGAATTCCTTACAGCGACGCCGCGGGTTGACGACGGACCCCGTCATGCTGGAGCCATGAACCCCTCCACGCCGGCACCCACCGCTGCTCCAAGCCACTGGGACCAGCGCTACCGGCAGGGCGCCGACGGCTGGGAACTGGGCAAGCCCGCTCCGCCGCTGGAGCGGTTCCTGCGCAGCCACCCCCTCGCTCCCCGGCCGCCGGGGACGGTGCTGGTGCCGGGCTGCGGACGGGGCCACGAGGCCGCCCTGCTCGAGGACCTCGGCTTCTCCGCCATCGGCCTGGATTTCAGCAGTGAGGCCCTTGGCGCAGCCCGCGGCCTCCATGGCCCGGAGAGGGACCGCCTGCGCTGGCTGCAGGCCGACTTGTTCGATGGGCAAGCCTTGGCGGCGGCGGGTCTGGCGCCCGGAAGCCTGACGGGGATCGTGGAGCACACCTGCTTCTGCGCCATTGATCCGGCCCAGCGCGAGGCGTACATCGCCACCGTGTGCCGATTGCTGGCGCCGGGGGGCTGGCTGCTGGGGCTGTTCTGGTGCCACCCCAGGCCGGGCGGCCCGCCATGGGGCAGCGACCCCGAGGTGGTGGCCGCCCAGCTCGGCCAGGCGGGGCTGGGGGCCGAGGTGTGGGAGAAGGCCAGCGGTTCGGTGGACCAGCGCCAGGATGAATGGCTGGGCCTGTGGCGCCAAAGCGCAGCCCAGGCCTGATCAGCCCCGCCCCTCGGCAAGGGTCACCCGGTTCCAGGGCATCACGGCCAGCAGGCGGGCCATGCCGCAGAAGCCGGAGACGCCGGCGAAGGTGAGTCCGGCCCCCACGAAGCCGCTCAGCCAGATCCAGCCGGGGGCCACGGCCTGGGAGAGGATCACCCCCAGCAGCACCAGGCTGCCGGCGACGATCTGCACCTGGCGCATCAGCGGCAGTGGCGCCCCCTTGAGCTTGCGCACCGGGAAGCCGGCCTGCTCCCAGGCGGGCACGCCGCCGAGCAGATCGGTGACGGGGTGGGGATGGCCCTGCTGGAGCAGCTGGGCGAGACCCTTGCCGCTGCGGTTGCCGCTCTGGCAGACCAGCACCAGCGGGCCGCGGGGCAGGTCGGCCTGGGCCAGGCGGGAGAGGGGCACGTTGAGGCTGCCGGCGATGTGGCCGGTGGCGAACTCCATCGGTTCGCGCACGTCGATCACGGTGATGGCGCCGGCCGCCAGCTGGTCGGCGAGGTCGTGGGCGCTGAGGCGGCTGGGGGTGGTCATGGTCGTGGCGGTCATGGAAGTTAAGCGGTGGGATCGGAAGGGTGTGGTGCGCGTCAGGCCTGGACGACGCCCTCCAGCGGGAAGCCCTCGGCGGCCCAGCGGCTCAGGCCGCCGTGGAGGTTGGCCACCTGCGTCCGGCCGGCCTTGAGCAGTTGCTGGGTGGCCAGGGCCGAGCGGCTGCCCGAGTGGCAGACCACCACCAGCGGGCGGCCTGTGGGGATCTCGGCGAAGCGGCCCTCCAGCTCCGGCAGGGGGATCAGCAGGCTGCCGCCCACGTGCCCGTCAGGTCCGGCGAACTCCTCGGCGGAGCGCACATCCAGCACAGTGACATCGCCGCGATGGGCGGCCACCCAGGCGGGGCTGAGTTCCGGCAGGCCGGCGTAGCTGCGCGCCATGGGGGCCCAGGCCGGCGCGGCGCTGGCCTCGCGGGGCTTGCCGGAGCGCATGTTGCCGGGCAGGGCCTGGGCGATCCGGTGGGGATGGGGCAGCTTCATGTTCTCCATGTGGCCGACGAAGTCGCGCTCGGTGGCGTTGCCGCCGAGGCGCGCGTTGAAGGCCTTTTCCTCGGTGACGGAGGTGACGGAGCGACCGGTGTAGTCGTGGCCGGGGTACAGCAGGCAGTGATCCGGCAGGGTCAGGATCTGTTCGGTGATCGAGGCCCAGAGAGTGTGGGCGTTGCCCTGCTGGAAGTCGCAGCGGCCGCAGCCGCGCACCAGCAGGGCATCGCCGGTGAAGGCCATGGTGTGGTCGTCGAGGACGAAGCTGAGGCAGCCGTCGGTGTGGCCGGGGGTGGCGCGCACCTCCACGTGGCGGCCGCCGAAGAGGACGCGATCGCCGTGTTTCAGGGGACGGGTGACGTTCTCGGCGCCGACGCAGGCGGCCAGGCCGATGGCGCAGCCGGTGGCTTCGTGCATCAGCCAGCTGCCCGTCACGTGGTCGGCATGGGCGTGGGTGTCGATCGCGGCCACCAGCTCGACCCCCAGTTCGCGGATCAGGGAGAGGTCGCGGTCGTGCTGCTCGAAGACCGAATCGATCAGCAGCGCCTTGCGGCTGGCCACATCCGCCAGCAGGTAGGTGAAGGTGCCGGTGTCGGCGTCGAACAGCTGGCGGAACAGCAGCGGGGCGCCCCCGGCGGCGGCGGCGAGGGACAGGGAGGGCGCGGGCGCAACGGCCATGGGTGCTCAGGCATCAAGTGCTATGAGCATAGCCGCATAAATGGGGGAGTAGGCGATTCTGCGGCTCATCTGCAGATCGCCGGCGGCCGCGATCGGCTCTCAGGGCGCCAGTCGCTCGATGCTCCAGGCCCCGCCGCTGGGCCGGTAGCGGAAGCGATCGTGCAGGCGGTTGGTGCGGCCCTGCCAGAACTCGAACTCGAACGGCACCACCCGCAGGCCGCCCCAGGACGGCGGCAGCGGAACCTCGCCATCGGCGAAGCGGCGCTGCATCGCCTGCCACTGCATCTCCAGGATGGAGCGGGAGCCGATCACGGCGCTTTGCTGCGACACCCAGGCCCCCAGCCGGCTGCCGACGGGGCGCGAGAGGAAGTAGGCCAGCGATTCGGCGGAGCTGATCCGCTCGGCCCGGCCCAGGATGGCCACCTGCCGCTCCAGCCCGTACCAGGGAAACAGCAGGCTCACCTCCGGGTGGGCGCCGATCTCGGTGGCCTTGCGGCTTTCGTAGTGGGTGAAGAACACGAAGCCCCGCGCGTCGAAGGCCTTGAGCAGCACGGTGCGGGCGCTGGGGCGCACCCCATCGCTGGTGCCCAGCACCATGGCGTTGGGCTCCTCCAGCCCGACGGCCACCGCCTGATCGAACCAGCGCCGGAACTGCGCCACCGGATCGTCGGCCAGATCCCCCCGCCGCAGGTCCTGGCGCCGGTAGTCGCGGCGCAGCTGGGCGGGGTCGGTGGGCTCTGGGGACATCAGGTGGGGATCAGGTGCAGGGCGGCGCTACCGCCGGCCTCGGCCCCGCAGCCCAGGCGGCGGCCGAAGCTGACCAGCGTGCCGCCGTGGTGGACCGCCAGCGCCAGTAGATACGTATCGGTGAGTTGCCCTGCCTCCAGCAGCAGGCTGATCGCATTGGGCCAGAAGTGGTGGCGTGGATGGCGGATCAGCGCCCGCATCAGCCGCGCCAACACCGCCGGTCCAGCAGGGCTGCGCATCGGATGGGCACGCAGCAAGCATCAACCGTAGCCCGACCTTGGTGGGCCCCACGACGGCAGCGGTTGGCGCCACCCTGTCTGCGGCGGCCATGGTGGTCGTAGGCGAGCGACGAGAGCCAGTCCCATGAGCAAGCAGCAACGCCCAGCGCCCTTCGAGTCAATCGAGGCGATGCAGAACGATCTTCCCTGCGACGAACGGATCGACAAAAAGGCCTACAAGCGAGACCTCCAATCGCTCCAGATCGAACTGCTCAAGGCGCAGCGTTCGATCAAGGCTGTCGGGCAGCGCGTCGTCATCCTGTTCGAAGGGCGCGATGCGGCGGGCAAAGGTGGATCGATCAAGCGCTTCCGCCAACACATGAATCCTCGCGGCAGTGACCATGTGGCGCTGCCGAAGCCCAACGATGCCGAACGGACCCAGTGGTATTTCCAGCGCTATGTCCAGCACCTGCCCTCGGCCGGCGACATCACGATGTTCGACAGGTCGTGGTACAATCGGGCCGGCGTCGAGAAGGTGATGGGCTTCTGCACACCGCAGGAGCATGCCCTGTTCCTCCGGCAGGTTCCCGCCTTTGAGCAGTCACTCGTCGACAGTGGGATCCTGCTCTTCAAGATGTGGTTCACCGTGTCGCAGGGCCGGCAGAAGCGGCGTTTCGATGCCCGCCGTGAAGATCCCCTCAAGCGGTGGAAGCTATCGCCCATCGACGAGGCCAGCGTGGCGAAGTACGACGCGTTCACCCATGCCCGCAACGAGATGCTGCTGGCCACCGACACCCTCGTGGCGCCATGGACGATCGTCAATTCCAACGAGAAGAGACGAGCCCGACTCGGCGCCATCCGCAGCGTCCTCCACGCCCTGGACTACGACCACAAGGACCACGACGTCGTCGCTGAGCCCGATCCACGGGTCGTGCGCACGGCCCATTCCCTGCTCATCGACAACTGAACGGTCGTCCCGCCTGCGGTCTTGCTCCACCCCGAAGACGCGATACAACGCGTTTGCCCCGCGCCCGTTCGATGGCTTCTGCCTCCCTCCGGCGGGTTCCGGCGCTGTTGCTGCTGCTCCTGCTGTTGCCCGGCGGCACCGCGGCTGCGGCGGGGACCGATCGGCCAGGGGCCCATGGGGAGCCGCCGATCCCCGATTCCGCCACCGGGGCAGGTGCGGAAGCGCCGCCCGCGCCTTTTCCCGAGCGGCTCGCTCCCGCCCCCATCCCGACGCCGGCGGCCACCAGGCCCGAGCGTCCGGCGCTGCTGCCCAGGGAGGTGCCGGTGGGTGACCTCGCCCTCCAGGCCCGGGCGTCCGGGGCCGGTGAGGCCGCGGCGGGGCCGCTGGCGCCGCTGCACTATCCCCTCGCCGTGGCGGCCTCGGAGCAGGACCCCTGGGGCTGGCGGTTTTCGGAGGCCCGCGGGGCCTGGCGCCTGCACACCGGAGTGGATCTGATCGCGCCGGAAGGAACCGCCGTGCTGGCGGTGCAGACCGGCCGGGTGCAGCGGGAGGCGGAGATCAGCGGCTACGGCCTCACGGTGCTGATCGATCACGGCGGCGGCTGGTCGAGCCTCTATGCCCATCTGCGCCAAGCCTCCGTGGCTGAGGGCGACAGCGTGGGGGCCGGACAGCCCATTGGCGAGGTGGGCCAGAGCGGCAACGCCAGCACGCCGCACCTGCACCTGGAGGTGCGCCAACGCCAGCCGCAGGGGCTGGTGGCGGTGGATCCCACACCCCTGCTGCCAGCGCCTCCCGCCGGTGGCGCCATCGCTGGCGACATCCGGCCCTGAGCGTTGGGCGGACCCCCCACAACCGCCCCACCGCAGGCAGACTCCCCCCAGCGCCGCCCCCCCGATCCCTCCCTGCGCGCGGCGCTGGCGTTCCGTGGCCGCATCGGCATCGTCCTCCGCCACGAAGTAGCGGGCCAGCACATTGGTGTCCACGCCAATCACGGGCGCAGCAGGCTGGCGGGATCGAAGTCCGCCGGCACGGCTGGCCGGTTGGTCCTCAGCAATCCGAAGCCGCTTTCCGGCACTGGCTGCTCCGGCTTCCAGGGGCACAGCTCGATGTGATTCCCCACCAAAACACGCTTACTCGGCTGCCCCGGGCCAGCCCGAACTGCTGCTGCAACGCCTTGGGGAGGGTGACCTGCCCCTTGCTGGTGATCGAGCTGGTGGCGGCATCGGCAGAGTCCATCGACACGCGACTCGGGGCTGGGGATTACCAGGTATGGCTAGCTGGGAGTGGCTTGCGCCCATCGAGATGCCGGCGGTTGGGCCATGTCCGAGCAGGAACGCCAACTTCAAGAACTCGAGAGCCGGTTCCCGCCGGTCTCCGGTGAGGCCTTCGCCGCCGCGCGTGCCCAGGTACTGGCCTCAGGGCAAAGCGTGTTGCAATCCGAAGGCGGCTTCATCGTCCGGGTCTTCCCCGACGGCCGCAAGCAGCGGCTCAGGCCGGTTGAGGCACCCACACCGGTTACGCCTGGCACCACCTTCACCATCCGGTGATCGAGGCCACACCCAGGTTGCGGGACGAACTGAACCCGGATGAGATCGAGGCGAGCATCCGCCAGAACGGCCTTCTGGATCTGAGTTCCTTTGGCCCCAGCACCTGCTGGACGCCAGCAGCCCAGGCAACAGGTAGCCGACGCTCAGGCCTGGAACGGTGAGGGCCGATCCATCAGCGCGCGCAGACCCTTCAGGGAGCGTGCAGGCCGCTGGTTGATGCGTTCCCAGGCGTCCAGCGCTTCTGGGCCGAGGTGGTACTCCTCGCAGTCGGTTAATACCTGCTCAGCGACCAAGCGCCGATTGCTGGCCCGGTTGCCGGGGGCGTCCATCGTCCTGAGTGCTTGCATGTGCACCGTACGGCCAGAACCAGTTCAACGGACTGAGACACCGGTGGCACTTCCCTGTGCAGCCGCTCCAGCTCCTTGGCCACCCGCGCCGTCTACTCCTTCACCGGTTTCCCCGGCGTTCCGGAGCGCCACCTCTACCTCCACCACGACGGTTACCCCACCGGCGCCGCCTGGCGTTTCGCCACGGCCCTGCGCCAGCGGCCGGAGCCGGGAGCTTTCGCGGCGGCGTTCCTGGCCACCCAGCCCGGCGCCGAACCCCTGGCCGCCCCCGCCCAGGCCGCCGATGCCGAGTACCGCTACCGGGTGCAGCTGCTGGCCGGCGGCGGTGCGCTGCAGGTGCAGGCCTGGCGGCGGCTGCCGGGCGGCACCACCTGGCAGCCCCGCTGCGGGCCGATGGCCCTGGAGTTGTTCATCCGGCGCTTTCTGCCCGGGGATCCGCTGTGATCAAGCGTTTCTGGAGCGGAAGGTCGGCCGATTCAGGCTCGACAAGCAGAAGCACCCCCAGCCCTCGCGCTTGAAGGCATCGATCTGGCCCGGGGTGAACGCCGCTTCTGTCGGCAGGCTGTGGCGCAGGGTCCGGATCTGCTCCAGTCGCTCGGCGGTCGTGATCGCCTGAGGCGGAAGGGCCAGCTCCAGGCACACGATCGCTTCGTGGTTGAGGCTGCGGCGATGATGCTGAGCCGCTTGCTGCAGGCGGCCGTAGAGGTCGTCAGGGAGATTTCTGAGGGTGAGGCTCCTGGCCATCGCTCAGCCGAGACAGTGGCGACCATTCTCCAATCGAAACGGTTTCAACGAAACGTCTCCTCCCCTCAGCCCCCCCGCTTCCAGAAGCGCCGCACCTGGCCCGGCCAGTCGCCCGGCAAATCACCCGGCCGCAGGCTCGTGCTGGCCATCGAGGCCAGCAGCGGCATGCCTCCCAGCCGCAGGCTGCCTGCCACATGCAGCACCACCGCCAGGCCGATCAGCAGCCAGGCCACCAGGTGCAGGCTGTAGGCCAGGTGCTGCAGCTGGCCGTCCCGCAGCCAGTCCTCGTCCATCAGCTTGCCGGTGGCCACTGCCAGGGCCATGGTGTTGGTGCTGCGCTTCAGGCGCGGCCGGCCCAGGGTGAGGGCGTAGGCGGCGAAGGCCAGCCCCAGCGGCAGCAGCAGAAAGCCGGCCGTGCCATGGAGGTCGATCCAGTTGCCCCCCGGGGTGAAGGGCAGCCGCCCCCAGCGGCCGTCGTAGCGGCTGTACACGAACAGACCGCTCAGCCAGGCGGCCAGCACCAGCAACGCCGTGACTCCGTGGGTCAGCCGCAGCAGGGAGGGTTGGTAGGGGGGGCGCGCCATGGCGTCAGCCGGGGGTTTCGCCCAGCGTGTCATGGGCCTGGGGCGTCTCGGGAATGAACACGGCGTACATCCCCCGCAGGTCTCCCGCCTGGAAATCGAAGGCCCGATCAGCGGGGTAGTTCTCTTTCACGAAGGCGGGCCGACTGGCCTTGGTGCCGTGGCAGGCCAGGCAGCTGGGCTCCACATTGATGCGGCGGTAGTAGTTGACGCCGGCGCCCTGCTCGGCCGTGGCCGGCTGCCACAGGCCGGTGATCGCCGGCTGGCGGAGGAACAGGTCGATCACCTCCCGCTCCTGGGCACCGACGGGGGCATGGTCGGGATTGCGGAACTTGGCGGCCACCTGGCGCACCTGCCAGCCGTTCTCCTGGCCGATCGCGGCGGCCTTCATCCCCACCGGCTTGCAGACCTCCTTCATGGTCTCCATGGTGGGCTCCTCGCTGGGGCCCTCCAGGGTGGAGGCCAGGGCGATGCGCATCTGATCGAGCTGCTCCATCGCCACCACGGCCTTGGCCAGGGTGGCGGGGTCCACCGGTGCATCGGCCTGGGCCGCCGGGGGGGCGACGGTGAGCAGCAGGGCGCCGAGCAGCACCATGGCCAGCGAGGCGAGGGCCGTCAGCGCCAGGCGCCGCAGGCTGGGAAGCAGGATCTGGGCCATGGGTCGGCGGCTCCGGACGAGAGGGTGGAAACGGACGGACAGGCGGGAATGGCAAAAGGGCCCGGATGTCTCCGGGCCCGGCAGGGGCTCAGCGAGCCGATGGCTGGGCGGGGTTCAAAGCCCCACTAACCGATCGACGGAGCCGTGAGGGCCACGGGGGTGCTGGCGGTGGCCGCCAGATCGAGGGGGAAGTTGTGGGTGTTGCGCTCGTGGATGGCTTCAATGCCCAGGCCGCCGCGGTTGAGGATGTCGGCCCAGGTGTTGATCACCCGGCCCCGGTGATCGAGCACGGAGTGGTTGAAGTTCAAGCCGTTCACGTTGAAGGAGAAGCTGATCACCGCCAGGGTGGCGAACCAGATGCCGATCACGGGCCAGGCGGCCAGGAAGAAGTGGAGGCTGCGGCTGTTGTTGAACGAGGCGTACTGGAAGATCAGCCGGCCGAAGTAGCCGTGGGCGGCCACGATGTTGTAGGTCTCCTCCTCCTGGCCGAACTTGTAGCCGCGGTTCTGGGACTCGGTTTCGGTGGTCTCCCGCACCAGCGAGCTGGTAACGAGCGAGCCGTGCATGGCGGAGAACAGGGCGCCGCCGAACACCCCGGCCACGCCGAGCATGTGGAAGGGATGCATGAGCACGTTGTGCTCGGCCTGGAGCACCAGCATGAAGTTGAAGGTGCCGGAGATGCCCAGGGGCATGGGGTCGGAGAAGGACCCCTGGCCGATGGCGTACACCAGCAGCACTGCCGTGGCGGCACCCACCGGGGCGCTGTAGGCCACGGCGATCCAGGGACGCATCCCCAGGCGGTAGCTGAGCTCCCACTCCCGGCCCATCCAGCAGTAGATGCCGATCAGGAAGTGGAAGATGATCAGCTGGTAGGGGCCGCCGTTGTAAAGCCACTCGTCGAGGCTGGCGGCTTCCCAGATGGGGTAGAAGTGCAGGCCGATGGCATTGCTCGAGGGCACCACGGCGGCGGTGATGATGTTGTTGCCGTAGAGGAGGCTGCCGGCGATCGGTTCGCGGATGCCGTCGATGTCGACGGGGGGCGCCGCGATGAAGGCGATCACGAAGCAGACGGTGGCCGCAAGCAGGGTGGGGATCATCAGCACGCCGAACCAGCCCACGTAGAGGCGGTTCTCGGTGCTGGTGACCCAGGTCTTGAAGCGATCCCAGGGATGGATCCCGGAACGCAACAGGTTGGTGGTGGTCATGGCAGGACATCCGAAGATGGACAGACCGGCAGGGGGGAAGCGACACCGCCTAGCGGATGACCGCTTGCCTCTCCCGGACGATAAAACGATAGCGTTGAATCTCCTGGGAACGGAGCTCCTGCCATGCGTGCTTCTGCTCAACCTGTTGCGGCCTCTCCTGTCAGCTGGCGGCGCGCCTTGGCCTCAAGGCTGGCCCCCCTGCTGCTGGGGCTGTTGCTGGTGCTGACCCTGAGTCCCGGCCTGGCGCGCGCCGAGGAGGGCCAGCGCTGGAGCCTGCGCGACCAGGACGACAACCGCTGGTCGTTGCGGATCTTCGCCCAGCCCGATCCCGCCTACCCCAGCGGCGACCGACTGCGCCTCAGCGCCCTCACCCCGGGGGTCGCCGTCGATCACACCCGGCCCCTGCTGATCAGCGATGGCACCGGTGGCGCCTGGACCCTGGCCAACCGCAGTGAAGAGCTGGTGGCACCCGATGACGGCCCTCTGCCGGAGGGGGCGGCCCAGTTCGACATGGCCGCCCTGCTGCCCCGCCCCAGTGAGGCCCTGCCGCTGCAGCTCATCCTGCCCCTGACAGCGGAGGCGTCGGCGTTGATTGTGCTCGGTCCGGAAGAAACCCAAGCGCTGCACGCCCTGCGCGAGCCAGGGCCCCCGGTTCAGGAGGGGTGAGGACGGGGCAGCACCGTGATGGGGCCATCCACAAAGGCCACAGGCACGTGGTCAACGGCGCTGCGGCCTGCTGGAACACGTCGCCGTAGATCCTGCCGTTGTGGACCAGCTCCTGGGGCCGGCCCTCCACGAACATTTTGCAGCGTCTCGGCGGACATCAGGCCACCGATCAGTGAGGTGCCGCCGCCATTCCTGGGGTTCGGGACGGCGTTGGAGAGGATCAGCAGCAGCACCCCATGGGGAAGCCCCACCGCGGTGGGGCTTCTGCTTGCCTTCAGGCCGCTATCGGCCGAGGCGGATGCCGCGCAACGAATCCATCAGGCCCACCGCATTGAGCAACCAGAGCACAACCGCCACGACGACGACAATGTTCAGGATGCGTTTGATCTGTCCATCCATGGGGATGTAGTTGTTGACGAGCCATAGCAGGACCCCGACGACAATCAGGGTGACGATCAGAGAAATCAGGGACATGAATAGTTTTCCTCTGGATGTAAGGCGAATTGGTGGTACAAAGAAAAGACTGTGTCATGCGCTGCCTAAAAATGCTTGTTGCAGCCCATGTGCCGCAGATTAGCTTTTCACTCGCGCCCCTCATCAAGGTGGCCCCACGATGAACGTGGCCCCCTATTTGTTGGTCCGATGTCTGATTGCTTTGGGGACTACTTGCGCATCATCGGTCGCATTCCCCTGCTGACGCCTTCAGAGGAACTGCACCTCGGTGCCCTTGTGCAGGACTGGCGTTCTCATCCCGCTCCTGGTCCGGGCCAGGAGCGGCGGGGCCGGCGGGCCTTCGCGCGCATGGTGACGGGAAATCTGCGCCTGGTGGTGTCTCTCTGCAAGCAACAGCACAACCGCATCCGTCTGATGCACCTGGATCCGATGGATGTGGTTCAGGCTGGCAACCTTGGCCTGATCCGTGCGGTGGAGCGTTTCCTGCCTGAGAGGGGTTGCAGGTTTTCCACCTACGGCTCCTGGTGGATTCGCCAGTCGGTGCATCGCCATCTCCAGGAGACGACGGGGCTGATCCGGGTGCCGCCCCAGATGGCGTCCCTGGCCCGCAAGGTTCACGCGCTCCGCATGGCCTCGCCCCATCAGCTGTCGCTGGCAGAGATCGGTTCCAAACTGGGTGAAAGCGTCAAACGACTGGAGACCGTGCTTCAGGCGTCCCACGACCTGCAGACCCTCTCCCTGGATCAGACCCTCGGCAGTGCCGAGGGGGAGGTGTCGCTGACCGATCTGATCGGTGATCCCAGCGAGCCAGGCCTGCAGGACGACTACCACTGGCTCCATGGTGAAGTCACTCTGCTGAACCCCATGGAACGGAAGGTGCTGCAGCTTCGTTATGCCGAAGATGCTTCTCCTTCGCTGGCCCAGATCGGGACGTGCATTGGGATGTCCAAGCACAAGGTGCAGCATGTGGAGCGAAAGGCGCTGCTCAAGTTGCGGCAACGCCTGACGAAGGACCTCTGATTCCGGCAATCGCCTTGATCTCACACGGTTCCTCGACCACTGAGCAGCCGGGACACAATGACGATCAAGGCGATGACCAGCAGGACATGGATGAAGCCGCCCATGGTGTAGGACGTCACCAGTCCAAGCAACCAGAGAATCACCAGAACGACGGCGAGTGATTCCAGCATTGGGATCTCCTTGCGATGGGGATGGATGGATCGAATCAGGGCTTACTTGATCTTGCTGGCCAGCTTGTCGGAGGCGTCACTGGCCTTGCGGGCGGCGGACCTGGTGCCGTCCTTCACGGCTTCCTTGGCGTTCATGGCAGAGGCTTGGACCTGCTTGGCCTTGCCCTTGACCTGACGGCCCGTATCGCCGGTGATTTCGCCGTAGGCGGATTCCAGCTTGCCTTGGGTTTCCTTGGCTTTGGCGCTCATCTTGTCTGTCATGGCGGCGAAGGCGACGGGAGTCACCGAGGGTGTCTGGCTGGCCATCGCCGTGGCGGGCGATTGGATCATCAGGGAGATCACCAGCGCGGCCATGGAGGCCAGCGAAAGCAGGCGTCTGCGGAAGTGGAGTCTCATGAGGTCTGCCTTTAAGGGAGTGCACCCCTTCTCTACTGAGCATCAGGCTCCGCGTAGACAACCTTGCGCGCCTTTTCGCCCCGCAGGATCCAGTATCCGGCGCTCGTTCAGTGCTGCCAGGCTGTCTGGGCTCTGTAGCGATTCATTGCTTTTTTGCTGCACTCTGCGTCGCGTCTGCCATAAGCAGCCAGATCCATTTGCAGACGCCATGAACACCACCCGCCTGGAGGCCTTCAGTGACGGCGTCCTGGCCATCGTCATTACGATCATGGTGCTGGAGATCAAGGTGCCCCACGACACCGAACCGGCGGCTCTGGTGCCCCTGATTCCTGTCTTCCTGAGTTATCTGCTGAGCTTCGTCTATATCGGCATCTACTGGAACAACCACCACCACATGCTGCACACCTTGCAGCGCGTCAAAGGTCCGGTGCTACTGGCCAACCTGCATCTGTTGTTCTGGTTGTCACTGGTGCCCTTCGCCACAGGCTGGATGGGCCAGAACCATCTGGCGATCGCGCCGGTCATCCTCTATGGCGCGGTCATGGTCATGGCGGCCGTGGCCTACTTCATCCTTCAGGGGCGGATCATCGCCAGCCAGGGCAGCGATTCCCTGCTGCGCCGTGCCGTTGGCCGCGACTGGAAGGGGCACACCTCCTTGGCCCTCTATCTGGTGGCGATGCTGGCGAGCCTGCGCCCCCCGGCCCTCGCCCAGGTCATCTATGCGCTGGTGGCCCTGATGTGGTTGATCCCCGATCGCCGTATCGAGCGGGTGCTGTCCGACTAGGCGCTCCGCACGCTCACCAGCTCCTCGGCCGCGAAGGCTGCCGCCTGCTCCAGCAGGCGCCGTTCCTCCTCATCGGCCCGGGTGCAGGCGAAGCCGTAGCGGGCCCGCACCCGCTCGGAGGCCTGCCGCAGCGCCAGGGTGCCCTTGGACCGCAGCTCGGCCACCGTCACGGTCTGGCCCGGGGCGAGGTGCTCGAGGATCACGGTGGACGGCGAGTAGAGGCGGCTGCTGCCCCCGTCCGGCCATTCCAGCGTCAGCTCCACTTCCGGCATGGCGCCCCCCACCACCCATTGCGGCCATTGTGCGCCGGGGCCAGCCCGGCTGCAGTGACGATCACGACAGCTTGATCAGGGCAGCGCGCCGAAGCCCGTGAGCGGCGCCTCACCGCGCCAGATCTCCTCCTGCTGTCCCCCCTGGTTCAGCACCAACCGGCGCGCGTCCGTGAACGTGCCCACCCGCGCCAGCAGCAGGCCGCCGCAGGCGGAGACCCGTTCGGCCAGCCGGCTCTCCTGATCGGGCCGGGCGGCCAGCAGGAAGCCGAAGCTGGGGAAACCGGTGAGCCAGGGCTCCAGCGCCACCCCCTCGGGGGGATGGATCGCGGCCAGATCCAGGCTCAGGCCGCAGCCGGCCGCCTCGCAGAACATGGCGGCGGTCCCCACCAGGCCGCCCATGCTGATGTCCTTGGCGGCATGGACGCTGCCATCGGCCGCCAGATCCGCCATCAGGGCCAGCTGGCGCCGCAGCTGGGTGGGGTCGGCGCCTGTGGCCGCATCCCAGCAGAGGGAATCGCCGCGGAAGCGGCCGTTGGGGTCGATCAGCAGGTGGCAGTGGTCGCCGGCTCTGGCAGCGCGGGCCGAAAGCACGGGCCCGGCCGCCGTTCCCAGCACCGCCACCGCCAGGGCGTCGTAGGGGCTCTGCAGGTTGGTGTGGCCCCCCACCACCGGCACCCCGAACACCTCCGAGGCCCGGCGCAGGCCCGCCAGCACCTCCGCCCCGTGGGCGGCGTCGCGACTCCAGAGGCTGTTCACCACCGCGATCGGCGTGCCGCCCATCGCCGCAATGTCGCTGAGGTTCACCAGCACGCCGCACCAGCCGGCGAACCAGGGATCGTCCGCCACCAGGGCCGGATGCAGGCCCTCGCAGGCCAGCAGCAGCGGCGCGGCCACCGGCGGCAGCAGGGCGGCATCGTCGCCGAGGGCGGCGGCGGGCCCCAGGGTGGGAAAGGGCCGGTGGGGAAAGGTCGCCGCCGGTGCCTGGATGTCGGTCTTGCCGGTGAGGCCGCTGAGCTGGCGCAGCCTGTCAGCCAGGGCCGCCAGGGGCAGATCCGGCGCTTCCGGCCGGCTCACGCCACGGCCCGGGGTCGACGCTCCAGGCCGGGCTGGTAGTAGGCGAGGTCGGCCTCCATCAGGTGGTGGGACAGGCCGCGGATCTCCAGCGTCTCGATCGACGTCCAGTGCAGGCGCTGGAAGAAGCGCACGTTCTGGAGCTGCACCGTGGCCAGGAAGCGGTCGCAGCCCCAGCCGTTGGCCGTCGTCACCGCCTTCCAGATCAGGCCCTTGCCGATCTGGTTGTGGCGGCGGTGGTCGCCGTGCACCCCCAGCCGGCCGCCGTACCAGAGGCGGGGACGCTCCTCCAGGATCCTCACCACCCCCACCACGCCGCTGCCGCTGCCGGCGCTGTGGTCGAGGGCGGCGATGGGATAGGCCTGGCCATCCTTCTCATCCCGGTCGGTGGCCTCGAACAGGTGCTGTTCCTGGCAGAAGATGGCGCTGCGCAGCTGCCAGTAGCCCTCCTCCAGGGGCGTGCCGCCCCGCAGCAGATGGAAGGAGAAGCGCTGGGAGCTGGCCGTCGGCGAGAGGCGGAAGTCCTCGGCCTCGATCGCCACCCCCCGCCGCACCGAGGGGGTGAAGAGGGCTGGGGCCGAGCTGGCGCTGCGGCCGATGTCGTGGCTGGAGGGGTCGATGAAGAACATGGGCCGCGCTCAGGGGGTGGCTTCGAACAGGGACAGGGCTGAGCAGGCGCCGCACTTGGCGCAGCCGGCCGCCATGGCCTCGGACCGGAGGTCGGAGGCCCGCAACCGATCGCCCACCGCCGTGTACACCGCCACCATGAAGTCGGTGGAGGGGGCGGGATGGGCCTCCAGGGGGGTGCCGGCGATCGGCACAAAGGGCACCACGAAGGGGTAGACCCCCAGGGCGATCAGCCGCTCGCTCACGGCGACCAGCGACGCGGCGCTGTCCCCCAGCCCGGCCAGCAAATAGGTGGACACCTGGCCGCGGCCGAACACCGCCACCGCCTCGGCGAAGGCCTCCATGTAGCGCTCCAGCCCCAGCTCCGATTTGCCCGGCAGGATCCGCTGCCGCACCTCGTCTTCCACCACCTCGAGGTGCATGCCGAGGCTGTCGACACCCGCCGCCTTCATGCGGCCGTACCAGGCGGGATCGTCCGGGGGCTCGCACTGGGCCTGGATCGGCAGGTCCACCCGGGCCTTGACGGCGGCGGCGGTCTCGGCCATCAGTCGGGCGCCCCGGTCGTCGCTGTTGGGGGTGCCGGTGGTCAGCACCAGCTGGCGCACGCCATCGAGGCGCACCGCCGCCTCGGCCACCTCCGCCACCTGCTCCGGCGTCTTTCGCACGAGGGTGCGGCCATCCTCCAGCGACTGCTCGATGGCGCAGAACTGACACGACTGGGTTCGGTCGCGGAAGCGGATGCAGGTCTGCAGGAGCGTGGTGGCGAGCACGTCCCGGCCGTGCAGCAGGGCGATCGAGCGGTAGGGGATGCCCTCGGCGGTGGCCAGGCCGTAGAAGCGCGGCTCGGGCGGGGTCTCCACGGCCAGGGGCCCGGCGTCGTCGGCGGCTTCGAGGCTCGTGGTGGCGCCGCTGACTTGCAGCCCGCCGCCGGCGGCGGTGTCCAGCCGGTAGGGCGAGCTGCCGGCCACGGTGTTGTAGACGGGCACCATCACGGTGGTGCCCTCGATGCTGAGGGCGCGGTGGTCCGACGGGCCGGCCCCGCCGCGGCGGCCGGGGTTGCCGGGCACGGCCGGATCGACCACCCCATGCACCTGCAGTTCGGTGAGCCTGCGGCCCAGGGCGCGGCGATCGTGCTCAGCCATGGTGCAGGTCCTCCAGCAGCGGCAGGCCTGCAGCCGTCTCGCCGGCGGCCGTGAAACCGTTCAGCCCCGGCTCGGGGGGGCGCTCATGCAGCTGCCGCGCCGGGCTGCGGTCGATCAGCAGTCCCAGCAGGTCCGGGCGGCTGTAGTGGCCGACGCTGTCCATCATGCGTTTGCGTTTGGTGATCAGGGTCAGGTCAAGTTCGGCGATGGCCAGCCCCTCGCCATCGGGCAGCGGCCCGGCCAGGTAACGGCCCTCCGGGCTGATCACCGCCGTGTGGCAGCCCCCCTGGCAGGCCTTCTGCAGCACCGGATCAGGGCTGATCCTCTCGATGTCCTCCGGCTCCAGCCAGGCGGTGGAGGACACCACGAAACAGCCGGCCTCGAGGGCGTGGTGGCGCAGGGTGACGGCGGTCTGTTCGGCGAAGATCGGCCCCACCAGCGACCCGGGGAACTGGGCGCAGTGGATCTCCTCGCCCTGGGCCATCAGGCTGAAGCGGGCCAGGGGGTTGTAGTGCTCCCAGCAGGCCAGGGCACCGATGCGCCCGAGGGCGGTGGGCACCACCTGCAGGCCGGCCCCGTCCCCCTGGCCCCACACCATCCGCTCGTGATACGTGGGCGTGAGCTTGCGCCGCTTCAGCACCAGCTCACCGGCGGAATCGATCAGCAGCTGGGCGTTGTAGAGGCTGCCCCCGTCGCGCTCGTTGATGCCCAGCAGCACGTGCAGGCCGAGCTGGCGGGCGGCGGCGGCGATGCGGCCCAGGGCCGGGCAGGGCACCGTCACCGCCTGCTCGTAGAGCTTCAGATGCGACTTCCCCATCAGCACCGGCGGCTCCACGAAGGAGAAGTAGGGGTAGTAGGGCAGGAACGTCTCGGGGAAGACGATCAGCTGCACCCCGGCCGCGGCGGCCTCCTCCATGGCCGCGACCACCCGCGCCACCGATCCCTCCAGGCTGTAGAGCACCGGACGGATCTGGGCGGCGGCGACGGTGACCGTGGCGGGCATTCAGAGCGTCCAGGTGTCGAGGATGAAGGCGCCTTCCTTGCGGTGCAGCAGCACGATGTCGAGCACGTCGAGGGGGTTGACCGGGATGATCCCGGGGATCAGGGCGCCTTCGCCGTGGCCGTAGAGGGCCTGGAGGGCGAAGCGGCAGGCGTAGACCTTGCCGCCCTGACCGATGAACTTCTCGATGCGGGCGCCGAAGTTGAGGTGGCCGTCGAAGGCGGCGTCACCGAGCTTGGGAAAGCCCCGCTGCAGACCCAGGGTCACGCCCGGGCCGTAGAGCAGGATCGAGGTCTCGAAGCCCTTGTTGATCAGACGGCTGGCCTGCAGCAGGTTGACCAGGCCGATGGAGCCCTCGAAGGCCACGGTGTGGAAGGTGACCAGGGCCTTCTCACCCGGTTCGGCCTTGACGTCGGGGAAGACCTTCTCCTCGTAATCGACGAGGAAATCGCCCGTCTGGTTGGCGGGACGGCTGACCTGGGGCATGGGGAATCGCGGTCGGTGGAATCGGCATGGGGGACCGTGCCACGGATGAACTTTTGTTCTGTGTCGCCGATGCCACCGAATCAAGGCGCCGGGCAATCCGTGCTGTTCGTTACAGGGCGTCGTCGTCGACGCGGCCAGCATCGGCATCCGACAACGATCAGAGAGGCACGGTGGCAAGCGGTACGCAGGCGCTGCAGCGCCATCCGGTGGTGGTGGTGGGAGGCGGGCAGGCCGGCCTGTCGGTGGCCCACTGCCTGCAGAAACGGGGGCTGCGTCCCCTGGTGCTGGAGCGCCACCGCATCGGCCACGCCTGGGCGCGCCAGCGCTGGGAGTCCTTCTGCCTGGTCACCCCCAACTGGCAGTGCCGCCTGCCCGATTTCCCCTATGACGGCGACGATCCCGACGGCTTCATGGGCCGCGAGGAGATCGTCCGCTATGTCCAGCGCTTCGCCGACCACATCCAGGTGCCCGTGCGCGAGGGGGTGGCGGTGCGGCGTCTGCAGGCGAGTGGGTCCGGCTTCCGCCTGAGCACCGACGAGGGTGACATCGAGGCGGATCAGGTGGTGCTGGCCACCGGCGGCTACCACCGCCCGAAGCGCCACCCCTTTGCCGCCCGCCTGCCCGAGCGGATCCTGCAGATCGATGCCCGTGACTACAGCAGCCCTGAGTCGCTGCCTGCTGGCCCGGTGCTGGTGGTGGGCAGTGGCCAGTCGGGCTGCCAGATCGCCGAGGACCTCTTCCTGGCCGGCCGCCGGGTGCACCTGAGCGTCGGCAGCGCCCCCCGCTCCCCGCGCCGCTACCGCGGCCGCGACGTGGTCGACTGGCTCGATCGCATGGGCTACTACGCCATGCCGATCGACCAGCACGCCGATCCGAAGGCGGTGCGGGGCAAGACCAACCACTACCTCACCGGCCGCGACGGTGGCCGCGAGATCGACCTGCGCCGCCGCGCCCTCGAGGGGATGGTGCTGCACGGCCGGCTGGCCGACCTCGGCCACGACCGCATCAGCTTCGCCGGCGACCTGGCCGCCAACCTCGACGGGGCCGACGCCGTCTACAGCCGCATCTGCCGCAGCATCGACGACCACATCGCCGCCCAGGGCCTCAGTGCCCCGGAGGAGTCCCCTTACGTCCCCTGCTGGACGCCGCCGCCCGGTGCAGCAGCGCCGCTCGATCTGGAGGCTGAGCCGCTGGCGGCGGTGATCTGGTGCACGGGCTACCACCCTGACTTCAGCTGGGTGGAGGTGCCGGTGTTCGATGGCGCCGGCCATCTGGCCCACGAGCGGGGCATCACCCAGGTGCCGGGTCTCTACGTGTTGGGCCTGCCCTGGCTGCACACCTGGGGTTCGGCCCGCTTCTGCGGGGTGGCCGAGGACGCCGAGTACCTGGCGGAGGCGATCCGGCTGCGCGCCTCCCGCCGGACCGCCAGCCAGGAGCGGCTGGAGTGCACCGCCCTGCTGGGTACCTGAGCCCTCAGGCCACCAGGGCCGACCAGGTGAAGGCCAGGCCGATGCCCATCAGCAGACCGGCCGTGAGGCTCAGCGCACCGCTGGAAGCGTTCTGGCGCCAGCGCCGGACGGCCGTGAGAGCCACCAGCAGCAGCAGGCTCTGGCTCACCAGCAGACCCACCAGATAAAAGGCGATCGGGGTGGGCTCCCAGCCGAGGACGGCGCCGCTGAGGGCGTAGCCGTGCAGCAGGAAGGCGGGCACCAGCACGGCCGGGGGCAGGCGGCGGGCCAGCACCAGGCCGGTGAGGGCCACCGACAGGGCCACCAGGGGCTCGATCCAGGGGAAGCCCGGCAGGGCCAGCCCCAGGGCGTTGCCCACCAGCCCGCAGGTCAGCAGGGCCAGCACCCAGCGGAAGGGCTGGACGATGCCCACCAAGCCGATCGCCAGCAGGAACAGCAGGTGGTCGGGGCCAAGGATCGGGTGGGCCAGGCCGCTCAGCAGGCCGGTGAGGACACCGGGCTTCATGCCGGTGAGATCCATCAGGTGGTGCGCCGAGGCCGGGGCCGCCAGCAGCAGGGGCAGGGCGCCCAGGGCGGCGAGGGCGATGGGCCGGACGCCGCGTCGCTCAGCCAGAGAAGGCAGGTTCATGGAAAATCTCCGGTCCTCGCCGGCGGGAAATGGGTCGAGTGGGGGTGAGCGTTCTGACTGAGGACGCCGGGCCGGGAAGCCTGGTGTCCATCACAGCTGCGGGACAGCGGCGGACTCGGGCAACCCCTCACCGCCTTTCCTCCTTGCGTCCTCCCCGTGAAGGGGAGGAACCTCCTGGTCGCCATCCTCCCCCCTTCCTGGTCAGAAGCTGCGGTCATCGGGCGGCAACGTCACCGGCTGCGGTCACAATGGGTGGACGGTTCCCGGGGTTCACCTCCGGGAGGAAACGAGGAAAGTCCGGTGCACGGCTGGGTTCGCCCCGTCGTCATTCCGGCGCTGTCCCGCAGCTGTGATGGGGTCACCCTCAGCCAGAACGCTCGCCGTGAACCGTTCCTTCCATCCCCGGCGCGGACCGGGACCCTCGATGACCCACTTCTCCGGCCTCCGCTCCTGGACCCTTCTGGGGGGCGCGGCCGCCCTCGGCTTCGTGCTGATCGGCCAGCCGGCCCAGGCCCATGGCCTGGCCCACGGCGGCCTCGGTTACGGCTTCCTCCACCCCATCACCGGCATCGACCACCTGCTGCTGCTGATCGGTGTCGGGGCGGCCGCCTCCTACGTGTCCGCCCAGCTGCTGCTCTGGGGCCTGGCCGGTGCGGTGCTGGGGGGCCTGGCCGGCGCCATGGGCTTCGCCATGCCCTTCGCCGAGGTGCTGGCCGCCCTGGCGATCTCGGCGGTGGCCCTGCTGATCCTGCGTTCCCATCGGGATGGTCGCAGCCCCGGTCTGGCCTTCGCCGGCACCCTGGTGGCCGGTGCGGTGGCCCTGCACGCCCTGCTGCACGGCGGCGAGGCCCCCGTCGATGGCTCGGCCCTGGCCTGGTGGTCTGGTGCCCTGGCGGCGTCGCTGCTGGTGGGCGGTGGCTCGTTCCTGGCGATGCGCCGCCTGCCCCTGGTCTGGACCGCCCGTCTGGCCCTGCTGCTGGCCGTGCTCGGCGGCGCCCTGGCCCTGGTTCCCCTGGCCGTTCAGGCCGGCTGAGGCCCCGCCTGCAGGGCGGCCGCCATCGCCAGGGCCCCCTGGCAGGCATCACCGGTGGCCGTCACCAGGCGGCTGCCAGGAAGCGCCATCTCCAGGCTCCGACTGAAGGGGCGGCGCAGTTGCTCCAGATGGCTCAGCGCCCCGCCCATCGGGCACACCGCCGGCCCCATCAGATCCAGGCCCCTGGCCACCCCCGCCGCCATGGCCGCCAGGGCGACAGCGTTGCGCTCCATCACCGCGATGGCCCCCGCTTCGCCTGCACCGGCTTGCTGATCCACCACCGGCGCCAGTCGGGCAAAGCCGGCGGGTCCGAAACTGCCCGCCACCACCAGCGCCTTGAGCCGCTGCGGTGCACCCGGATCGTCCGGGTCCAGCTCCAGGGCCTGCCAGAGGGCCCGTCGCAGGGGGGCGTCGGGGAGGCGGCCATCGGCCATCTGCAGGCTCAGGGCCAGCCCGTCGCGGCCGATGTCCATGGCTGAGCCGGCCCCATCCAGCAACCAGCCCCAGCCGGCGCAGCGGTGCTCGCGTCCCTGGCCGTCGCGTCCGACGGCGATGGTGCCGGTGCCGCTGATCACCACGAGGCCCGCTGCGTCAGGGAAGGCCCCCCGCAGGGCGGTGCGCTCATCGCCGGTGACCAGCACCCGCTCCGGGGCCAGACCCAGGACGTCCGCCGCCAGGGCCTGGCCCTGGGCTTGCACCGGTGAGCCCTGCTCAATGCCGCTGGCCCCCACGGCGGCCGCCACCAGCACGGCTTCCGGGCTGCCGCCATTCACGCCGGCCATGGCCCGCTCAAGGCTCTCCCGCAGCGCGGACCCGAAGCGTTCAGGTCCCTCCGGGGCGGCCAGGTGGCAGACGCCGGGGCCCTCTCCCTCACTGAGCACCCGGCCCGGAGCGGGCGTCACGCCATCGCCGGCCAGGGCGAGGCGGCAGCTGGTGTGGGTCTGACCGGCGTCGAAGCCGGCGATCAGCCTCACAGCTGCGGGTCCGCAGGCTGGGCGGCGGCGGCCAGGGTGGCCAGGCTGAACAGGGCGATCAGCTGCACCTCCGGCCGGAAGAAGATCGTGTCGGTGAGGCCCTGCACCCCCAGCCCGGTGAACACCGCCACCGCCGCCAGACCCGGCAGGGCCAGGGGGGCGCTGCTGCGCCACTGGCCCAGGCCCACCTTCACGGCGCTCAGCAGCAGACCCAGCCCCGCCAGCAGCCCGGGAATGCCGGCCTCCACCAGCAGCTCCAGGGGGATCGAATAGGCGCTGAGGGCGTTGAACTTGGGCTGCTGATACAGCGGATAGATGAGGTTGAAGGCGCTGTTGCCGGGGCCGATGCCGATCCAGGGGCGGTCCTGGATCATCGCCAGGGCCGAAGTCCAGACGTTGATGCGGAAGTTGTTGGAGCTGTCCTCCCGGCCCGCCACCAGGCTCATCACCCGCACCCGCAGGGGCTCCACCTGGGTCACCAGCAGCACCAGCACCACGGTGGCGCCGACCAGGAGCAGCAGGGGGAACAGTCGCCGCCACAACGGCGGCCAGTCGCGGGTCTGTCGCAGCACCAGCAGCAGGGCCAACACGCCGAGGGAGGCCACCATGCCCATCCAGGCGCCGCGGCTGTAGGTGAGCACCAGGGCCACCAGGCCCAGCACCAGGCTGGCCAGGGCGAACAGGCGCCGGCCCCGGCCCTGCCAGCGCAGCAGGGCCACCACGGCCAGGGGCAGGATCGGCAGCAGGTAACCCCCCAGCAGGTTGGGGTTCTCCAGGGTGCTGTAGATGCGCACCGTGCCCTCGGCCACCGAGTTGTTGTCCGACCAGCGGGCCAGGGCGCCGGGGGCTTCGTAGAGCTGGCGGATGCCGATCACGCTGGTGACCAGTTCACCGGCCAGCAGGGCGCCCACCAGCCGGTCCCACCACACCGGGGCGGTGGCCAGCAGCTGGCGCATCAGGGCATAGACGCTCAGATAGCTGAGCAGCTTGAACAGCCCCACCAGGGCGGCCTTGGGCACGGGCGAGAAGCCGGTGGCCACCACGGCCACCGCGATCACCAGCAGCAGCCAGATGTTGATGGTGCCGAGGCGGCCGGGCGGGGTGCGCAGGGCCCAGAGCACCCAGAGCAGGGCGGAGGCGGCGATCAGCAGGCTGAGGCCCGCCCGGGTCACCAGGGGCAGGCCGGCCAGCAGGGCGCAGAGGATCCAGCCCGCCACCAGGGGCAGGTGGGCGCCGAGCCGCCCGGCGGGGAGGCCCGCCAGCAGCCCCTGCCAGCGCAGCAGCAGGGGCACGGGAGCTGGGGCAGGCACCATCAATCCGCTTCAGCGTCGAGGGGATTATCGGTGCCGCTGGTGATGGGCTCCAGATGGGCTTCCAGCGCGGCCAGCGACGGCAATGGGGCGCTGCTGCGGCGGTAGAGGCTGCGGTGCACCGGCAGACCCCCCGCCAGCACCTGGCCTTCCCGTTCGGTGGCCACCGGCAGGGGATTGTGATCGGGGCCGCACGCCTCGGGCCCGGCGGCCTCGAAGGCGCCGCTGGCCTCCACCAGCTGCCGCATCGGGGCGATCAGGGCCTCCACATCGCTCTGCAGGAACAGGGACCGGCCGGGGGCCAGGGCTGCGGCGATCGCCAGCAGCAGGGCGGGCTGCAGCACCCGGCGTTTGCGGTGGCGCAGTTTGAACCAGGGGTCGGGGAACTGCAGGGTGACCAGCTCCAGCTGCCCGGCAGGAAGCAGCCCCAGCCAGTCCGGCAGGTTGACGTTGGCGTTGCCGTAGAGGAAGCGCAGGTTGCGCAACCCGTCCCGGCGGCGGTCGTCCTCGGCGGCCTCCACCAGGGTCCGGCGGATCTCCAGGCCCAGGTGGTTGCGCTCGGGCGCCAGGGGGGCCATGGCCAGCAGGAAACGGCCCCGGGCGGAGCCGATGTCGAGGTGGAGGGGCAGGGAGGGATCGGCGAACAGCTCGATCAGCGGCGGCAGGGGCCGTGCCAGCTGGTGGATCCGGCTGAGGGGATTGACGTGCTGACGCACCATCAGAGCGGTGTGGCGCTGCCCCCGGGCGGCTCGTTCGGCACCAGGAATCCCCAGCTGGCGGTGTAGCCGTGCAGGTGGGTGGTGCCGCCCACCGGGCCGATCTCGCCATTGCAGAACAGGCCGGCGATCGGCACGGTGCCGAACACCTCCCGGCAGAGGCTCACGTCGCCGTCGACTTCGCCGTAGAGGCCTTCGCCGCGCCCCAGGCAGGCGAACAGGAGGGCGGCCAGGGGCTCGCTGCGGCGCCGCGACTGGCCGGCCAGCAGCTGGCGGGATTCATCGCGCGAGGCCTCGGCATCGCGGAGCTGGAACTGCACCTTCTGGCCGACGCGCATGCGTTCGCCCACCGCCACGGCGCCATTGCGGGGATCGACGCCGATCAGGTTGCGCACCAGGAAGGAGCCGGGCGCCTCTGCCACGGGGGTGAGGTCGGCGCTGGGAAGGCTGAAATCACTGCGTCCCACACCGAGGAACAGGGAGTGCTTGACCTGCTCCCGCTCGGCCGGTGTGAGGTCGGTGAGGATCGTCTGCAGCGCCGCCACGGGGCTGTTGCGGGTGCTGCCGCAGCTCACCTCGATGACCACGTTGCGCTGGGCCTGCTCCACCTCCAGCACCGGGCCGATCGGCCGGCAGCCCTGGGCCACCAGCGGATCGAGCCGCCAGGAGCCGCTGATCAGGCAGCCCACCGCACCGGTGCGGACGGTGTCGGCGGGGTCGCTGTCGCCGCTGCCGAAGAGCAGCGAGCCGTGGGCGGCGCTGTGGGGGCCGGCGATGCCGCCCACCTTGGTGGTGTTCGGGTAGGCGTAATCCAGGCCGCTGATCAGGTCGTTGATGGCGGTGCCGGTGGGATCCAGCAGCAGCAGCATCGACTGGCCCTCCTCCAGCTCGGCCCCCACCCGCTCGCGCCAGGGCTCGGCCGGGCCATCGAGGTCGGGCAGGGAGGTGGTGTCGATCGCGAAGGGGCGCAGGCTGGCGCCGGGGAGCCGCAGCAGGGTGACCGCCAGGGCTGGCTGGTTCTCGATCTCATGGGGGGCGCCGGCCGGATCTGTGCCCACCACGCCGCCGCCGACGCAGCCCAGCCAGTGGGCGGCGCTGAGCTTCTGCTGCAGCAGGGGCAGCAGGCGGGGCAGGTCGCTGGCGTAGCTGGCGGAGGCGAACACCAGGGCCAGGTCGGCCTCGGGGGCGCCCCGGAGCTGCTCGAACACCTGGTTGACCGCTTCCTGGAGCGAGGCGTCCCGGCCGAGGGCGGTGCGGCACCAGGGGCCGCCGGGACGGCGTTGCAACCAGGGAAAGGAGGGGAGGGAACCCATGAACGGACCCTATCGCCTGGGGGGCACACGGATAATGGCGCCTTACCGAACCGAGCGGACGTGCCGGAACAGCTTTATCGCTCCCTGGTCTGGCTCGACGTGCGGCTGGGAATGCTGTTCGCCGTGGGACTGCCGCTGGTGCTGCTCGTCTGGGCGGCCCTCCGCAGGGAGCAGGCGCTGGTGCGTCTGATGGGCCTCTACTGGAAGGTGGCCAGCCTGCAGCTGATCGCCCTGCTGCTGCTGACCGACAACCGCCCCACCGGCTTCCTGCTGCTGGTGGTGGCGCCGCTGCTGGTCGTGGCGTCCCTGTGGTTCTGGGTGGATCTCAATGAGGAGCTCGCCGACATGCCCCCCTGGCGGGCCCTGCCCCTCACCCTGCGCCTCTGGCGCTGGAGCCTGACCCTGCTGTCGCTGGCCGGGGCGAGCCTGGCCGTGACCTCCCTGCCCTGCATGGGCGGCGCCGGTGCCACCCTGCGCCTCTGCCGGGCCTGGCTGGAGGCGCCCCAGGGGTTGCACGGTGTGGTGGCCAGGGTGTTCGCCTTCGTGTTCGGCGGGGCGTGGACACCGGGGGTGGCCGCCTTCGTGGGTTATGTGGCCCTGGTGGCCTATGCGGTGGGGCTGCTGCAGTGGCTGGTGGTGCGCCTGCCGCGGCTGGGCCGGGTGGCCGGCGAGTTCTGAGCCCTCTGCCCGTGCCGCTCCGCCGATGACCGACGCCGCCTCCGCCTCCATTGCCGCCCTGCTGGCCGCCCTCGAGACGATCAGCCGCGAGCGCCCCGACCGGGTGCTGCGCCTGGTGGGTCTGCTGCCGGGTCCGGCGGAGGACGAACCCTTCGAGCTGCTGATCTTCCGGGGCTTCTCCAGCAGCATCACCCACCCCACCGCCTTCGACCCCGACCAGCCGGCCCTGCCCGAGTCAGCCCGCATCACCGCGGCCGAACTGCTGGCCGGGCCCCTCAACCCCAGCGACGAGCGGATCCTGGCGGGCCCGCTGCCGGCGGAGACGTTCCTGGATCCGGGGGCCTGGTGAAGCCCGAAAGCACGCCGATGAGGGTTGCCCCAGCGAGTGTGCAGACCAACCGTTAGCGCCTCCTTCCAGGCCCTGAAGCTCCACCGATCGAAGCGCGCGGTCGTGGGATGAGCCGTCCCCTGTTCATGTTGTTGGACAGGCCTTTCGTCATCTGCTGGAAACGTCCAACGTTTTCCCACTGCCCTGCTTTCAGGGCTGCGGAGTTTATGGTCAGTCCAGGCAGCAAGAGCATCGCAGCCACCAATCGTGATGGTGCAAAGGTGCATCTGAAATGCAGCACGTTGTTGTTCAAGGCCGCCGTAACTTGTGGCGGCGATCACGGCTCGTTTCCAGGTTTTTTTTCGGGCTAGTGATTGACATCAACCCGCTTCCTGCGTCATGTCGCTCGTCTCCACATTTGAGCTCCTGCTCAAGCCCCAACTTCCGGTAGCTGTTGCACAGGTAGCCCCGGCACTCGCGCCACTCTCGCGAACGATTCTATTGGGATATTTCCTGTCAATCGCCAATCCCAACGGACAGGAAATTGCCCTGACGGTGGTTTTAACCACCAGAACGCCAGGGCTTGATCCGAATCGTGTTGCGGCATTTCTTGACATCGACGGGGTTGATCTTGCCCTCGTTGGCTCCACGACGACTGCGGGGCTTATCACCAGTACCCGCTACACATTCCAGTTGTCTGCGAATGACGCCGGCCTCCTTATCATCCAGCCGGATATCACAAAGCTGAACATATTTGCCCCTAACTTTGAGTTGCGTGGGTACGTTGAAATTTTTGCCGGATCTCTTGGGGCACCACGCTCCTTTGAGATCTTGGCCACGCCAGAACAGCGCGGTACCTTCTTCCGTTCCGTCGAGAACGCCGGCCCGCCGGCCGTTCAAGAGATCTCAGAGTTAGGTGAAATCGCCTACTCTCTGCCCACGGCGAATGGCGGCTCATTGATTCGGCTGGATCGCGAAGCCTGAAATCAGACGTCATGCGTACTGCGTTCGGTCGAGACGTTGTCTTGCTGCATCCAGAGCCGCGGGGGATGATCCAATTCATTGGGGCATTCATCTTCGGCTCTTTACCGGCTTGTGCCTATCGACCATTGGTGCAGGAACTCTACGCACGAGGATTCTCCCTTGTTCTGCATCGCTTTCCGCTGAATCCGCTTCAGTTCAACCACTGGGATGTTGCCATTGGTTTGCTGCAACAAGCCCGCGCGATCCGGGATTACATTGCCGCAGGACATGTCTTCCCAGTCCCCGATTCGCCCAATCGCGACTTCTATCTCGACCCTACCAATACCTTGTGGCTGGGTCATAGTCTTGGTTGTAAGTTCCTCCTGCTTCTTGAGATCCTCAGCAATGAGCCGAACCGGCGAGAGGCCATTCTGAGAGGGCGACTTCCAGCAGCAGAGGTTGACTCCCTCTTGAGCCGCCTCAGCGGTTTGAGCGGCAGCAAGACGTCCAGCCTCAGCCAGGAGGTGGACGTCCCAGTCATCCGCAATCAGCCCACGATCCTGATGGCACCGGAAATCAGCAATACGTTTCGCATCTTCCGCTCCCGGTTCCAATTCTCCAATCAACGTGCCATCCCCAACAAGACGCAGACGGAGTGGCTGATCGACGACAGCACCGAACTGTTTCATCTGTCCAGGGTCATCAGCTTTGATTGGGATGGAATCGCTGCCGACGATGTGGACTTTCTCGGCACAATCCTGAGCCAACGGGGTACGCCGACCCCGGTGGTCGAGCACCTGCATGGATGGCATCTTGAGCCGCTCAGTGCCAGGGTTGAAGATCTCGCCGACAAGATTGATGCGGGATTCCAACAGTTACGTATCCAGCCAAACTCAGTCAAAACGATGCTGGACCTGCATCCCATTGACGCGACAACGACCTTGTGATCGATCGAGGTGCGCTTTTCCTGCTCAGCAGCGGAGATCATGCCGGATGTCCTGGATCGAGGCCGACCAGAGGCCTGTCAATGTGGGTAAAGTCGACGGTCCTGAGATCCGCTCGGTTGTTCATGGTTCTCCTGAAGTCCGTTGTTCTCTTGGGGGGTGTGGCCGTTGCTCTCGCGTTGCCGTCCACCGCCAGAGCCGCCAGTTGTGAAGACACCTTTGCCCAGGTCGGCAACCCGCTGTCCGGGATTCGCTTCAACGCGCAAGTCACCGTTGAGGCGCTGACCCCACCGGTGGCGATCCGCCAGCTGCGCGGCATCGCGGCCACCAGGGGGTACGACATCCTCAGCGAAGAGGCGGACGACGGCAGCATGCTGCTGGAGCAGCCCCGATCGGGCTCGGCCCGGCCCTTCCCGATCATCGCCACCGCCCTTGCCGAGCAGGCGGCCGCCCGGGTGAAGCTGGAAGCGAAGTTGCCGGCCGGCATGCTGGCGGGGGCCGGTGGGGCCCGCACCGAACTCTGCGCCATGCTCAACGCCATCAAGGGAGGTGCTGAAGGCATCGTGGCGGCGGAGCGGAGCGCGGGGGCGGTGTCGTCGGCCGCCCCAGTCGTCATCGAGGCCTTGATGCTGTCCCAGCAGATTTCTCAGGAAGCCGACACCAACGCCGCCTCGATTCCCTCCCGTTACCAGGGCAAGACCTTCACGATCAAGGGTCGGGTGGCCCACGTCGCCAAGGATGGCGGTGCCTATCGCATCGCCTACGAGATTCCCAATTCCACCAACGATCTGGCCATCAGGTTCGGCAAGTTCCGCTTCCTGACCCAGATCAGCTGCCTGGCCGCCAAGGGCCAGGGCGCCTATGCCCTCTCGCTGCGCACGGGCCAGGGCATCCAGCTGACGGGCCAGTACAAGGATTACGACCATGCCCGGCACGTCATGTGGTTCGAGGGCTGCCGGCCGGCGCAGTGAGGCCGAGACAACGGCATGAACATCCTGTTCTCGATGCATGGCGAGGCGGGCCATCACCTGGGGACGTTCCGGCTGGCCAGGGCCCTGGCGTCCCGTGGTCATCGGGTGACCTATCTCGGGCTTCCCCGGGTGAAGCCACTGGTGGAAGAACAGGGCTTCGCATTCATTGAATTGGCGGCGGATCTGTTCGCAACGCCTGCCGATGGGAGGGCAACTCCGGCGTCGGCGGGCACGCTCTTTCGCCGCTACACCGCCGCCATCGTCGACGGCAGCCTCGACGCCTGTCTGCTCTCGGCCCGGCCGGATCTCCTGCTCTGTGATTCGTTTCTCTGGTACGTGGCCCTGCGGGCCCTGCGGCTGGGCATCCCCACCATCCAGATCTCCACCTCGCTCTTTCTTTTCGACAATGCCCTCATCCCGCCTGCGGTGACCTCCCTCAAGCCGGGCCGCGGGGCGCTCCCGGCCCTGCGGATCTCCCTGGCCTGGAAGCTGATGCACCTCCGCCATCTGTTCTCCAAGCGCCTGGCCTCCCGTCTGGTCGGTGCCTACCGGGCCCCGCTGCGGATGCACCACCTCATCGACACCTTCCTGGCGGTGGCCCGGCAGTCCGGCTTCCGCTGCCAGCGAAACGTCACCTACCGCCTCGATGAGATCGGCCCGCACCTGATCCTGCCCGAGCTTGTGCTCTGTCCGGCCGCCTTCCAGTTGCCTGGGCCGCGGGCAGAGGAGCGGCGCCATTGCGGCGATTTCATTGACTTTCAGAGGCAGGAGCCTTCGCTGCCGTTCGATCCTTCCGGCCGGACGATCATCTTCTGTTCGCTGGGCACGAGCGCAGGGGCCTACCGGCAGGCCAGGCGATTCTTTGCGGCCGTGGCCGAAGCCAGCGCCAAGGCTCCGGAGTGGTTCTTCGTGCTCCACATCAGCGATCCAGCCCTCATCGGCGCGTTCGCGTCATCCGCCAATCTGATGGTTGTGTCCTGGATTCCCCAGCTCACCTTGCTGCGCCATACGGCCGTCATGGTTCACCATGGTGGGCTCAATTCCATCATGGAATGTGTGCAGCGTGAGGTTCCCATGGTGATCCTTCCCTGTGCCAGGGACCAGCCGGGCAATGCCGTCCGGGCGGCCCATCACCAGCTGGCCCTCACGGCGGATGTCGGAGCGATCACGGCCGAACGGCTGCGGCGGCTGATCGGGGAGGCCATGGGCGATGCGGGATTGAAGCTGGGGCTCAGACGCATGAAGGAAGAGATCGAACGGGAGTGTGGCCTTCAGCAGGCCGTTGCGTTCATCGAAGGCTTCACGGCAGACATCACGGCAGGCGACAGCTGCGACGAGCCTTAAATGATTCTGGCTGATCGTGATGTCGTGCTAGGTTCAAATAGGCTTACTGAGATATTGTCCATGGCCGCCCATCCGCTGGCGCACCACAGGTTGCGGGATGTGCGTGTTCCCACGTACATGATGGAGATCACGACGGTTGTGGGTTGCAAGGTCAACTGCACCTACTGCCCCCAGAAGAGTCTCCTGAGCCGGTACAAGAGTCCGAAGCGCAAGCTTGCCTTCGACGACTTCCGGCTCGCACTCGACAAGATGCCGGATGACGTCATCATCATCTTTGCGGGTTTTTCCGAGCCTTTCCTCAACGAAGACTGCACGCGGATGATCCTCCATGCCCACAGCAAAGGGCATCCTCTGTGTGTCTTCACCACGGCCGTCGGCATGACGCTGGAGGACGTCGAGCAGATCAAGGCGATCCCCTTCAGCGCCTTCCCGCATGGGGGGTTCACCATCCATCTTCCCGATGCCAGAAGGCTGGCAAAGATCGATGTCACTCCCGAGTATCTTCAGGTGCTTGAAGCCCTGAAGGCGGCACAGATTCAGAACTTCTCCGTCATGGCGATGGACGCCATCCATCCAGACGTCGCCCCCATCTTTCCGCCAGCCAGTGTGCCGCTGCCGACAATGAACTCCCGCTCAGGCAACCTGGAGCAAGAAGGTGTCACCGAGGACTTCGTGGCCTCGTCCCACGAGGGGCCGGTGATCTGCGGACGGGATGAATACATCTACAACAACGTAATGCTTCCCAACGGCGACGTTGTTCTCTGCTGTCAGGACTACCACATGGATCATGTTCTCGGCAACATCTTCGAGCAGTCGTTCGCCGAGGTCCTCCCCAGTCCCATCCCCGGTTACGACCTCTGCAAGACCTGCGTCTACGCCATCAAGCTGCCCCAGAACTTTCCTGTCTTTGAGTTCGGCAAGGCACCGGCCTGAGGCCAGTGTCGACATGATCGATTCCTCCGCTGCACCCCCGTCGTCGCTTGCCTACGGGGCCCTCATCGACTTTTTTCTGGCGGCCCATCCCGAGCGCCCGGCGCTGGCGGAGCGTGCCTACGCCGTGGAGGCCGACCCCGCCACCGGAGCCACCCGCCGCCAGACCCTGGCTGCGTTCCGCCCCATCACCTACCGAACCCTGCGCGATCGGGTCCGGTGCCTGACCGCGGCCTGGCACACCGATCCCGATGGCGTCATCCGCCGCGGCGAACGGGTGGCGATCATCGGCTTCGCCAGCATCGACTACGCCGTCATCGACCTGGCCCTGGCCTACACCGGGGCCGTGCCGATGCCCCTGTCCGGGCACCATTCGGCCCCTGAGTTCGACGCCATCCTGGAGCGGACCACCCCGGCCGCGCTGGCCGTGTCCATGGCCCAGCTGCCCGCGATGGTGGAGTTGGTTGGGCGGCACGTCTGCATCCAGCAGCTGATCGTCTTCGACGCCGACACCCGGATTACGGCCGAGCGGACCCTCCTGAAGGAGGCCGAGAGGAGCCTCCGGGCGGCCGGGTCAACGGTGCCGCTGCTGCTGCTGCCGGATCTCCTCCGCCGCGGCGAGGGCCTCGACGTCCCGCCCCCGGCCGCCGTCGACGCGGAGGCGATGGCCCTGCTGATCCACACCTCCGGCAGCACCGGTCAACCGAAGGGGGCCTGCATCTCCGCCGGGGCCCTGATCAACACCTGGCGCCAGGTCACCGGTCCGGACCCGAAGGTGGCGGTGGTGCTTGCCCCCTTCCACCACATGATGGGCAGGGATTCCATGGTCACCGCCCTGAACTGCGGTGGCCTGGCCTGTTTCACCCTGAAGCCGGATCTCTCCACTGTCTTCGAGGACATCCGCCTGGCCCGCCCGACGGGGCTGGTGCTGTTCCCGCGTCTCTGTGAGTGGATCGACCAGCACCTGCGATCGACCCCGTCAGGCGACCTGCGTGATGTCCTGGGCGACCGGCTGCAATCCATCGTCGTGGCCTCGGCGCCGATCGCGCCCCGCATCCGGGCGCTGATGGAGGACAGCTTCGGGGTGCCCGTGCACGAGGGCTACAGCAGCACCGAAACGGCCAGCGGTGGCCTGGCCATGAACGGCCGGCTCAACCGGCCCAACGTCCTCGACTACCGGCTGCGGGATGTGCCGGAGTCGGGCTACTTCCTCTCCGATCGTCCTTATCCGAGGGGCGAGTTGTGCGTCAAGACCCGCTTCGGCATCCGCGAGTACTTCAGGAACCCGGAGGCGACGGCGGCCCTGTTCGATGCCGACGGCTTCTCCTGCACCGGGGATGTGGTCGAGGAGCGCGGCCCCGGCCAGATCGCCATCATCGACCGCCGCCGGAACGTCATCAAGCTGTCGCAGGGGGAGTACGTCGCCGTCGGCGCCCTGGAGCAGCTGTTCGCGGACGGCTGCACCTCGGTGGCCCAGATCCATGTCCATGGCGAGAGCAGCCGGTCCTACCTGCTGGCGGTCGTCGTGGCCGACCAGGAGGCCCTGGCGCGGCGGCCCCGGCCCCCTGCCACGGATGCCGAACTGATCGCCCTGGTGCGTCAGGAGGTGGTGCAGCTGGCCGGCGAGAAGGGCCTGCAGAGCTTCGAGATTCCTCGGGATTTTCTCCTGGCGGACGAACCCTTTTCCCATGCCAATGGCCTGCTGTCCTCCCTGGGCAAGCCGCTTCGGCCGGCCATCTGCCAGCGGTATCAGCGTGTCCTTGCCGAGCTCTACGACAGCCACGACCGTCTCGGTGATGCGGCCCTGGCCTCCCTCCGGCAGCCCGGCGCCGCGCGGAGCCTCGAGGATCGCCTGCGGCTGCTGCTGAGCAGCACCCTCGGCGTCCACGACCAGGAGTCGCTCCAGGACCGCTGCTTCCGCGAACTGGGCGGCGATTCCCTGGGCGCCGTTCAGCTGTCGGTACGGATCGAAGAGGAGTTCGGCGTCGCCATCGAGGCCAGCCAGATCCTCGGGCCCGGCGGCACGCTCGCAGAGTGGGCGCGGATCCTGCGGGCCGACGGCTCCGCCCCGGTCCCGGGGCTGGCCGCTCAAGACCTCGCCGCTCAAGACTTCGCCGCCAAAGAGCTCGCCGCCGAAGACGTCCGGGTGGAGGCGTTCATCGACAGGGCCACGCTCCAGGCCGCGGCGCAGCTGCCACCGGCTTCAGGGCCGGTTCGCTCGGTGTTGCTCACCGGGGCGAACGGTTTTCTGGGCGGCCGGGTCGCCCTGGCCTGGCTGGAGCGGCTCGCCAGCACCGGCGGGCAGCTGGTCTGCCTGGTCCGGTCGAGCCAAGCCCAGTCCGCCCGCGAGCGCCTCGACGCCCGCTTCGCCCACCTCGACCCGGCCACGGCGGCGCGCTGGCGCACCTTGGCGGAGCGCCACCTGGAGGTGGTGGCCGGCGACATCAGCGCGCCGTGCCTGGGGCTGGATGCTGCCACCTACGACCGGCTAGCCCACGGCATCGAGGCCATCGGCCACTGCGCCGCCCTGGTCAATCACCGGCTGGACTACCGCCACCTCAGGCGACCCAATGTCATCGGCACCGCCGAGATCGTGCGGCTGGCGCTGACGCACCGGCGCAAATCCATCGACATGGTCTCCACCATCGGCGTGGCTTCCCTGCCGGAGCGCCTCCGACTCGATGGCTCCTATGCCAACGGCTACATCGCCAGCAAGTGGGCCTGTGAGCAGCTGCTTCACTCGACCCACGCCACCACGGGTCTGCCGATCCGCATCCTGCGATCAGGGCTGGTGCTGCCCGATCGGTCCCTGGCCGGGGAACGCAACCCGGACGACATTCTTTCGCGGCTGATCCACAGCCTCTTGCTGACGCGCCTGGCCCCCCCGCACTTCGGCGTCAGCGATCCGACCGGGGAAGAGACAGGCTTCCGGGCCAGCGGCCTGCCCGTGGATAAGTTGGCGGAGGCGATCGTGGCCCTCGGGGATGTCGCGCCCGAGGGCTTCCACCGGCTCAGCCTCGGTGGCCCCGCCGACGGCTGGTTTCCGCTGGAGGCCCTGGTGGAGCGGATCGAGGCGGCGGGCGTTCCCCTGGAGCGGACGGCCAGCTACGGGGAATGGTTGGCCCGGATCGAGCCGGCCCTGCGCCAGCTGCCCGCGGCCCAGCGCTCGCGCTCGCTGCTCGATGTCCTCGAGGCGTATCGCCCCGTCCGGGCCCCGGCGGTGGCGGAGCCTGGAGCCGAGGCGTTCGCGGACTTCCCCGTGGCCTACCTGGACAAGGTTTGCTCTGATTTCGTCGCGGCCGCCGGCGTCGGTTCAGCCTGAGGCTCCCGCCGGGACTCCATCTCCGAGAGCGGCCGTCCCGCCATCGCCTTGGGATAGGCGTTGAGCATGGTGTCGATGACCACTTCCAGCAGAAAGGGGGCCCCGGGTTCCGCCCACATCAACCGCAGGGCTTCGTCAAGGTCGGCCTCCTCGGCGACGAGGGCGGAGGGGATGCCATAGGCGGCCGCGACGGCGGTGAAGGCGGGGGCGTCGTAGCCCCAGAGGGTGGACTGGTAGCGGGCGCCGAAGGCCACGTCCTGGATCTGACGGACCATGCCGTGGCAGTGGTTGTTGATGACCAGCATCTTGATGGGCAGCTGGTTGCGCCGGATCGTCTGCAGTTCCTGGATGTTGATCTGGAACCCCCCATCGCCGGCGATCACCACCACCGGCTGCTGCCCCGCCGCCAGGCAGGCCCCGATCGCCGCCGGCAGGGCGAATCCCATGGCCCCCATGCCGCCGGAGGTCAGAAACCGCTGCGAACCGTGCAGCTGCAGCGACTGAGCGGCCCACATCTGGTGTTGACCCACATCCGCCACGAAGGCCGCCGCCGCGCCCGAGGCTTCGGAAAGGCGATGCATCAGCCCGTTGGGGTTGATCCCCTCCACGACACCGACTTCGGCCGTATCCGGCCAGCGCGTGCGCTCGGCGTCGATGAAGTCCTTCCAGGGTTGGTGGTCGTGGGTGGGCGGCCGCTGCCGCAGGACGTGGTTCATGAAGGTGTCGAGCTCCAGCGTCAGCGTCCGGCAGCCCTTGATGCGGTTGTTGAGTTCATGCCGGTCGCAATCGACGTGATAGAGCGGGCGGGATCCCCGGAACAGCTCAGTGTCACTGCCGGTCTGGCGGCTGTCCAGCCGACTCCCCAGCACCAGCAGGACGTCGCAGGCGCAGAGGGCGATGTTGGCCCAGCGATTGCCGTACAGGCCGATCAGGCCGACCCGCAGGGGATCATCGAAGGGCAACACATCCACACCCATCAGGGAATGGACCACCGGCAGGTCCAGGGCCGCGGCGAACGACCGGAACGTGTCGGCGGCGCCCGATGTGCGAATGCCGCCCCCCGCGAGAATCAGCGGACGCTCCGCGGCGGCCAGATCCGCCAGGGCCGCCGTCCAGAACGCTTCCAGGTCCTCCGCGCCGTGGCCGGCCGGCGGCCCTGGATCAAGTGACATCGCCTCGGGCGACCAGGGGATCTCCGCCGTCTGCACCGCCATGGAGATATCGAGCAGCACCGGGCCCGGCCGGCCGCTGAGGGCCAGCGCAAAGGCCTGCTCGAGCCTGAGCGGAAGCTCCGCCGGATCGTCGACGAGAAAGGCCGCCTTGGTGATGGGCCGGGCCATGGCGACGATGTCGGTTTCCTGGAAACCGAGCTGGCGCAGGGGCCGATCCCCCTTCCGCTCCTCCCGGTGGATCTGGCCGGTGACAAAGATGGCGGGGGTGGAATCGAAGTGGCAGCTGCCGATCGCGGTGAGCAGATTGGTGGCCCCCGGCCCGCTGGTGGCCAGGGCGATGCCCGGCAGCCCGGTGAGGCGAGCGTGGGCTTCGGCGGCAAAGCCGGCCCCCTGCTCGTGGTGCATGCTGATGATGCTGATGGAGGTGCGCTGCTGGATGGAATCCAGCAGGTAGGTGATCGTGCCGCCGATCAGTTCAAACACATGGGTGATGCCCCGGCGCTCGAGATAGGTGGCGAAAAGATCAGAACCTTTCATATGGATCGTTCTGCGTCACAGACGTCGTCAGCGCCGATCATCGGACGCCCCCGGTGGTGTGGATGGTTTCCCCCGTCAGCCAGCGGCTGGCGGCGGAGGCCAGAAACACCACCACCGGGGCGATGTCCTCCGGGGTCGCCACCCGTCCCAGGGCGGTTTTGGCCGTCCAGAGGCGTTCCAGTTCGGCGGTGGCGAACCCGGCCGCCTGGGTTCCTTCGGTGATCACCAGCCCTGGATTGATGGCGTTGACGCGGATGTTGCGGGGCGCCAGATCTTCCGAGAGCGTGCGGGTGAGGGCATCGATGGCCCCCTTGGTGGCGCTGTAGACCAGGCTCCCCGAGGCCCCCTTGGTGGCGGCCAGGCTGCTGACGTTGATGATCGATCCGCCCTCGCCGGGGAAGCGGCTGGCGGCGGCCTGGCAGCAGAGCATCACCCCGAGCACATTGATCCGGAACAGGTGATCGAACACCTCGGGGGTCACCTCCTGCAGATCCGTGGCGTAGTAGATGCCGGCGTTGTTGACGAGCACATCGAGCTGGCCGCCGAAGGCCCTGTCCGCCTCCAGAAACAGCCGCTCCACATCCTCGGCGCTGCCGACATCGGCCTGCACCGCCACGGCCCGTCCCCCCCGCTCGGTGATGGTGCGAACCACCCGCTCGGCCCCGGCGGCGTTGGCCGCGTAGTTGACCACCACTGAGGCCCCCGCCTCGGCGAGCGCCACCGCGATGGCGGCGCCGATCCCCCGCGAGGCCCCGGTGACCAGGGCGATGCGGCTGGCCAGGGGGGGAGTCGTTGCAGGCCCAGGCCCCACGCTCATCGCAGGGTTGCGGGGCTCTTGCCCGCCAGCCAGTGCTGCTCGATGGCCTCGAGACTCCTGCCCCGGGTTTCCGGCATCACGAAGGCCCAGAAGGGCAGCGCCATCGCGGCGATGCCGGCATTGATGAAAAACACCACGGCCAGTCCCACCGCATCGGCGAGCATCGGGAACACGAAGGACGCCACCATGCCGCACAGCAGCTGAAAGGCAATCACAAAGCCAATGGCCCGATCTCTCACCGCCTGGGGATAGATCTCGGACACCACCAAGCCGCAGACGGAGGCCAGGCTCAGGGAAAAGGACGAAACAAACAGGATGAAACAGATCAGGACAAGAGATTGAACGGCAGCGGTGCCCTGGGGCAGCACAGCGAAGATCCATCCGAAGCCGATCGAACTGGTCAGAACGCCGAGAATTCCCATCAGGAACTGGGTTCGGCGCCCCAGCCGATCGACCAGCAGGAAGGAAAGGGAGGTCATGGCCAGGCCGAAGCCACCGACGCCGATCGTGGTCAGCAGGCTGGCGGTGGTGGGATCGCTCACCCCGCAGGCCTGAAAGATCGTCGGGCTGTAATAGGTGACGATGATGATGCCCGTGCACTCCTGGAAGAACACCAGGGCCAGGCCGATCAGCAGGGGGGGGCGGATGGTTGGTGAAAACAGGGGGGTCGTCCGCGACCCCGATGGGGTGTGGTCGGCGCTGGCCTGGAGCAGGGCCACCTCCTCCCTGGGATTCTCCACACAGAGCTTCTGCAGCATCCGCTCCGCCGTGCTGAAACGGGACTTGGCAATCAGCCAGCGCGGCGATTCCGGCAGGAACAAAGCCCCGATCCCCAGCAACAGCGCCGGGACGGACCCCAGGTAGAGCATCGCCCGCCATCCCTCCGGCGCGGCCATCAGCAGGGTGTTGGTTCCATAGGCGGTGAGGGCGCCGATGCCGACCGCCAGATTCTGGATCGCGCTCAGCCGGCCACGGATCGAGGCCGGGGAGATTTCGGTGATGTACAGCGGCACGATGCTGGCGGTCACCCCGGTGGCCAGGCCCGTGACGAGGCGACCGAGCACCAGGATCTGCACCGAGTTGGACAGGCCGGAAACGGCCGTGCCGACGATGAGCACAACGGTCGTCGTCAGCAGCATGTAGCGCCGGCCAAAGGCCGCCGCCAGGTTGCCGCTGACGAACGACCCCAGGATCGCCCCCACCAGCACCGCGCTCACCACCAGCCCGCTGCTGAAGGGGGTGAGGGCGAACGCCGTCCGGATCTGCAGCAGGGCGCCGGCGATCACGGTGAGGTTGTAGCCGAAGAAGATGCCGCCGATGGTCACGACGGCGGTGGCCAGGGTGGCGGCGATTTCGTTGCGCTCACTGGCCGTTCCCGACCGGTGCCAGGTGCTGCGGATCTGGGAGAACCGCAGCCGCCGGGTCTCCGGGTAGAGGACAAACAGCAGCGGAATCGCGATGACGGTGGTGGCCAGCGAGATCCCGTAGACGGCGATGGTGTCGGCCGGGGAATCGACCGACAGGGCGGCGAAGACCATGACGGCATTGATCACCCAGTTGACCGTGATCGGAAGGCTCATCGAGAGGCCCCGCACGGGCAGGGGATACATCTCAGCCACGAACAGCCAGGGTAGGGGGCCCAGGCTGATGGCGAAGAAGACCACGTAGCCCAGAAGCAGGAAGGGGCTGGCGGCCGCCAGCGTCCCGGGGAAAGCGCTGCCTGTGGATTCGAGGATCAGCCCGGCCAGGCACAGGGCCAGACCCACCAGGCCCGCCAGCAGCAGGGGGCGGCGGCCGAGGCGATCCACCAGCAGCACGAACAGCAGGGTGCTGAACAGATTGACCAGCCCGACCACGATCACCAGATCCCAGCCCAGGTCGAGGCCCTGGAACAGGGCGCCATCCCCCGCCATCTGCAGCACGAAGTTGATGCCGCTCAGCTGCTGGATGGCGAACAGGAGGATGCCGATCCCCAGGAGCCGGCGGTTCGCCGGCTCCAGCAGTTCCACCCACACGTTCGGATGGCTGTCCGCCAGGCTTTCTTCGATGGCGGCCACCTCCGGCTCCACGTTGGGGCCATGGATCGTCCGGAGCACCGCGCGCGCCGCCTCCTTGTCGCCCTGCTTGATCAGCCAGGCGGGTGAATCCGGCAGGATGATCGCCCCGATGCTGACGATCACGGCAAGGATCCCGCTGATCGTGTACAGCTGGGAAATGTCCAGTTCGTCCACCAGACGGTTCTCGATCACGAAGGCGAGAACGATCCCCAGGGTGATGCTGAGCTGGTTGAGGGACACCAGGGCCCCCCTGTGTCTGGCCGGGGAGATTTCGGCGATGTAGAGGGGGATGGCCAGGGAGGTGACGCCAACGATGATCCCCAGGAAGAAGCGGGCCACCACCAGCTCCTCGAAGCGTTCGGAGATGGCGCAGGCAAAGCCGAAGAAGGCGTAACAGGCGGCACTGGTGGTGATCACATCCCGGCGGCTCAGGCCATCCCCGAACCGGCCCATGAAGACGCTGCCGAGGATGGCGCCGAGGAAGAAGGCACCGCTGAGCAGCACCTGGGAGCTCAGGCTCAGCGACCAGTCATTGGCCGCCGTTGACGCCACCAGGCCGAGGGTCGTGGCGTTGAAACCGAACAGCAGGCCCCCCAGGGAGGCCAGCAGCGCAAAGATCCAGACCCTGGGCATCACCGCTCAGGCGACCGGGGCGACGGCAGGGGTGGCTGGCCGGCCGACGCGGCCGGTCTGGGGGTTGTGGCGGGTCGTCTCCAGCAGGGCCATGCGGCTGTCGAAGAGGGTCAGGGGGTCCACCTCCTTGCCCTCGCCGCAGACACAGTTGAGGCTCTTCGTCTGGAGATCGCGGTGCTCCCGCAGCAGGCGCAGGTTGCCGTACTCCTCCTTCTGATGGCAGGTTTCGGCGTACTGGCAGGGGGCATAGACCTCCTCCCTCAGGGCCGGCACGAAGCCGGGGTCCAGCACCGAGCCCAGGCGGCCCGTGCGCGTGTCGGCATAGCTCGTGCAGGGGAAGACATCGCCCCAGTTGTCGACGATCAGGTAGTCATGGCCGGCGGAACAGAGACGCCCGGTCCCCCCGTAGAGGCCCACCAGCAGGGCGGCCAGGAAGCGGATCTCCCGGCCCAGCGGTCCGCTGTCGGCCACGGTCCGGAACACCTCCAGGCCGGGCTCACCGGCCGCCAGCAGGGCCTCGATCGGGTCCTGGCTGAGAAAGTGCCGGGCCCGCTTGTCCACGTCCACCTCGGCGCTCATCGCCTCGGTGGCGGGCACATCGAAGCCGGGAAACTTCAGATCCGCGGAGGTGGGGATGGCCAGCTCGGCGCAGCGCGCCAGGGCCTCGCGGATGATCGCCACGTTGTCGGTGGAGAGCAGCGTGTTCACCACCACGTCGAAGCCCAGCTCGGCGGCCAGGGTCACGTTGCCGAGGAAGTCGTCGAGGGCGATCTCGGTGTGATGGAAGGTGCAGAAGAGTTTGAGCTTGGAGGGCTCCAGAAGGCCGGCCAGCTCCGGGAGGCGCTTCCTGAACAGGGAGGCATTGGTCTGCACCTCCACGAAAGCCACATTGGGCTGGGCGGTGAGCCAGATCAGGTCCTCGATCACGTCGGCGTTGAGGAAGGGTTCCCCGTGCACGTCGTAGCGAACGCCGATGCGATAAGGCAGGGAGGCGGCCCATTCGATGGACTTGCGTGCCATGCCCCGGCCCTGCTCGGTGCCCCACATGTTGCGTTTGGTGCCCCGGCTGTAGTCGATGCCGCTCACCTGCGTCTGCCCCGCCGCCGCCACGCAGTAGCTGCAGCTGAAGTTGCACTTCAGCATCCGCACGGAGATCCGGATTTTCAGGAACGACTCGCCGTCCAGGGGAAAGGGATGGGCCATGCGGGTGAAGAACTTGTTTTGGGGGGGCGGTCAATGGGCGAGCTTGTCAATCGGCGAGCTTGACGACGATCTTGCAGTCGCCGCCGGCGATGTCGTCCGGGTGCTCGAGCACGGATCGCAGCCGCTCCAGCCCCTCGATGGTGGTGCTGACGATCCGATCCAGCGGCAGGACCCCGGAGAGGCACAGGTCGATCAGCCGCTCGTAGACCCCGCCGAGATGGCCGCGCAGCCCCATGACGCTGATGGCGTTGGTGATCATGTGGTCGACCGCCCCAATCCGCAGCGCCTGTCCGCCCCTGCCCAGCAGGGCCACCCGTCCGCCCGGGGCGATCTGGCGGAACACGGCATCGACGTTGGCCAGCGCACCGGAGGCTTCCACCACCACGTCCCAGCCGCCTTCGGGGGTCTGGAGCGCTTCGGCCGATTCCGCCACCTGATCGGCCCAGGCCGCCGCGAAGTCTCTGCGGTAGGCGGAGGGTTCGACGACGCTCACCAACGAGGCGCCGTGGAGACGGCGCGCCATCATCGCGCTGAGCAAGCCGATGGGGCCGGCCCCAAACACCAGAACCTTGTCGCCCGGAGCCATCTGGGTCTTCCTGCAGGCCAGCAGGGCCACACCGGCCGGCTCCAGACAGGCGGCCATCTGCAGGCCCCGGTCGCTGTCGGCCAGGCGTCCGATGGCCACGGCCGATCGGGCGGGCACATCGGCGATCGCCGCGAACAGCCCGTCCTTCTCCATGCCCAGCAGCCGGGCGTCGAGGCACTGGTTGAAGGCGCCGGAGCGGCAGGACCGGCAGGCCCCGCAGCTCAGCACGGATTCCGGCGCCACGATGTCGCCCACCCGGAAGCGGGAGACATCGGAGCCGATGGCGATCACCCGGCCGATCCCCTCATGGCCCAGCACCCGGCCCTGGGCCGGAATCGAGGCGGGCGCGGAACTGCGCACGTAACCCAGCGGATCCTTCTGGGTCATGTGGAGGTCGGTGCCGCAGAGGCCGACCCTCAGCATCTGCAACCGCAACGCGCCGGGATGGAGGGGTTGGAGCGTCCGCTCCTCCAGGGCGATGCGGGGATCCTTGTAGCGCTGATTGGCCTGCCGTGGTTCCTCGCCGTCGCCGGTTTCGGTGGCATGGAGCACCAGGCTGCAGGTTGCGGTGTCGCCGGCCGTCATCCTCCTCCTTCGGCCTCCCGCATGCGCCGATGCTCGTTGCCGTGCAGGCCGCTGTCAACAGGGCGTCAGCGGCTGGCGGCGGACAAACGCGGCGGCGCCGGGCATCATGACGGGGCCGGCAGGAGCGCCATGGCCGCCAGGGATCCGATCCGGGACTTTTTCAGCTTCCTGCTGGGAGGTGTGCTCTTCAGCATGGGCGCCTTCCTGTTCTTCAACCAGGTGATGGTGAGCTCCGTGCCGATGGGCCTGGGCCTCCGCTTCGGCCGGCGCGCCGCGGGTGGCTGGGGTGGTGCGGGTTCGGCCTGGGGAGGCGGCTGGGGCGGCGGCTTCGGGATGTCCCAGGGCCTGGGCGGCGGTTTCGGCCTGCTGCTGATCCCGCTCACGATCGGGGTGTGCCTGCTGTTCGCGCTGCGCAACCAGCGCTGGGGCTGGTTCCTGGTGCTGGCCTCGGTGGCGGCTCTGGCGGTGGGGGTGCTCCAGACCCTGATCATGAGCTTCCAGCCCACCTCGCTCTGGAACCTGCTGACCATGTTTGCCCTGATCGGCAGCGGCGGCGGGCTGATGTTCCGTTCACTGATGGCCTACGACGATGGCAAGGACCGGCAAGACCGAGAAGGGCGAGACGACCATTGACGACCTGATCGTCGAGATGGAGCCGGTGGCGCCGGGGAAACCCCCGGCGCAGAGACCCGCCCGGTTTCCGGTGCTGCAGCGGCTGCTGATGCTGGGGCTGGTGCTGCTTGGCTTCGGTGCCGGCTGGCTGGCGGCCGGCCTGCGCGCGTCCCTGGCCGAGAAGCCGGCCGCCGGAGGGAGGGGCGAGACCCGCCAGGACCTGCTCGCCGATGGGTGGGTGGAATCGGATCAGGGGGTGTTCACCCGCCGCTGCCAGGGGATCTGCCGCAGGCCCCGGCTTTATGGCGGCGGCATCGTCGATGTGATGGAGGTCGCCTGCCTGGAGCGTCCCTGCGGCCAGATCGAGGCGACGTTCGCTGTGCTCGACGACCAGGGTCGGGAGGTCGACAAGGTGGTCGAGACCAAAACTGGACGGCAGGGGGAACGGCTGCAGCTCGTGATCGAATCGCAGAAGCCGCAGTCCCGCAGCTTCGCTCTGGTTGACTTCCGTGCCAAGGCCAGGGTGGAGTGACGATCCTCTGGGGTTCACCGCCTTGAAGACACTCCGCTTCGAAGACGGCGCTGAGATGCCGATGCTCGGCCTGGGCACCTGGAACTCGCCGCCGGGGGAGGTGGGGCCGGCGGTGACGGCGGCGCTGCAGCTGGGCTACCGCCACATCGACTGTGCCGCCATCTACGGCAACGAGTCCGAGATCGGCGAGGCCCTGGCCGCGGCGATCCGCTCGGGCCTGGTGCGTCGGGAGGATCTCTGGATCACCTCCAAGCTGTGGAACAACGCCCATGCCCCCGAGGACGTGGGCCCGGCCCTGGAGCGCACCCTGGCCGATCTGCAGCTCGACCACCTCGATCTGTATCTGATCCACTGGCCCGTGGCGACCCGGCCAGGCGTGCTGCTGCCGGAGGTGGCCAGCGATCTGATCTCCCTCGAGGCCCAGCCGATCGCGGCCACCTGGGCGGCGATGGAAGCGGCCGTGGAGCGGGGCCTGTGTCGCCACATCGGCGTCAGCAACTTCGGCATGGCCACCCTCTACAGCCTGCTGGGGCAGGCGCGGATCCGACCGGCCATGAACCAGGTGGAGCTCCACCCCTATCTGCAGCAATGCTCGCTGTTCGCCTTCTGCGAGGCCCACGGCGTTCACATGACGGGCTTTTCGCCGCTGGGGGCCCCTGGCCTCACCCTCCCGGTGCCCTCAGGGACCCGGCCGGTGCTGCTGGAGGACCCCACCATCACCGCGATCGCCACCCGGCGCGGCCGCACGCCGGCCCAGGTGGTGCTGCGCTGGGCCCTGCAGCGCGGCACCGCCGTGATCCCCAAGTCGGTGACCCCGGCGCGCCTGGCCGAGAACCTCGCCGCCGCCGAGGGCGAGCTGGCTCCCGAAGACATGGAGGCGATCGCCGGCCTCGAGCGGGGCCATCGCTTCATCGACGGCTCCCTGTGGGTGAAGGAGGGCGGCCCCTACACCCTGGAGAACGTCTGGGCCTGATCACCCAGGCGGCAGCCGCCGGCGCAGGTAGGCGATGGCCAGCGCGCCGGCTTCGGTCACCAGCTGGTCGCGGCGGCCCTGCTCCTGGGTGGCCGCGAGCCAGAGCAGGTGGCCGACGGTCTTGACCAGCACGTAGGCGAGCAGGTGGGCGTCCTCCTCGCCCAGATCGGTGCCCTCGCAGGCGGCCCGCTCCACCAGCAGGCCGGCCCAGTCGGCGATCAGGCGGGCATCGGCCTCGGCCTCGATCGCCAGCAGCTCGGGGGTGGCGCTCTGCACATCCAGGAAGATGGCCGGGTAGCCGGGGTGGTCGCGGAAGAAGCGATCGGTGAGGGCCACCGCGGCGGTGATCGAGGCTTCCAGGGACAGCGACTGGCCGTCCCCCTCATCGAAAAAGGCCCGCAGCTGCTCGTGCAGCTGCTCGGCGTAGCCCTCGGCGAGGCTGCGCAGGATGGCGCCCTTGTCGGGAAAGAACTGGTAGAGGGAGCCGATCGGCACCCCGGCTTTGGCGGCGATGGCGTTTGTGGTGGTGGAGCTCACGGCGCCCTCCACGAACAGCTCCTCGGCCGCTGAAAGGATCCGCCGCACCCGCTCCTGGCTGCGGGCCTGGCGCGGCTGGCGGCGCAGCGGCGCTGGTTCGCGGGGAGTGGCGTCGGCCATGGCGGGAAGCTGGCGCAGCCTGAAAACCTGAGCGATCCTCGCATCCCCGTTGACAAACGCGAGGGATGCTCATAATTTCATGGACGTGAGCACTGCTCATGTTTCTTTGCGCTGACCCCGATGACCACCACCGTTTTCCCTCCCGCCCCCGAGCCCCAGCTGTTCCGCGTTCTCGGCACCTTCGTGGCCATGAGCGGCGGCGACACCGACCTGGAGCTGGTGGGGGCCCTGGCCGATGCCCTGCTGGAGACGCCCTCCTATGCCCTGATGGCCGAGCAGCTGCGCCGCGATCCGGCCTGCGCCGCGCTGATCGAGGCGCGCTGGATCCCCCCGGCCCACGACCTGGAGCAGCTGGCCGCCCTGCCCGAGGGCAGCCTCGGCCACGCCTACGCGGCGTCCCTGGCACGGCTGGGCTACGACCCCAACCTGCACGCCGGCATGGAGCCCGCCACCGACGCGGCCTATGTGGAGCTGCGGCTCAGCCAGACCCACGACCTCTGGCACGTGATCACCGGCTTCGACACCACGGTGACGGGCGAGATCGGCCTGCAGGCCTTCCATCTCACCCAGTTCCCCTACCCCCTGGGCGCCGTGCTCACGGCCCAGGCCCTGGTGTCGGCCACCCTCGGGGCCCCCGAGCTGCTGCCGGAGCTGGTGGAGGCGATCCGCATCGGGCTGCAGATGGGCCTGGAGGCCAGGCCCCTGTTCGCCCAGCGCTGGGAGGAGGGCTGGGAGCGGCCGCTGGTGGAGTGGCGCGAGGCGCTGCAGCTGCGTCCGTTTGCTGAGCGGGTGGGGCGGCTGTGAGCAGGAAGGCCGTGAGCGGATCCCTGCTGCGGCGGCCGGGCTTCCGCTGGCTCTGGCTGGGCCAGACCCTTCTGTTCGCCGGCGTCCAGTTCTGGTTCGTCGCCGTCACCTGGCTGATGCTGCAGCGCACGGGCTCGGGCACCTCCCTGGCCCTGGTGCTGATGGCGGCGGCCCTGCCCCGGGGGCTGCTGCTGCTGCTGGGCGGCGTCCTGAGTGATCGCCATCCGCCCCGGACGATGGCGGTGCGGGCCGGCTGGATCCTGGCGACGGCCACCGGGGTGCTCACCCTGCTGGCCAGCCGCGACGCCCTCGACCTGGGCCCGGTGCTGGCGCTGGCGGCCGTGTTCGGGGCGGCGGAGGCCTGCCTCTACCCCGCCGCCCTGGCCCTGCTGCCCCGCCTGCTGGAGGACCGCCATCTCGGCCGGGCCCACGCCTGGCTCCAGGGCAGCGAGCAGATCAGCAACGTGGCCGGCCCCGCCATGGCGGGCCTGTCCCTGGCGGTTGCCGGGGCGACGGCGGCCCTGGCCTTCGACACCGTTCTGCTGCTGCTCGCCGTGGGCTGCTTCGTGCAGGTGCGGCCTTCCTTGGCCGCGGCGGACACGGCCCCTACGGGGGGGCTGGCGCAGGGTATGCGGGAGGGGATCGCCTTCGCCTGGGGCCACGGGGCGATCCGCACGGGCCTGACGCTGATCGCCATGATCAACCTGGCCGTGCTGGGCCCGGTGGTGATCGGCGTTGTGGAGCTGGTGACGCTGCGCTTCGGCGGTGGCGCCGCCAGCTTCGGCTGGCTCCAGGCCGCCTACGGCGTGGGCGCCTTGGTGGGGGTCTGGTGGGCCGGCCGGTTCGGCGCCATCGCCCATCCGGGGGGCGCGCTGGGCTGGCTGTCGGCCGGGCTGGGGGCGGGCCTGCTGGGGCTGGCGGTGGCCGGCCAGTGGTGGTCGGCGGCCGCCCTGCTGGCGGCGATGGGAATCGGCGGCGGCCTGGTGGGGGTGCTGGCCACGGCCTGGTTGCAGCGGGAGACCCCGGCACCCCTGCAGGGCCGGGTGATGGCCCTGGCCATGCTGGCCGGCGTCGCCTTCGACCCCCTGTCCCAGGCTCTCTCGGGGGTGCTGATCGACATCTCCCTGCCGGGGCTGTTCGTGGTCGCCGGGGGGAGCCTGCTGGTCACCGTGCCCTTCGCGCTGCGCAGTGGGCGGGGGTGAACGGGCTGGATCTCTGTCGGCCCACGCAAGCCTCAGCGGCAGCCGCCACCCGACCGAGGTGTTCGAATCCTTCCGTGGCCGCAGCCCCAGCCCCGAAGCCCCGATCCGCCACACGGAACTGGTGGCTGGAAGGGGTGAGGGGGGGGCTGGGCGAGTCGAGGGAACGGAACTCGGTAGGTTGCTCGATAGCCCGGCTGGGGCCCTCGGTTGCAGCGCTGGCAGCGAGTGCATCACGGGTCCACATATGCTCCGCCGTGTCGACGGCCCCAGGCGGAAGGTCAGTGCGGCCAAGGGGTGATAGGCCTGCCCGTAAACGCTTTGGCGACATAGGCGGCAATCGCCGGTGCCCAAGGGGTGCATAACGGGACAGCCCATTTAGTAGTTAGACCGAGCACATTATGACAAAATCGTTTTTCAATCGTGATCAGGGTAATGCCCATGAGTTATTACAGGCGTGGCGGGCCGCAAATCGCGACGGTTTCGTCCTGAACTGCACATCAGCAACAAAAGGGATGATCCATCGAGCCACTTGTCCTCATTTTGGTGACGAGACATTGGTAAAGGATGAGACGAGCGATCTTGGCCGCAAGCAGAAGATTTGCTCTCGGAACATGACGTCGCTATATGAGTGGGCTAAATCTCACGGATGTCAGACAGTTGTCGCCTGTGGAGATTGCCAGCCTGTATCGGAAGATGCACAATCGCTGGTTATGGCAGAGGCATCATCCTTAGATGACAGTGGTTATTTCGAGCTCAATGGGATAACGGATACACGTCGAAGAGTGGCAAGAGAAATTGCTTGCCGACAAGGACAACCAGCTTTCAGGAAGAAGCTACTGAAGGCCTATGGAGGAAGATGCGCAATTACAGGATGCGACCTTTCACAAGTACTTGATGCAGCCCACATTGTTCCCTTTATCGGGCGCGAAACAAACCATGTACAAAACGGGCTTTTGCTGCGCACTGATATCCATACTCTATTCGACTTGGGCCTGATTGCAATCGATACCACCTACATGCAGGTGATCCTGCATGAATCTCTTGGTGGATCTGAGTACAAGTCGCTATCTGGTGTTTCCCTGCGACAACCGGCAACTGAACTCCAGTCACCAAGCAAGGCTGCTCTTGATAGGCATCGAGTGCTGGCCGGTCTAGCATCACCATTCACCAAGGCCGCTACTTGAGATTGGATTAACGACGAGTCAAGCCTCTGCGGCCTGGTGATGGTGAGCGTTTGAAGGATCGATAGCCCTAATTCCTATTTATTCAGTGGAGTTCTAATCTGAATGCCCAAGAGGACAAATGATTTTCAATCCCTGGTCAAGGCGATCTATGAACAGATCGTTCCCGCCGGAGGGGTAGTAGCTGAATCGGCGGAGGTCTGGGATAAAGAGGCAGGAATTCTCCGCGAAGTCGATATTCTAGTGAGCTACGAATACGCCGGACATGAGTTTAGCTTTATTGTTGAGTGTCGGGATCGTTCAAGAAAGGATACAGTGGAGTGGATTGATGGTCTTATCGGAAAGACCAAGGCGTTTAATGTCGCCAAGGTTATTGCAGTGTCAAGTAGTGGATTTGCATCAAGTGCCACAAAAAAGGCCAAGGAGAACGGCATTGAGACACTTGCACTGAAAGAAGCGGAAGAACAGGATTGGGCTCGCTACACTATGAAGCCAGGTCTTCTTGTGGTTTCCGATGAAGTCTTTTTTATTAGTCAAGTCTTCTATAAAGCTTGCGAAGAGTACAGGCCTATGGACGATCTGGGACTAAAGTGTGGTGTTGTGTTAGAGGGAGAAGCTGTTGGTGATTTGGCGGGACTTATTGAGCACTTCTTCAAGGAGCATGTTATCCCAGGAGTCGAAGCATACAGAAAACAACACTTTCTAGAGATATTCAAGACCAGGGAAGATATTGGGAAGCCAATGCTTGTGGAGAGTGAGCATGACTGGCCGAAGGTGGCTGTTGTAGATGATCACGGCAACAGAGTAGAGATATCGAAGGTAAAGTATATCTTCACGGGAGTGCGCCAATCAATGGACGTTCATCAGGCCCACTACGTCTTCAATCAAAAGATGATCTCAATGGGCAGGCATCGAGATCCTGATGGCTCGGAAATTGATTTCAGTCTTATTCAAGATTTAGGTTCGCCGACGCTTCGTGCAAGTTGGACCAAGCGAGCTAGGGATGGCGAGATTAACCAATAGTCAATGTTGTTGAACTCTTCCGTGCTAAGTATTGTGGAATCTCATGACTAATGCCTTCCAACTTGTTCACGATGCTGACACTTCGAGCAAGCCGCTCGAGTAGATAGGCCACCTCTAATCCTCTGCTCCGCCACCCCTACCCCTTGCCTGCCACTCATGGGCAGCGTTGGGCTAATGCTCAAGGACCACTGGACTGGGTGCGAGATTCCATCTGACAAAGTCAAGTTTTGCAAGAATAGCATGGGCAACACTCATTCATAGTTAGCCTTAGGCACATCTGTGACCACAGGCATGAGTTCACTACTCAGAAGGATTCAGGTTAACAACTTATATGGATCCTCAAAGTGCATTGACGCACGTGTTGAGGATAACACGCTAATCTTAGTCGGAGAGAATGGTTCTGGAAAGACGACCTTTCTAAGAATCATTTACAATATATTGGCAGGCCGATGGCGATCTCTCGCCATGTTTAGATTTGATTCGGCAATTCTTACATTTGACGATGATGAGATTGAAATAACTAGTTCTATAATTGCACAGCAGCGCAAGCTAAGCTCTAAAAGACTAATGCGATTCCCGTCTGCCGTAAGGCAAGCGATGTTAGAAGCCTTAGACACGGAACTTCCTCCCAAAGAATCACTAGGTAGGATTAGCGAAAAGTATGGTATCCCTCTGCGCTTTCTGGTTGAAGAGCTTAGTTCCTTCGAGGAAGACTCAAATCTCTTTTCGCAAGATGCGCGGAAAAAGCTAAAAGCTATTTCTGACAGAGTAAACGCGCAGATCCTTTATCTGCCAACATATCGACGAATTGAACGAGAGCTCGCAAGTATTGTTGATTGGATTGACCCTACCGACTTAGTTAAGAGCCGACGAAGAAATCGTTCTGCGCGGCTTGAGCGAACCAACTCATATATCGAGCTTGTCGAGTTTGGCATGCAAGATGTAGAGGAGTCTAGAAAGACGGAACTAGATAGGCTTGAAAAATTTCAGAGCGAGAATCTTAACGTTCTTACGCTTAAGCACTTTGGCGACATCGTGTCATCGGCTTACCAGATTGATGACATTAAGCGCCTAGCTACTATCTCTGAATCAGAAATTAACTCGGCCCTTGCAAGAGTGGATGAATCTATTGTAGGCATAGCTCAGCGTAATGACTGGCTTAAGGCAATCAAAGCTGCTCGATCTACGGAAGCACCAACTGAAAGAGATCAGATCATATGTCATTATTTTCTCAAGATCTTTGATTTTCAAAAGAGGCTCCAATCAGAGGAGGAAAGAATAACCTCATTTTGCCGTGTCTGTTCGGAATATATTACAGACAAAGACTTCGTTTATGATAGTACTTCATTTAGACTTTCCATTCGCCCTCGGTTCGACTCATACAATGAAGACTCGGTCGATTTAAGCGATTTATCATCAGGCGAGAAGCAAATTGTTTCATTGTTTAGTCATTTATACTTATCTGGGCAGGATAGATACTTTGTTCTAATTGACGAGCCAGAACTTTCGTTGTCCGTGCCATGGCAAAAGAGATTTCTTGTCGATATACACAGCGGATCGTTTTGCGCTGGCTTAATCGCAGTTACGCACTCTCCATTTATCTATGATAACAACCTGAAGAAATATGCTCATTCATTGGGAGAGTTTACGGTATGAGTGGCGGAGTTGATACATCATTTATTCAAGTACATGAACAGGCGCTAGCCGATGTTGATGAAGTATACCATGCGTTCTTATTGCTATACCGTGCGAGTGACAAATGCGTATACGGTATTTGCGAGGGGAAGGACGACCCAACCTTCTATCAAAGCCTAATCGAAGGTAAGTTGCCTGGCCACTGGCAAGTGAAAATCATACCAGCAGGAGGCAAGAAAAAAGTGATCCAAGCTTATCATGCGTTCAATTGGCACAGGTTCAGCAAGAACCAGATATGCTTCTTTATTGACCGCGATCTAGATGACTATCTTGGCCGCCGACAACAGCAGCCAGGTGACAATGTCTATATCACTGATGGTTATTCGATTGAGAACTCTATCTATGATTGCAAAATGCTCCTAAATGTTCTTTCTGATATTTATCAGATTACCCTCCTTTCCGCCGCCGAAGAGGAAGTGATCGTCACGCTGATAGCGGGTAATCTTGAGGCATTCTCTACTTCAATGATTCCACTAATGGCTCAGATTCTATTATGGAGAAGGGCGGGCATATTGGCAAACCTGAATAATCTAAAACTTGAAAAAATATTCAAGTTTACAGCTACTAGCATTGTCTCAAGCTCACGCGATTTATTGCTGTCGACTGCTGCTAAGCATATTGGGTCTCCGTTAAATACAGAAGCTGAAATCGCAAGCGCTGAGCAGGAGATTGCTGGTTGCGTAAATCTGCCCATGCTGATACGTGGAAAATATATTACATGGTTTATGGTTAGGCAATGCGAGGCTTTATGGAAGGATATTACTGCAATCATACAGAGATTTACTTGTAAGCCTAAGAAGCGAATTGAATTCAGCGAAAAGATCGCCAATGTCATCTTTGCGCCAAGAGCTCGAATCCCAGCGAGTCTCTGTGGCTTTTTGGACGCTACCTATATTGAATATATTAATTCCCGAGAAAGTTCACGCTTAGTTCGAGGGTAATGCATGCATAGCCCAGCATGGCCATTCGCCTGGCACGACGCCTTGATCGTATTCCCATCACGGGGCTGCATGCGTGCAGGTGATGGCAAGCGTTTGGCTCACTCCTCATGCCACGCACTCAGCGGGCCGCTCGGATCAATGACGTGGCTGGCCCTTCCGAGGTCAGTTCTGACTGAGCAGAATGGACCTGTTCGACCTGCTCGAGCACCCTGAGGGCAAGACGCTGGAGTCCACGCGTGATCTTCCCTCGCCGGATCGGGCGTCGAAAACGATCGTGCCTTCGCCAACACTGCTGGCGGCACGCTGCTGATCGGGGCTGAGGATCGCGGCCGCAACGTGCACGGCGTGGCTGACCCGCTGGATGAGGAGGAGCGGCTCGCCAACCCCATCAGCAACCGGATCAGCCCTCGTCTCATGCCGAAGCTCGAGATCCTGCCCTGGCGGCAGACGCAGGTGCTGGCCCTGCAGGTATACCCCAGCTCAAGCCGACCTCAGTACATGGTCCGGAGGGGCCTGCCGATGGCGTGTATGTGCGGCTGGGCTCCACCAACCACCGCGCCGATGCAGAGCTGATCGAGGAGCTGCAGCGTTTCTCCCGGGGCAAGGGCTTCGACGAGCAGCTCTTGCCGGTGCTCAGCTCGGAAGCGATCGACTTTCGAGCGGCTTCCTAGTCGCTCGCACCGTTCCGCGACCTCCACCGCCATGATCTGGAAACCCTGCGACTGATGGGCGACAACCAGGGAAAGACGGTGCCGACCGTAGGCGGCATGATCCTGTTTGGCCATGACCGAGCGCGGCACTTTCCCGATGCCGATCCAGAGAGTTACGTCCTTATGCCGTCCATCCAGGCCCCAAGACAATGGCCCTGGACGAGGTTCCGGTGGATCGGCCGGTGGCAGGAGGTGATGGAGATCATCGGCGCGCTTGAAGGGATCTTCACCTGTGATGCCGACATCCACGCGGTGACGCGACACGGCAACTTTCCCTTCTGATCGACCACAGCACCGCACCCCTCCCCATGGCCACCAGCGACTTCTTCCGCCCCGATTACCGCTCGGCCCGTGAGGCGTTCCTGGCCGCCGCCCGTGGCGCCGGCGCCCGGCTCACCAGCCATGTCCTGCCCGATCACCGCGGCCCGGCCGGCGAGTCGCTCGCCATCGATGCGGCGGCCCTGGGCCCCGCCGAGCCCGAGTCCCTGCTGCTGCTGATCTCCGGCACCCACGGCGTGGAGGGCCTGGCCGGATCCGGTTGCCAGGTGGGTGTTCTGCTGGATGAACTCCACGGCGCCCTGCCGGCCGGCGGCGGGGCGCTGCTGATCCATGCCCTCAACCCCCATGGCTTCGCCTGGCTCCGCCGCGGCAACGAACACAACATCGATCTCAACCGCAACGGCCTCGACTTCCGCGGCCCCCTGCCCGAGAACCCGGCCTACGACGCCCTCCACGGCGCCCTGCTGCCCGGCGACTGGGACGGGCCCGAGCGGCAACGGGCCGACGCCCTGCTGGAGACCTTCATCACTGGGCACGGGATGGCCGCCTACCAGGCGGCGCTGCAGCGCGGCCAGTACACCCATCCCACCGGCCTCTTCTACGGCGGCAGCCGCCCCAGCTGGTCGCTGTCCACCCTGGAGAAGATCCTCACTGAGCACCTCGGCCCGGCCTGCCGCCGCCTGGCGGTGATCGACCTGCACACGGGCCTGGGCCCCTGGGGCTACGGGGAGCTGATCGGCAGTGGCAGCACCGACGACGACTGGGAACGGCTGCAACGCTGGTATGGCCCGGAGGTCACCCGGCCCGGCCTGGGCCCCTCCAGCTCGTCGGTGGTGTCGGGGTCGGTGCCTGTGTTTCTGCGCCGGCTGACGCCCTCGCTGGAGCTCACTTACCTGGCCCTGGAGTTCGGCACCCGGCCGATCGCTGAGGTGCTGGCGGCCCTGCGCGCCGATGCCTGGCTGCACGCCGTGCCCGATCGCCCCACCCCCCACCGGGAGGCGATCCGCCGCCAGGTCCGCGAGGCCTTCCTGATCGACAGCCCCGCCTGGCGCGCCGCCATCTACGGCCGCTGCGCCGACGTGGTGCTGCGGGCTTGCCGGGGGTTGGGGGGATGAGCCGTAACACCGCTTGGCAGCCGGCAGGATTGGGATGCCGATGACGGGGTGCTTGCCATGGCGGTGATCTCACTCAAGTTGAGCGAGGCCCTTGATGCCCAGCTCACTGAGCAGGCCCAACGGCGCCGGCTCAGCAAGTCTGAGTTGGTTCGACGCGCGTTGACGGCGTTCCTCCAATCCCCAGAGCAGGGCGTCGATGACGCAGCATCACCCTCAGCAGCTGATCTGTTGGCCGATCTCGTGGGCTGTTGCGATGGCGGACCCGCTGATCTGTCATCCAACCCTGCGTTCCTGGCTGATTTCGGAACCCATCCTTCCTGACGGTTCAGCTTGATACGGGCCCTTGGGTGGCGCTGTTGAGTCGCAACGACACCCATCACCGATGGGCTGTTGAGCAGTTCAGGCGATTGCCGCCTCCACTGCTGAGCTGTGAGGCGGTGGTTGCTGAGACCTGCATTCTGCTCAGGCGTTCCGGTTTTGATCCTGCGTTGGCCCTGCAGTTCATTGAGCGAGGCGTCGTTCAACTGCCTTTCGTGCTCCAGGAGCAGATTGGCTCTGTAAGTGCACTTTTCAAGCGCTATGAGAATGTGCCCGCCTCTCTGGCCGATGCCGCATTGATTCGCCTGGCGGAGATCAACGACTCGCCGTTGCTTCTGACGACGGACAGTGACTTCCAGATCTATCGCCGCCACGGAAGGCAGATGATTCCTCTGGTCAAACCGTAGACGTTATCTGTACACAATGTACATTTCGATCACCCACCTTGTGCGGCCCTAGGCGCGGCTGGGGCGAGAGTGGTTCTCCCCGGCGACTCCGCTCGATGCGATCCCCCCTGGTGGCCCTGTGCGCCCTTGCCGCCGCCGGCGCCGCTCTGCTGATCCCACCCATCCCGGCCGGCCAGGCCCAGGCCGCCTGGCAGACCTGCTCCTTCAACGGCCGCTCTGAAGCCTGTCTCGTCGCCGGTGGCTCCACCTCGTTCACGGTCACCTTCCGCTCCGACGGCAAGCAGATCGAGATGGAGAAGGTGGGCGAACCCTGGACCTGCGGCCAGGGGGACCAGGAGGAATGCGGCAAGTTGCTGATCACCGAGCCCAGCAACGGCCGTACCACCCTGGCCACTTACCGGCAGACCTCCGCCGCCTTCTTGGTGCGCAGCGAGCGGGGCAACACCTATTCGATTCCATATTGAAGGCGGTTGGCCATCGAGCAATGGGTGCGTTCTCCTTCTTGTGGCAGCAGGGCTATTCTGTCAATGAAGCTCGGGAGGGCTATTGTCACCAACCGTCTTCCGGGATGGAGAATTTCTGTTTTTCTTCTTCCACGGTGAGTCGAGTTACACAAACAGGAGATCATCGATGCCTGGAACAACCACTTTGGGGGCTGAGGTCGCTGAGGTCACGAATGTTTCTGGCCATTCTATCTGGATGCTAATTGATGATGAAGAGCTGGCGCTTCCTTATGCCGAGTTTCCTTGGTTCAAGGCGGCTACGATTCAGCAGATCATCAACGTCCTGCGTCCCACGCCCGACCATCTCTATTGGCCTGATCTGGACGTTGACTTGTCCGTTGAGTCAATACGCCATCCCGAGAGGTTCCCGCTGAGGGCGAAGACGACGTCCCAGTCATTCCACTCACCTGAGCCTCCCCCTCCAGCTCACTGATGCCATGGGGCCGTCCTCAGAGCCAGTGCAAGGGGTAGGGCATCGCCCCCGGCACCCAGCGGCTGAAGGCCCAGGCCAGGAGCACCAGCAGCAGTGATCCGAGGAGAACCGGAAACAGCAGGAAGGGCCACGACATCCCCAGAAAGGCGGCCAGAAACGCCATGCCTCCGGCGGGGGGATGCAGGCAGCGCAGCTGCTGGCCCACCAGGATCGTGAGCGCCACGGCCAGCGCCAGCACCAGGGGGCCCTGGCCCAGCAGACTCACCAGCCCCACACCCAGGCTCCCCCCCAGCGTGTTGCCGAGCACCACGTTGCGCGGCTGAGCCAGTGGGCTGCGCGGGTAGCCGAAGAGCAGCACACAGGAGGCTCCCAGAGGCGCCACGATCAGCACCTGCCCGCTCCAGACCGTCAACAGGGCCATCAGGCCGACGGCCGTGAGACCACCAAGGGACGTCACGCCGATCTGGCTCAGCCGGAAACGGGGCTGCACACGGCGCCCACGTTGACGTTCCCGGCGTTGGAGCACCACCAGACGCCTCAACCGCCGGGTGCCCAGACCCGTGGAGCGTGCCCTGACTCTCTCCATCGGCAGCGGGGGCCCTGTGCTGGTGACGGTAGGTGGAGAAACGTTTGAATTAGCCTGCTCAGGCTGTGGAATCGCTGCGTTGATGACCGCTCCGGAATCCCCCAGGCCCCCCTTTCCCCCCTTCGATGCCGAATCGGCCGCCACCAAAGTGCGCCTGGCCGAGGATGGCTGGAACAGCCGCGATCCGGCCCGGGTGGCGCTGGCCTACAGCCCAGGCAGCGTCTGGCGCAACCGCGCCGAGTTCGTCAGCGGCCGCGCGGCTATCGAGCAGTTTCTGGCCCGCAAATGGGCCCGGGAGCTCGACTATCGCCTGATCAAGGAACTCTGGGCGTTCCACGGCCACCGCATCGCCGTCCGTTTCGCCTACGAATGGCACGACGATTCCGGCCACTGGTTCCGCTCCTACGGCAACGAAAACTGGGAGTTCGATGATCAGGGCTTCATGCACACCCGCATCGCCAGCATCAACGACCTCCCCATTCAGGAAAGCGAGCGGAAGTACCACTGGCCGCTGGGTCGCCGCCCCGACGATCACCCGGGCCTCTCCGATCTGGGCCTCTGACACGGGCATGGCGGCGACGACACCACTACCCTCCGACCAGTGATGGGTTCCACCCCATGGAGGAGAAACTCATCTTCGTGAGTGTGGGCGCCACCGCCACAGCGGAGCAGGAGTCGTTCGTGCGTTTGATCGAGGATCGCCTGCGCAGCGAATCGCTGACCCCGAAAACGGTCGGTCGCAACACCTTCAGCGCCGATGCACCGCTCAAGGCCATCACCGAACTGATGGAGCACTGTTCCGGGATTGTGGTGATCGCCCTGGAGCGCAGCTACTTTCCCGCCGGCCTCGACAAGCGCGGCGGCCCGCGCCAGGTGAGCCTCACCGACACCCGACTGCCGACACCCTGGAATCAGATCGAAGCGGCGATGGCCTACACGAAGCATCTGCCGCTGCTCGTCATCGTGGAAGCGGGCCTGAAGGCCGAAGGCTTGCTGGAATCGGGCTACGACTGGTACGTGCAGACCCTGCCCCTGGAGGCGACCGCGCTCAGCTCCAATGAATTCAATGGGGTGTTGGCCGACTGGAAGGACAAGGTGCTGGAGATGGGAACGCCGCCGGCCGGGCCGGCCAGGCCAGGGCTGCAGGGGCTGAATCCCGCCGAGATGTCCGTCCTTGATCTGCTCGGGGCCCTGCGGCCGGTTCAGCTGTGGAGCGTGACGATCGCCCTGGCCGGTCTGCTGGCGGGGGCCTTCAGCCTTGGCGCCCGGCTGGTTCCCCCGTTGAAGGAACGGTCGCAGCCGACCTCAGACCGGTCCACTCTCCGCGCGCGGTTGAATATCCGTACCGAAGGCTTCGTCCTGATGGACCAGGCCACAATTGCGGCGCACCCAGTGTGGATTGGTCCCCCTTTCTTGGTCCGTCAGGAGAAGTCGTCCAGCGTTCCAGGCATACCAGCGGAGCGGGAATCCTGAGATGTGCTCCCGTCCGGCCATGGCGTCATGAATCATGCAGTCCGGAATGTAAATCCCAATCCGCTGTGTCGTCAGAAACTGCATCAGCTGCTGGCATCCTTGGCGCGTGATGGTGATCGCATGCAGGCAATACACGGGCCCCTGCACCACATCGCCCAGCAGTCGTGATGGCCAGGGCCATGCCTTCTGGCTGAAGCGGGTCAGCCGCCTGGATCGATTCAGGCGCCGAGCCGGGTGCCACCGATGCAGGCTGTCGTACTGAATCTGCGATCCCAGGTACAACAGGTCGACGTTTTCAGGCGTCGCCTTCATGTAGGCCGGTGCCAACCGCTGCCAGTGCCTGGAGAACCTGATGTCGTCTTCAAAGATGCTGGCGAATGGATAGCCTTGATCAAGAATGTGTTGCAGCAACCTCAGCTGGGAAACGGAACAACCCTGGGCGCCCGGCAGGCTCAGAAAATGGTCGATGTCCGCCAGGGTGTCGATCCCGAAGCTCCTCAGGCTTTCCTTCACATTCCCTGTTGCCCCATCAAACGCAGGCCAGCGATGGATGCTGCTGAATCCAGCCGATTGCAGTTGATCGAAGCTGCTTTGCCAGCGTTCCGGCCGGCGATCGAGATTGATGACGAACGCTGGCCCGTTCAGCATGTCCTGCCAAGAGAGCTTGGACATGCCTTATTCCTTTGGGCAGCGCATGGGGTGAGCGGACAGCGAAAGGCTGAAAGGTGTCATTCCGTCATCACGCTATCACCGGATTTTCCAGGGATGATGGATGTCATCGGTGACTGGATGTATCACTGTTGAGGCCAAGTTGGGCTAAGAAGTTCATCGATCAGGCCGTGCCCACCGCCTGTCGCTCCAGCACACCCACACAGCGCCCGCACAGGCTGGGATGGCTGGGGTGCGCACCGATGTCGTCCTCGTGGTGCCAGCAGCGCTCGCACTTGCTGCCCGTCGCCCGGGCGATCCGCACCCCAACGCCCTCTTCCTGGAGTTCCGCCAGTGGGGCCTCCAGCGGCGGGCCACTGAGGCGCAGGGCTGACACCAGCAGCCAGTCGGCCAGGTTGTCGACCTCGGGGTGGGGGCTGGCGGCCAGCAGGTCCAGGGCCTCCTGCAGGGGAGCCGATTCGGACAGCTCCAGCTGCACCTGGGCCTCGAGCGAGGCGCCCAGTTCCCCCCGACCCCGGCAGCCCTCCAGCACCCGGTTCACCTGGGCGCGCAGCTCCAGGATCCGCTGCATCGGCGCCACCAGCTCCGGCGCCGCCCAGGTGGCCGGCACCGTGGGCCAGCCCCGCTCGAACACCGAGGCCTCGGCCACCGGATAGGGCAGGTTCTGCCAGATGTCCTCGGCCATGTGGCACAGCACCGGCGCGATCAGCCCCGCCAGCCGCTCCACCACCAGGTGCAGCACGGTCTGGCAGCTGCGCCGTCGGAAATCGCCGGCCGCACTCACATAGAGGCGGTCCTTGGCGATGTCGAGATAGACGTTGGAGAGATCCACCACGCAGAAGTTCTGCAGGGCCTGGAAGAAGCGGTAGAACTCGAAGCGCTCGAAATCGGCACTCACCTCCTCGATCAGGCTGGCGGTGCGCTGCAGCATCCAGCGATCCAGCAACGGGAGATCGGCGATCGGCAAGGCATGTTCCGCCGGCACGAAATCGTGCAGGTTGCCGAGCAGATAGCGGGCCGTGTTGCGCACCTTGCGGTACACATCCGCCAGCTGTTTGACGATCCCCGGACCCAGGGGAACGTCGGCGGAGTAATCCACCGAACTCACCCACAGCCGCAGCACGTCGGCGCCGTAGGCCGGCTCCTGCTTCTCGTTCTTGCCGCCCTCCACCAGAACAACGGGATCCACCACATTGCCGAGGGATTTGCTCATCTTGCGGCCCTTCTCATCGAGGGTGAAGCCGTGGGTGAGCACCCGGCGGTAGGGAGCCTGGCCGTTCACCGCCACCGAGGTGAGCAGGCTGCTCTGGAACCAGCCGCGGTGCTGGTCGGAGCCCTCCAGATACAGATCGGCGGGATAGCCCAGCCCCCGGCCCTCCAGCACGGCGGCCCAGGAGGAGCCCGAGTCGAACCAGACATCCATGGTGTCGGTGCCCTTGCGCCACTGGTCGGCCTCCTCGGCCCAGGCCGGCGGCAGCAGGCCCGCCTCGTCCCGCTCCCACCAGACATCGGCGCCGTGCTCGGCGATCAGCGCCTCGGCGTGGGCCAGGGTGTCGGCGTTGAGCAGCACCTCGCCAGTGGTGCGGTGATAGAAGACGGGGATCGGCACCCCCCAGGAACGCTGGCGCGAGATGCACCAGTCGCCCCGGTCGCGCACCATCGCCTCGATGCGGTTGCGGCCGCTGGCCGGCAGCCACTCCACCGCCGCGATCGCCTCCAGGGCCTGGGCGCGGAAGCCGTCGACGGAGGCGAACCACTGTTCGGTGGCCCGGAAGATGGTCGGTTTCTTGGTGCGCCAGTCGTAGGGATAGCGGTGCTCGTAGCGCTGCTCGGCCAGCAGCAGCCCGGCATCCCGCAGGGCGGTGATGATCGCCGGGTTGGCGTCCTTGAGCACGTTGAGCCCGGCGAAGGGGCCCGCCTCAGCGGTGAGGGTGCCGGCCTCATCCACCGGGCAGAGCACCGGCAGGCCGTACTTGTTACCGGTGTGGAAGTCGTCGACGCCGTGGCCCGGGGCCGTGTGCACCAGGCCGGTGCCGGTTTCGGTGGTGATGTAGTCGCCGCCGATCACCACGGGGCTGGTGCGATCCAGCAGCGGATGGCGGTACAGGATCCCCTCCAGCTGGGCCCCCTTGAGGGTGAGCAGCGGTTCGAGCGGACGCGCCAGGCTGGTGCGCAGTTGCTCCACCAGCTGGGCGGCCACCACCAGGTAGCGGGGGGTGCCGCCGTTGGTGGTGCCGTCGCGGCAGATGGCGTAATCGAGCTGGCCATTCACCGACACCGCCAGGTTGGCCGGCAGGGTCCAGGGGGTGGTGGTCCAGATGGCCACGAACAGCTGCTCCCGGTGGGCCGCATCGGTGGGTCCGTCGATGCCGGCGGCCGCCAGGATCCCGGCCAGGGCTTCCGGCAGCTCCACCACCGGGAAGGCCACGTAGACGCTGGGGGAGGTGTGGCCGTCGGGGTACTCCAGCTCGGCCTCGGCCAGGGCGGTGCGGGAGCTGGGACTCCAGTGCACCGGCTTGAGGCCCCGGTAGATGTGGCCGGCCAGCACCATGCGGCCAAAAACCCCGATCTGGGCCGCCTCGTAGGGCTTCTGAAGCGTGAGGTAAGGCGCGTCCCAGTCGGCCCAGATGCCCCAGCGCCGGAAGCCGCCCATCTGGCCCTCCACCTGCTCAAGGGCGTAGGCATGGGCCCGGCGCCGCAGGTCGACCGGCGTGAGCCCGCGCCGCTCCTCGCCGCTCAAGCCCTGCAGCACCTTCAGTTCGATCGGCAGCCCGTGGCAGTCCCAGCCCGGCACGAACCGGGCCCGCTTCCCCTGCAGCAGGGCGTGCTTGTTGATGATGTCCTTGAGGATCTTGTTGAGGGCGTGCCCCACGTGCAGGGCGCCGTTGGCGTAGGGAGGTCCGTCGTGGAGGGTGAAGGGTTCACCCGGGTTGCCGCGGCTCAGCCGCCCGTACAGATCGTGTGCCTTCCAGAAGGCCTGCAGTTCCGGCTCCCGCACCCTGGCGTTCGCCCGCATGGCGAAGGGCGTCTGCAGCAGGTTGAGCGTGTCCTTGTAGGACGCCGGGCTTGCCGTCACGTCGCCGGGGCGCGAGAAGGCTGGATTATCCCGCCTCGCCGAGACCCTCCTCCGGCTGCGGCGTCGCCGGCTCGGGCGGGGCTTCCGGCGTGGCCTCCGGGATGGCCTGCTCCAGCAGGGCATCGATCTCCTCGAAGCTGCTGACCACGACGGGGGCATCGGCTTCCGGCACGTCCACCTCGGCCACGGATGCGGTCGCCTCGGCTGTGGTCGCTTCGGCTGTGGTCGCTTCGGCCGCGGTCGCCTCGGTCTCGGGCCGCACCCACTTCTTGGTGCTGGCGGGTCGGGCCGCGCGCCGTTCCGCCAGCCAGGAGCCCAGCCCGCCCACCACGCCGCTGGCCAGCTGCAGCAGGCGGCCGAGGGAGGCGCCGATCTGGCTCAGGCTGGTCTGCCAGCGCTCCACGGACCAGAGCCTTTGGCGTTCCTCCTCCGTCAGCAGCCGCCAGCGGCCCTGACCCACCTCCACCCCCAGCCGGCCGATCAGCAGGCCGCCGCAGAGCACCGCCAGCATCGGCGCGCCCGTGAGCCGCTCGGCGCTGGTGACCAGCACCAGGCCCAGCAGCAGCACCACCGCCCCCCACACCGAGTCCCGGGCCCGACTCAGTTCGGAGGCCAGCAGGGGCAGCAGCAGCAGCAGCAGCCCGAGCAGCAGGGCCAGAGAGCCTCCGAGGGTGGCAAGCATGGCCAGGACAACGTCTCTGCCCATTCTGGGCGGTGACGACGGGCCTGCTTCGTGCGGGTGGCACCGGCGAACCTGCTTAGAGTCGCTCAGCGCCCACCTGGCGGAATTGGTAGACGCGCTGGATTTAGGTTCCAGTGGCTCAGGTCGTGGGGGTTCAAGTCCCCCGGTGGGCATCGATGAGCGATCCAGGCCAGCCCAGGGGTGTCGTTTGGACGGCAGACCTACGCTGCCCAGCAGCAGGAACCAAAGCATGAAGAGCCCTCTCCGCCAGCTCACGGCGCTGCTCCTGGGAGCGGGGTCGCTGCTGGCGGGGGCTCCCGCCCAGGCGCTGGAGCAGATCCAGCTGATGCTTCCCCTGATCGATACCCCGTTCACGATCCAGTTGAGCGAGCTCAGGGATCAGCGCAAACTGCTCTCCGGCGACAGCGACCTCGCCGAGCTCGACCGGGCCACCGATGGGTCGATCGGCCGCCGGCTGGTCGAGGCTTTCCAGACCCCCCTCCCCCTGCCGGTGAAGGCCTTTGCCGAGCAGTCGGTGGGGTCCCCCCTGGTGAACCAGGTGCTGCTGCTGCTCTCGTCGGTGGTGCTGGTGGAGGGGGTGCGTCAGCCGATGGATACCAAGGAGCTGGCCGCCTCGCTGGCCACCAGCCAGGCGAAGGGCAGCCTCAACCTGCTGGATGTGTTGGAGGCCCTGCCCGGCAAGAGCGCCTCGGTGGATCTGCAGCGGGTGATCCTCGCCATTGATCGCGTCACCAGGCAGCAACGGCTGGGCAACTCCCTGGTGACGTCCCTGCCCCCCGCCGGGATCAACCCGGCCCTCAGCCAGACGGGCCCGCTGGCGGTGAAGCGCCAGGAGCTGGCGATCCCCGTCACGCACCGCCCCAAGCCCCTGCAGGTGGTCACGATCCAGCCTGAAACGGGCGCCAACGGCCGCCTGGTGCTGATCTCCCATGGCCTCTGGGACGATCCCGAAAGCTTCGAGGGCTGGGGCCGGCACCTGGCCAGCCATGGCTACACGGTGCTGCTGCCCCGCCACCCCGGCAGCGACCGCTCGCAGCAGCAGGCCATGCTCTCCGGCCAGATGCCGCCCCCCAGCCCGGATGACCTGAAGCTGCGGCCCATGGACATGAGCGCGGTGATCGATGCGGCCGCGGCGGGCAGCCTGGCGTTGCCGGCGGGCCTGCGCACCGACAACGTCGTGGCGATGGGCCAGTCCTATGGCGCCACCACGGTGCTGCAGCTGGCCGGGGCCCGTCCCAGCGCGGCCCTGCTCAACCGTTTCTGCAAGGACGTCGCCAACCCGGAACGCAACATCAGCTGGGTGCTGCAGTGCAGTTTCCTCACCTCCGCCGACCAGGCCGGCCTGGCCGATCCCCGCGTCAAGGCGGTGGTGGCGGTCAGTCCGCCGATGTCGCTGCTGTTCGACCAGGGCTCAGCCCGCACCATGACCGCCCGGGCTTTGGTGGTCAGCGGTAACCGCGACTGGGTGGTGCCCTCCGGGCCCGAGGCGCTGCGCCCCATGGCCCTGGAGGCGCGCAACTTGGGCGGCGGACACCGCCTGGTGCTGGCCAAAGATGGCGACCACTTCAACCTGCGCTCGTCCTATGAGCAGGGGGGCGGGGCCCTGCGGGGGCTGCTGCTGGCCTGGACCGATGGCGCCTTTGCCGCTGGTGCCGCCGTCGCCCCGGGCGCGAGCGCCCCGTCGCTGCTGCCCCCCGATGGCTGGGGTTCCGCAGAGTTCCCCCTGGTGGATGTCACCGCCAACCTGCGCACCCTGCCGATCGGTCCGAGCCAGCCGATCGCCCCCAACCAGCCGTGACGGCTCCCACCCGGCCCCTGTCGCGCCGCACGGGCGACTTCCGTAATCTGGGTCCTCCCTTGGGACTCCAGAGCTGGCCCAGGCCATGACAGACACGCTGGCACCCTCGTCCGCCGCCGTGGCCGCGACCACGTCCGTGCAGCGGCGCAGCGTTCCGAGGGAGTACCTGGATCCCCCCGCCGCCTGGAACCCCACGGTGGGCCTGTTTCTGGCCGGTTATGGCCTGGCGGCCCTGACGATCTGGGGCTGGTTCGTGGGGGGCTGGCCCCTGCCGCCCCTGCTGGCCCTGGGCTTCCTGGCCCTGCACCTGGAGGGCACCGTGATCCACGACGCCTGCCACAACGCCGCCCATCCCCACCGCTTCTGGAATGCGGTGATGGGCCACGGCGCCGCCCTGCTGCTGGGCTTCAGCTTCCCGGTGTTCACGCGGGTGCATCTGCAGCACCACGCCCACGTCAACGATCCCAAGCTCGATCCCGACCACATCGTCAGCACCTTCGGGCCCCTGTGGCTGATCGCGCCGCGGTTTTTTTATCACGAAGTCTTCTTTTTCCGCCATCGCCTCTGGCGCCACAACGAGCTGTTCGAGTGGGTGCTGGCCCGCACCATCTTCGTGCTGATCGTGGTCGCGGCGGCCCGGCACAACTTCCTGCCGTTCGTGTTCAACTGCTGGTTCGCCCCGGCCCTGATGGTGGGGGTCACCCTGGGCCTGTTCTTCGACTATCTGCCCCACCGGCCCTTCCAGTCGCGCAACCGTTGGCACAACGCCCGCGTCTATCCCAGCAGGCTGATGAACTGGCTGATCATGGGCCAGAACTATCACCTGATTCATCACCTCTGGCCGTCGATCCCCTGGTTTGAATACCAGCCGGCGTATCACGCCACCAAATCGATTCTGGATGCCAAGGGCTCGCCCCAGCGCCTGGGACTGTTCGAGAGCCGCACCGACAGCCTCAACTTCCTCTACGACATCTTCCTGGGCGTGCGCTCCCACAAGAAGCGGCGCAGCCGCCTGCGGCCGATCGTCAGGCTGATGCCCACCCGCCATGCCCGCCGGAGGGTGCTGGAGCTGTTGCACCGCACCGCCGTCTCCCCGGTGCGCTAGTCGGCCAGGATCCGGGGCACCCGGAAGAAATCCCCTTCCCGCTGCGGGGCGAGCGAGAGCAGTTCCTCCCGCACCGGCGTCGGGTCCACCGCGTCGGGGCGGGTCACGTTGACCACCTCCACGGCCCTGGTGGTGGGGGGCACCCCTTCGGTGTCCACCTGCTCCAGATGGGCGACGTAGTCGAGGATCCGCTCGAGTTGGCCGGTGTAGGTGGCGATGCGCTCTTCCGGCAGGGCCAGGCGGGCCAGGTGGGCCACCTTGCGCACGTCCTCCTCTGAGATCCGACCCATCGTCCGTTCATCCATCCGAACCCGAACCTAACCGGCGTCCCCTTCCGGCCCCAGGAAAGCGGCCAGGTCCTCACTCAGGGCCGCGGCCGCCAGCTCCAGGAAGCGGGCGCCGTCGTCGGCCGTGGCCAGGAAGGGGTCGGAGCCCATGCGGCCATCGGGATGGCGGCGGCGGAAGTCCTCGGGGCCGTGGATCGGCCCGGCCGGCGCCGCCTCGGGCAGGGGCCGCTGCTTGGCCGTGAGGCTCGGCTCCAGGTGCAGGGTGAGGGCGATCTCGCTGGGGGTCGCATGGTGCCCCTCCCGCTCGCCGTAGCGATCGCGGGCCTCCCGCATCACCGGGCCGGCGGTGAACCAGTTGGCCAGACGGCAGCGCAGCCGTTCGGCCCCCGGCAGGCCCCGGGCCGCGGCGGTGCCGTAGGCCTGGGCGAAGGCGGCCCGGGCCGTGGCGATGTTGCCGCCGTGGCCGTTGATCACATAGATGCGCTCGAAGCCGTGGCGGGCCAGCGAGAGCACCACGTCGTGGAGGACCGCCAGCAGGGTGGAGGGCTGCAGGCTGATGGTGCCGGCGAAGCCCAGATGGTGCTCGGCCATGCCGAAAGCCTGGGCGGGCGTCACCAGCACGCCCGTGCGACGTCCGACCTCCAGGGCCACCGCTTCGGCGGTGAGGGCGTCGGTGCCGATGGCGCCGGTGGGCCCGTGCTGCTCGGTGGAACCCAGCGGCACGATCACCCCACGGCAGTGGGCCAGGTAGGCCTCCACCTCAGGCCAGCTGCGCAGCTGCAGCCGGATCTCCTCGCTGCCGGCGACGGGGCCCGGAACCGTGCTGGTGCCAGGAACGGTGCTGGGGATCGATCGGGTCATGGTGAACATGGCGGCCTGCGCCGTGCTGCCTAGGATCGACCCTATCCGCGGCGTCACGATGCTGCATCGCAAGCTCGACCGCTTTCGCCTCGAGCAACGGCCGGTCTGGGTCTATCTGCTCGACCAGCAGCGCTGGATCGAGCAGGCCGTTGTGGCCGAGATCGAAGGCGATCTGGTCACCCTCCGCTACGACGACGAGGACGGCGACGAGCGCCACAGCTGGGAGGAGAGCGTCCGCCTCGCCTCGATCGGGGCCGTCAGCACCCGGCTGGCCTCGGTGAGCCGTTCCACCGCCGCCGAAGACCTGCCCACCACCGGCGACTGTCCCGAGGCCGAGCGGCTGGGGCGTCCCTGATCCCTGGCTCGACGGTGGCCATCGGCCGCCCGGACTCAGTGGGCGGTGCCGTTGCCGTCGTAGTCGTCGGTGTCGTAGTAGCCGCCCTTGGTGCCGAAGTAGAGCGTGGTCAGCACGAACAGGCCGCTGACGGCCAGCAGGACAGTGCCGAGGTTGAAGCTGGCGGTTTCCATGGAAAGGGCGTGATCAGGGGGTAGGGCTGTTCAGCGCTGCCGCCAGTGTGGCCCGCCCGCGCCTCCATCGCTTCCCGGGGCGGGATCCGGTCCGCTTCCCCGCACCGTTGGCGGCGCCGCGGGGGCGTCAGGAGAGGTGGCCGCTGAGCAGCTCGAGGTCCTGGGCGTAGAGATCCCGGATCGAGGTGATCAGGGACGGACACAGCGCCCGGCGCGCTTCGCCCGCCAGGTCCTGCTCCGAGGCGTTGACCTTCACCGGGCTGTCTTCGGTGATGAAGCCCTTCTCCTGAAGCCAGGAATCCAGCCGGCTCAGATGGCTGACCTCATCAACGATCAGGTGGCCGGATTCGTCGAACAGCCACCAGCTCTGGGGCCGGAAGATGAAGTCGACCCGATGCAGGCTCTGCTGAAACAGCCAGTCCTCACAGAAGGTCCGAAAATCCGTCAGAGCCCAGCGCGGAGGCCTATGCAACGGAAACTGGCACACCAGCTCGGTGCCGCCGCGAAGCGAGAAGCAGTAGGCCGAAATCAGCCTCTCGACAGGATCGCGAACAAAGGCGACGGACGTTCGAGCGGAATAGAGGCGATCGCCCAGCAGCTTGCGCCGGATGAAATCGGCATAGAGGTGCCCGAGGGGGCGGCCGTGAATCAGGGTGGAGGCATAGGTGCCTCCGCACCTGGGGACGTGCACAAAGATGTACCCGGACTTCAGGTAATCGAGGCGAGCCTTCAGGCCTGTTCGGGTGAAGCGCAGCCGATCGAGAATGGAGTAGCGCTTCGCCATGGCCGCCCAACGTTATCCCTTGGTTAAGACCTGGTTAAGCCAGCCGAGCCCTCCCCCGCCGTACCAAGGGACACGGGATGCAGAACGCATCGGATAAGCCACCGACCTGGCTGCAGACTCGGCCGGAGGCCGCCCCATGGTGACCAGCCGCCGCGACTCTCCCCTCCCTCGACCCTTTTTCGCCCGCCCCGCCGAGCTGGTGGCTCCGGAGCTCATCGGCTGCCTGCTGCTGCGGCGCCAGGCGTCGGGCGCTCTGCTGTGGGGCGTGATCGTCGAGACCGAGGCGTACTGCCAGAGCGAGCCGGCCTGCCACGGCCACCGCCGCCGCTCGGCAAGCAACGACACTCTCTTCGGGGAGCCCGGCCGGTTCTACGTGTACCTGACCTACGGCGTGCACCACTGCGTCAACGTGGTCACCGGCCGGCGTGACTGGGCCAACGGGGTGCTGCTGCGGGCGGCCGCCCTGCCGGGGGTGCCGGAGCGGGCGGCGGCCGGCCCCGGCCTGCTGGCCCGCCGTTTCGGCCTCGACCGCGGCCATGACGGCACGGTGGCCTCTCCGGCCTCGGGCCTGTGGCTGGCCGCGCGGCCGCCCGAGGTGGCGGCGCTGCTGGAGGAGCCGGGGCCGGCGGGGGTGCCGCCGCTGCTGCAGACCCAGCGCATCGGCGTGTCCCAGGGGCAGGAGCTGCCCTGGCGCTGGTACCTGCGCGCCAGCCGCAGTGTCAGCCGGCGGGCCCGGGGCGATCGCACCCCCCGCTTCGATGGGTTGGCGGCCGTGCTGGCCTCTACGGTTGGGACGTTCGACGGGAGCAGAACGCCTTGAGCGGCTGGAGTCACCGCCACGTGCTCGACCTGGCGTCCTTCTCGGTCGCTGACTTCGCCACCGTTCTCGAACTGGCCCAGCGCTTCCGGGCCCTGCCGGTGGCCGGGGCGCGCCGGTTGCCCGCCCTGCAGGGCCGGCTGATGACCAGCCTGTTCTTCGAGCCCAGCACCCGCACGCGCACCAGCTTCGAGCTGGCGGCCAAGCGGCTGTCGGCCGAGGTGCAGAGCTTTTCCCCCTCCTCCAGCTCCCTCAGCAAGGGGGAAAGCCTGCTGGACACCGCCCGCACCTACGTGGCGATGGGGGCCGACATCCTGGTGGTGCGCCACCGCTGCACCGGCGTCCCCCACAGCCTGGCCCGCGACCTGGATCGCTGTGGCGAGCGGGTGTCCGTGCTCAACGCCGGGGATGGCCTGCACAGCCACCCCAGCCAGGGCCTGCTCGACCTCTTCACCCTGGCGCGCCACTTCTCCCCCGAGGCCCCCACCCCCGAGAGCCTGCGGGGCCGGCGCATCGTCATCGTCGGCGACGTGCTCCATTCCCGGGTGGCCCGCTCCAACCTCTGGGCCCTCACCGCCTGCGGCGCCGATGTCGTGCTCTGCGGCCCGCCGACACTGCTGCCCGACTGCTTCGCCGATTTCGTCCTGGCGCCGCCGCCGGGGCAGGCCGCCGATCCGGTGGCCACCCGGGGCCGGGTGCGGGTGGAGCGCCGGCTGGAGCAGGCCCTGCCCGGGGCCGATGCGGTGATGACCCTGCGCCTGCAGAAGGAGCGGATGCAGCAGCACCTGCTCACCAGCCTGGACACCTACCACCGCCAGTACGGCCTCAGCCACCGGCGCCTGGCCCTCTGCGGCGACGGGGTTCCCGTGCTGCACCCGGGCCCGGTGAATCGGGGGGTGGAGATCGCCGGCGAGCTGCTCGATGATTCCCGCCGAAGCCTGGTGGAGGAGCAGGTCCGCAACGGCATTCCGATCCGCATGGCTTTGCTTTATCTGCTCGCTGCCACCTGAGCGCCGTCCGCCCCCGGCTCAGAGCAGCTTGAAGCCATCCAGCAGCAGGCCGTAGAGCAGTCCCATGCGGGCCATGTCGAGCACCTGCAGCCGCAGTTTCAGGGGTTGGCTCAGCAGCTTTCTGCGCAGACGGGCCGCCAGCTCGATGGCCAGCACACAGACCAGGGCCCCGAGGGGATCAAACAGGGACAGGGCGCCGGTGATCGAGCCGACGCCGCCGCCGACCACGAATCCGCTCAGCAGCACGATCAGCAGCAGGGAAAGGCGCCGCCAGGGATTCTGCGCCCAGGCCTCCAGCAGGTTGCCCGACTGGGTGATGCGCTGCTGGAATCGTGTCTGCTGGAAGCGGGGAGGCAATGGTGGAAACCTGCCGCTGTTGAGAAGGGGGAGCAGGGGGCTCAACACCCGAGGGTGGAAAGCCACTGGCGGTGATCCCCATCACCCGGCCCAAACCCTGCGACCTCTGGTCTACACCATCTCTGGCGTCTTGACAGCATTTTCCCCCCACCGATAGGGGATACCAATAAAAAAGCCCGAGGCCAAGGCCCGGGCGGGTGATGGGGACGACACCAGCAAACCAAGCTCTTCGGGCTCGGGCAAGGGGGGGCAGCCGCTGACCGGAGCGTCCCTGCGGGGGCTTGACGCCCGGGGTGGTCGGTCTCAGACGTCGCGCTTCAACTGTCCCCGTCCTTCTTGCGGGAGCCTTTGCCTTCCAGCAACTCCAGCAGGGCCTCCATCTGGGCCATCACACCCCGCACCTCGCCGGCCTCGGGCAGCAGGCCATCTTCCATCACACCTTGGTGCATCTCACGCAGCTCCTGTCGGATGTAGCGCAGATGACTGACAACCTGTTCTCGTTTGGACTGCGACATCGAACGGGCCCCTGATCAACCCCCTCTTTTACCCCATCGCCGTCTCACTTCCGTCCGAAACGCTCCTTGGCCTGCTCGTAGAAGGCCAGATCCACACCATCCAGGCCGGCGTCGCGGGCCATGGACTCGATCCGCCGGCGAATGATCGGCCGCACCACGAAGGGAATCTCCTTGAGGCTGGTTTCCGCGTCGCTGCTCCAGTTCATCGGTGCGGACATGGGGGTCTGGTGCTGGCCGGCGATGGCGTCCGGGCTGGGGGGACCCCTGCTTGCGGCCAGAATGGTGGATGGAGAATAGGGGACTCGAACCCCTGACCTCTGCGGTGCGATCGCAGCGCTCTACCAGCTGAGCTAATTCCCCTTCGATCGCCATTATCACCACCCCGTCCCCCTTCTCGGCCGCCACCTTGGTTGATTCCAGCCTGTCCATCACCCCCGAGCGGCTCGCGGCCTTCGACGACGAAGCCATCGCCGAACTGGCCCGGCGCCTCGAGGAGGACGACTACCCGACACCGTTCGCGGGCCTCGCCGATTGGCACCTGTTGCGGGCCCTGGCGATCCACCGACCCGACCTGATCCGGCCCTACGTCCATCTGGTGGATCAGGAACCCTTCGATGAGGAGTGAGACCCCTGTGGTCTCCTCCTTGGGCCCCGCCGATCCCCTCGCCGGGCGGCGCGTGCTGGTGCTCATCAGCGGCAGCATCGCCGCCGTCAAGCTGCCCCTGGTGGTCAGCGCGCTCGTGCAGCGGGGCGCCCTGGTGCGCTGTGTCCTCAGCCCCAGCGCCGAGCGGCTGGTGAGTGCGGTGGCCCTGGCCAGCCTCAGCCGCGCCCCCTGCCACATCGAGTCCGACCAGTGGAGCCACCGAGCGGCCCGGCCCCTGCACATTGAGCTGGCCGAGTGGGCCGAGGTGGTGCTGGTCGCCCCCCTCAGTGCCACCAGCCTGGCCCGCTGGGTGCAAGGCCTGGCCGACACCCTGCTGGCCAGCACCCTGATCGCCTGCGAGGCCCCCGTGCTGGCCGCCCCGGCCATGAACAGCGCCATGTGGGCGGCCCCGGCGGTGCGCCGCAACTGGCGGGAGCTGCAGGGCTGGGAGCACGTGCTGCCCCTGGAGCCGGGCAGCGGCCTGCTGGCCTGCGACCGGGTCGGAGATGGGCGCATGGCCGCCCCGGAGCTGCTGCTGCTGGCCCTGGAATCCCTTGTGCTGGCCGGTTGCCGCCGCGACTGGCGGGGGCGCCGCCTGCTGGTGAGTGCCGGCCCCACCCGGGAGCCCCTCGATCCGGCCCGCTGCCTCACCAACTTCAGCAGCGGCCGCATGGGTGTGCTGCTGGCCCAGGCCGCCCGCCTGCGCGGCGCCAGCGTCGACCTGGTGCATGGTCCCCTCACGGTCGTTCCCGAGTGGCTGGAGGGGCTCCGCTGCCATCCCGTCGTCACGGCGGCCGAGATGGAAGCGGCGCTGGGGCCGCTGCAGGGCGGCGCCGATGCCATCGCCATGGCCGCCGCCGTTGCCGACCACCGGCGCCGCGCCCCGCAGGCGGCCAAGCTCCCCAAGCAGGCCCTGACGGACGCGCTGCGCAGCGACTGGGAGGCGGTGCCCGACCTGCTGGCGGGCCTGGTGCAACGCCGTCCGCCGGCCCAGGTGATCCTGGGGTTCGCGGCCCAGAGCGGAGAGGTGCTGGAACAGGCGCGGGCCAAGTTCGCCCGCAAGGGCTGCGATCTCCTGTTCGCCAACCCGATCGATCGCACCGATGCGGGGTTTGGGGCCGCCAGCAACGAGGGCTGGCTGCTCGGTCCTGGGGAGCGGCAGCGCCCTATCGGCTCCACCGGCAAACTGGCCCTGGCCCACGAGCTGCTGTCGGCGCTGGCCGAGGTGATGGCGCTCAGGGCTCCGGTTCAGGCGACAGCAGATCCATGAACGTGCGCAGCTGCAGCCGCGGGATGTAGGGCCAGCCGCCGCTGCTTTCCATCTCGGAAAGCAGGGTGAACAGGCCGTTGCGGTCGCTGGGGAGGCTGTTGCGGAAGGGGCCGTCCTGGATGCTGCGGTGCAGGTGTTCGATGCGACGCAACAGATCGAGAAGGGCTTCGGGGTCCTCGGCCCGCTGTTCGGCGATCCGGAGCAGGGCGTCGAGGGGCTCCTGGAGGTCGGGGGCGGCCGGTGCCGGGGTCGGCGGCGTCAAGGTCGTGGAGTCGTCGATCGGGTGGGTGCGGCTCAGGGACATCGTCCTCTCATACAGGTTGTTGAGAGCCCACGCAAGCCGCCAGGAATGGGTGTTTTGCACCGGTAGGATCCCGGCCAGCCCAGTTCCCGTTCCGTCTCTGCGGCTTCTCCCCATGCGTTTCCGTCCCCTGCTGGCCCTCGTGCTGGCTCTGTGCCTGACCCTGGTGTCCGCATGCAGCGGCGGGGCCAAGGCCGTTGATCGGGCCAATCTCACCTACGAAGACATCCACAACACCGGTCTGGCCAACGATTGCCCGACCCTGCCCGACTCCGCCCGCGGCACGATCTCCCTGGATCCCTCGGCCCGCTACCAGCTCAAGGAGATCTGCATGCATCCCTCCGAGGTGTTCGTGAAGGGGGAACCCGCCAACAAGCGCCAGGAAGCCCAGTTCGTCGCCGGCAAGATCCTCACCCGCTTCACCTCCAGCCTGGATCAGGTCTATGGCGACCTCGCCGTGACGGCGGATGGCCTCAGCTTCAAGGAGCTCGGGGGCATCGACTTCCAGCCGATCACCGTGCTGCTGCCTGGCGGTGAGGAGGTGCCCTTCACCTTCTCCAGCAAGGAGCTGCTGGCTTCCGCCGATGGCACGTCGTTCTCCACCAGCACCGATCTGAAGGGCAAGTACCGCGCCCCCAGCTACCGCACCAGCAACTTCCTCGATCCCAAGGGTCGTGGTCTCACCACCGGCTACAGCAGTGCCGTGGGCCTGGTTCCCGCTGGTGATGAGTTCGCCGGGGAAACCGTCAAGCGCTACGTGGATGGCACCGGCACCATGGACCTCTCGATCACCAAGGTGGATCCCAGCACCGGGGAGTTCGCCGGGGTGTTCACCGCCATCCAGCCCTCGGACACCGACATGGGCACCAAGGACGTCGTCGACGTCAAGATCACCGGTGAGCTCTTCGGCCGTCTCGAGCAGATCTGATGGTTCGGGAGGGAGATCCCTTCCCCATTCAGCAAGGGGCCTTCGGGCCCCTTTTTCATGGCCGAGCGCCGGTCTGGGAGGATGGATCGAATCCCTTGTGACGCCCCGGCCCGTCGCCATGACGCTCGCCAATACCGCCCCTCATTCCGACCTGATCGCCCCCCATGGCGGCAGCCTCGTCGATCTGATGGTGCCCACCGACCACCGGGACGGGGTGCGTGCCGCGGTGGACCGGGTGGTGAACTGCAGCCACCGCAACGCCTGCGACGTGGAGCTGCTGATCGTGGGTGGCTTCTCGCCCGTGCGCGGCTTCATGCACCAGGAGGATTACGAGGCGGTGGTGGCGGGCCACCGCACCACCAGCGGTCTGCTGTTCGGCCTGCCGATCGTCTTCGACACCGACGACGGCAGCATCGCCGTGGGCGAGCGGCTGCTGCTCACCTACCAGGGGCAGGACCTGGCCGTGCTCACCGTGGAGAGCCGCTGGGAGCCGGACAAGGTGGTCGAGGCCAAGGGCTGCTACGGCACCACGTCCCTGGAGCACCCGGCGGTGCGCATGATCGCCACCGAGCGGGGCCGCTACTACCTGGGCGGACGCCTCCAGGGTCTGGCCCTGCCCGAGAGGGTGTTCCCCTGCAGCACGCCCGCCGAAGTGCGCGCCACCCTTCCGGCAGGCGAGGACGTGGTGGCCTTCCAGTGCCGCAACCCCATCCACCGGGCCCACTACGAACTGTTCACCCGGGCGCTCGAGGCGCCCAACGTGAGCAAGGGCGCGGTGGTGCTGGTGCACCCCACCTGCGGCCCCACCCAGGAGGACGACATCGCCGGTGAGGTGCGCTTTGCCACCTATGAGCGCCTGGCGGCCGAAGTGGCCAACCCCCGCATCCGCTGGGCCTACCTCCCCTACGCGATGCACATGGCCGGCCCGCGGGAGGCCCTGCAGCACATGATCATCCGCAAGAACTACGGCTGCACCCACTTCATCATTGGCCGCGACATGGCAGGCTGCAAATCGTCCCTGACCGGGGAGGATTTCTATGGCCCCTACGAAGCCCAGGACTTCGCCCGCGACCAGGCCACCGAACTGGGCATGGAAACCGTGCCGTCGCTCAACCTCGTCTACACCGAGGAGGAGGGCTACGTCACCGCCGAGCATGCCCAGGCCCGGGGGCTGCACATCCGCAAGCTGAGCGGCACCCAGTTCCGCCAGATGCTGCGCGGCGGCGAAGAGATCCCAGAATGGTTTGCCTTTCGTAGCGTGGTGGAGGTGCTCAGGGCCGCCGCCTGAGCCCCGTCCAGCACCGGACACCGTTTAACATTCCGTTACTTTCATCCTCATACTGGAGACAGGGCCGTGAAGAAACGCTGGCGCAACGCGGGGCTCTACGTGCTCCTGGTGATCGTGATGATCGCGGTGGGCACCGCCTTCCTGGAGCGTCCTGACCCGGCCCGTGCGCCCCGCACCCTCCGTTACAGCGATTTCGTCGAGGCCGTGCAGGCCAACGAGATCTCCCGGGTGCTGATCTCCCCCGACCGCGGTACCGCCCAGGTGGTGGAGAACGACGGCCAGCGCGCCGTGGTGAACCTCGCCCCCGACAAGGACCTGCTCAAGCTGCTCACCGACCACAACGTCGATATCGCCGTGCAGCCCAACCGGGAGCCAGCGGCCTGGCAGCAGGCGATCGGCAGCCTGATCTTCCCGCTGCTGCTGCTGGGTGGCCTGTTCTTCCTGTTGCGGCGCGCCCAGGGCGGTGGCGGCAACCCGGCCATGAACTTCGGCAAGAGCAAGGCGCGGGTGCAGATGGAACCCCAGACCCAGGTCACCTTCGGTGATGTGGCTGGCATCGAGGGCGCCAAGCTGGAGCTCACCGAGGTGGTCGACTTCCTCAAGAACCCCGATCGCTTCACCGCCGTAGGCGCCAAGATCCCCAAGGGTGTGCTGCTGGTGGGCCCTCCCGGCACCGGCAAGACCCTGCTGGCCAAGGCCGTGGCCGGTGAGGCGGGCGTGCCCTTCTTCTCGATCTCCGGTTCCGAGTTCGTCGAGATGTTCGTGGGCGTCGGCGCCAGCCGCGTGCGCGACCTGTTCGAGCAGGCCAAGAAGAACGCCCCCTGCATCGTCTTCATCGATGAGATCGACGCCGTGGGCCGCCAGCGTGGCGCTGGCCTCGGCGGCGGCAACGACGAACGCGAGCAGACCCTCAACCAGTTGCTCACCGAGATGGACGGCTTCGAGGGCAACACCGGCATCATCATCGTCGCGGCCACCAACCGCCCCGACGTGCTCGATTCGGCCCTGATGCGGCCGGGCCGTTTCGACCGCCAGGTGGTGGTCGATCGCCCCGACTACGCCGGCCGGCTGCAGATCCTCGGCGTCCATGCCCGCGGCAAGACCCTCGCCAAGGACGTGGACCTCGACAAGGTGGCCCGCCGCACCCCCGGCTTCACCGGTGCCGACCTGGCCAACCTCCTCAACGAAGCGGCCATTCTCGCTGCCCGGCGCCAGCTCACCGAGGTCTCGATGGATGAGGTCAATGACGCCATCGAGCGGGTCATGGCCGGCCCCGAGAAGAAGGATCGGGTGATGAGCGAGCGCCGCAAGCGCCTGGTGGCCTACCACGAGTCCGGCCACGCCCTGGTGGGGGCTCTGATGCCCGATTACGACCCCGTCCAGAAGATCAGCATCATTCCCCGTGGCCAGGCCGGCGGTCTCACCTTCTTCACCCCCAGCGAAGAGCGGATGGAGTCGGGTCTGTACTCCCGTTCCTACCTGCAGAACCAGATGGCCGTCGCCCTGGGTGGCCGCGTCGCCGAGGAAATCGTCTACGGCGAAGATGAAGTCACCACCGGTGCCTCCAACGACCTGCAGCAGGTGGCCCGCGTCGCCCGCCAGATGGTGACCCGCTTCGGCATGAGCGACCGCCTCGGCCCGGTGGCCCTTGGCCGTGCCCAGGGCGGCATGTTCCTCGGTCGCGACATCGCCGCCGAGCGCGACTTCTCCGAGGACACCGCCGCCGCCATCGACGAGGAGGTGTCCCAGCTGGTGGCGGATGCCTATCGCCGCGCCACCGACGTCCTGCTCGCCAACCGGGCCGTGCTCGATGAACTGGCCGAGATCCTGGTGGAGAAGGAGACGGTGGATGCCGAGGAGCTCCAGGAGCTGCTGATCTCCCGCAACGTCACGGTGGCGGCCTACGTCTAGGTCTGCCGGCGACGGCCTGATCGCGTCCCTGCACCACCAGCCCCTGCTGGTGGTGCTTCGCCATCGGCAGCCTTCCCTGTTGGTTCCCCAACTGGAGCAGCTGCGTGATCTGGGGGTGCGGCACATTGAGATCGCCTGGGGCCCCGGCGCCGACTGGATCGCCCAGTGCCGGCCGCTGATCGCCAGCTTCCCGGACCTGCGTCTGGGGGCAGCCTCGATCTGCGGCGAAGCCGCCCTGGAGGCGGTGCTGGAGGCCGGTTTTGCCTACGGCGTCTCCCCCATCCTCGACAGCCGCCTGCTGGCGAGGTCGGCAGCTGCGGGCTTCGCCCTCGTCCCCGGTGTGATGACACCCACGGAGGTGAACCGGGCCCGGGCCCTGGGCTGTTCCATCGTCAAGCTGTTCCCCGCCACCACGGTGGGCATCGGCTACTGGCGGCGCCTGCGGGATCCCCTGGGCGCGCCGCTGCCCTTCTGCATTGCCGCCGGGGGGCTGTCGCCCAGTGATGTCCTTCCCTGGCTGGAGGCGGGGGTTGATGCCGTCGCCCTGGGGGCGTCGCTGGTGGGAGACTCCCAGGGTCCGGCGGCAGCACCCTTCGCCACAGACCCGCTGAGGCAGCTTCTGGCCGCGCTGCCAACCCGACCCTGATCAGCCCATCACCAGAGGCTGCACTGGCCCTGCTGGCGCAACAGGTGATCGGCCAGCACCAGGGCCACCATCGCTTCCACCATCGGCACGGCCCGCGGCAGCACACAGGGATCGTGCCGTCCCTTGGCCGCCAGGGTGGTGGCGGCGCCGGAGGCGTCGATGGTCTGCTGCTCCTTGCGGATCGTGGCGGTGGGTTTGAAGGCCACCCGCAGCCGGATCTCCTCGCCGTTGCTGATGCCCCCCTGGATGCCGCCCGAGTTGTTGGTGGCGGTGCGCAGGCGGCCGTCCTCGCTGGGCAGGAAGGCATCGTTGTGCTCGCTGCCGCGCAGCAGGGTGCCACCGAAGCCGGAGCCGACCTCGAAGCCCTTGGTGGCCGGCAGGGACATCAGCGCCTTGGCCAGATCCGCCTCCAGCTTGTCGAACACCGGCATGCCCAGACCCACCGGCGGCCGCCGCACCAGGCACTCGATCACCCCGCCGCAGGAGTCCCCCTCCCGCCCGATCGCCTCGATGCGCTCGATCATCCGCGCGGCGACGGCCGGATCCGGACAGCGCACGATGGTGCTCTCCACCGCCTCCAGGGTCACCGTGGCCGGATCCACGGCGGCCTCGATGTCGTGGATCCGGCGCACCCAGGCGATCACCTCGGTGCCGGCGGCGCGGGTCAGCAGCTGCTTGGCGATGGCGCCGGCGGCCACCCGGCCGATGGTTTCCCGGGCCGAGGCGCGCCCGCCGCCGCTGCGGGCCTGGATGCCGTACTTGGCCTGATAGGTGGCGTCGGCGTGGGAGGGGCGGAAGGCCACCTCCATCTCCCTGTAGTCCTGGGGGCGCTGGTCCTTGTTGCGCACCACCATGGCGATCGGCGTGCCCAGGGTGACGCCATCGAGGAGCCCGCTGAGCACCTCGACCCGATCGTCTTCCTTGCGGGGGGTGGTGATCTTGCTCTGGCCGGGCTTGCGGCGGTCGAGCTCCGCCTGGATGGCCTCCAGATCGAGCGACAACCGCGGCGGGCAGCCATCGACGATCACGCCCACGCCACCGCCGTGGGATTCACCGAAGGTGCTGATGCGGAAGAGGTGGCCGAAGCTGCTGCCCATGGCGTCCTGTGACTGGCGCGAGACTACGAAGCGGGTGCGGTGAAGCGTTCAGGACCGTCGGGCCCTGACCTCCAGGATGGTGGGGCCCACCCAGAAACTGCCGGGATCGGCCCGGCTCGCCGCCATCTCCAGCCTGGCCGCCTCGGCCTCTTCCGGGCTCCAGAGCCCCAGGGCCTGGAGCCTGGAGCCGTACAGCGTCACGAACATCTCCAGCCAGCGGGCCGGCCATTCCCCCGCCCGCCCCAGCACCGGCAGCGGCAGCAGCTCCTCGATCTCGAACCCCCTGGCCGCGAGCAGGGAGGGCAGCCGGCGACTGATGTCGGGGTCACCACCGGCCTGCCGGAAGCTGCGTTGCACGGCCCGGCTGAAGCGGGCCATGGCGTGGCCATGGGGATGGAGGCCAAAGGTGTCCCAGTGGACGTACTCGTGGAACAGCACCCGGCCGCCCCTGGCCAGGCAGTGCGGCAGCGGATCCAGCAGGGGTTCGACCTCCGGCAGGAACATCGCCAGCCAGCGGCACCAGACCAGGTCGAAGGGGCCTGCGGGAACCGGATCGCGGAGCAGGTCATGGCATCGCATCTCCAGTTGGCCCAGATCAGCCTCCACAGCCAGCCGCTGGCCATGCCTCACATAGGCCGGGTTCTGCTCCAGGGCCAGCACCTGGCCGGTGGGTCCCACGATCCTGGCCAGATCCAGGGCCACGAACCCCGGGCCCGCGCCCAGGTCGATCACCCGCTCCCCCGGGCTGAGGGTGGCCCGCCCGAGGGCCGCCTGCAGGAAGGGGCGCCACAGGTCGTGCTGCAGCCGCAGCCGGTCCAGTTCCACGGCATCGTTTCCCAGCACGTAGGTGTCGGGGCTGGTGGCTGGGGCCTGGGGTTCCGGCGCTGTCAGGTGAGCTGGCGTTCGCTGCCGTCGAGCCTGCCAGACATCGGGGCCGGCGCCTGAAGCCAACAAAAAACCCCCTGCGCTGGCAGGGGGTTCAAAGCGATCAAGGACGAACCAGGATCAGACGATCAGGGGGATTCCAGGGAAACCGGGGGAACCGGATCAGCCGATGGCCGGGGCGGTCAGGGCCACAGGGGTGGCGCTGGCAGCCGCCAGGTCGAGCGGGAAGTTGTGAGCATTGCGCTCGTGCATCACTTCCATGCCCAGGCCGGCACGGTTGAGCACGTCGGCCCAGGTGTTGATCACCCGGCCCTGACCATCAAGGATGGACTGGTTGAAGTTGAAGCCGTTCAGGTTGAAGGCCATCGTGCTCACGCCCAGGGCGGTGAACCAGATGCCGATCACGGGCCAGGCCGCCAGGAAGAAGTGCAGGCTGCGGCTGTTGTTGAACGAGGCGTATTGGAAGATCAGGCGACCGAAGTAACCGTGGGCAGCCACGATGTTGTAGGTCTCTTCCTCCTGGCCGAACTTGTAGCCGTAGTTCTGGGACTCGCTCTCGGTGGTTTCACGCACCAGGGAGGAGGTCACCAGCGAACCGTGCATGGCGGAGAACAGGGAGCCACCGAACACACCCGCCACACCCAGCATGTGGAAGGGGTGCATCAGGATGTTGTGCTCAGCCTGGAACACCAGCATGTAGTTGAAGGTGCCGCTGATGCCGAGGGGCATGCCGTCGGAGAAGGAACCTTGACCGAAGGGGTAGATCAGGAACACGGCGCTGGCGGCCGCCACGGGGGCGGAGTAGGCGACGCAGATCCAGGGGCGCATGCCGAGGCGGTAGGAGAGTTCCCACTCGCGGCCCATGTAGGCGAAGACGCCGATCAGGAAGTGGAAGACCACCAGCTGGTAAGGGCCACCGTTGTACAGCCACTCGTCGAGGCTGGCGGCTTCCCAGATGGGGTAGAAGTGCAGGCCGATGGCGTTGCTGGAAGGAACAACGGCGCCGGAGATGATGTTGTTGCCGTACATCAGGGAGCCGGCGACGGGCTCACGGATACCGTCGATGTCGACGGGGGGCGCCGCGATGAAGGCGACGATGAAGCAGATGGTGGCAGCCAGCAGGGTGGGGATCATCAGCACACCGAACCAACCGACGTAGAGGCGGTTGTTGGTGGAGGTGACCCACTCACAGAACTGGTTCCACACCGAAGCGCCGGAGCGCTGCTGGAGAGTGGCGGTCATGAGTGCGAGAAGAGGGGACAACGGGCGGCGCGTTGACGCCGATCCGATGAAGGAGGTAGAGGCGGAATCCCACCTGCCGGCACTGTAACAGAGTGTTGCGGAGTGTGAGCGGTGCCTTCATGAAGAAAAGCCGTGCTTCGGACCACCCACCGGCGGTCAGGACGGGCTTGTTAGCGTCCGACCACACCAACGAGCCGCGCGAGCCGTGAGCGACCAACGGGTGCTGCTGGTGCGGCTGCCCTGCAACCCGATCTTCCCGATCGGCCCGATCTACCTGGCCGATCACCTGCACAAGTGTTTCCCCGCCCTGCCCCAGCGCATCCTGGATCTGGCGGCCGTGCCCCTGCTCGATGTCCAGCGGGTACTGCTGGAGGTGGTCGACCAGTTCCGGCCCACCCTGCTGGTGTTCTCCTGGCGGGACATCCAGATCTACGCGCCGGTGGATGGCCGGGGCGGCAATCCGCTGCAGAACTCCTTTGAGGTCTTCTATTCCGCCAATCCCCTGAAGCGACTGCGCGGCGCGCTTGGTGGGCTGAGGCTGATGGGCTCCTACTACGGAGAGCTGTGGCGCAACCTGCGGCTGGTGCGCCGGGGCCTGCGGCAAGCCCACCGCCATCACCCGGAGGCCCGGGTGGTGATCGGCGGTGGCGCGGTGAGCGTCTTCTATGAGCAATTGGGGCGCAGTCTGCCCAGGGGCACCGTGGTGTCGGTGGGGGAGGGGGAAGGGCTGCTGGAGAAGCTGATCCGCGGCCAGTCGCTGCAGGCGGAGCGCTGTTACGTGGTGGGGGAGGCTCCACGGCAGGGCCTGATCCACGAGCAACCAGCTGGCCTGGAGAAAACCGCCTGCGACTACGCCTACATCGAATCGATCTGGCCCCAGCTGAACTGGTATCTCGAGGGCGGCGACTTTTACGTCGGGGTTCAGACCAAGCGCGGCTGTCCGCACAACTGCTGCTACTGCGTCTACACCGTCGTGGAGGGGAAAGCGGTGCGCGTCAACCCCATCGATGAGGTGGTGGAGGAGATGCGCCAGTTGTATGACCGCGGGGTCAGGGGCTTCTGGTTCACCGATGCCCAGTTCATTCCGGCCAGGCGCTACATCGACGATGCCAAGCAGCTGCTGCGGGCCATTCAGGCTGAGGGCCTGAAAGACATCCGCTGGGCCGCCTACATCCGTGCCGACAACCTGGACGCTGAGCTGGCCGAACTGATGGTGGCCACAGGGATGAGCTATTTCGAGATCGGCATCACGTCAGGGTCCCAGGAGCTCGTCCGCAAGATGCGCATGGGGTACAACCTGCGCACGGTGCTCGAGAACTGCCGCCTGCTGGCGGCGGCCGGCTTCCGTGAGCATGTCTCCGTCAACTACTCGTTCAACGTGATCGATGAGCGGCCCGAGACCATCCGCCAGACCATCGCCTACCACCGGGAACTGGAGTCCATTTTCGGCGCCGACAAGGTGGAGCCGGCCATCTTCTTCATCGGGCTTCAGCCCCACACCCACCTGGAGCAGTACGCCTTTGACCAGGGGATGCTCAAGCCCGGTTACGACCCGATGAGCCTGATGCCCTGGACCGCCCGCAAGCTGCTGTGGAACCCGGAACCCATGGGGCGGGTGTTCGGCCGGATCTGCCTGGAGGCCTTTGAGCGCAACCCGGCCGACTTCGGCCGCACCGTGATGGCCCTGCTGGAGCGGGAGTACGGCGTGGCTCCCCTGGATCAGGCCCTGCGGGCGCCGGTGGAGGGGCGTCGGGCCCTGGCCACGGCGACGCTCTGAAACGGAGGCGTGGGCCCCTTTCGAAGTCCGGCCTGGGCGAGGAAGACAAGCAAGTGACAGCCGATACCACAGAAAGCACGGAGGTACCCGGGAACTTTCGGGTAATCTGCATCCATTGAGCTGCACATCCCTTCGGTATCTGGCACCTGTCTTTCAGGCCATCACCCAAGGCTCTCTACCAGCGCTCCCCCGATATGGCCATCACTAACGTCACGACGACCGGAACTCCCACGCTCCGCGTGGCCATCAACGCAGCGGCTGCAACGGACACCATCGTGCTGGCGGATGGCACCTACGCCTCCATCCGTTCATTGGCCAAGCAGACTTCCGTCCCTGGGGTCGTTCAGGCCTCCGGCTATGCCGTGACGGGCACCTCAGAGACGGGGACGGTCATCAAGGACACCCGAATCTTTCAGCGGAATGTGGATGGCGCGTTTGCGCCCGGCAGCGTTTCCAATCTCACCTTGGACTACACCGCGGGAGGGGCTGCTGACGGCGGAGCCTTGCTGAGGGCAACCTCCGGTGCCTTCCTGGTGCAGGATGTCACCTTCAGCGGCATCCACAGGGGTTGGAACGGCAACGGCAACCTTTACATGTCGTTGACCACATTTTCGACCGCGGCACCGATCACGGTCGATCTGACCCTTGATGATGTAACGGTCGCGGTGAAGGGCCAGCTGGGTTTTGATCCAGCGTCCGGCACCGGCGGCTCCGCCTTCCTGCACAGCTGGAACAACAGTGGCAGCCTTCGCCTCATCGACAGCCTCTTCGATGAAGCCGGGTATCTGAGCAGCTTCAACATCCTCAACTTCACAGGTTCCGTTGCCGCCGGTTCGGTTCTGATCTCAGGCAACACCTTCACCCGCTCAGAGAACCAAAACGTTCGGTCGCAGGGGAATATCCTCGGCAATGTCACAGCGACGCTGACCGGTAATACGTTCCAGAATGGTTCTTATCTTGATCTCTACGATGTCAGCAAGCTCATCACGCTGACATCGAACACGTTTTCGACCATTGCCAATGGATTTGGCCTTCGCATCAATGGTCCAACCGTTGGGGTGCTCCCTGTCCTGAGCGGCACGAACGTCTTCAGCGGACCGGGTCTGGCTCTCAAATACGTTGATCCCGGCGACAACAAGTTCATCAGCCTGACCGGGACCAGCACCGTCAATGGTGCGTCCTTCACAAAGCTCACCGCCGCCGGGCAGGGCAACGACACCCTCGCCCTTGCCGCCGGCTTCACCGACTGGGTGAGCGGCGATGACGGCAATGACTCGATTTCCACCGGTGACCTGGCCGATGTCCTGCTGGGAGGCGCTGGGAACGACACCCTGACCGGCGGCACCGGTAACGACACCGTGAGGGGTGGCGCTGGTGATGACACCATCAATTACACGGTCGATTCCCATGGCGTCGATTCGGTGGATGGGGGCAGTGACACCGATACCTTGGTGCTCACCTCTGCTGGGGGAGATCAAATCCTCAATGTCACGTTCAATGGATCCTCCATCACGGGCGTTGAAGGTGGATCAGTGACAAATGTTGAGTCTGTGACGGCGAATCTGGGCGCAGGCACGGGAGATGTCCTGCTGTACGAATCGACGCCTGGGGGGGTCACCGTCAATCTGGCACTTGGCACGGCCAGTGGCTTTTCTTCAATCGCAGGGATCGAAAATGTGCGGTCCAATGGTGGGGCTGACGTCCTGACTGGCGACAGCAACAACAACAGGCTTAACGGGCTTGGAAACAACGACACAATCGATGGTGGCGGTGGCAACGACACCCTGACTGGTGGGCTGGGTGTGGATCTCCTCACGGGCGGTACCGGGAATGACACGTTCCTCTACCTCTCCGGTGCTGACTCGGGTACAACGGTGGCCACCCGTGACATCATCACGGATTTCGAGGGGGCTGGTATTGCCGGCGGAGACCTGATCAATGTCAATGACATTGATGCGAACACTGGTGCCGGTGGCAACCAGAACTTCACGTTCATTGGGACTGCAAGTTTCTCCGCTGCTGGCCAGTTGCGTTTTTTCCAGGACGGCTCCAACACCATTGTTGAAGGCAACATCACGGGAAGCACTGGAGCGGAATTCTCCATCCAGGTGAATGGGCTGCATACTTTCATTGCCACCGACTTCGTCTTGTAATTCCCCTGCGGCTTCATCCGCCAAGGGCCTGTAGAAGCAATGTCATCCGTTGGACTTTGGGAGAGCTTCCTCTCGATACTCTTTCTTCCGCCAGGCCCTCAGCGCCAGAAGTGCCCCCAGCCCCACCCATCCCACCAGTCCGCCGATGGGGTTGGGTTGAGCTCCGCCTGGTCCCGCCAGCCACAAGGGGGCTTGGGGCTGCAACTCCAGCAGTCCCGCCTGCAGGGCGAACCAGCCCCCCACGAGGCCACCGTGCAGCCCGATCGGGCCCCACAGAATCCCTCGATCGTCCCTGCGCAGCAGGGCCAGGTTCAGCCCCAGCAGGACCAGGCCACCGAGCAGCCCCACCCCTCCCAGCAGGCCGGCTCGGCTCCAGGGGTGCACCAAGGCGAAGATGGCTGCCTGCAGCAGCAAGGCCGGCCGGGGTGCCAACAGACGCTGCAGCTCGCCCCACAACCAGCCACGGAACACCAGTTCCTCGGCGAAGCCCACCCCCACCACCAGGGCTACGGCATTGAGCCACTCGCCCCCCTCCAGGCCGGCCAGCCCGATCCAGCGGGCGTTTCCCGAGGCCAGCAGGGCGACCACCACCAAGGCCAGCAGCGCCAGGGCCCGCAGCAGCCCCCGCCCGAAGGACCCCAGCACCGCGGGCAGCGGGGCCACCACCCCGAGGGCTTGCCAGGGGTGGGATTCTCCCCAGGCCCGCCGTAGCCGCCATGGCAGCGTGAGCAGCAGCAACACCAGGGACAGCACGGCCCCGGCCAGATTCACCTGATCGGGGCGCAGGCCAGGGGCGATTCCGGCCAGGGGGCGCACCACCAGCCAGCCCAGGCCGTAAAGCAGCGGCACGTAGAGCAGGGTACCGATCCAGCGGGGGCGCACTCAGGCCTCCGGTTCGATCGTGCTGGTGAGGCCCTTGGCCTTGAGGGTTTCGCTGTAGAACTCGGCTGGCTCCAGATCGCAGACGATCACCAGTCCAACGCCGGTGTTGTGGGCTTCCAACATCACGGCGATGGCATCCTGCTCACTCAGGGACGGCACAACCTGGCGCAGGGTGTTCACCACGTATTCCATGCTGTTCACCGGATCGTTGTGAAGCAGCACCTTGTAGCGGGGCGAGGTCTTGCGCACCCGCTCCGGCGCCTTTTCGATCACGGCGGCGCCCCCCGGGGATCGGGTGGGGGTTTCGGTCGCCGCCGGCGTGGTCATGGGCATGGCCGCTCCGGTTCTCATGGGGCCCAACTCTAAAGAGCCCGGATCCGGCGCATCGCCTCATCGACATTGGCGCGGGAGTTGAACGCCGACAGGCGGAAATAGCCTTCTCCGGCGGCCCCGAAGCCGCTGCCGGGGGTGCCCACCACATGGGCCTTGCCGAGCAGGTGATCGAAGAAGCCCCAGGAATCCAGTCCGTCGGGGGTCTTGATCCATACGTAGGGGGCCTGCTCGCCGCCGTAGACCTGCAGCCCGGCGGCCGCCAGTTCGCGGCGGATGATGGCCGCATTGTCCATGTAGAAGCCGACCAGGGCGCGCACCTGCTCCTGGCCTTCCGGGGAGTACACCGCCTCGGCCCCCCGCTGCACGATGTAGCTCACCCCGTTGAACTTGGTGCTCTGGCGCCGGTTCCACAGACCCCACAGCTCCACCGGCTCACCGGCCGCCGATCGGCCGGTGAGCCCCCGGGGCACCACGGTGAAGGCGCAGCGGGTGCCGGTGAAGCCGGCGTTCTTGGAGAAGGAACGGAACTCGATCGCGCAGCGTCGCGCCCCTTCGATCTCGTAGATGGAATGGGGAAGCTCGGGATCGGTGATGAATGCCTCGTAGGCGGCGTCAAACAGGATCAGGGCGTCGTGGGCCAGGGCGTAGTCCACCCATTGCTTCAGCTGCTCGCGGGTGGCGACGGCACCGGTCGGATTGTTGGGGAAGCAGAGGTAGATCAGGTCGACCGGCTGCTCCGGCAGCGGCGCGACGAAACCGTTGGCGGCGGTGATCGGCAGGTAGGTGAGCCCCCCATAGCGTCCGCCGTCGTCGGACTCTCCGGTGCGGCCCGCCATCACGTTGCTGTCCACGTACACCGGGTAGACCGGATCGGTGACGGCGATGCGGTTGCCGGCCCCGAGGATGTCGAGGATGTTGCTGCTGTCGCACTTGGAGCCGTCGGAGACGAAGATCTCCTCGGCGCTCACCTCGCAGCCGCGGGCCTGGAAGTCGTGGCGGGCGATGGCCTCCCGCAGCCAGCCGTAGCCCTGCTCGGGCCCGTAGCCGTGGAAGCCCTCCCGGGTGCCCATGGCCTCGATGGCCTGCTTCATCGCCTCGCGGCAGGCCGCCGGCAGGGGTTCGGTGACGTCGCCGATGCCCAGGCGGATCACGGGAGCCTCGGGATGGGCCTCGCTGAAGGCCTTGACGCGTCGGGCGATCTCGGGGAACAGATAGCCCGCCTTGAGCTTGAGATAGCTGTCGTTGACCTGAACCATGGGAAGGAAGCGGAAGGCGTGGCGGCTGGGCGTGGCGGCATCTTCCTATGGCACGGTCCGGCCTGCCTACCATCGGTTTCCAGCCCGCAGGCCATGGCCTTGACCGTTGCGCCGATCGACTTCGCCGCGCTGGTGGACAGCAGCATCTCCCGCCCGGCCCGCTACCTGGGCAACGAACGGGGGGTGGAACCCCGGGACTGGTCGGCCGCCCGGGTGCGCTGGGCCCTCACCTATCCGGAGGTCTACGAGGTCGGCGCCAGCAACCTCGGCCACGTGCTGCTCTATTCGATCCTCAACGCCGTCCCCGGCCAGCTCTGCGACCGCGCCTACCTGCCGGCGCCCGATCTGGCGGCCCGGCTGCGGGAGCGAAACGCGCCCCTGTTCGCGGTGGAAAGCCACCGGCCCCTGGCGGCCTTCGACATCCTCGGCTTCAGCCTCAGCTACGAACTCGGCGGCACCAACATCCTCGAGATGCTGGATCTGGCGGGAATCCCGATCCGTGCCGCCGACCGTGGCGACCTGCCCCTGGATGATCCGGCGGCACCGCCGCTGATCTTCGCCGGCGGGCCCACGGCCACCGGCAATCCCGAGCCCTTCGCGCCGTTCTTCGATTTTCTGGCCCTCGGGGATGGGGAGGAGCTGCTGCCCGAGATCGGCCTGGTGGTGGCCGAGGGCCGCGCCGCCGGCCTGGGCCGCCGGGCCCTGCTGCGGGACCTGGCCGAGGTGCCGGGGGTCTACGTCCCGTCCTTGTATGCGCCCGGGCCCGATGGGGTGAGCCTGCTGCCGCTGGAGCCGGGCCTGGCGCCCCGCATTCAGCGGCGCACCGCCACCCCCATGCCCCACTACGCCATGGGCCTGGTTCCGCACATCGAAACGGTCCACGACCGGCTCACCGTGGAGATCCGCCGCGGCTGCACCCGTGGCTGCCGCTTCTGCCAGCCGGGGATGCTGACGCGCCCGGCCCGGGATGTGGAGCCCGAGGCGGTCATCGAGGCGGTGGAGGAGGGGATGCTCCGCACCGGCTACAGCGACTTCTCCCTGCTGTCGCTCAGCTGCAGCGATTACCTGTCCCTGCCGGCGGTGGGGGTGGAGCTGCGCAACCGGCTGGCGGAGCACAACGTCAGCCTCACCCTGCCAAGCCAGCGGGTCGACCGCTTTGACAATTCCATCGCCCACATCCTCGGTGGCACCCGCCGGGCCGGGCTCACCTTCGCCCCCGAGGCCGGCACCCAGCGCCTGCGCGACATCGTCAACAAGGGGCTCACGGATGCGGAACTGCTGCGCGGCATCCGCACCGCCATGGAGAACGGCTACAGCCGGGTGAAGCTCTATTTCATGATCGGTCTGCCGGGAGAGACCGACGCCGATGTGCTCGGCATCGTCGACACCTGCCGGGCGTTGCAGCAGCAGTGCCGCGATCTGGGCCGGCTGCAGCTCAACCTCACGATCAGCAACTTCACCCCCAAGCCGCACACGCCGTTCCAGTGGCACAGCGTGTCGACGGCGGAATTCCGGCGCCGGCAGCAGCTGCTGCGCGATGCCCTGCGGCCCCTGCGGGGTCTCAAGACCAACTTCACCGACGTGCGCCTGTCGGCGGTGGAGGACTTCGTGGGCCGGGGGGACCGGCGGCTGGCGCCGGTGATCGAAGCGGCCTGGCGGGCGGGAGCCGGGCTGGATGCCTGGTTCGAATCGGCCGATCGCACCCATGCCGCCTGGACCGGCGCCATCGAGGCGGCCGGCCTGGGGGGCTCCTACCGGGCCCTGGAGATGGGCGGCTGGAGTGCGGCGGAGGCCTTTGCCACCGGCGATCTCGAGGCCTTCTGCCGCCAGCCCCTCCCCTGGGACCACATCGATTCCGGCGTTGACAAGACCTGGTTGGCCGAGGATCTGCGTCGGGCCCTGGCGGCGGCGGTGGTGCCCGATTGCTCCTTCGAAGGCTGCAGCAGCTGCGGTGTCTGTGGTCCTGAGCTGGGCCACAACGTGGTGATCCCGGCGCCCCCGGTTCCGCCGCCGATCCCGCCACGGGCCCCGGCCAGCGAAAGGGTCTGCCGGCTGCGCTTCGGCTTCGCCAAGACAGGCTCCCTGGCCTTGATCAGCCATCTGGACACCCTGCGCCTGCTGGAGCGCGCCCTGCGGCGCAGCGGCCTGCCGGTCAGCTTCACGGGCGGATTTCACCCCCTGCCGCGGCTGCAGGTGGCGCTGCCCCTGCCCCTGGGGGTGGAGGGCCTGGGCGAGTGGCTCGACCTTGACTTCGCCGCCCCGGTCGATCCGGAGACGGCCCGCCTGCGGCTCCAGGCGGAACTCAGTGGCGAGCTGACGTTGCTCTCGGTGCAGGCCGTGCCCCTGGCGACCCCCGGCCTGGCCCAGCAGATCCGCGCCGCCCATTGGCGGATCGCCCTGCTGCCGGCGCCGGGTCAGCCCGCTCCGCTGTCGTCGGAATGGTCGGCTGCCATCGCCGCGCTGCTGGAGGCCACCACCCTGCCCTGGCAGGACCAGGACAAGAAGGGCCGCCCCCGCCAGCGGGACTGCCGTCCCTACCTGCTCGCCCTCCGACCGGCGCCGCCGCAGGACCAGGTGCCGGGAGGGGCGGGGTTGGTGCTGGATCTGGAGGCCGCCGTGGATCCCCAGGGCCGCAGCCTGCGGCCCGAACATCTGCGCCATTGGCTGGGGGAGTCGCTTGGCCTGCCCCTGGTGCTGGGGCCGGTCCAGCGCCGTTGCCTTTGGCTGGACGCATGCTAAGTTCGCCCTAGACAGATACAGGAAGCGCGGGGATCCTCCCCTTCGTCCTGGTCTGCCCAGACGCTTCTGCAACAGGGATGCTTTCTAGAAGCTCCTCCGCGTAAGCGCGATTTAAGTCAACACTGCTTGGTTCGGTCTTCGTTGCTTCGCATCGGGAAGGGACGACATCCCTTCCGCCACGCTGCCGGCCCGACGACGTCTTATCTCTTCACAGGCTCCTGGTTTCAGGGGTTTGTACCAGGCAAACAGCCGATTCCATTGTTACCGGAGTCCGGTCTGTTCCTCTCCAGTGGCTGCGCGACCGCCACGGTCGGCGTCCGATTCCTTCCCTCCACCTGCCCTCTGGCAGGGCTCCACAGAGCCCACCATCTCTTCCATGCCCCAGCAGATCGTCATCGCTGAGCAGTTGCGGATCGCCGCAGTGCTCAACGACGAACGCGTCGATGAACTGATCGTCGCCCAGGGGCGCTATCAGATCGGCGATGTCTATCTCGGAACCGTCGAAAACGTGTTGCCCGGGATCGATGCGGCGTTCGTCAACATCGGAGAAAGTGAGAAGAACGGCTTCATCCACATCACCGACCTCGGCCCGCTGCGGCTGAGGAAGGGAGGCGCCGGCATCACCGAGTTGCTGGAGCCCAGGCAGAAGGTGCTCGTTCAGGTGATGAAGGAGCCCACGGGCACCAAGGGGCCGCGGCTCACCGGCAACCTCTCCCTGCCGGGCCGCTTCCTGGTGCTCCAGCCCCACGGCCAGGGGGTCAATATCTCCCGGCGCATCAACGGCGAGAACGAGCGCAACCGTTTGCGGGCCCTGGGGGTGCTGATCAAGCCCCCCGGCGCCGGCCTGCTGATCCGCACCGAGGCCGAGGACGTCAGCGAAGACATGCTGATCGACGACCTCGAGGGTCTGCTGCGTCAGTGGGAGTCGATCCAGCAGGCGGCTGAGACAGCATCGCCGCCGGTGCTGCTCAACCGCGACGAGGATTTCATTCACCGGGTCCTGCGCGATCTCTACAGCCCCGATGTGCTGCGGGTGGTGGTCGACAGCGCCGATGCGGTGGCACGGGTCAATGCTTTCCTCGGCTCCGACCAGGCCAATCTCCTGGTGGAGCACCACAGTGAATCCACCGAGATCCTGGAGCACTTCCGGGTCAACGCGGCCATCCGTGATGCCCTCAAGCCCCGGGTGGATCTCCCCTCCGGCGGCTACGTGATCATCGAGCCCACCGAGGCCCTGACGGTCATCGACGTCAACTCCGGATCGTTCACCCGCTCGGCCAACGCCCGCGAGACGGTGCTGTGGACCAACTGCGAGGCGGCGGTGGAGATCGCCCGCCAGCTGAAGCTGCGCAACATCGGTGGCGTGGTGATCATCGACTTCATTGACATGGAGTCCCGCCGCGACCAGCTGCAGCTGCTGGAGCACTTCACCCAGGCCTCCCGCGACGACACCGCCCGTCCCCAGATCGCCCAGCTCACCGAGCTCGGCTTGGTGGAGCTGACCCGCAAGCGCCAGGGACAGAACATCTACGAACTGTTCGGCCGGGCCTGCCCCAGCTGTGGGGGCCTGGGCCATGTGGCCGTGCTCCCCGGCAAGGACACCCTCCAGCCCCTGGCCACGGTCTCCGGTCTGGTGCGCTCGGCAGCTTCGGCCCGGGCCGAAGTGGCCAGCCCCGCCAACGGTGGTGCTGAGGTCGGTGGCACGGGCCGGCGGCGGCGCGGCGGTCGTGGCGGCCGGGGCTCCGATGGGGCCGAGGCCCCGGTGGCGAGTGGGTTCGCCGAAGGCGTTGGCAATGGTGCCATCGCCTTGCCTGCCCCCCTGGAGAGCATCCCCTCCACCGATGCGCCCCAGCGTCGCCAGGAGCCCGAAGTGCTGGCCGTGCCGATGGACGCAGATCAGGAGCTGGTCTATGGCTGGATGGGCCTGAGCCCGGCGCTGTTGCTGGATCCGATCCCCACCGGGGAGAGCCTGATGGTGCGCGTCGTTCGCCCCGATGCCGATCCCGAGGCGGTCATTGAGGAAGCCCGCCAACAGCTGGCCGCCAGTGGCTCCCGTCGCCGCCGTCGCGGCAGGAACGGCGAGGGGCGCAACGGGTCGGGCGAAGCCACAGAGAGCCCCGAGGCCCCCGAAGCTTTCGAAGCTCCTGACGCCTCCGAGGCCCCTGAGCACCACGCGGTGATTCCCATCCTGGAGATCACCCCGGCACCGTTCGAATCCGAAGCCGTCGCCGAGCCCGGTGAGCTCGTCACCGTGGCGCTGCCCAGCCGTCGTTCCCCTGGCAGGTCCACACCGGTCGCGGCTCCGGTCCCGGTGGCCGCCGCCGCGGCGCTGCCCGTGGTCGGGTCGGCCCCCAGTGAGGCCGGCGAACCGCGTCGTCGCCGGCGCCGTTCCTCTGCCTCCGACTGATCCGCACGGTCCGGACGCCCTCGCGAACCCCGACGCTTCGGTCTGGGGCGGGCTCGACCCCTCCTCCTGTGTCGGCGTGGACGAGGTCGGCAGGGGCAGCCTGTTCGGGCCGGTGTTCGCGGCGGCCGTGGTGCTGCCGGCGGCGGCCCTGGGTCCCCTGGTGGCGGCGGGTCTGAACGACAGCAAGAAGCTCTCCGCAAGACGCCGGCAGGCGCTGGTTCCCCTGCTGCGGCAGCACGCCCTGGCCTGGTCCCTGGGGCAGGCGAGCGCCAGCGAAATCGACCGCTGGGGCCTGCGTCTGGCCACCGAGTGGGCGATGCTGCGGGCGTTGCAACGGCTGCCGCGGTCGCCCCTGCTGCTGCTGGTGGATGGGGTGTTGCCCCTGAGGCCGTGGCCCGGACCGCAGACCACCCTGGTGCGGGGTGATGGCCGTTGCGCGGCGATCGCCGCCGCCAGCGTGCTGGCCAAGCAGGAACGGGATGCTCTTCTGGCTCGACTGGCCCTGCGCCATCCCGGCTACGGACTGGAGCGCCATGCCGGCTATGGGACCCGCCAGCACCGGGAGGCGATCCTGCGGCTGGGTCCCACCCCCCTGCACCGCCGCAGCTTTCTCAGCTCGATCGGCACCAGCGCTGGAAGTCCCCCAGCAGCTGCTGACTCACCCGGGTCCTGATGCCCAGCAGGATGCCGCCGAGCACCGAGCGGCCGGTGGCCTCGAGCACCTTGGGGGGGATCAGCTGCAGCAGGGTGGGGCGGCTCACCGTCACCGAGAGGCTGGCTTCGCCGGTGAGGCCGCCGTCGGCCGCGGCAAGCCAGGAGCAGAGGCCGAGGCGGAAATCTTCCACCAGTCCCAGCCCCTCGAGCTGGCAGTCGAGGGCCTCCAGCTCCAGGCGCCCGTTGCGGCGCACGACCTGCAGCTCCACCACGGGCTGGATCCGGAGCTGGAACACCTTCACCTGGCTCACCGTGTAGCGGTAGCGGCCAGGGCCGAGGGGTTCGAGCTGCTTCGGGTCAAGCAGGGCCTGCACCACCCGCTGCTCGTCGTCCAGATAGGCGGGCAGACGATCCGCTTCACTGACCACCGGAAGGTCGAGTTGCTGGCTGGCGCTGAAGGCCAGAGACATGGCCTGCGGGCCGGCAGGCCATGATCCTACCGATCACCCCAGACCGCCCCCCGCCATGCGTCTTGCCTTTCTCGGTCCCGTCGGCACCTACGGCGAGCAGGCGGCGCAGCGACTGGCGGGTCTGGAGGGCCTGGAGGACGTCGACTTTGTGCCCCAGCAGGGCATCCGCGCCGTGATCCGGGCCCTTGCCGACGGCGATTGCGAACTGGCGGTGGTGCCGGTGGAGAACTCCGTGGAGGGGGGCGTCACCACCTGCCTGGACGCTCTCTGGGAACACCCGGACCTGGCGGTGGCCCGGGCCCTTGTGTTGCCCATCCGCCATGCCCTGGTGGGCAGTGGTCCGCTGGAAGGGATCAGTGAGGTGCTCTCCCACCCCCAGGCCCTGGCCCAGTGCAGCCTGTGGCTGGGGGAAGAGCTGCCCCAGGCGTTGCAGCTGCCCACCAGCTCCACCGCCGAGGCGGCCCGGCTGGTGCGGGGCAGCCGCTTCCGGGGCGCCATCGCCTCGTTGGAGGCGGCCGCCGAGCATGGTCTGGAGGTGCTGGCCTATCCGATCAACGACGTGCCCGGCAACTGCACCCGCTTCCTGCTGCTGCGGCGCGGGGAGCGCTCCCAGCGGGGTCCCTACGCCAGCCTGGCGTTCTCCCTGCACTCCAACCGCCCCGGTGCCCTGCTGGAGTCCCTGGGCTGTTTCGCCCGGCAGGGGCTGAACATGAGCCGCATCGAGTCACGCCCTTCCAAGCGGGAAATGGGCGAGTACATCTTCTTCGTCGATCTCGAACTTCCGGAGGGCGCCGCCCCGCTGGAGGGGGCCATCGCCGATCTCACCCCCCTCTGTGAGCATCTGGCCCTGTTCGGCGCCTACCCCCTCAGCAACCTTGCTGCCGAAGAGAAGGCGCCCTGAGTTCTGGGGCCTGGGCTCCATCGCTGGGCGGCAGGGGGCCGCGAAAGACGCCGAACTGCATCAGACCGGTGCGGAAGGCCCAGTCCATCAACAGCAGCGTCGGCGTTTCCCGCAGGCCCTGAACAACGGCCCGCGGCCCCAGACCCAGCACCGCCCCGGGGCGGCGCACCCCCTCAGCGATGGAATCCACCCATGAAGGCAGGGTGGCCGCGGTCCAGTCGGCCGTGCTGATCGGTAGGCCCCGGTTCCACGGGCTGATCTCGAGATTACGCCTCAGGGAAGGGATGCTGGCGAACTCCGGGTGGGCCCACTGGTCGAGCAGCTGGCGCATCACCCAGCGCTCCAGGCGGTTCATCGGGGCGACGGCCGGATCGCGGCGGTTCCAGTCGGCCACCGCCAGGCAGCCGCCCGGCCGCAGCACGCGCAGCATCTCATCGGCGTAGCGCTGCTTGTCGGGCATGTGGGGGCCGGCCTCCACACTCCAGACCGCATCGAAACCCGCGTCAGGACTGCCGTCCGGCAGATCCAGGGCCAGGGCGTCCATGACGGCGAAGCGGCAGTCCGGCAGGTCGGCGGGGGTGAGCTCCCGGGCCCGGGCGATCTGGGCCGGACTGATGCTGATGCCCAGCACCTCAAAGCCGTAGTCGCGGGCCAGGATGCGGGCGCTGCCGCCGATGCCGCAGCCCACATCCAGCACCCGGCTGCCGGGGGGCAGACGGTCGAGGCCGCTCCAGCGGGCCAGTTCGTGCACGAAGGCGGCCTTGGCGGCCCGGAAATCCCGCGCTTCGGGGGGATCGCCATAGTGCCCCAGATGCACATGCTCGCCCCAGAGGCGCTCCAGCAGCCGGTCGTCCGTCCAGCGGTCGTAGGCCGCGGCGACACTGGCCGCTGACAGGTAGGCCCTTGAGCGGCGCTGCCAGAGCAGGGCCACCAGAACCACGACTAGAACACCCCCCGTCACCAGGAGGGGCAGCAGGACGCCGCCCGGGAACAGACTCGCCATGGTTCAGGCCTCGTTGTCGTCGTCGCCGAGGCTGGAGAAGGTGTCCTTGAGGACGGTGCGGGCCGCCAGCTGACGCCGGGTCTGGTCCAGCAGTTCGTATTCCTGGCGCAGGCGCTCGCCGGTGTCGGTGATCTCCAGCAGGGCCTGCTGGTGATCGGCCACCGGCCCGCCGAGATGGGCGCCGATCCAGAAGGAGAGTTCCCGCGGCAGATCGGGCAGGTCGGCGGGCAGCGACGAGGGCTTGCCGATCAGCTTGCCGGTGAGGTCGACGACGTCCCTCAGAGCTCGGGTGACATCGCTGGTGAGGGTCTCGAGCTCCTCATGGCTTTCACTCACCGTGTCCTCGATCCAGCTGACCATGCCCACCCGGAAGGGCGTATCGCGCACGATGTCGAGGACCCGGAAGCGCTGCTGGCCCATCGTGACGATGTTGCTGCGGTCGTCGTCCTGCACCTGGCAGTGGAGGATTTCGGCGCAACAGCCCACCTCCGCCATCCGTTTGCTCTGGGGGTCCCAGCGCACCACGCCGAAACGTCGATCCTCCGACATCGCCGTGCGCAGCATCATGCGATAACGCGGCTCGAAAATGTGAAGCGGCAACACCTCCTGGGGGAAGAGCACCACATCAGGCAGGGGGAACAGGGGCAACTCCCTGACGGCCAGATCAGTCACGCGCGGATGTTGCCGCTGGCGGCAGGGGGAAAGGGGTGATCGGGGGTCGGCAACGAAAGGATCAACCAGAGCATCTCAAGTTTGAATCGATCCTAGAAACACCGACCCGCCGGGCGAAGGCCGCGTGGCCCCATCACCATCAGAGCTTGACCTCGATGTCCACACCGCTGGGCAGGTCGAGCTTCATCAAGGCGTCGATGGTCTTGGAGCTGGGGCTGTAGATGTCGATGATCCGGCGGTGGGTGCGGGTCTCGAAGTGCTCACGGGAATCCTTGTCGACGTGAGGCGAGCGCAGCACGCAGTAGATCTTGCGCTTGGTGGGCAGGGGGATCGGACCGATCGCCGTGGCAGCGGTGTGATCGGCGGTCTCGATGATTTTTTCGCAGGAGAGATCCAGCATGCGGCGATCGAAGGCCTTCAGGCGGATGCGGATCTTCTGCTGAGGGATGGAAGCGGTCATCGGAAGGGAAGCGCGGGCGAAGGGCGGCGGCAGCGCCGCTGAAACGGATTGTCGAGGTGCACTTGGAACCGAGGGTTCCAGAAGGGGGAGCATCACCGTGGCGATGCTCCCCGCTAACAGGCTAGATCAGCCTCACAGAACGATCTTGGAGACCACGCCGGCACCGATGGTGCGGCCACCCTCGCGGATGGCGAAGCGCATGCCCTGTTCGATGGCGACCGGGCAGATCAGCTCGGCGCTCATCTTGATGCGGTCGCCGGGCATCACCATCTCCACGTTGGTGCCGTCATCGGCGGTGAAGGCGGTGATCTGGCCGGTCACGTCGGTGGTACGGATGTAGAACTGCGGGCGGTAGCCGGCGAAGAAGGGGGTGTGACGGCCGCCCTCTTCCTTCTTGAGCACATACACCTCGCCCTCGAACTTGGTGTGGGGCTTGATGGAGTTGGGCTTCACCAGCACCATGCCACGCTCGATGTCCTCTTTCTGGACGCCGCGCAGGAGCAGACCGACGTTGTCGCCGGCCATGCCCTCGTCGAGCAGCTTCCGGAACATCTCCACGCCGGTGACGGTGGTTTCCCGCGTGTCGCGGATCCCCACGATCTGAACGGTTTCGCCCACTTTCACCTTGCCGCGCTCGATACGGCCGGTGGCGACGGTACCGCGACCCGTGATCGAGAAGACGTCTTCGACGGCCATCAGGAAGGGCTTGTCGATCTCACGCTCGGGCTCGGGGATCGCCTCATCGACCGCATCCATGAGGTCGAGAATTTTGTCGACCCACTCATCTTCGCCACGCACGGCCTTCTTGCCGCCCTGGATGTACTCGAGGGCCTTGAGGGCGGAACCGGCGATCACGGGGATGTCGTCGCCGGGGAAGTCGTAGCTGCTGAGCAGTTCGCGCATCTCCAGTTCGACGAGCTCGAGGATTTCCTCGTCGTCGACCATGTCCTTCTTGTTCAGGAACACCACCAGCGCGGGCACGCCCACCTGCTTGGCCAGAAGGATGTGCTCCTTGGTCTGGGCCATGGGGCCGTCGGTGGCGGCCACCACCAGGATGGCGCCGTCCATCTGGGCGGCACCGGTGATCATGTTCTTGACGTAGTCAGCGTGGCCCGGGCAGTCAACGTGGGCGTAGTGACGCTTGCCGGTTTCGTACTCGACGTGGGCCGTGTTGATCGTGATCCCCCGCTCCTTCTCCTCAGGGGCGCCGTCGATCTCGTCGTAGGCCTGGGCCTTGGCCATGCCCTGGGACGCCAGCACGTTGGTGATGGCGGCGGTGAGGGTGGTCTTGCCGTGGTCAACGTGACCGATGGTGCCGATGTTGACGTGAGGCTTGTTCCTCTCGAACTTCTCGCGTGCCATGGAAGGAAAGAATCGGGGGGGTGGGTTGGATGGAAAGAAAGATCAGGAATTGCCCTGATTCTTGGAGATGATGGCTTCCGCAACATTGCGAGGAACTTCCTCGTAATGGCTGAACTCCATCGAGAAGATACCCCGACCCTGGGTCATGGATCGGAGCTGGGTGGCGTAGCCGAACATCTCGGCCAGAGGCACTTTGGACTGGACTTTGGACTGTCCGTTGTCGACGGACTGTCCTTCGACCTGACCGCGGCGGGAGGAAAGGTCGCCGATGACCGAACCGAGGTAATCCTCGGGGACCTCGACCTCAACCTTCATCATCGGCTCAAGAAGCACGGGATTGCACTTCTTGACGCCATCTTTGAAGGCCAAGGAACCGGCGATCTTGAACGCCATCTCCGAAGAGTCGACGTCGTGATAGGAGCCGTCCACCATGGTGACCCGGACATCGATCATGGGGAAACCGGCAATCACACCGGACTGGCAGGTTTCCTTCATGCCGGCTTCCGCCGGACCGATGTACTCCTTGGGAACAATGCCGCCAACAATCTTGTTGACGAACTCGAACCCTGAACCCGGCTCGCCGGGCTGCATTTCGATCACCACGTGGCCGTACTGGCCCTTGCCTCCCGTCTGGCGGGCGAACTTGCCCTCACCCTTGGCGCTGCCGCGGATGGTTTCCCGGTAGGACACCTGGGGGGCACCGATGTTGGCCTCCACCTTGAACTCCCGCAGCATGCGGTCGACCAGGATCTCCAGGTGCAGTTCGCCCATGCCGGCGATCACGGTCTGGTTGGTTTCCGGATCGGTGGAGACCCGGAAGGTGGGGTCTTCCTCGGAGAGGGACTGCAGGGCCTTGCCGAGTTTCTCCATGTCGCCCTTGGTCTTGGGCTCCACGGCCACGGAGATCACCGGTTCGGGGATGAACAGGGATTCCAGAATGATCGGGTCGGAGTCGACGCAGAGCGTGTCGCCCGTGGTGGTGTCCTTGAGGCCGAGCACGGCGCCCAGGTCGCCGGCCCGCAGCTCGTCCACCTCCTCGCGCTCATCAGCCTTGAGCAGGATCAGGCGGGAGATGCGCTCTTTCTTGTCCTTGGTGGAGTTGAGCACGTAGCTGCCCTTCTGCAGCACGCCGCTGTACATGCGGACGAAGGTGAGCTTGCCGTAGGGGTCGGCCATGACCTTGAACGCCAGGGCACTGAACGGAGCGTTGTCGTCGCAGGCACGGGTGGCTTCGCTGCCGTCGGCCAGGAGGCCATGGATCGGCGGCACATCAACGGGGGCGGGCAGGTAGTCGACCACCGCATCGAGCACCAGCTGGACGCCCTTGTTCTTGAAGGCGGAGCCGCAGAGAATCGGCACCATGCCGTGCTGCAGCACCCCGAGGCGGATGCCCCGCATCAGCTGCTCCTGGGTGAGCTCACCGTTCTCGAGGAAGGCTTCGATCAGCTCTTCGTCGGTTTCGGCCACCGACTCCATCAGCTTCTGGCGCCACTCGGCCGCCTCCTCCTTCATGTCGGCCGGAATCTCCTCTTCGAGGATGTCGGTGCCGAGGTCATTGGTGTAGATGATCGCCTTGTTCCGCACCAGATCGATGATGCCTTTGAGGTCACCCTCGGCACCGATCGGCAGCTGGATCGGCACGGCGTTGGCCTTGAGGCGATCCTTGATCTGGTCGTAGACCTTCAGGAAGTTGGCGCCGGTCCGGTCCATCTTGTTGACGAACACGATCCGGGGCACGTTGTAGCGATCGGCCTGACGCCAGACCGTTTCCGACTGGGGCTGAACGCCACCGACGGCACAGAACACCGCGACGACACCGTCGAGGACCCGCATCGAGCGTTCCACCTCGATGGTGAAATCGACGTGGCCAGGGGTGTCGATGATGTTGATCCGGTTGTCCTTCCAGCTGGTGGAGATGGCGGCGGCGGTGATGGTGATCCCCCGCTCGCGCTCCTGCTCCATCCAGTCGGTGACCGCGGCGCCATCGTGCACCTCGCCCATCTTGTGGACCACGCCGGAATAAAACAGGATCCGTTCGGTCGTGGTGGTCTTGCCCGCGTCGATGTGAGCGGCGATACCGATATTTCTGACGCGTTCCAGGGGGTAGGCGCGGGCCACGGGAAAGTTCTCCGGGGGTGGGTCGACGAAAAGCGGGCGTAACTTTACAGACCGACGTTGGTGCGATCTGCAGGAACCGGATCAGCCCAGGGATCCGGCCCCCATGGGCGGCTCAGTAGCGGTAGTGGGCGAAGGCCTTGTTGGCTTCGGCCATCTTGTGGGTCTCCTCCCGCTTGCGGACGGCACTGCCGGCTTCATTGGCCGCGTCCATCAGCTCACCGGCCAGCTTCTGGGCCATGCTGCGGCCGTTGCGGGCCCGGGAGAAGTTGACCAGCCAGCGCAGCGCCATGGCGGTGCCCCGCTCCTGACGCACTTCCATCGGCACCTGGTAGGTGGCGCCACCGACCCGCCGGGCCCGCACTTCCACCAGGGGGGTGGCGTTGCGGACCGCCGTCTCGAACAGGTCGAGGGGATCGGCGCCGGTGCGCTCGTTGATCAGGGTGAAGGCATCGGACAGGATGCGCTGGGCCGTGGACTTCTTGCCGTGCTTCATCAGCCGGGCCACGATCATCGAGGCCAGACGGCTGTTGAACTGGGGGTCCGGGAGAACCGGGCGTTTCTCGGCGGCGTTGCGGCGGGACATGGAACGGGGGGAGAAAAAGCGGGAGAGGGCTGGTCCGGCCGCGAAGAGCCGGGGGAACGAAGGCTCAGGCCTTCGGTGTCTTGGCGCCGTACTTGGAGCGGGACTGCCGCCGATCCTTGACCCCGGAGGTGTCGAGGGTGCCGCGGATGATGTGGTAGCGGACACCGGGCAGGTCCTTGACGCGGCCGCCGCGGATCAGAACCACCGAGTGCTCCTGAAGGTTGTGGCCGATGCCGGGGATGTAGGCCGTCACCTCGAACCCGGAGGTGAGGCGCACACGGGCCACCTTGCGCAGCGCCGAGTTGGGCTTCTTCGGGGTGGAGGTGTACACCCGGGTGCAGACGCCACGCCGCTCAGGGCAGGCGCGCAGGGCGGGCGACTTCGTCTTGCGGGTGAGACGCTGCCGCTCGGTGCGGATCAGCTGCTGAATAGTGGGCATCGAAGGCCGGGGTGCTGCTCGGTGTGGACAGGTCGGTTGTCCGACCGTTTCGACAATCCGACACCTTACTTCGTCGTCGTCCCGCTCACGTCTCGCGGCTGAAGGCGGCCCCGCAGGCACAGCTGCGCACGCCCGGCCCGGGACGCACCAGAAACCCGCCGCCGCTGAGGTCGCCCCGGTAGTCGAGCTGCAGGCCCTGCAGCAGCGGCAGCTGCCCGGCGGGCGAATAGAGGGTGATGCCGTCGGCCCGGGCCACGGGGGTGCCGGCCAGGTGGCCGGGGCGCAGCCGGATCGCCCAGGCTTCGCAGGCGCCCTCGAGCAGCTCCAGGTGCATCAGCCCCGGGGTGCCCGCCACGGCCGCCTGGCGGCACAGCTCGGCGGCGGCGGCGGGGGTGAGGCGAAGGCTGTGGCCCCGGGGCACGGTGAAGTGGCGAATGGGTTCAGTTTGCCAGCCGCTGGCTGGTGGGACCCAGGCCGGTGGTCGCCGCGCCGCCCCCGACCGGCACCAGCCCCAGGCCGTTGTGAACCGAGCCGGCCACACCCCGGCCCTTGACCCGGTGGCTGCCGCCCATCACCAGGCCGGTGGAACTGCCGCCATCGAGGTTGAGGGCATCGACCAGGCCCAGTTGCTGCAGCAGCCAGGCGGTCTCGGCAAGGGTGGGCCCGGCGCTCCCCCCGGCGCCCTCCAGGGTCACCAGCCAGAGCAGGGTGCCATCGCTGCCCACCACGGTCCGGGGGGCCCCTTGCCGGAGGAAGGCGGCCCCGAACCCTTCGGCGCTGCCGTTGAGCACGATGCGGCCGTTCTGCAGCAGCAGCGGCCCGCCTCCCATCACGGAGCCGGCGTTGCCCAGGGGGTCGCTGGGCCGGCTCTCCAGGCGCAACGACTCCCCTTCATTCCAGGGCAGGACGGCCCCGGCGCGGGCCACCACCAGGGTGTCCTCCGGCCGCAGCGGCACCCCCGCCGCCAGCTCCTGGCTGCCGATCCGCCGCTGCACGCGCCCGCCGCTCAGCATCACGCCCGTTTCTGAGCCGGTCAGGGCCTGGTAGAGCCGGCCCCAGTCAGCGGTGTAGCGGCTCAGGCCCCGCTGGGCGTAACCGCTGTTCACGGTCAGCAGCGGCCAGCGCCGGCCTCGGTCATCGCTGATCCATTCGTCCAGCCGCAGGCGCCCGAAGCGCGGCAGGCTGCGGGGATCCCAGCCCACGGCGCCCCGGTTGAGGATCGGCCCGGACAGCCAGCGGCCCTGGTCCCGCAGGGCGCCGAGCGGAAGGCGGCGCACCCGGTTGAAGAAGCCGCCGTTGATCGCCACCAGGGCGTCCTGGCGCTGGGCCAGGGCCGCCAGGGAGCTCAGGCCCGCCATCCCATCGGGCCGGCTGAGGGTCCGCAGTTCCAGCGGCCCGCTGCGGGGATCGACCCTGACGGCATTGATCTGGACCCTGGTGCCCCCCACGGCGCGCACCTGCTGGTCCCAGCGCAGCTGGGGCCCCAGCAGCGCCAGCAGCCGCGGATCGATCGGCGCCGGAGCCGTCGGTGGCGTCGCTGCCGTGCCGGTGGTGCCGCTCAGGGGCAGGTCGATGACCACCCGGGCGGGTTCCCCCAGGGTGAACAGGCGCAGGGGCGCGGTGCCGCCCGGGACGTTCAGGTTCAGGTCCGCTCCATCGGCTCCGCTGCGCAGGCCCCGGGCGGTGAGCTGGGCCAGCTGGTCGGTCCGGCTGAGCAGGGCCAGCTGGACGCCGCCATCGCTGCTGCGTACCAGGGTGGGGCCATCGAGGTCGAGCACCACGCGCCGGAAGCCCGCCTGCTCGGAGCTCCGCACCTGGAGCAGGCGGGGCGCCGGCAGGCGCAGATCCAGCAGGTCGCCGCGACGCTCCACCGCCACTCCGACGTTCTGAAGGATCGTTGCCACGTCGACGGCCACCTCATCCGCCAGCGAGCGCTGCTGGCTGGCGGGCACCACCAGCTCCCGCCCGAACCATTCCAGCGCCAAAGCGCCATCGGGCCTGGACCGGCTGCTGAAGCCCAGCTGGCCTTCCAGCACTTCCAGGGGCAGCCACAACGCCTGGGGCTGACGTGGGTCCTGGCCCCCCCAACGCCAGGCGGCCTGCTGACGGCGGCCGTTGAGCGCCAGCTGGGTGCCGCCGATCTCCGCCGCAGGGGCCAGCCGCACAGGCTCCGGCCGGCGGCGCGACGGGGGATCCAGCTCCGGCAGGGCCGGTGGCATCGGCGGGGGGGCGGCCTCGGTGACCCGCGGGCCTCCGATCAGGGCCAGCAGGACCAGGGTGATCGGAAGGGTCCTGGCCATGGATTGGGGTCCTGCCGCTGCATAGAAAAAGTTAGTCCCGCTGCTTTGGGGCAGCGGCGGCTGCCTAGGATCGGCAGCTCGCCCTGTCGTCGCGGACACGGCTGCTGCACGGGTGACACGGCAGCTCCCCGGCGGGCCCTTCCTGCCGGCCTCTTTAGGCTTGTTGCTTTCAAGCCATCTCCAGCTCCGTTTCAGCAGCACCAACCCGGCCTATGTCCTCCTCCGCTCCGCTCTGGCCCCACCGCGACAGCTCGTCCCCAGGCCCTGGAGAAACGGACGCGTGTGGTGTGGGCTTCCTGGCCCACCTTGATGGGGTGCCCAACCACTGGGTGCTGCAGCAGGCCCTGCGCGGTCTCCGCTGCATGGAGCACCGGGGCGGCTGCGGCGGGGATGGAGATTCCGGCGACGGGGCCGGGCTGCTCACCGCGATCCCCTGGAGCTATCTGGAGGCCGTCTGGCCGGCGGCCGCCGCTTCCACCGCCATGGTGCGGGGACTGGGGATGCTCTTCCTGCCCGCCGACGAAGAACGGCGCGACCAGGCCCGGCGCATCTGCGACGAGGAGGCCGAGCGCCTTGGGCTGCTGAGCCTCGGCTGGCGTGAGGTCCCGGTGGTCCCCGAGGTGCTCGGCCCCCTGGCCCGGGAGAATGCCCCCGCCATCGAGCAGTGGCTGCTGGCCGCCCCCGATGCCGTGCCCGGCGTCATGGCTGATGTGGACGCCCTCGAATCGCTGCTGTTCCGCCTGCGACGCCGCGCCGTCGATCGGGTGCGGGAGGTCTGGGGTGCCGACACCACCGACCTCTATTTCGCCTCGATCAGCGGCCGCACCGTCGTCTACAAGGGGATGGTGCGTTCGGAGGTGCTCGATGCCTTCTACGCCGACCTGCGGGACGAACGCTTCAGCGTCGCCTTCGCGGTGTACCACCGCCGCTTCAGCACCAACACCCTGCCCCGCTGGCCCCTGGCCCAGCCGATGCGCCTGCTGGGCCACAACGGCGAGATCAACACGCTGCTGGGCAACATCAACTGGGCCAGGGCCGCTGAATCCCATCTCGAGGCCGTCTGGGGCGATGCCGCCCGGGACCTGCGGCCCCTGGTCAACGCCGCCTTCAGCGATTCGGCCAACCTCGATGCCACCCTCGAACTGATGGTGCGCAGTGGTCGGCCGATCACCGACAGCCTGCTCACCCTGGTGCCGGAGGCTTTCCGCGACCAGCCCGAGCTCGACGAACGGCCGGCGATCAAGGCCTTCTACGAATACAGCGCCTGCCTGCAGGAACCCTGGGACGGCCCGGCCCTGCTGGTGTTCAGCGACGGCCGCATGGTGGGGGCCACCCTCGATCGCAACGGCCTGCGACCCGCCCGGTACTGCATCACCAGCGACGGCTATGTGGTGATGGGCTCGGAGACGGGCGTGGTGGAGCTGGAGGAATCCCGCATCATCGAGAAGGGCCGCCTCGGCCCCGGCCAGATGCTGGCCGTGGATCTGGAGCAGCACCGGCTGCTGCGCAACTGGGATGTGAAAGAGGAGACCGCGGCGCGGCTGCCCTACGCCGGCTGGCTGCTCGACCATCGCCGCAGCCTCCCCCCCGGCGCCTGGCAGACGCAGCACTCCCTGGGCGACCTGGAGCTTTTGCAGCAGCAGACAGCCTTCGGCTTCACGGCCGAAGACCTGGACCTGGTGATCGAAGACATGGCCGGCCAGGGCAAGGAGCCCACCTACTGCATGGGGGATGACATCCCCCTGGCGGTGCTCTCCTCCAAGCCCCACCTCCTTTACGACTACTTCAAGCAGCGCTTCGCCCAAGTCACCAACCCCCCCATCGACCCGCTGCGCGAGAAGCTGGTCATGAGCCTGGAAATGCATCTCGGTCGGCGCGGTTCGGCCCTGCGCCCCGATGCCTCCGGCGCTGCTGTGCTGCACCTCACGTCCCCGGTGCTCAACGAGGCCGAACTGGAGGCCCTCGGCACCTTTGGCCTCGGGCTCACCACCCTCTCCACACTGCTGCCGGTGGCCAGCGGCCCCGACGGACTGGAGCAGGCCCTGCATCGCCTCTGCTTTGAGGCGGAGGCGGCCGTGCGCAGCGGCATCCAGATCCTGGTGCTTTCCGACCGCACAGACGGCGGCATCAGCGCCGGCACCACGGCCATTCCCCCCCTGCTGGGGGTGGGCGCCGTGCACCACCACCTGCTGCGGCTTGGCCTGCGCCTGCAGTGCTCCCTGGTGGTGGACACCGCCCAGTGCTGGAGCACCCACCACCTGGCCTGCCTGATCGGCTACGGCGCCAGCGCCGTCTGCCCGTGGCTCACCTGGGAGACCACCCGCCATTGGCTGGCCCACCCCCGCACCCAGTCGATGATCGAGCGGGGCAAACTGCCTGCCCTCGACGCCGACAAGGCCCAGGCCAACGTGCGCAAGGCCTTGGAGGAGGGGTTGCGCAAGATCCTCTCCAAGATCGGCATCTCCCTGCTCGCCAGCTACCACGGCGCCCAGATCTTCGAGGCCATCGGCATCGGCGCCGACCTGATCGATCTGGCCTTCACCGGCACCACCAGCCGGGTGGCCGGCCTCAGCCTGCAGGACCTGGCCAGCGAGACCCTGGCCTTCCATGCCAAGGCCTACCCGGAACTGAACCGCACCAAGCTGGAGTTCATGGGCTTCGTGCAGTACCGCACCGGTGGGGAGTTCCACCTCAACAATCCGGACATGTCCAAGGCCCTGCATGCCGCGGTGGCGGCGGGCCCCGGCTATGACCATTTCTCCACCTACCGCACCCTGCTGGAAAACCGGCCGGTGACGGCCCTGCGCGACCTGCTTGAGCTCAGGCCGGCCCCGGTGCCCCTGCCGATCGAGCAGGTGGAGAGTGTCGAGAGCATCTGCAGCCGTTTCTGCACCGGCGGCATGAGCCTGGGGGCCCTCTCCCGCGAGGCCCACGAGGTGCTGGCGGTGGCGATGAACCGCATCGGCGGCAAGAGCAACTGTGGCGAAGGCGGTGAGGATCCGGCCCGCTACAACCCACTCCACGACGTCGACGGTGAGGGCCATTCGCCCACCCTCCCCAGCTTGCGCGGGCTGCAGAACGGCGACAGCGCCTGCTCCGCCATCAAGCAGATCGCCTCGGGGCGTTTCGGCGTCACCCCGGCCTACCTGCGCAGCGGCCGCCAGCTGGAGATCAAGGTGGCCCAGGGCGCCAAACCCGGCGAAGGCGGCCAGCTGCCTGGTCCCAAGGTGGACGCCTACATCGCCTGGCTGCGCAACAGCAAGCCCGGCGTGGCGCTGATCTCACCGCCGCCGCACCACGACATCTATTCGATCGAGGACCTGGCCCAGCTGATCCACGATCTGCACCAGGTGAACCCCGCCGCCCGGGTCTCGGTGAAGCTGGTGGCCGAGATCGGCATCGGCACGATCGCCGCCGGGGTGGCCAAGGCCAACGCCGATGTGATTCAGATCTCCGGCCACGACGGCGGCACCGGCGCCTCGCCGCTGAGTTCGATCAAGCACGCCGGCAGCCCCTGGGAGCTGGGGCTCACCGAGGTGCACCGCAGCCTGCTGGAGAACGGCCTGCGGGACCGGGTGCTGCTGCGGGCCGACGGCGGCCTCAAGAGCGGCTGGGACGTGCTGATCGCCGCCCTGCTGGGGGCCGAGGAGTACGGCTTCGGCTCGGTGGCCATGATCGCCGAGGGCTGCATCATGGCCCGCGTCTGCCACACCAACAACTGCCCGGTGGGGGTCGCCACCCAGAAGGAAGCCCTGCGCAAGCGCTTCACCGGCCTGCCCGAGCACGTTGTCAATTTCTTCGTCTTCGTGGCCGAGGAGGTGCGCCAGCTGCTCAGCGTGCTCGGCGTGGCACGCCTCGAGGACCTGATTGGCCGCACCGATCTGCTGGCGCCCCGCAAGGTTCACCTCACCAAGACCGGTGCCCTGGATCTCTCCTGCCTGCTCGATCCGATTCCCGCAGCCGCCGACCGCTCCTGGCTGCGCCATGACGATGTCGCCCATGACAACGGCCCGGTGCTCGAGGACCAGCTGCTCGCCGATCCGGAGGTGCGCGCGGCGATCGACGCCCACGGCCATCTGGCGCGCCAGCTGCCGATCGTCAACACCGACCGCAGTGTGGGCGCCCGCTTGAGCGGCGAGATTGCTGCCCTGCATGGCAACACCGGCTTCCAGGGGGGCCTGGCCCTCACCTTCCACGGCGCGGCCGGCCAGAGCTTCGGTGCCTTCGTGCTCCAGGGCATGGACCTGCGCCTGGTGGGGGAGGCCAACGATTACGTGGGCAAGGGCCTCAACGGCGGCCGCATCACCGTGGTGCCTCCGGCCGGTGTCACCGATCCCGGTGACCAGGTGATTCTGGGCAACACCTGTCTCTATGGCGCCACCGGCGGCGAGCTGTTCGCCCTCGGCCGGGCCGGTGAACGCTTCGCCGTGCGCAACAGCGGTGCCCGCACCGTGGTGGAGGGGGTTGGCGACCACTGCTGCGAATACATGACCGGCGGCGTGGTCGTGGTCCTGGGCGGCACCGGCCGCAACGTGGCGGCCGGCATGACCGGTGGCGTGGCTTTCCTGCTCGATGAAAGCGGTGGCCTGGCGGCCCGCCTCAATCCGGAGTCGGTGGAGCTGGTGCCCCTCACCACCCCTGAGCAGGAAGCGCTGCTTCGTCCCCTGCTGGAGGCCCATCTGCAGGCCACCGGCAGCACCAGGGCAGCGGCGATCCTGGCCGACTGGCCCACCTGGAAGGGACGCTTCCAGGTGCTGGTGCCCCCCAGTGAAAAGACGGCGGTGGGTCTGGCCCAACGGGAAGCAGTGGTGGCCTGAGCGGGCCTGGGGGTGAGGCTCAGAAGTCGTCGTAGACCTTCTTGAATGCGGCGAAGGTGTCGTCGTTGTTCATGCCGGCCACGGCGATCGACGCCGCACCCAGCTTTGTGCTGCAGCTGATCGAGACGGCCATGGGAAGGCTGGCGTGGTCGGCGTACACCGAGCGGCTCTCGCCGGTGCCGAGCACCTGGACATCGTCGGTGAAGCCGTTCTTGCTGGCCACCTTCTTGGCGTTCTCCACGCAGGCCATCAGGTCATTCACCCCCAGCACCACATCGGAGTACACGTGCGGCACGGCCAGGGCCGGCTCCCCCGGCGTCAGCAGGGCCACCACCAGGCCGAGGGAGGCGAGTTTGCTCATGACCGGACCGGGGGGCTGCGACGTCCCAATCCTGCATCGGGGTCCGGTTCTGATCAGCGGGGGTGCTCGCGCATCAGGCGCCGCACCTCGCCGGCGTGATAGCTGCTCCGGGTGAGCGGACTGCTCACCACCTGCAGGAAGCCCAGGTCGGTTTCGCCGTGGCGGCGGAACTCTTCGAACACTTCAGGGGAGACAAAACGCTGCACCTGCAGATGTTTGGGACCGGGGGAGAGGTACTGGCCGATCGTGACGATGTCGACGGCGTGGGCGCGCAGGTCGGCCATCACCCCTTGCACCTCGGCGTTGTTTTCGCCCAGACCCACCATCAACCCTGATTTGGTGTAGGTGCGCGGCCAGCCCTCCCGCACCCGGCGCAGCAGCTCCAGCGAGCGTTCATACACCCCCTGGGGCCGCACCTGCCGGTAGAGCCGGGGCACGGTTTCGATGTTGTGGTTGAGCACCTCCGGCGCCGCCGCCATCACCACCGCCAGGGCCTCCCAGGTGCCGCAGAGATCCGGCAGCAGCACCTCGATCGTGGTCAGGGGCGCGTTGCGGCGCACGGCCTCGATGCAGGCGACGAACTGGCTGGCGCCGCCATCGGCCAGGTCGTCCCGGTTGACCGAGGTGATCACCACATGGCTCAGGCCCAGGCGCCGCACCGCTTCCCCCAGTCGCTCGGGCTCGGTGGGATCCAGCGCCCGCACGCTGCGGTCGAAGTCGATGTCGCAGTAGGGACAGGCCCGGGTGCAGCCCGGCCCCATGATCAGGAAGGTGGCGGTGCCGCCGGCGAAGCACTCGCCGATGTTCGGGCAGCTGGCCTCCTGGCAGACCGTGTTGAGCTTGAGGTCGACCAGCAGGTCCGCCACCGCCCCGATCCGCTCCCGCTGCGGCGCCTTGACCCGCAACCAGGGGGGCTTGGCAGGGGCGGGCCTGGGGTCGCTGATGGTCACGGGGGTCGCTGGGCTGGGCGGACTGTAGGCAGGACGGTCGCTGCGCTCCATCCCCTAAAGTCTGGCCATCGGGATGTGGCGCAGCTTGGTAGCGCACTTCGTTCGGGACGAAGGGGCCGCAGGTTCGAATCCTGTCATCCCGATTTTTTTGACGCCTGCCCTCAGGCCAGAGCCGCCCCCGGGTAGCCCCGGGGGGTCACCATGCGGCCGTCCTGGACACGGGTGGAGCTGTTGCCGACCAGGACCAGGGTGAGCATGTCCACCTGCTCCTCGGGCAGGCAGCCCAGGGTGTGCAGGCTGAGCGTCTCCTCGGCGCGCCCCAGCTGGCGGGCCAGCAGCACCGGTGTGCTGGCCGGCCGGCCCTCGCCCAGCAGTTCGATGGCCCGGCCCAGCTGCCAGGGCCTGCCCAGGGAACGGGGGTTGTAGAGGGCCACGACGAAATCGCCGCTGGCGGCGCCCCTCAGCCGCCGTTCGATCACCTCCCAGGGGGTGAGGCGGTCGCTGAGGCTGATCGTGCAGAAATCGTGCATCAGCGGGGCACCGGCGCGGGCGGCGGCCAGCTGCAGGGCCGACAGCCCCGGGTGCACCGTGAAGGCCGGACGATCGAGGGCCGGCAGCTGCAGCCAGAGCTCCAGCGCAAGCCCCGCCATGCCGTAGATGCCGCTGTCTCCTGAGGAGATCAGCGCCACGTCGAGGCCTTGGCGGGCCAGGTCGAGGGCCTCGGCGCAACGGGCTGTCTCCTCGGTCAGGCGGCCCTCGCGGCGCAGCTGGTCGGGCCGCCTGAGCGGTTCGAGCAGGTCGAGGTAGAGCCCGTAGCCCACCCATACGGTCGTGGCGGCCAACGCCTGGCGGGCCTCGCCACTGAGCAGGGCGATCGCCCCCGGACCGCTGCCCACCAACTGCAGACTGCCCCGCTGCGGAGCCCACTGGCGTCCGGCCAGGGCCACCGCCAGGGTGGCCGCACCCCGCTCCCCGGCCCCGGCGCGACCGATCTTCTTCTCCACCAGCAGGCGGGCCGGCCCCCCCGCCTGGGACGCCGCCTGAAGAGCGGCGGCTTCCGCCACGCTCGGCGTACCCATCTCCCTGGCCACCGCCTCTGAGGGATGGGGGACGCTCACCCCCGCCAGGGTGGGGGCGTCGAACAGCCGCAGGGGCCAGCCCCGCTGCTCCGCCAGGGTCAGCAGGGCGGGCTCATCCCCCTTGCGATCGATGCTGGCCAGGCCGGCCACGGCCTCGGGGGCCAGCCCGTGCTGCGCCAGTCCCTCCGCCACCAGGCGCTCCAGCACCGCCAGGCTCGTGTCCCGCTCGCAGCCGAGGCCCAGCCACAGGGCGGGGGGATGCCAGCGGCAGCCGTCGCCGCCGTGGGGGCTGATCACCAGGGCCGCCGGGCCGGCCGTCTCCGCAGTGCCGGTGGCCTCGAGCGTCTGCCAGAGGCTGTTGCCGCTCTCCTGCCGCAGGCTGATCCGGTTGCCGCGGGCCGCCTCCACCATCAGGCCCCGCCAGTCGCCCCCGCCCCGGCGCCAGCCCCAGGCCTGGCCGAAGGCATCCAGGGGCAGCCGGCCGCGGGCGGCGCTGGCGCCGGTGAGCACGGCCTCGCCGCCGATCAGGGCGGCGATCTTCTGGCTGAGCCGATCGCCACCGGCGGCATGGCCCCCCAGCAGCGGCACCACGAAACGGCCCTGCGGATCCACCACCAGCACGGCCGGATCACGGTCCTTGTCGCGGATCAGGGGGGCGATCAGCCGGGTCACCAGACCGCAGGCCCCAACGGCCACCACCGCCTCGGCGGTCCCCCAGTGCTCCGCCAGCCAGACGGCCGCCGCCGCATCCTCCGGGCCGCGTACGGTCTGCAAGAGGCCGGCCTGGGTGAGCTGTTGCAGCATCGGTGTGGCCGTCGGCCCGAAGCCGAGGCCGATGATCGCGGGTTGGCTGACGCTCACGGCTCCACGCTCCCATCCAGGGGAGGCTCGGCCTGCTCAGCCATGGTTGAGGGCACCGATGGGTTGGGACGGTCCGCTGTCGCCGTCTCGCTCTCGGCAGGGTTCTCGCCCTCCGCCTGGACCTCGTTCCCCAGCCCGGTTGTGGGGGCTGCCCCAGCTCCCATCAGGGCCTCGGTCTCCATGTCGGGGGCAGAGTCCAGCGCCGTCTCTGGTTCTGGCGCTGGTTCGGGCATGGTCTCGGTCTTCGTCTCCGGCTCCGGCTCCGGCTCCGGCGCGGCAGGCGGTGGGGCCTCGCCCAGCAGGACGGCCAGCTCTGCGGGCTGCAGTCGGCCCCCCTGCCAGCGGGGGGCGTCGGCGCCGGGCTCCAGGGTCACTTCCGTGACCAGGCTGTTGAACGGTGGGTTGAGCGGCTCGCCGAGGCCGTCGAGCAGGTCGAGTTGGATCGCATTGCTGCCGCTGCGCCAGCCTTCCAGCCACAGGGGCGTCTGTTGATCCACCAGGAAGCTGTCACCGTTGAGGCTGACCCGCAGCCGCCAGCTGGCGTCGCCGCTGCGCAGGTTCTGCAGGGGGGCTTCCAGCAACAGCCAGTCGAGCAGCAGCGGCGTGCCGGCCGCCGTCCCCCGGGGGCTGACGGCGATCAGCTGGGGACTGCCCGGAGCGGGTTGGCTCAAGGGGTTGGCCGCGACCCTGTGCAGCCGTATCTGGCGCTGGGCCCCGGGGCCCTTCACCGCCTCGCCCCAGGGCCTGGCGGCATAGACGGTGAGCCGATGGCTGCCCGGCTCCAGCGGCCGCATGCTGGTGCTGGTGTCCGTGAGCGGCAGGGGGGGATCCCCATCCAGCTGCACCACCACGTGGGGGCCGAGGCCGAGGGGGCCGGCATCCACCAGGGGCCAGTCCTCCACCTGCAGCTTCAGGGTCCAGGGACCGGCCGGCAGCAGGGCTCCGTCGGCGGGGGAGAGGATCTCCAGCCGTGGCCGCCGCCCGTCCAGGGCCTCCTGCAGCTGCTGCACCGCCAGGGGGGGCGCCACCTCCTGCTGGCTGGAACGTCCCACCGCCAGGGGAGTGGCGTCGGCAGCGGGGGTGCGTCGGCCCGGCAGGTTGAACGCCAGGGCCGCCGGTGGGGCCACGCCAAGCACCAGCAGCAGAACCAGCGTCAGCAGGCCGGCCCAGAGGCAGGACCTCCCGGCCCCTCGCCCTGCGGCCCCTCGCCTCTGACCCCTGTCGCTCACGCGGACTGCCTCAACCGTGGCGCCATTCTGCTTCGGGGCCCGAAAGGGGCAGATCAGCTGTCAAAAGCGCCGAACAATGCAGCAAGCGGTTATAGAAACCCAAGGACTTTCTGATTGTTACGTTGTTGACAACATGCGGTCAGACCGCTGTCGCAGCCTTGGAACCGCCGGGATTAAACCTTTGTAACTGGCGGCCGATTCGCCTTGTTTTCGACCCCTATACTTCCGCCAGCGGTCCCCTTTCGGGGCCCAAAGCCCCAGTCGTGGCAAGGGATTTCCCCCACCTCGCGACTGGTGCCCATGGTCGGGTCCTCCCGGCCATGGGGCCCACCGATGGGCCCGGAACGGTCGCATGACCTGTCTCCGGCGTCCGTCGAAGGGGTGGACCTCCACCTCGACCCCGTCCCTCGAGGAACGTCTCGATGACCATCAGCCCACCAGAGCGTGGGAACAAGGCGAAGGACATGGTTGACCGGAACCCCGTTCCCGTCGACTTCGATGTTCTCGGCAAGCCCGGGCACTTCGATCGCACCCTCGCCAAAGGTCCCAAAACCACCACCTGGATTTGGAACCTCCACGCCAACGCTCACGATTTCGACAGCCACACGAGCGATCTTGAAGAGGTCTCCCGGAAGATCTTCAGCGCTCACTTCGGCCATCTGGCCGTCATTTTCATCTGGTTGAGCGGCGCCTTCTATCACGGAGCCCGCTTCTCCAACTACACCGGCTGGCTGGCCGACCCCCTGCACGTCAAGCCCAGTGCCCAGGTGGTCTGGCCGATCTTCGGTCAGGAAATTCTCAATGGCGATGTGGGTGCCGGCTTCCACGGCATCCAGATCACCTCCGGCCTCTTCCACGTGTGGAGAGCCTGGGGTTTCACCAATGAGTTCCAGCTCCTGTGCACCGCCATCGGTGCCCTGGTGATGGCCGGCCTGATGCTCAACGCCGGTGTTTTCCACTACCACAAGGCAGCGCCGAAGCTGGAGTGGTTCCAGAACGTTGAGTCCATGCTCAACCACCACCTGGCCGGCCTGCTCGGGCTCGGGTCCCTGTCCTGGACAGGTCACCTGCTGCACGTGTCGCTGCCCACCACCCAGTTGATGGACGCCATCGACGCCGGCAGCCCGCTGGTGTTGAACGGCAAGACCATCGCTTCGGTGGCCGACATCCCGCTCCCCCATGAGTTCCTCAACCAGGATCTGCTGACCCAGTTGTTCCCCGGCTTCGGCGCGGGGATCTCCGCCTTCTTCACCGGCAACTGGGCCGCCTACAGCGATTTCCTCACCTTCAAAGGTGGTCTGAATCCTGTGACCGGCAGCCTCTGGATGACCGACATCGCCCATCACCACCTGGCGATCGCGGTGCTGTTCATCGTGGCTGGCCACATGTACCGCACCAACTGGGGCATCGGCCACAGCATCAAGGAAATTCTCGAGGGCCAGAAGGGCGATCCCCTGCTGTTCCCCGCGCCCAAAGGTCACGATGGGCTCTACGAATTCCTCACCACCTCCTGGCACGCCCAGCTGGGTCTGAACCTCGCACTCCTGGGTTCGCTCACGATCATCGTGGCGCACCATATGTATGCGATGCCGCCGTATCCCTACATCGGTATCGACTACCCGACGCAGCTGTCGCTGTTCACCCACCACATGTGGATCGGCGGCTTCCTGATCGTCGGAGCCGGTGCTCACTCGGCCATCGCACTCATCCGCGACTACGACCCGGCCAAGAACATCGACAACGTTCTGGATCGGGTGCTGAAAGCCCGTGATGCCCTGATCAGCCACCTCAACTGGGTGTGCATTTTCCTGGGCTTCCACAGCTTCGGCCTCTACATCCACAACGACACCATGAGCGCCCTGGGACGTCCCCAGGACATGTTCAGCGACACTGCGATCCAGCTGAAGCCCGTCTTCGCGCAATGGATCCAGGGTCTGCACGCCGCTGCCGCCGGCACCACCGCCCCCAACGCGCTGGCTGGTGTGAGCGAAGTGTTCAACGGCACCATCGTCGCCGTTGGCGGCAAGGTGGCCGCCGCGCCGATCCCCCTGGGAACGGCCGACTTCATGGTCCACCACATCCACGCCTTCACGATCCACGTCACCGTGCTGATCCTGCTGAAGGGTGTGCTCTATGCGCGCAGCTCCCGCCTCGTCCCCGACAAGGCGAACCTGGGCTTCCGCTTCCCCTGCGACGGCCCCGGCCGTGGCGGTACCTGTCAGGTGTCGGCCTGGGACCACGTGTTCCTCGGCCTGTTCTGGATGTACAACTCCCTGTCGATCGTCATTTTCCACTTCAGCTGGAAGATGCAGAGCGACGTGTGGGGCACCGTCAATGCTGACGGCACCGTCCAGCACATCACCAACGGCAACTTCGCCCAAGGCGCCATCACCATCAATGGTTGGCTCCGGGACTTCCTGTGGGCCCAGGCCGCCCAGGTGCTGAACAGCTACGGCTCGTCTTCCAGCGCCTACGGTCTGATGTTCCTGGGTGCCCACTTCGTCTGGGCCTTCAGCCTCATGTTCCTCTTCAGTGGCCGCGGCTACTGGCAGGAGCTGATCGAGTCCATCGTCTGGGCTCACAACAAGCTGAAGGTGGCTCCCGCCATCCAACCGCGGGCGCTTTCCATCACCCAAGGCCGTGCCGTCGGTGTCGCCCACTATCTGCTGGGCGGTATCGCGACAACCTGGGCCTTCTTCCTGTCCCGACTCATCGCGGTCGGCTGACCTCCACCTGACCTTTCCCAATGGCAACGAAATTTCCTTCGTTCAGCCAGGGTCTGGCACAGGACCCGACAACCCGCCGTATCTGGTACGGCATCGCCACGGCTCACGACTTCGAGAGCCATGACGGAATGACGGAGGAGCGGCTTTACCAAAAGCTGTTCTCCACCCACTTCGGTCACCTCGCGATCATCGGCCTCTGGGTTTCGGGCAACCTGTTCCATATCGCCTGGCAGGGCAACTTCGAGCAGTGGGTCGCCGATCCGCTGCATGTACGTCCCATCGCTCACGCGATCTGGGATCCCCACTTCGGGCAGGGCGCCATTGACGCCTTCACCCAGGCGGGCGCTTCCTCACCGGTGAACATCGCCTATTCCGGTCTGTACCACTGGTGGTACACGATCGGCATGACGACCAACATGGAGCTCTACCAGGGTTCCATCTTCATGCTGATCCTCTCGGCATGGGCCCTGTTCGCCGGCTGGCTCCATCTCCAGCCCAAGTTCCTGCCTTCCCTGGCCTGGTTCAAGAACGCTGAATCGCGGCTCAACCATCACCTGGCGGTGCTGTTCGGCTTCAGTTCCATCGCCTGGACCGGTCACCTGGTCCACGTGGCCATCCCCGAATCCAGGGGACAGCACGTCGGGTGGGACAACTTCCTCTCGGTGGCACCCCACCCCGCCGGTCTGGCTCCGTTCTTCACCGGCAACTGGGGCGTCTATGCCCAGAACCCCGACACCGCCAATCAGGTGTTCGGGACCTCCGAGGGAGCCGGCACCGCGATCCTCACCTTCCTGGGTGGTTTCCACCCCCAGACCGAAGCGCTGTGGCTCACGGACATCGCCCACCACCACCTGGCCATCGGCTGCATCTTCGTGATTGCCGGCCACATGTACCGGACCAACTTCGGTATCGGCCACTCGATCCGCGAGATCCTGGAAGCCCACAACCCGCCGAAGGGCACTCCGTTCGGTGGAGCCCTCGGTGCTGGCCACAAGGGCCTCTACGACACCGTCAACAACTCCCTCCACTTCCAGCTGGGCCTTGCCCTGGCTGCTTTGGGAGTCGTGACCAGCCTGGTGGCGCAGCACATGTACGCGCTGCCGTCCTATGCGTTCATCGCCAAGGACTACACCACCCAGGCGGCGCTCTACACGCACCACCAGTACATCGCCATCTTCCTGATGTGCGGTGCCTTCGCCCACGGTGCGATCTTCTTCATCCGCGACTACGACCCGGAAGCCAACAAGGACAACGTTCTTGCCCGGATGCTTGAGCACAAGGAAGCCATCATCAGCCACCTCAGCTGGGTCTCCCTGTTCCTCGGCTTCCACACCCTGGGTCTCTACGTCCACAACGACGTGGTGGTCGCCTTCGGTACCCCCGAGAAGCAGATCCTCATCGAGCCGGTGTTCGCCCAGTTCGTTCAGGCCTCCAGTGGCAAAGCCCTGTACGGCATGGACATTCTGCTCGCCAACTCCGACAGCATCGCCTCAACGGCGTGGCCCAACAACGGCGCCGTCTGGCTGCCCGGCTGGCTGGATGCCATCAATGCAGGCAACAACTCCCTGTTCCTGCAGATCGGCCCCGGTGACTTCCTGGTCCACCACGCCATCGCCCTGGGTCTGCACACCACCACCCTGATCCTGGTGAAGGGGGCCCTGGATGCCCGGGGTTCCAAGCTGATGCCCGACAAGAAGGACTTCGGCTACTCCTTCCCCTGCGACGGCCCCGGCCGTGGCGGCACCTGCGACATCTCGGCCTGGGACGCCTTCTATCTGGCGGTCTTCTGGGCCCTGAACACCGTCGGTTGGGTCACCTTCTACTGGCACTGGAAGCACCTCGCCATCTGGCAGGGCAACGTGGCCCAGTTCAACGAATCCAGCACCTATCTCATGGGCTGGTTCCGTGACTACCTGTGGCTCAACAGCTCCCAGCTGATCAACGGGTACAACCCGATGGGGTCCAACAACCTGGCCGTCTGGGCCTGGATGTTCCTCTTCGGCCACCTGGTGTGGGCCACCGGCTTCATGTTCCTGATCTCCTGGCGGGGTTACTGGCAGGAGCTGATCGAAACCATCGTCTGGGCGCATCAGCGCACGCCCCTCGCCAACCTGGTGGGCTGGCGCGACAAGCCCGTCGCTCTCTCGATCGTTCAGGCCCGTGTTGTGGGTCTCGCCCACTTCACGATCGGCTACATCCTCACGTACGCGGCCTTCCTGATCGCGTCCACGTCAGGCAAGTTCGGCTGAGCCACGGCTCCCGAACACCGTCTACGCCCCTTCTCGAATCTTCGAGGGACCCCCATACCCCCGGTCACCACCGGGGGTTTTTTATGGTCTTGGCTGGATGTTCAGGCCGGTGGGAGCACCTTTCAAGGGCTTCCGGACCTGCCATCGGTGGGATCGAGCCGCTCCCCCAGCCAGGCCACGGGCAGCACCAGCAGCATGGGCAAGGCGCAGGTTGCCAGCTGCTCCAGGTTGAGCGGGGCGGTGCCGAAGAAGCGATGCATCACCGCGGTCTGGCTGAAGATCCATTGCACCGCCACCGTGCCAGCGATGCCGAGCAGCACCGCCGGTGCCTGGGTGAAGGCACGCCAGCCCAGCCGTGGCAGGGCCAGCAGAGCGGTGCGCAACTGGCTGATGGTCACCAGATAGACCAGATGGGCCAACACCAGACCCTGGATGGCCATGGTGCGGGCCAATGCCAGGTCGGCGTAGCGCTGTGTGCTCCAGAGGAACAGCCCGAAAATCACCCCCCAGTTGAACAACGACATCACCAGCACCCGGCGGATCAGGCCGCTGGTGAGCAGGGGCTGCTGCGGTGGCCGGGGCGGCTGCTGCATCAACCAGGGGACGATCGGCTCGAAGGCCAGGGCGATCGACATCGTCAGCGAGCAGACCATGTTGAGCCAGAGCACCTGCAGAGCCGTCACCGGCAGGGCGGTGCCGAGCACAGCCCCCAAGAGGATCGTCATCGAGGCGCCCCCGTTCACCGGCAGTACGAAGGCCAGGGTCTTGCGCAGGTTGAGGTAGACCGAGCGGCCCTCTTCCACCGCCGCTTCGATCGTGGCGAAGTTGTCGTCGGTGAGCAGCACGTCAGCGGCCTGACGAGCCACCTCGGTGCCGCCGGCGCCCATGGCGATGCCGATGTCGGCCTGCTTGAGGGCGGGCGCGTCGTTGACGCCGTCGCCGGTCATGGCCACGACCTCGCCGTTGGCCTGGAGGGCCTGCACCAACTGCAACTTCTGGTCCGGCGCCACCCGGGCAAACACGTCCACCCGATCGACGCACTCGGCGAGGCCATCCGCATCCAGTTCGGCCAGCTGGCGGCCATCGATCGCCGCCAGCGGTTCACCCTCGCCGGCCGGAGCACGCCCGATGCCCATCTCGCGGGCGATGGCCCGCGCGGTTTCCAGGTGGTCGCCGGTGATCATCTTCACGGTGATGCCTGCCGCCTGGCAGGCCGCCACGGCTCGGATCGCCTCGGGGCGCGGTGGATCCAGCATCCCCTGCAGACCGAGGAAATCCAGATCCTCTGCCACATGGTGGTGCTCCAGCTGGTGCTGGGAGGCCTCGGCCTGGCCAATGGCAAAGGCCAGCACCCGTTCCCCGCTGGCCGCCATCGCCCCTACGGCGGCTTCGATGGCCTCGCGGTCGAGGGCTTCGTGCTGGCCCAGGGAATCCAGCTGCCGGCTGCAGCGATCCAGCACGGCCTCCACCGAGCCTTTGACCAGGATGCGATCGCTGCCGTGCAGCGTGGCCATGAACTGATGTTCCGAAGCAAAGGGAATGGCATCGCGGCGGGGATGGCGATCCAGAGCGTCCTGGCGGTCGATTCCGGCCGCCTCAGCGGACACCAACAGGGCTGTTTCCGTGGGATCCCCCACCAGCCCCTCACGGTTGCTGGGTCGGGCGTCGTTGCAGAGCAGGCCGGCCAGCAGGGTTTCCTGCAGGGCCACATTCGTGGGGCCGGCCAGGCCCTGGCCCGGCCAGAGATCCTCGATCGCCACCGATTGGCCGCCCCCGTAGAGGTGCTGCACCGTCATCCGGTTCTGGGTGAGGGTGCCGGTCTTGTCGGAGCAGATGACGGTGGTGCTGCCAAGGGTTTCCACGGCCGGCAGCTTGCGGATGATGGCCCTCCGCCTGGCCATGCGATTCACGCCGATGGCCAGGGTGATCGTCACGATCGCCGGCAACTCTTCCGGGATCGCGCCCACCGCCAGGGCCACGGCCCCATCGAACATCTCATCGACGCCGCGCCCCCGCGCCAGCCCCACCAGAAACGTGAGCCCGGCCAGCATCAGAATCACCTGCAGCAAGCTGCGACTGAAGCGGCCGAACTTGCGGGTGAGTGGGGTGGTGAGATCCACATGGTCCTGCAGGGAGCTGGAGATGCTGCCCACCTCGGTGTCGTCCCCCGTGGCCACCACCAGCCCCAGGCCCTGACCCTTGGTCACATAGCTGCCCGCATACGCCATGCCGATCCGCTCCGCCAGCGGGGCGGACGCCTCAACGGCGGTGGTGCCCTTGTGCACCGGCATTGATTCCCCGGTGAGGGCCGATTCATCGGTCTGAAGGTGGCGCGCTTCCAGCAACCGCAAGTCGGCCGGCACCCGCGCCCCAGCCTCCAACTGCACCAGATCACCTGGCACCAATTGCTCCGAGGCCAGGCGCTGGCGCTCGCCAGCGCGCACCACCTCCACCTCGGTGCGCACCGACCGCGCCAGGGCGGCGATCGCGTTCTCGGCCTTGCTCTCCTGAACGAAGCCGATCACGGCATTGATCACGGTGACGCTCCAGATCACCAGGGCATCGCGGGGGTGACCCAGCAGCGCCTTCACCGCCCCCACCACCAGCAGGGTGATCAGCAGGGGGTTGTTGAACTGCAGTAAAAACTTCACCCAGCGGGGCTTGCCGCCACGGATTGTGAGCGTATTGGTGCCATGGACCAGCCGCCGCCGCTGGGCTTCCGTCTCACTCAGGCCGCTCGTGGCATCACTCTGCAGGGCCTCCACCACATCGGCCGCTGGCCGGGCATGGGCTGGTGCGGGAGTAGGCGGCATGGGGGGCGTCAGGTTCTAGACCCAAGCCTTACGCGCTTCCTGGCGCCTGAGGGCCGGTGCAGCAGCGATGCCCCGTGCAGCGGGATCAGACCTGCAAAGCCAAGGGATGGGGTTGGCTGGAGCGCCATTGCGCTGACGATCGAAGACCTGACACCGTTACGTTCTGATCACTGAAGGACGCCATAGGTCTTGCCATCGCGCCCACCGGCATGAGCGTCAAACGGACCCTGGAGCCACGACAATCAACGTCGTCCCGAATACCTGGTCACGTAACGGGGCAGCGAATGACCCCCATCTCTTCAACTTGAATTTGTCAGGGCTTAACCTGGCATTGGGGCTCGGCTGTCAGATTTAACTTGAATGCAGCTGATTTAAATGGCTCTCACCTTTACCGCACTGGATCCTTTCATCCAGGCGACAAATGGCGTGATCTCTCTGGCAGATCTCGGAGCCAATGCTGAAATCTCTGCTTACAACCCAACCACGGGATATCTGTATACCGTTGGTGGCGGATCCGGGGCGATTGTTGTTTCCGATCTCCGTGATCCTGCCAGCCCCCTGGCTGTTGCAAGGGCCACATCCACTGGCAATGGTGAGACGCTTCAGAGTGCGGCCGTGTTCGGCAATCTGCTTGCCATTGCGGTGCAGAACGCGGTCAAGACCGACCCCGGCTTCGTGCAGTTCTATGACCTGAGCAATCCGGCACTTCCCGTTCATCTCAGCACCGTGACGGTGGGTTCTCTGCCCGACATGGTCAAGTTCAGCAGCGATGGCACCAAGCTGCTGGTGACCAACGAAGGGGAGCCGAACGCTGTTTACACCATCGATCCGGTCGGGTCCATCTCTTTGATCAATACCAGCGGTTTTCTGGCGGCCGTACCCGTTGCCCCGACGGCAGCCGATGTCCAGAGCGTGGGCTTTGAAGTCTGGGAAAACCGCCGCGCCGAGCTGATCAATCGCGGCATCCGCATCGGCGAGCGCCTCGGTGTCACCACCACTGTGGCCCAAGACATCGAACCCGAGGCCATCGCCTTCAGTGCCGATGGCAACACGGCCTGGATCACCCTGCAGGAGAACAATGCCATCGCCGTGGTCGACCTCACCGGTGCCGCCCCGGTGATCAGCACCATCTTCTCCGCCGGCATCAAGGATTGGTCCCGCGGCGTTGCCAGCGCTGAGAATTTCACCTACGAGCTGGAGTATGCCGCTGGTGCCGCCAATCAACCCACTGGCGTGCTGGCCGGTGGTCTTTCCGGTTTGTTCTTCGCCGGCAAGGAGTCGGTCAACGGCACGGAGCTGGATGTTTATTTCTCCATCACCGATCGCGGCCCCAACGGCGCTCTGATCGCTGGTCAGCGTCAGTTTCTGGACCCTGACTTTCAGCCCAGCATCTACAAGCTGGGCATGAACCGCGCCACAGGAGCTGTCACCGAGCTGGGCCGCCTTGGCCTCAACCGCCCCGACGGCACCCCCCTCACCGGCCTGCCCCAGCTGGCGATCAAGGACGATGTGCCGATCGATGCCGCCAACGCCCCGCTCAGCTACGACCCGTTCGGCATCGACTCGGAAACCGTCTCGCGCTTCAGCCTCACCATCGGCGGCAGCACCCGCCAGGTGTTCGCTGTCGGCGATGAATACCGCGGCCAGATTTCGATCTTTGATGCGGTCAGCGGCAATCTGATCCAGCGCTACATCCCCGCTGGCCAGAAGGCCCAACTCGAGGCCCAGCACAACATCGGTGGGGCCAAGCCGATCGGCGCGGAAACGATCGACAGCCTGCCGGCCATCTACGGCAACCGCTGGAGCAACCGGGGCATCGAGGGCATGGCCTTCAACCCCAACGATGGCCTGCTCTACGCCTTCATGCAGAGCCCCCTGGACGTGGATGCCAACGGGGACGGCGTCACCGAAGGCCGCAGCCGCTCCGAGCTCACCCGCATCCTGGCGATCGATCCGGCCACCGGCACCCCGGTGAAGGAACACCTCTACCTGCTCAGCGGCCGCACCGGCCAGGACAAGATCGGCGACGTCGCCTTCGACGCCGACCGCGGCGTGTTCCTGGTGATGGAGCGCGACAGCAGCCGCAGCCTCACAGGCTTCAAGCACGTCTACGAGGTGGATCTGCGCGGTGCCACCGACACCCTGCCGCTCACCACCGCCGCCGACCAGGCCACGGCCGGCTGGCTGGGGACGATCGGGGTGGTCAGCCCCGAGCTGCTCGACAACCGTCGCAGCTTCGTCGACCACGACAGTGATCCGGCCACGGCCCCGATCTTCACCACCTCCAGCGCCGACGTGCTGGCTGCTGCGGGCCTCCGCCTGGCCCACAAGATCGAGCTGTTCAACCTGCCTTCCATCGGTGGCAGCCTGGCCTACGACAAGCCGGAAGGTCTCACCATCCGCGATGACGGCGCGCTGGTGATCAACTACGACAACGACTTCGGCACCGAAGGGGCCAGTGGCAACGTGATCACTGTGGTGAGCTTCGATGGCGCCGGCTTCGACAGCTCCGACCGGGATGTGGACGGCAGCAGCGGTGGCGGCAACCAATACCGCCCCGTCAGCGGATTGCCGCTCTACAGCCTCACGATGCCGGACGGCATTGCCACCTTCACCGATCCCCAGGGGCGCAGTTTCCTGCTGGCCGTCGGTGAGGGGGATTCGCGCGAATACGAGCCGGATCAGGGCAACATCTTCTTCGACCTCACCCGTGCCAGTGATGGCGCGCTGGTCAATGGCACCCCCTTCCGGGACCATCCCGGGGTGGATGCCCTTAATGACGCCTTCGCGGCCGCCACCGGCATCAGCCGCACCCGTCTCAACCTGCTCAACGACTACGGCGACATCACCGGCGACGGTCTGATCGACAAGCCCTTCAGCATCGGCTCCCGTTCCCTGCGCATCTACGACGTGCAGGGCAATGCCGTGTTCGATTCCAGCGCGGCCCTGGAAGACCTGGCCAACAGCCTGGGCTTGATGGCCTCCAATCGCGACGACGACAAGGGCACGGAGCCCGAAATGGTGGAGATCGCCACCGTGGCCGGCCGCACCTACGCCTTCGTGGCGCTGGAGCGCACCACCACCAGCGTGGCAGCGGTGTTCGACGTCACCGATCCCTACAACGTGGCGGCGGTGGATCCGTTGGTGTTCCCCGGTGCCGAGCGCATCGAGGGCATCACCTTCCTGCGCAGCGCCGCCGGTGAGCCGGCGGGCGTGATCGCCAGCAGCGAGGGCAACGATGTGGTGAGCATCACCACGGCGGCGCCCCTGGTGGCGGGCAGTGCCTTCCGCCTGCAGCTGTTCCACCTGGCTGACCAGGAGGGTGGCATTGCGGCCCTGAACGACGCCCCTCGCCTGTCCGGCGTGCTCAATGCCCTGCGGGCCCAGGACATCGATCTCGACGGGGTCCCCGGCTTCGCCAACACCCTCACCCTCTCCAGCGGCGACGCCTGGATCCCCGGCCTCTTCTACGGCGCCTCCGCCCAGGCCTACGGCGCCGTCGGCCGCGGAGATGTGCTGATCCAGAACGCCCTGGGGGTGCAGGCGATCGCCTTCGGCAACCATGAGTTTGACCAGGGCACCGCGGTGGTGGGGGATCTCATCCGGGCCAACGCCACCGCCGGCCATCCCGGCACCGCCTTCCCCTACCTGAGCGGCAACCTCACTTTCGCCACCGACAGCAACCTCGCCGCGTTGGTGGTGCCCGCCGGCCAGGCGCCGCGGCCCAACAGCATCACCAGCAGCGTGGTGTTCGACGTCAACGGCGAGACGGTCGGCGTGGTCGGGGCCACCACCCCCTGGCTGCCCACCATCTCCAGCCCGGGCGCTGTGGGCGTGGCCCCGGCCCCCTTCAGCGGCACGCCCACGGCCGCGGAACTGGATGCCCTGGCCGCGGAGATCCAGACCGATGTCGATGCCCTGCTCGCCGCCAATCCTGGCCTGAACAAGGTGATCCTGCTGGCCCACATGCAGCAGATCAGCATCGAGCAGGCCCTGGCCGAGCGCCTGCGCCACGTGGACATCATCGTGGCCGGCGGCTCCAACACCCGGCTCTTTGACAGTGACGATCAGGCCCGCCCCGGTGACAGCGTCCAGGGCGCCTATCCGATCGTGAAGACCGGCGCTGACGGCCGTCCGGTGGCGGTGGTGAACACCGATGGCAACTACAAGTATCTCGGCCGTCTGGTGCTCGATTTCGACAGCCAGGGTGTGATCATCCCCGAGAGCTACGACCCCACCATCAGCGGGGCCTTCCGCACCGATGCCGCCGGCGTGGCGGCCCTCAATGCCGAGGCCTTCATCGACGCCCGCGTGCAGGAGGTGGTCAACAACCTGCGCGAGGTGATCGTCGCCCAGGAGTCGGAGTGGTTCGGCATCAGTGATGTCTTCCTCAACGGCAACCGCAACCCCGGGGTGCGCAGTGAGGAGACCAACCTCGGCAACCTCACGGCCGACGCCAACCTGGCCTACGCCCGTCAGATCGATCCCACCGTGATGGTGTCGCTCAAGAACGGTGGCGGCATCCGCAACTCCATCGGCCAGTCGATCATTCCCACCGGTTCGGTCAACGGTGTCCCCGAACTGCTGCCCACTGCAGCGGTCTTTGATGCCCAGGGCAACGTGGTCAAGCCCGAGGGTGGCATCTCCCGCAACGACATCGCCAACGCCCTCAGCTTCAACAACGGCCTGTCCCTGGTGAGCGTCACCCCCGGCGAACTCAAGGCCCTGATCGAATTCGGCATCGCCGCCGGCATCAATCAGGGGCGCTTCCCCCAGGTGGGAGGCATGGCCTTCAGCTACGACCTCAGCCGCCCCGCCGGCTCCCGGGTGGTGACCCTGGCGATCCAGGACGCCGCCGGCAACGATCTCGACATCGTTGTCCGAGGCGGCGCGGTAGTAGGTGATCCAGCCCGCACCATCCGCATGGTGACCCTGGACTTCCTGGCCAGTGGCGGCGATGGCTATCCCTTCGCCAGCCTGACCAACCCCAACCGGGTCAACATCACCGAGGCAGGTGCCCCCCTGACCGGCACCGCCACCTTTGCGACCAACGGTTCGGAGCAGGACGCCCTGGCCGAATTCCTGGTAGCGAACCACTCCCCCGGCAACCCCTTCACGGCGGCGGACACTCCGGCGGCCCTGGACACCCGTCTGCAAAACCTGGCGGTTCGCAGCGATGCGGTGATCGATCCGATCCTCGTCGGAACCAGTGGCAACGACACCACCCTGCCGGGTCTCTCGACGGTCCCAGGCTTCGACGGCCGCCTCGACACCGTGTTCACCGGCGCCGGCAACGATGAGGTGGATGTGGCGATCACGGGCGGCTCCGACAACACGATCTTCACCGGATCCGGCGCCGACGTGGTGTATGCCGGCAGCCGCGATGTCATCACCGGTGGCAGCGGCAGTGATCAGATCTGGGCGATCGACGGCGGCCAGAACCGCCTCAGCGGCATGGCCGGCGATGACGAATTCATCATCGGCAGCTCCGGCAACCGGGCCCTTGGTGGCGCTGGCAACGACATCTTCACCATCCTCGGTGGGGCAGGCACCAACCACCTCAACGGTGGCGCTGGCTCCGACCAGTTCTGGCTGGTGAGCGAGCCGGGGGATCGGCCGGCCGCCAAGCAGTACGTGATGGACTTCACGGCAGGTGAAGACCTAGTGGGTCTGCGCGGGGTGGCTTTCACCGACCTTGGCTTCTCCCAGGTGGGAGCCGACACGCTAGTGAGTGTGTCCGGGGTTGAGGTTGGTTATTTCGCCAACATCAACGCAGCAGCGCTGAATAGCCAGACAAACTTTGCAGGTCTGGCCTAACACCCGCAACCAGATATTACTCGGCTGTGCCACTAGCCAAGGGCGCATTCACCATGCCGAGGCTGCCAATACTCCTCACTCCTTGCACAAAACATCATGGCCAAAAATATCGTCCTCATCATTGGGGATGGCATGGGCTGGGAAATGTCCCGAGCCAGCGCCATCTACAGCCAGATCGAAAAGGAGATTGATGCCCTTTTGGGCGAGGGCAAATCGGCTATTGAAATCACTGGCCTGTTCGCCGACCGTACCCTTGACGATTACTACACTTCCGGCAAAGGTGAGGGCAATCCCTACCAGGCATTTGAGGGCTTCAGTCTAGCCACCACTGGCTCCACCAAGATTGACGGCAGCACCAACAACAGCGCCCTTCAGGGATCGACCAGTACTCATGACACCGGCGACGCCCCTCTTCGGGATGGCTTCAGCTTCGACCCCAGTCTCACCTATGTGAACTGGGATCGCACCAAGGGGGGCGAACTCCCCTGGGATGCCGATTACTACGAGAATCGCGGCAATACATCGACCGGCTTTGATCCCGAATACATCAAGGGCGACTATCCCGATTCCGCCAATACTGCCTCCACCCTCTATGGAGGCATCAAGACCTACAACGGCGCCATTTCGGTTGACATCCATGAACATGGATTTGAATCCATCCTGATGGATGCCCAAGAGCTGGGCAAATCCGGCGGCGTGGTCACTTCTGTTCCCATCAACCACGCCACTCCTGCCGCCGCGGTTGCCAACGTCAACAACCGCAACAAGTATCAGGAATCCTCCAACGCTGGAAAATTCGGTGTTGATGGTCACCCCCTGGACCTCACCGACAACATTCTCGACGAGATCCTTTTCACGGCACAGCCCCAGATTGTTCTTGGTGGTGGCAACCCCGCTGGTGGCAGCAGCTACGTCAATACAGCCACCCTCGCTCGCTTGATGGATGGCAGCTACCAGGAAAGCCAGCAGGAGGTGACCGGCACCGATGCCAACGGCAGGCCGATCGTCACCTCTACAGCTTTTGGCCCGAGCAGTGCCGAGCAAGGCTGGCAGGTGATCGGCCGTCCAGACAATTACTCCGATGCCAACGCGCAGAAGAGTGGTCTGGAAATTCTTGAAGCGGCCGTGGATGCCTTCGATCCTGAAACGGATCACTTGATGGGAATCTTTGGCGCCAAGGGCCAGGGCGGCAACCTGCCGTGGCGCACAGCAGATAGCGATTACTCTGCCACCGGCACAGGTGCTTATGTCAACAACTCCAATACATCGGCCAGCAATACAGCTCTCAGTGGCGATGCCCTCGATATAGAACTCAGTGCCAGTCCGACCGTTGCCCAGCTCACCGGTCAAGCCCTGGAAGCACTCGGCAAAGACCAGGATGGGTTCTGGCTGATGGTTGAGGTGGGTGACATCGACTGGGCCGCCCACGCCGACAACATGGATCTGATGCTCGGCACCCTGCACGATCTCAACGATGTCACGACAACGGTGACTGATTGGGTGCAGCGAAATGGCGGCTGGGAAGAAAATCTGGTCATGGTAACCGCTGACCACGACCACTATCTCACTCTGCTGCCAAACTACCCCAAGGAGATCGCCGAATCCATCCTCGCCAGCAAAGCTGGCAACAACGAAGTCGTTGAAGGGGGCAATAAGGGTTACGACATTAATCTCACTCCCACTCTTACGCGCAGCGATACCAGCCAGTGGGTAAGCGGTGACGCCGAAAAGGTTGGCCACTTCTGGGGTACTACAACCACGCTGAAAGATGGCAGTACTGGAATCGGTGATGGCTGGTGGACCCACACCCAGCGGCCTGTGCCGATCTATTACAAGGGTGAGGGCAGCGAGATTGTAGAGCAGTTCGTGAGCACCGGCATCGAGGCCTATGGCACGATCATTAATGGTGTTCCTGGCATGATCGATCAAGCCCACGTTTCACACGCCATGGAAGCGATTCTGCTTGGCGGCGATACTGCTGCAGAGCGCCTCATGGCAGCCCAAGATGAAGTCGTGAGCCCCGTTGTTGCATTTACCTCCGAGAACGATTCGCTGCTCCTGGCAAACCCAGCCGAACAACTGACCTTCAAAGCGAATACAATCTTTACAGGTGCCGGCGACGACGAGATCGATAGCGAATCGAATAGCGGCTTCCGCAATACTGTTTTCGCTGGCTCAGGCCTGAATACCGTATATGCCGGCAGCCGCGACACGATGACTGGTGGGGCGGACAGTGATCAAATTTGGGCGATTGCCGGCGATGGCAACCGCCTCAGCGGCATGGGCGGCAACGATGACTTCGTGATTGGTAGCTCCGGTAACCGGGCACTCGGTGGCGATGGCAACGACGTTTTCACCATCCTGGATGGTGCAGGCACCAACTACCTCAATGGTGGTGCCGGCAGCGACCAGTTCTGGCTGGTGAGCGGCCCTGGCGACCTGCCCGCCTCCAAGCAGTTCGTGATGGACTTCAAGGCTGGTGAAGACCTAGTTGGCCTGCGCGGTGCCAGCTTCTCCGACCTCAGTTTCACCCAGATGGGTGCCGACACCTTGCTCAACCTGGCGAGCACTACCATCGGTCATTTCACCGGTGTGAGCGCCGCCGCTCTCAACAATCAGGCCAACTTCGTCTTCGCCTGATTGCTCTCTGAAGCCGATTGCCTCCTCCGGGGGGAGGTCGGCTTCTCTCGTTTGCCTCTCGGCTCACGGGATCACCACTTTGATCCAGCACGTTCACCACCCCAGACCATGACCGCTTCGTTCTCAGGTAGCTACAGCCAGTCCTTCGACACCCTGGCAGCATCCGGAAGCGGCAACGCCTGGTCCAACGATCTGACCCTCCCAGGCTGGTTTCTGTTCCGCCAGCCTGCCGCTTCTCCTGTTGCGATCAGTAGCTACAACGCCGATACGGGCGCAGCCAACACCGGCGCCTTCCTGAGCTACGGAACCAGTGGCGGCAGCGATCGGGCCCTTGGTGGTGTCGGTTCCGCGGGCAGTTATTTCGGCTCTCCAGCCAGCGGCAGCGTGGCCGGTTGGTTTGCCCTGGCCCTCAGCAATACCAGCGGCAGCTCCATTAGCAGCCTCAACGTCTCTTTCAACGGCGAGCAATGGCGCAACGGCGGCAATGCTTCCGCCCAGACGATGGTTCTGGAACACGGCTACGGCGCCAGCTTTGATCAGGTGACCTCCTGGGTGGCACCGGGCGGCGGCTTCAACTGGGCCTCCCCCATTGCCACCGGAACAGCTGCCGCTGTGGATGGGAACACCACCGGGAGGGTGGAGGACCGTGGCGGCACGATCGACCTCACCGCCACCCCTTGGGCCGAAGACGCCACGTTCTGGCTGCGCTGGACGGAAGTCAACGACCCTGGCAGCGACCACGGCCTGGCGATCGACGATCTGACAATCTCCATCCCCCAATCCCCCACCCTGCCGGAGGTTGCGATCCAGGCGATCGTTGCCCAGACCAGTGAATCCGGGGGCTCCGCCAGTGTGCGCATCAGCCGCACAGGCGACATTGCCGAACCCCTCAGCGTGCCGATCAGCCTGCGCAGTGGCGCGGGCTTTGCCGGCAACGACGACCTTCTGACGCCCCTGCCCGCCTCGGTGGTGATCCCGGCGGGCAGCGCCAGCATCGACCTGGCGATCGAGGTGCGCGACGACGATCTCGATGAAGGCAGCGAAATCGTGGCCATGGAGATCGCCGCACCGTCGGGCTACGCCCTGGCTGCATCCGGCGCCCTGGCCGAGATCACCATCTTCGACAACGACCGCATCACCCCCATCTCCGCCGTGCAGGGCAGTGGCAACGCCAGCCCCCTTGTGGGCCAGAGCGTCACCCTGCGAGCGGTGGTGGTCGGCGACTTCCAGCTCAGCGGCGAGCTGGGGGGCTTCTTCCTGCAAGAGGAAACCAGCGACTGGGACACCAGTGATCTCACCTCCGAAGGCCTCTACGTGGCCTACCCCTTCATCGGCAGCAACGTCGATGTGGTGCTGGGCGACCGGGTGCTGGTGAGCGGCCTGGTGAGCGAGAGCTTCGGCCAGACCATCCTCAGCACGGTTCAGGACCTCTCGGTGGAGGCCCAGGGCCGGCTGGCGGACACCCGCCCGGTTGAGATTCCGAATCTGCTGGCCCAGCGCAGCACGGCGCTCGATCTGGAGCCCTACGAGGGCATGTGGGTGCGCTTCCCGGAAACCCTCAGCGTCAACGGTCTGTTCGGCCAGTTCCGCTTCGGTGAGCTGGAGCTCAGCGCCGGCGGTCTGCCGCTCCAGCCCACCAACGTGATGGCGCCGGGGCCGGCGGCCTTCGCGGCTGAGCAGGGCACCGCCCGCCGCGAACTGGTGCTCGACGACGGCAGCAACAGCGCCTACCGGCCTGCGGCGGCGGCCACGCCGGCGGCGCCGGTGCGCGACCAGCTGCTGCGCCGCGGCGACACGATCACCGATGTGGAGGGGGTGCTCGGATTCGACTTCGGCAAGTACCGGCTGCAGCCCACGGCGCCGCTCAGCTTCGAGAGCGGCAACCCTCGCCCTGCGGCACCGGCGCCGGCCGGGGCCGGGCAGCTGCGCCTGGCCAGCTTCAACGTGCTCAACACCTTCTCCACCCTTGACTCCCCCGGAGCGACCACGGCCACGGGCCTGGACCCCCGCGGTGCCGATACGCCCGAGGAGCTGGAGCGCCAGCTCACCAAGCTCACCGCGGCCCTTGTGGGTCTGCAGGCCGATGTGATTGGCCTGATGGAACTGGAGAACGATGCCGACGACGCCACCCTGACCACGATCGTGGCGCGCCTCAACGCCGCCCAGCCCAGCGGCTCGGGTCGCTCCTACAGCTTCGTGCCCACCGGTCTGATCGGCAGTGACGCCATCAAAGTGGGGCTGATCTACGACAACCAGGCGGTGGCCCCCAGCGGTGCGGCCCGGGTGCTTGGCAGTGCCAGCTTCACCGATCCTCTCGCCACCGGCAGCCCGCTCAACCGGCCGGCCCTGGCCCAGGGCTTCCGGGAACTGGCCAGCGGCGAAGTGCTGAATGTGGTCGTCAATCACCTGAAATCCAAGGGCAGCGGCGGTGCCACCGGCCCCGACCTCGACCAGCAGGATGGCCAGTCGGCCTTCAATGCCACCCGCACCGCGGCGGCCTCCGAGCTGCTCACGTGGATCGGCACCGATCCCACCGGCAACGGCGACAGCGACTGGGTGGTGCTGGGCGACATCAATGCCTACGCCAAGGAGGACCCGATCGCTGTGTTCGAAGCGGCGGGCTTCCGCAACGCCTTGCCGACGTTCACGGCCGAGCCCCCCTCGAGCTACGCCTTCTTCAACCCGGTCGACATGAGCGGGGCGCTCGATCACATGCTGATCTCCCCCTCGCTGGTGAGCCAGGCGGTGGCAGCCAGCGACTGGAGCATCAACGCCGCCGAGGGCGCCTTCCGCGACTACAACCTCGACACCAACAGCAACGGCAACGCGGCGGCCCGCGACTTCTTCGCGCCCGACCCCTACCGCACCTCCGACCACGACCCCCTGGTGCTGGACCTGGATCTGGGCCGCGCGCTCCCTGCCGGCCTGGCCTTCTCCCACGGCGTCGCCTCCGGCGATCCCTACGCGGATTCGGTGATTCTCTGGACCCGGATTTCGCCGCCCGGGAGTTTTGCCGGCCTGGTGGATGTGCAGTGGGAGGTGTCCCGCAGCGCCGGCTTCGAGGCCGGTTCGATCGTCGACAGCGGTGTGTTCACCACCAGTGCCGCCCGTGACTGGACCGTGAAGGTGGAGGCCGATGGCCTCAGCGCCGACACCGTGTACCACTACCGCTTCCGTGCCGGCGGTGTCGCGTCGATGGTGGGGCAGACCAAGACCCTGCCGGTGGGTGGCGATCCGGTGCGGCTGGCGGTCTTCTCCTGCGCCAATTTCACCGCCGCCGAGGAATTCCTGGGCTACGCCCGGGCCGCCGCCATCCATGCGGTCAATCCCTACGACGCCCTGGTGCATGTGGGCGATTACATCTATGAGTACGGCCCGGGTGGCTTCGACGAGGCGGAGGACGCCGCCGGCGACCGTGGCTTCCTGCCCAACCGCGAGATCGTCAGCCTCGACGACTACCGGCTCCGCTATGCCCAGTACCACACCGATGCCAATCTCCAGGCGTTGCGGGCCTCGGCACCGCTGATTGCCATCTGGGACGACCACGAGACCGCCAACGACAGCTGGGCCGGTGGCGCCGAGAACCACCAGAGCGCCACCGAGGGCGACTGGATCGCCCGGCGCGACGCCGCTCTGAAGGCCTACCACGAATGGCTGCCGATCCGGGAACCCGGCCTGCGCCAGCCCGAGGACGGCGCCACCGCCCTTTCGCCGCTCACCCAGGGCTACCGCTCCTTCGATTTCGGCGACGTGCTGGCGCTGCACATCCTGGAAACCCGTCTCACCGCCCGCGACCGGCAGTTGGACTACCCCGATGCCGCCGCGGTGCAGGCCCGCATCGGCGCGATCCTCGCCGACCCGGTCCAGCTGGCGGCCTATGCGAACCAGCTGGGGCTGACCCCTCCGGCCTCCCCCGCCGCGGTCCCCGGTTTTGCCGCTGCCCTGGCACCCCTGGTCACCCAACAAATGGTGCTGGCCACCGTGCAGCAGGCCTGGGGCGACCCCGGCCGCGACCTGCTCGGCGACACCCAGATGGCCTGGCTGCAGCAACGCATGGCCGGCTCCAGCGCCGCCTGGCAGGTGCTGGGCCAGTCGGTGTTGATGCAGTCGATGGCGGTGCCCGCTGAGCTGCTGCTGGACGCCGGCAACCCAGCCCTGCTCGACAAGTACGCCGCCCCGCTGCAGAAACTCGCCACCGGGACCCCCTTCGATCAGCTGAGCCCGGCGGAGAAAGCCCTCTTCGCCGAAGCCGGCAAGATCCCTTACAACCTCGACGCCTGGGATGGCTACGGGGTGGAGCGCGAAACGATCCTGCAGAGCGCCCTGGCCCTGGGCAAGCGGCTGATCAGCCTGGCCGGTGACACCCACAACGCCTGGGCCGGTGTGCTCGACACGATGCCGGCGGGCACGGGCCCCGCCGGCAGCCTGGCCGGCCTGGAGTTCGCCAGCCCCGGGGTCACCTCGCCTGGTCTGGAGAAGTATCTGCCGGGTGCCGATGCCTACATCCGGGCGAATTACCCCGCCGTCGATGGCCTGGATGGCCTGTTCATGGGGTACATCAACGGACTGGCCTACGCCGATGTGAACCGGCGCGGCTTCCTCGATCTCACCGTCACCACCGACCAGGTGAACGGGGAGTTCCACCTGCTTTCCGGCGCCGACCCGCTCACCAACCAGCCCGCCTGGGCGATCGAGACGGTGACCGGTTCCGCCGACCTCAGCCTGGCGCTGACTCCCGAGCAGGGCGGTCCGATCCTCTGGCAACCCGGCTGGCAGGAACTGGATCTGGTCTTCGGCGCGGCGGTGGACAACGGCGGCAACGTCACCCTTCTGGATCCGGCCGCCTACGGCGCCGTGCCCGAGCAGGGCATCCAGCTCGCCAACGTGACGGTGATCGGTTCAGAGGCGCCGGACACCATCTACGTCGGCGCGGGCTCCCGCATCGAGGGCCGGGGCGGCAGCGACCGGTTCTTCAACACCGAAAGCCTGGGTGGCAACGTCCTGGTGGGCGGCGGGGGCGTCGACCAGTTCTTCCTGGCCCAGGCCAGGGATCTCGTCATCGGCGGCCGCCTGATCGACCCCACTGGCACATCCGGGCTGGCGCCGGCCACGGCCCTGGCGGACGACGAGGCCGATCAGTTCCTGATCGACAGCTCCATGGCCGTGGCGGCAGCCGAGCCGCTGCGGATCCGCGACTTTGAAGTGGATACGGATCTGGCCTTCATCGATGGCCTCCAGCTCCAGGGCAGCTGGGCGCAGATCAAGCAAGCCCTGGCCGCGGCCGGCATCCAGGCCAACGCGGCGCCGGAGCTGGCCACGCCATCGACCCCTCCGGGCCTCACGCTGATTCCCGGTGTCCAGGTGCTTCAGAACCTCGGGTCCTTCGGCCTGGATCCCGACGGCGACAGCCTGCGCCTGGTTGTCCTCGAAGGTCCCGACTGGATCCGCGTCGACCACAGGACACTCAGCATCACCGCTCCCGCCGGCTTTGGCCCCGCCGACCTGGCCAGCCTCAATCTCCGGCTGGGGTTCTTCGATGGACAGGCGATCACCGCCTTTTCGCCGACGCTGACGATCGGCGCCATTCCCCCCTCCGAACCTGGGAATCCGGTCGTTGTGGTCATCACCCCCGGGGGCGACATCCAGCCGATCGCCGTCAACATCACCGGTGGCACGTTCCAGGCCGATCGGCCCTTCCAGGTGGTACCAACCAGCTCGCTGCTGGATCCCGACGATCAGAGCGCCGTTGATTTCGGCATCGATCTCGATCCGGGTCTGGCCCGGGCGACGGTCAGCTTCGAGCTCGCCGCCCTGACCGTTGGAGCCCCCTTCACCGACACGCCAACCAGCCGCTGGACGGCCTCCTCCACCAACCCCGCCACCGGCGCCATCGCAGCGTTGACCTACGACCCGCGTCAGGGTGGCGGTGCCCGCTTCTATGACCTCGACGCCGATGGTGCCGCGGAGTTCCTTCACCTCTCCCTGGTCGACGGCGGCCGCGGTGATCAGGGGCCGGCGGCGGATGGCGAGATCCTGCAGTCGATCACGGTCGGGACAGTGGATCTCAACCCCGTCTTTGATCGGGTGGATGCGTTCACCCTCACGGTGGCCGACCCCAGCAAGGCCGGAGCCTCTGCCAGCCTGGTGCTGCGGGCGAGCCTGACGGGCCGTCCCGCCAGCTCCAACCAGATCGGCTACGTGGTGCTCGAGGCCAACGAGCTCGCCGGTGCCGACACGCTGCTGGCCGATCTGGCGGCGATCCGTTCCCGCTCCCAGACCCTCTTCTCCACCCTGGAAAGCTCCGATGTCACCCTGGCGGCGGGTACGACGTTCGATCGTGAGATCCTGCTGGTCAACGGCCAGTCGGTGCGCTTCTTCGAGGTGGTCGACGCCAGCCTCGACGATCTCACCAGTGCCAGCGACGCGCGCCTGCGCTTCTTCCGCCCCGACGCACCGGCCGGATCGAACCGTTCGGTGGGCTTCGCCTCCCCCAGCGGCGTCAACGTGGCGCTCGAGCTCCTCGACACCGACCAGGGGCTCGATGCGCTGATCGGCCAGGAGCAGGGCCAGGCACCGGTCCTGGATTTCACCGCCTTTTCTGCGGCCCAGGCGGTTCAGGGCACCCTGGTGCTCAGCCGGGAAGCCAACTTTGATGCCATCACCGGCTTCTACCGCGCCCTCGATGCCCAGGGCACCGTGCGTGATGCCGCCGGCAACCTGGTGCGCCCCGGCGAGGCCAATTACCGCAGCGCCGCCCTGCGCGCCGACAACCTGGTCACCGAGTTGCAAGGCCTGCGGGTCGGAGACAACCAATCCAGCCAGGCGACGGTCACCATCTCGGAATCCTCCTTCCTGGCTCCCTTTGCCCAGGTGCGCGGCCAGACCTTCTTTGCCTATGCGGGGGCCAACAGCGACGGCCTCGGCCACTTCCGCAGCCTGGGTACCAATCTCTTCGGTCTGGAAGACCAACTTGGTGGCGGGGACCGCGACTTCGACGACCACCTGATCGGCTTCAACTTCAGCCAGGTCGTCTGACGTGTCTTGTCCAGGTCGGACTTGCCCAACGTGTCTGGGTTTCGCGTTTGGGTCTTATCACCTGTTGCGGACGGCTGCGGTTCTCAATGGACAGCACTCCGTCATCCCTTGGTGACCTTCCCGATTCTGGCTTTCTTCGGACAGTCTGAAGTCCCCTTCGGGCGAAGTTGTCGACTTTGTGCCTGCTAAGGTTTGGACGATGCCGGCTACAAATGGACTTCGAGTCTGACAAGATTCCAGGCTTTTTCCAAAAGTTTTGCTTGCCGCTGCTTCTTGTCATTGCCATCGCAGTCTCATTTCATGGGCTTCTGAGTCAGAGTGGTCATGTGATGGATTGGCCCATGGACCAATCCTTTGTGACGCGAGCAGATCTGCGTCTCCAGCATCTTCCCTCGGGCTGGGTATTCCATTATCCACGATTCAACTGGTCTGGAGGGGTTTCGGCGAGCTTGCTGATCGGCCTCTACAAGTTGATCGTGTCTCCATCGGCGGAAAGCTTGAACTGGCACGCCAAGGGAATTACGACACTGCTCTTTCTTTTGTCGTCCTATTTTCTTTGCCTTCAGTTCATCCGCCAGTGGATCTTTCAGGCCCTGGCCTTCACGGTGATTGCCAGTTCGGCCCTTCAGTTCGCTGAGCCTTCCAGCGACATCATCGCGGCGTCATTCTTCGCCCTTTTCATGCTGTCTGTTCGGCTGGGATGGCCTCGCCTGATATCGTCTGGTCTGCTGGCCCTTTTCGGCGTTTCCAAGATTCAGTTGCTGGCCTGTTCTCTCGGGGTTGGTGCGGTTTGGTATTGGTGGGACTTCAGAGAGAATCGCATGAGGTGGCAGGTCCCATTCTGGACGTTCTTCTGGCTTCTGTTGCTGATGGCCCCAGGCTTTAAGCTTTACGGAATTGACATGATAAGAACCGTCAAGGGGCTCAGGACATTTGCCTCCTCCTATGTGTTCATGTTCAGTCCTCACCAATTCTCCACAGGCCTGGAGCCAGCGGTTGCAAGCTCGCTGGACTGGCGCGAGGTGATGCGTTCCGTCTTCCCCGGTGCACGAACTATCAAGGATGTGGTGCTGCGTCACCCGAAGAAGTATCTCGATTTCTTGTTGGTGTCAGGGTCATTTGGCCTGTTCTCGATCTTGCAGACGATGGGCTTGATGTTGATTCCTTTCTTTCAGGCCTGGCGACTCGCTGCCTTTCCTGCTTCGACAAAACTCAGCCTGAGGCTTCTTGGCGCTGCTGCCAGCCTCTCCCTGCTGCCTCCTTTGCTGCTGCGATTCATCAGTCCCCGTTACCTTGCGGTGGTATTCATCCCCATCGTGGTTCTCGCTGCGGCTGCTTCCAGTGTGTCTGGCTCACCAAAATCTCTGAGAATCACCTTTATCGTTTGCTCGGTTCTGACCTTCCTGTTGAATGCTCTGCTTTTCCAGGGGCGTCTGATCACGTCTCCATCCATGCCCTTTGGGTGAATGCTGCCATGTCCGGCTGTCCATGCCCCATAAAAAAAACCCTGCACCAGCAGGGTTTTTGATTCCAGTTCGGAGATGGAGCTGGGTTTGGTTTTGTTCAGGGCTGATCGATTCAGCCGACGCTCCAGACGCCACCGGCGATGTTGGCCAGCGGCGATTGGATGGCGGTGCTGCACAGGAACCAGGCGAAGGCGGCGCCACCGCAGCCACCCAGCCAGAAGCCGCTGGCGAATTCCGCCCAGCCGGCTTTGGTGAACAGGTCGGCGGGAGGGTTGTCGATGGTGGCGTCGGCGGGCTGGACGTTGGGACCGCTGCCGGCGGTGCCGTAGATCGACAGACAGATGGTCAGGATCGACACCAGACCGATGGCGGCGAGCAGGCCGGCGGTGCTGGCGAACTCGGTGGCACGCAGGGGGCCGGTGTAGGCGAAGGGTCCGTAGAGGAAGTAACCGTGGGCCATGCCCACCTCAAGACCGCGACGGTTGGGGGAGAGGGAGGGCCGATACGCCGGCAGGGCGTTCAGAAAGGCCTTGGTGAAATAGCTGCTGTTTACGGGGGTGGCCAGATTGCCGACGGTTGGGTCGGCGACGGGGGTCACGGTCATGGGGGGCGGATCGGGGGGTCGTCAGAAGGGGAGGCGAATGACGCTGGGGCCTGGGCCGGTCGTCAGTCGGTCGCCTCGATCACGTTGAACAGCAGGGCCATGGCCACCGCTGCGCCGAGGATTCCCACCAGGGGAACCATCACGGACGGCATCCAGGCAACGGCAAATTCACCAGTCATGGCTTGGGCCAATAGGAACCGCGGGTATTGTAAGGACCCCTTCCTGCCTGGCTTCTCAGAGGAGCGGGGGTGACATAAAAGTTCAGCCGCCGCCGCGCAGGGTGGCCCGCACCCGGTAGATCGGTCGCCCCTGGCTTTCGTGGTAGGTGCGCATCTGCAGTTCCGCCAGCAACCCGAAACTGAACAGCTGCACCCCGCTGAGGATCGCCAGTACCGCCATCTGCAACAGGGGACGGCTGCCGATGTCGGTGCCCAGCAGCAGCTTCTCGCCCGCCAGCCAGAGGGCGATCGCCAGGCCCGCCATCAGGGTCAAAAGGCCGGCGAAGCCGAACACATGCATCGGCCGGGTCAGGAACCGCTTCATGAACCACACGGTCAGCAGGTCCATCAGCACCCGGAAGGTGCGGTCGATGCCGTAGTTGCTGCGGCCATAGACACGGGCCTGGTGGGAGACCCTCACCTCGCCGATGCGAGCCCCTTCGATGAAGGCCAGGGCCGGCAGGAAACGGTGCAGCTCCCCGTAGAGGTTCATGTCACTGACCACCTCCCGCCGGTAGGCCTTCAGGGAACAGCCGTAATCGTGCAGACGCACCCCGGTGACCCGGGCGATCAGGCGGTTGGCCACAAGGGACGGCAACAGACGGTCGATGGCCCCGTCCTGGCGCTGGTGCCGCCAGCCGCTCACCAGGTCAAGGTTGTCCTGCTCCAGGCGTGCCAGCAGCAGGGGGATGTCGGCGGGATCGTTCTGGAGGTCCCCGTCGAGGGTGACGATCACCCCACCACCGCTGGCATCGAATCCGGCGGCCATGGCGGCTGTCTGCCCGTAGTTGCGCCGCAACAGCACGGCCACCAGTTCCGGAACCCGGTTGGCCAGATCACGGAGGACCGCAGGGGTCCCGTCCTTCGAACCGTCGTCGACCAGAACCAGTTCAAACGATCGGCCCAGCGGCCGCAGGGCCGCCAGCAACTTCTCAACGAGGAGGGGAAGACTTGCTTCCTCGTTGTACAGGGGGACAACCACCGAAAGTTCGGGACTGTGGGCCAGGGCCGACTCCACCAAGTCCATCTCGGATGTCTCGGGCTGAATGTAGCTCAAGCTGGCAGCGGACTCCCGTCGTGGCTGTGCATCACCCGCCCGGCGCCCCGCAGTTCGGCCCGGTAGTGGCAGGCCACCGGATCCTGGTTGCGGGGATTCAGGTCGTCGATGCCGATGCCGTCACGGCCGTTCTGGCGACCGGAACTGTGCAGGTAACGGCCGCCGCCCAGGTGCAGGGCCACGTGGGTGCAGCGCCGCACGGTGCCGAAGAAGAGCAGATCCCCCGGCAGCAGCAGGCTGGTGACGCCGCTGGCCACCGCCACCGGGCGGCAGAAGCGCTCCTGCAGGTAGGCATCCCGGGGCAGCCAGATGCCGGCCTGGGCAAAGGCGGTCTGCACCAGCCCCGAGCAGTCGAAATCGGGGCCCAGGGTGCCCCCCCAGAGGTAGCGGTTGGGCTGGTGACGGGCGGCCTCGGCGAAGCCGATCACCGCCTCCAGGCGGGCGGCGATGCTGGCGCGGTCGAGGCGGGGCAGCGGCGGGGGCGGGCCGGGCTGGCCGTGGCTCTCGAGGGCGAGCGCCTCCACCCAGCAGGGGTAGCCGTCCTCGTGCAGCCGCACCCGCAGGCGGGTCTCGGCGCGCTCGAGCACCCTCAGGTGCCGCCCCGCGTGGATCTCGGTGGCCAGGCCCGGGCCCTGCGGCCGGCTGTAGGCCGGCAGCGGCCGGGTCAGGGTCCAGGTACGGCCCAGCGCCGGCAGGGTGCCTAAGGTCGCCATCGCAAGGTGCCGCCGCTGATGGCGTTCTACAGCCCGGATCAGGCCATGGGCCAGACCCTGCGCCAGCTCATCGGCCAACTGGAGGAGGAGGAGCGCCCGGGGCTGGGGGAGCAGCTCTCGATCACCTGGCTCCGCTACGGGGCTTCCCTGGTGGGCGCCGCCGAGGGCCTGGGCCAGGAGGCCTTCTGGGGCCAGACCGTGACCGGTGCCAGCTGGGAGGGGGAGAGGCCGCGCTACCCCGCCAGCGTGGTGAAGCTGGTGTATCTGGTGGCCGCCGAAGCCTGGCTGCAACGCCAGCTGATCGAGGAGGGTCCGGAACTGCGTCGAGCCCTGGCCAACATGGTGCGCGACTCCGGCAACGACGCCACCAGCCTGGTGGTGGATCTGCTCACCGGCACCACCAGCGGCCCGTCCCTGCCCCCCGGACGGTCCGCAGCCTGGTGCCGCCAACGCCAGGTGGTCAACGACTGGTTGGTGCGCCTCGGCTGGAGCGAGGTGGCGGGGGTGAACGCCTGCCAGAAGACCTGGGCGGAGGGGCCCTACGGCCGGGAGCGGGACTTCTATGGGCCCCAGTTGGAAAACCGCAACCGCCTCAACACGGATTTCACGGCCCGTCTGCTGCATGGGGTGATGGCCGGAGCCGCGGTCTCCCCGCCGGCCTGCCGCCGCATGACAGCCCTGCTGCGTCGCTCACTCGACCCCGTGGCCCGGGCCGCCGATCCCGAGAATCAGGTGGATGGCTTCCTCGGGGCCGCCCTGCCGCAGGGGGCCCGGCTGTGGAGCAAGGCCGGCTGGATGAGCCAGGCCCGCCATGACGCCGCCTATGTGGAGGTGGAGGGCAAGGTGCCAATGCTGCTGGTGGTGTTCAGCGAGGGACGGGCCCGGGCCGCTGATGACACCCTGCTGCCGACCATTGCCGCCGCCCTGCTGGACGCCTAGCGCCTGCAGGTCGATGGGCCGGATCGGCATTGCCAGGCTCTGAGCGGACCTGGCGTTGACGGCCCTGAAAGGGCCTGGAACGGAGAGGGAGGGATTCGAACCCTCGACAGAAGTTGCCCTCTGTAACTCCTTAGCAGGGAGCCGCTTTCAACCACTCAGCCACCTCTCCAGTGGCGAAGAGAGCTTATCAGGGCTCGGACGCCGCCTCTGACTCCGGGGGCACGGCCAGGCGCGGCAGGCGGTGCTTGAAGCCGCAGAGGATCTCCCAGGGGATCGTGCCGCAGCGCTCGCTCCAGTCGAGGGGGCTGATGCTTTCGCCCTCTTGTTCGCCCAGCAGGGTGACCAGGCTGCCCACCTCGATCCGGGGGGCCTCGGTGGCGTCAATCACCAGCTGGTCCATGGTGATGGCGCCCACCTGGGGCAGGCGCCGGCCGTCGAAGAGCACGTCCATGCGGTTGGAGAGCTGGCGGGGCACCCCGTCGGCGTAACCGATCGAGACCACCGCCAGGAGGCTGGGCCGGCTGGTGCGGAAGCGGTGGCCGTAGCTGACGCCGACCCCCGCCCCCACCTGGCGCAGCAGGGTGACGCGGGCCTGGATCTGCAGGGCTGGCCGCAGGGACACCACGCCGGCCAGGTGGGGCGCCGGCGGCTGGCCGTAGAGGGCCAGGCCGACCCGGACCAGGTCGTAGTGCTGCTGGTGCCCCCGCAGGGTGCCGGCGGAGTTGGCGAGGTGCCGGCAGCCGGCCGTCAGCCCCTGTTCGTTCAGGCTGGAGAGGACGCTCTCGAAGCGCCGTTGCTGGAGGTCGCTGAGGCCGTCGTCCTGCTCCGGAGCGGCATCGGCGCAGGCCAGGTGGGAATAGATCCCCGCCAGGTCGATGGCCTCCATGCCCCGCAGGGCCGCCACCAGCCTGGGGCCCTCCTGCCAGTCGGCGCCGAGGCGGGCCATGCCGGTGTCCAGCTTGAGCTGGACGGCCATGCTGCGGCCGCTGCCGCTGGCCAGGTTCTGGCAGAGCAGGGCCTCCCGCATGCTGCTGAGCGTCGGCATCAGCTGCCAGCGCAGACAGCTGCGCAGCTCCTCGGGCTGGGTGAGGTTGCCCAGCACCAGCACCGGGGCGGAGATGCCGGCGCGACGCAGCTGCACCCCTTCGGCCAGGGTGGCGACGCCGAAGCAGGCCGCCCCCGCCTCCAGGGCGGCCCGGGCCACCGGCAGGGCGCCGTGGCCGTAGGCGTCGGCCTTGACCACGGCCATCAGCTGGGTGGCCGGTCCGATGTGGCGCTGCAGGGCGCGCACGTTGGCCTGGATGGCCGCGGTGTTCACCTCCACCCAGGCCCGCTGCCGCGACGGCTGGGTCTCCTCCGTCGCGCTGGTGGGGGCGAGCGAGGCGCTGGTCATGGACGCCGGTGCAGGGGGTGGACCATGGATTTCATGGGAATCCCGTTAGCATGCCGCGTATCCAGCGGACTGGAATGGGCCACGTACTCGTTCTGAATGCGTCCTACGAACCGCTGAACATCACCACCTGGCGTCGGGCCATGGTGATGCTGCTCAAGGGGAAGGCCGAAGGGTTGGAGCACGACCCTGAAAAGACGATTCGCCCCGACCATTTCCTGCCCACGGTGATCCGGCTGCGCCAGTTCGTGCGGGTGCCCTACAAGCCGCTGCCGCTCACGCGCCGCAACGTCTTCCACCGCGACGGCCACGCCTGCCAGTACTGCGGCTTCAATGGTGAGCAGCTCTCGATCGACCACGTGGTGCCCCGCAGCCGGGGCGGCACCGATGTCTGGGAGAACGTCACCACCGCCTGCCTGCCCTGCAACGTGCGCAAGGGCAACCGCACCCCCAGGGAGGCGGGCATGCCCCTGGCCCGGGAGCCCCGCCGGCCCCTGGGCAGCCTGAGCTTCGAGGCCAACCGGCGCATCCGCTCCGGCCAGCATCAGGAGTGGGCCAAGTACGTCATCGGCGCCTGAAGCGCCCTCGCTCTCAACCACTCCGCTCCTCCGCCGAGGCTCATCCACCGGTGCCGGTGGCCTCGAGGGCAAGCGCCTCAAGACCCTGGCGCTGCTCCTCGGCGATGCAGGCGCCGATCAGGTCTTCGATCTGGCCGGCCAGCACGGGCTCGAGGGAGAAGTTGCGCCCCAGCCGATGGTCGGTCACGCGGTTGTCCTTGGCGTTGTAGGTGCGGATCTTCTCGCTGCGGTCGCCGCTGCCCACCTGGGCACGGCGCACGGAGCGCTCCTCGGCGTTCGCCTCCGCCAGCTGGCGCTCGTAGAGCTTGGCCCGCAGGATCTCCATCGCCCGCTCGCGGTTCTGCATCTGGGAGCGCTCCTGGGTGCAGAACACCCGGATGCCGGTGGGTTTGTGCAGCAGGTCGACGGCCGTTTCCACCTTGTTGACGTTCTGGCCGCCGGCGCCGCCGGAGCGGGCCGTGCTGATGTCCAGATCCCCTGGATCGATCTGCACCTCCACCGGATCGGCCTCGGGCATCACCGCCACGGTGGCGGTGGAGGTGTGCACCCGCCCCTGGGATTCGGTGGCCGGCACCCGCTGCACGCGGTGCACGCCCGCCTCGAACTTCAGCTGGCTGTAGACCCCATCGCCGCGGATGGCGAGGATCAGTTCCTTGTAGCCGCCCAGGTCGGCCTCAGAAGCGCTGACGGGCTGCACCTGCCAGCCCTGGTTCTGGGCATAGCGCTCGTACATGCGGGCCAGGTCGCCCGCCCAGAGGCTGGCCTCGTCGCCGCCCGCCCCGGCACGGATCTCCAGCATGACGCTGCGCTCGTCGCGGGGATCCGAGGGCAACAGGCTGAGGGTGAGCCGTGCGTTCAGGGCGGTGATCAGGCCCTCGAGGCTGACCAGCTCCTCGGCGGCCATGGCCACCAGCTCCTCGGCGGCGGGATCGTCACGGTGGGCCTTCAGCAGGGAGCGGGCCTCGTCGCGCTCCTGCTCCAGCTTGCGCAGTCGCTGGTAATCGTTGACCAGGGGCTCCAGCCGCGCCCTCTCCCGGGCGATCGCCTGCAGGCGGGCCGGATCGGAGGCCACCGCCGGGTCGGCCAGCTGGCGCTCCAGGGTCTGGAAGGTGCGGCAGGCGGTGTCCAGCCGGGATTGCAGCAGCTCGGAATCCATGGGCGGCACCCGAAACGGAAAAAGCCGGGTGCTGGAGGCACCCGGCCGGAGACAGACCGGGCCGAATCAGCTGTCCGATTCGGGCAGCCGGCTTCAGGCTGAAGGGTTCAGGCTTCGGTGGCCGCCGGGGTCTCGGCTTCGACGGCGGCAGGAGCCTCGGCAGGCTTGGCGGCCTTCTTGGCACCCGAGGCGGAATCGGTGCTGCCCATGCCGTACTTGCGCATGAAGCGATCCACCCGGCCCTCGGTGTCGAGGATCTTCTGGGTGCCCGTGTAGAAGGGGTGATTGCCGCTCCACACGTCGACCGTCAGTTCGGGGTGGGTGGAGCCGGTGGTCATGACCACCTCCCCGTTGCAGATCACCTTGGCGTCCGGATACCAGGTGGGATGGATGTCGGCTTTCGGCATGACGAAAATCAGCGCTTGGAGAACTGGGGAGCTTTGCGGGCTTTCTTGAGGCCGTACTTGCGACGCTCCTTGGCCCGGGGATCGCGGCTCAGGTGGCCTTCAATCTTGAGCGGCTTGCGGTTGTCGGGCGACAGGTCGCAGAGGGCGCGGGCTGCACCCTGCTTGATGGCATCGGCCTGGCCGGTGAGGCCACCGCCGCGCACGTTGACCAGCAGGTCGTACTGGGCTTCCAGGCCGAGGGTCTGCAGGGGAGCTTTCACCGCCGCCAGATAGACGGGGTTGTAGTTGAGGTAGTTGTCGCCGGGGCGGCCATTGATGGTGACGCTGCCGCTGCCGGGGACGACCCGCACGCGGGCGACGGCGGTCTTGCGACGGCCGGTGCCCCAGTAGACGACGCGGTTGGAGGTGCTGGTCATTGGGCGGCGGTGGCGGGATCGAGGGCGAGGGGCTGGGGCTGCTGGGCGGCGTGGGGATGCTCGGCGCCCTTGTAGACCTTCAGCTTGCGGAACAGCTGGCGGCCAAGGGCGTTGTGGGGAAGCATGCCCTTGATCGCCTTCTCGATGATCCGCTCCGGCAGACGGGCCTGGAGGTGCTCGAAGGTTTCGGTCTTCATGCCGCCGGGACGGCCGGAATGGCGGCGGTAGATCTTCTGGGTGGCCTTGTTGCCGCTGACGCGCACCTTGTCGGCGTTGATGACCACCACGAAATCACCGGTGTCGAGGTGAGGCGTGAAGGTGGGCTTGTTCTTGCCACGCAGCACTTGGGCCACTTCACTGGCGAGACGGCCGAGGGTCTGGTCCGCGGCGTCGACCAGGTACCACTGGCGCTCAAGCGAATCGATGGAGGGTGGGGTTGTCTTGTTCATCGCGCCGGCGGGCCGGTTTGGGGTGAGCCCATCGCAGCCGGATGGGTCGGGACAGGGAGATTCGACCCTACCGTGTCGCCGGATCCGGCGAACTCGGCGAGATGCTGACTGTGTGGGGCCACCGGACGGGGCACCCTGCAGAGCTGCTCAACCGATCGGAACGCCGATGAACGGATCGGCTGGAGGATCGCGCGATTCCAACAGAAATCGCGGTTGACAATCATACCAGGCGGCCTCAGGGAAGATCTCCGTTGGGTAGCCCACCCGCAGGAGGCAGAGGCCCTGGGGCGGGGCGGCCTCCTTCACCGCGTGGCGGGCGCCGCTGCGCCAGCGGTGCAGGAACTCCTCGGCCTCAAGGCGGCCCTCCCCCACGGCCACCAGCTGGCCCATCAACAGGCGCACCATGCCGTAGAGGAAGCCGCTGGCCTGCACCTCGGCGACCAGCAGATCCCCCTGGCGGTCGATGTGCACGTCCTGAACGGTGGTGCGGGCATGGGCGCGGCGGCTGCCGGCCCGCTGGAAGGCGGAGAAGTCGTGTTCCCCGAGCAGAGCCTCCAGACAGCCGGCCATGCGGGCCTCGTCGAGGCGCCACTGGTAGCGATGCCAGCTCCAGGGGGCCAGGAACAGGTTGGGGGTGCGGCCGTTGAAGATCGTGTAGCGGTAGCGCCGGTAGGTGGCGCTGAAGCAGGCGTGCCAGTCGGCCGGGACCTCGGCGGCGGCCCTCACCCGGATCGTGGGCGGCAGGCGGCCGTTGAGAGCCTTCGCCCAACGGGAGACGGGAATGGGGCCGGAGGCATCAAAATGCACGACCTGGGCCGCGGCATGGACACCGCTGTCGGTGCGACCGGCGGCCACCGTCTGGGCGGGCCGGTGCGGGTCAAGCGCAGCGATCGCCCCTTCCAGGGTTTCCTGAACGCTGCTGTGCCCGGCCTGACGCTGCCAGCCGTGGAACGAGGAGCCCTCGTACTGCAGCGAAAGGGCGATCCTCTTCAGACCAGCTCGATGATGGCCATCTCGGCGTTGTCACCACGACGGCTCACCGTCCGGATGATGCGGGTGTAGCCACCCTGGCGATCGCCGTAGCGGTCCTGGGCCTTGTCGAACAGGGCGTGGACGAGCTGTTTGTCGTAGATGTAGCCGATGGCGCGGCGACGGGCGGAGAGGGTGCCGTCCTTGGCCAGGGTGATCATGCGCTCGGCTTCATTACGCAGGGCCTTGGCCCTGGCCTTGGTGGTGGTGACGCGGCCTTCACGGATGAGCTGGGTGGTCAGACCACGCAGCATGGCTTTGCGTTGGTCGGCGGGGCGTCCCAGCAGGGGGACTCGGCACTGGTGTCGCATGGTGGGGACGGGGCGGGTGGCGTAACGGGGAAGGGGTAACCGCCTTTCAGCCGCTGGTGCGGCTCTGGGGCAGGGAGATGCCGATCCTCTCGAGGGCCTCGATCACCTCGTCGGCGGACTTGGATCCGAAGTTCTTGATCTCCAGAAGGTCTTCGTAGCTGAAGCCCATGAGGTCGGAGACGGAATTGACCTGGGCGCGCTTGAGGCAGTTGTAGGCGCGCACGGAGAGGTTCAGCTCCTCCAGTGGGATCTGGGCCTCGGCCGAAGGCTCGGGTTCCAGGCCGGGCTCCTCGGTCATGGTGAGGGTGGCCAGGGGCTGGAACAGCTCCATCAGCTGGTTGGCCGCCTGGGCCATGGCGTCGTCGGGGGTGACGCTGCCGTTGGTCTCGATCTCGATGCGCAGGCGCTCATGGGCCGAGCCGCCTTCGCCGACCGCGGTTTCATCGACGGTGTAGTTGACCCGACGGACGGGCATGAAGACCGCGTCGATCTGGAGCAGGTCGATGGCGGCGGTGTCCTCGTTGTGGCGATCCACCGGCCGGTAGCCGATGCCGCGCTCCACGTGGACTTCCATCTCCAGGCTGTGGCCCTCGGCAACGGTGGCGATCTCCCGATCGCCGTCGATGACCTGCACCTGGGGGGAGAACTGCAGATCCGAAGCGGTGACCCGGGCCGGGCCGTTGACCATCAGGCGGCCGATCTCGAGATCACGGCTGCGGCTGTTGACGGGAACGGACTTGCAGTTGAGCAGGATGTCGAGCACGTCCTCGCGCACACCAGGCACCGTGGCGTACTCGTGGTTGACCCCGGAGAGACGCACCGCCGTGATGGCGCTTCCTTCGAGACCACCGATCAGCACGCGCCGCAGGGCATTGCCGAGGGTGGTCGCCTGGCCCCGATCCAGGGGGCCGATCAGGAAGACGCCCGTCTGGGAACGGTCGTCGGCGACCTGGTGCTCGACCCGATCGATCTGGTAGTGCAACACGGTCAGAGGAGGTGGGAAAGGAAAGGTGGCCGCGGCAGCGGCCCTGGGGAGTCGGGTGGGAAGCCGGAGGCCTCCGGACGGCTCAGACCCGACGGCGCTTGGCCCGGCGGCAACCGTTGTGGGGCAGGGGGGTGACGTCACGGATCAGGGTGATCTCGAGACCGGCCACCTGCAGGGCCCGGATGGCGGTTTCGCGCCCGGAGCCAGGACCGCGCACCAGCACTTCGATCTGACGCATGCCCTGCTCGAGGGCGCGGCGGGCGGCCGCTTCGGCGGCGGTCTGGGCGGCGAAGGGGGTGCCCTTGCGGGCTCCCTTGAAACCGCTGGCGCCGGCCGACGACCAGCTCACCACCTCACCGGCGGTGTCGGTGATGGAGACGATCGTGTTGTTGAAGGTGCTCTGGATGTGCGCGACCCCATTGGGCACATTGCGCTTGGCCTTCTTGGGGCCTGTCTTCTTGGCTGGTTTGGCCATGGCGGTGGCCCTGCGGGAGCAGGGAGGTGATCAAAGGACTGGGGGGGAGTCCCGGTGACGACCTCCGGGAGAGGAGGGCGGCGGGACCGGGGCCCGGTGGCTGCCGCGAGGGGCCACGGGCCGGGGAATGGGTAGGCAGGGAAGGGGGAACGGGCCCGGAGGCCCAAACCTCACTTCTTCTTGCCGGCCACGGTCTTGCGGGCGCCGCGGCGGGTGCGGGCGTTGGTGCGGGTGCGCTGGCCGCGCACGGGCAGGCCCATGCGATGGCGGCGACCCCGCAGGCAGCCGATGTCTTGCAGGCGCTTGAGGGCCATGCCCTCTTCGCGGCGCAGGTCGCCCTCGAGGACGAAGGAATCGGCGGCGCCGCGCAGCTTCTGCACGTCGCCATCGCTGAGGTCCTTCACCCGGATGTCGGGGCTGACCCCCGATTTGGCGAGAATCTTGCGGGCCCTGGTGAGCCCGATCCCGTACACGTAAGTGAGTGAGATCTCAACCCTCTTGTCACGAGGGATATCGACACCGGCGATCCGAGCCACGTCAGGAAACGATCAGAGGGCAATGGGGGTGGCGGCCGAAGGCGGCCGCCGTGGAAGCGTGGGGGGTCAACCCTGACGCTGCTTGTGCTTCGGGTTGGTGCAGATCACCATGACCCGGCCGTGGCGACGGATCACCCGGCATTTGTCGCACATTTTCTTGACTGAGGCACGCACCTTCATGGGCGTTGTGCTCTCCGAATTTGCAAACAGCTACCTTATCACATCAGTCAACAAGGCTGGCTACGATCCTCTCTCCGATCTCCGCCACCGTGCCGGAGGCCTCCACGCTGTGGAGCAGGCCCAACTGGCGGTAGTGGTCGATCAGGGGGGCGGTCTGCTCCTGGTACACCACCAGGCGGTTGCGGATCACCGCTTCGTTGTCGTCGGCCCGGCCGCGGGAGAGCAGGCGCTGGATCAGCACCCCGTCCTCCAGCTCCAGCAGCAGCACCCGCTCGATGCGCTGGTCGAGCTCGGCCAGCAGCCCGTCGAGGGCTTCGGCCTGGGCCAGGTTGCGGGGGAAGCCATCCAGCAGCCAGCCCCCCTGGTGCCCCTCCAGGCGGCTGCGCACGATCGCCAGCACCAGGGCATCGCTGACCAGCTCGCCACGGGCCATCACCGCTTCCGCCTCCTGGCCCAGGGCGCTGCCGGCCTTGACCTCCGCCCGCAGCAGTTCTCCGGTGGAGAGATGCAGCAGCTGGTGGCGTTCGGCCAGGAGCTCGGCCTGGGTGCCCTTGCCGGCGCCGGGGGGCCCGAGGAAGAGGAGTCGCTGTTTCATGGGAGGGAAGACGGGGGAAAGGGGCCTACTGCCGGACCAGTCCTTCGTAACGCTGGGAGATCACGTAGGTCTGCACCTGCTTGGCGGTGTCGATGGCCACGCCCACCAGGATCAGCAGGGAGGTGGCCCCCAGGCCCTGGAAGGTGCGCACCTGGGTGGCGCCCTCCACGGCCGAGGGAATGATGGCGATGGCGCCCAGGAACAGGCCCCCCAGCAGGGTGAGCCGGTTGGACACCCCCGAGAGGTAGTCGGCGGTGGCCGAACCCGGCCGCACGCCGGGAATGGCGACCCCGGAGCGCTTCAGGTTGGTGGCGATGTCCACCGGGTTGACGGTGAGGGAGGCGTAGAAGAAGGCGAAGCCGCAGATCAGGGCGAAATAGACCACGGCATAGACCCAGGGGGTGCTGCTGGTGGGGTTGAGGTAGCCCGCCACCCGGATCAGCCAGGGGCTCTTGGTGAGGTTGGCGATGGTGAGCGGCAGGAAGACCACCGCCGAGGCGAAGATGATCGGCATCACGCCGCCGGCGTTGAGCTTCAGGGGCAGGTAGCTCTGGCGGGACGCCAGGGTGCTGGCCCCGCCCACCTGGCGCTTGGCGCTCACGATCGGGATGCGACGGCTGCCTTCCTGCAGGAAAATGATCCCCACGATCGTCACCAGGAAGACGAGCACCAGCACGACGATGCCGCCCACCGTGGCCCGGTCGCCGCTCTGGGCCAGCTGGATGGTGGAGCCCAGGGCCTTGGGCAGGGTGGCGACGATGTTGATGAAGATCACCAGGGAGGCCCCCTGGCCGATGCCCCGTTCGGTGATCACTTCGCTCACCCACATCACCACCATCGAACCGGTGACCAGGGCCAGGCTCGTCTGGACGACGAACAGCCACTCCGGCAGGCCCGGCAGGGCGTACTGGCGCAGGATCAGGGCGAAGACGATGCTCTGCAGGATGCCCCAGCCCAGGGCCACGTAACGGGTGATCTGGGCCAGCTTGCGCCGGCCGGCCTCGCCTTCGTTCTTCTGCAGCTCCTCGAGCTGGGGCAGGGCCGCCGTCATCAGCTGGATGATGATCGAGGCGTTGATGAAGGGCAGGATGCCCAGGGCGAACACGCCCAGGGTGGACAGGCCGCCGCCGGTGAAGATGTCCAGGAAGCCGATCAGCTGGCCACCCTGCCGGATGAAGTCCTGGAAGGCGACCCGGTCGATGCCGGGCACCGGGATGTAGATGCCGAGTCGCACCAGCAGCAGCAGGCCCAGGGTGGTGAGCACCCGATCCCTCAGGCCCTTCGACTGGACCAGCTGGACGAGGATTTCAGCGGCGCTCGGATTGCGCCCCCTGCTGAGGAGCATGGTGATGACGGGAGTGGGGGGAACGGGTCGATACGACCGGAGCCGCCTGCCGCAGCACAAGGCTACGGGCAGACGGCTCCGGGCTGGAGGCAGGGCAACGGCCCGGGCTCAGTCGATGATCTCGCAGCTGCCGCCGGCGGCTTCGATCTTGGCGCGGGCCGAGGCGGTGAAGGCGGCGGCCTGGACCGTCAGTTTCACCGTGAGTTCGCCGTTGCCGAGCACCTTGAGCGGGTAGCGGGGGCTGGTGACCAGGCCCGCCTGCTCCAGGGAGTCGAGGCTGACGGTGCTGCCCGCCTTCAGCTCACCCAGCCGTGACACGTTGATCACGGTGTAGTGGGTGGGGTTGATGACCGGGAAGTGCTTGAGCTTCGGGATCCGGCGGTAGAGGGGCATCTGGCCACCCTCGAAGCCGGGGCGGGTGGGGCTGCCGGAGCGGGACTTCTGGCCGCGCATGCCGAAGCCGCAGCTGGCGCCCTGGCCGGCGGCGATGCCGCGACCCTTGCGCAGCTTGCGCTTGCGGGACCCCTTCTGGGGCTGGAGGTTGTTGAGAGAGAAGGACGTCATGGCGGGCCTCAGGAGTAAATCTGCTCGAGGGAGATGCCCCGCTCCTTGGCGGTCTCCTTGTGGGTGCGCAGGCCCTCGAGGGCCTGCATGGCGGCGCGGGCGTTGTTGAGCGGGGTCTTGGAGCCCAGCCGCTTCGCCAGCACGTTCTTGATGCCGGCCAGTTCGAGCACGGTGCGGATCGAACCGCCCGCGATCACCCCGGTACCGGGGGCCGCCGGCCGGATCAGCACGCTGGCGGCGCCGTCGCGGCCGTTGCTGAGGGTGGGGATCGAGCTGGTGCGGGTGAGGGGCACCTTGACCAGATGCTTCTTGCCGTCGGCCACGCCCTTGCGGACGGCGCCGATGACATCGCCGGCCTTGCCGACACCCACGCCCACCTGGCCGCGCTCGTTGCCGACAACGACGATGGCCCGGAAGCTCATCTTCTTGCCGCCCTTGACGGTCTTGGAGACGCGGCGGATCTGGACCACCCGCTCCTGCCATTCGGAGTCACGTTCCTGGCCGCGACGGTTGTCACGGCCGCGGCCGCCGCCGCCCCGGCGGTCGCCCTTGGCATCGCCACGGCCGCCGCCGCCGCCACCTCGGCGCTGCTCCTGCTGGCCTTCAGCAGCGGCGGGGACGTCGGAGGCCGCAGGCACGGCGCCGGTCTGGATCTGGTCGTTGGTTTCGGTCATGGTGAGAGCAGGGATCAGAACTGAAGGCCCGCTTCCCGGGCGGCGTCAGCAAGGGCCTTGACCCTGCCGTGGTACAGGTTGCCGCCGCGATCGAAGACCACCTGCTGGATGCCCTTGGCGAGGGCGCGCTGGGCGACGAGCTGGCCCACCGCGACGGAGGCGTCACAGGTGGCGCCCGCCGTGACGCTGGTGCGCAGGTCCTTGTCGAGGGTGGACGCGGCGCAGAGGGTGCTCTGGGCGTCGTCGTCGATGACCTGGGCGTAGATGTGATTGTTGGAGCGGAACACGGCCAGCCTGGGACGGGCGGCGGTGCCGGAGAGCAGACGACGCAGGCGGCGGTGACGCTTCTGGGTCTGCTGTTTGCGGGAGAGGGTAGACATGGGGGATCAGACGGATGACGCTCGAGCAGACCTCATTTCTTGCCGGTCTTGCCGGCCTTGCGCAGAATCCGCTCACCTTCGTACTTGATGCCCTTGCCCTTGTAGGGCTCGGGGGGACGAATGCCGCGGATCTTGGCCGCCTCGTTGCCCACCAGCTCCTTGTCGGGGCCGGAGACGAAGACCGAGGTGTTGTTCTCGACCGAGAAGGTGACCCCTTCGGGGGGAACCATCTCCACCGGGTGGCTGTAGCCGGCGCTGACCACGAGCTTGCGCCCCTGGACCTGGGCGCGGTAGCCGACGCCGACGATCTCGAGCTTGCGGGTGAAGCCCTGGCTGACCCCTTCCACCATGTTGGCGACGAGGGTGCGGCTGAGGCCGTGGCGCTCACGGGAGCGACGGTGGGTGGTGGTGGGGCTCACCACCACGGTGCCGCCTTCCTGGCTGACGCTGACGCCCTCCGGAAGAACGCGGCTGAGTTCCCCTTTGGGACCCTTCACGGTGACCGCCAGGCCATCGAGGCTGACGGTGACCTTGTCGGGAATGGGGATCGGGGCTTTACCGATACGAGACATGGAACAACTCCTGGGATCAGTAGACGTAGCAGAGCACTTCGCCGCCGACGCCCTGCTTGCGGGCATCACGGTCGCTCATCACACCCCGGGAGGTGGAGATGATCGCCACGCCGAGGCCGCCCAGCACCTTGGGCAGCTGGCGGGTGTTCTTGTAGATGCGCAGGCCGGGCTTGCTCACCCGCTGCACGGAGCGGATGGTGGGCTGGCGGTGCTTGCCGCTGTATTTCAGCTCAAGCACCAGCTGGCGCTGCACGCCTTCGCCTTCTTCGGCGATGGCGGCGATGAAACCTTCCTGCTGCAGCACATTGGCGATGCTGCGGGAAAGCCGCGAGGCGGGAATCCTGGTGCGCTCGTGGCGCTTTTCACTCGCGTTGCGAAGGCGAGTGAGCATGTCTGAGATCGGGTCGTGGTTGGCCATGGTCGTGTCCGGGAGGGGGCTCAGGTATTGCGGAACGGCATTCCCATTTCGCGGAGGAGGGCCCGGCCCTCATCGTCGTTACGGGCGTTGGTCACGATCGTGACGTCCATCCCCCGGATGGCATCGATCTTGTCGAAGGAGATCTCGGGGAAGATGATCTGCTCCCGGATCCCCAGGGTGTAGTTACCCCGTCCGTCGAAGCTCTTGGGGCTCACGCCGCGGAAGTCGCGGATGCGAGGCAGCGCCAGGTGGATGAGACGCTCGAGGAAGGCATACATCCGCTCGCCCCGCAGGGTGACGGCCACGCCGATCGGCATGCCCTGGCGGATCTTGAAGCCGGCGATGGCCTTCTTGGCGCGGGTCACCACCACCTTCTGACCGGTGATGGTCGCCAGTTCGGTGATCGAGGCCTCGAGGGCCTTGGCGTTCTGGGCGGCTTCACCGAGGCCCCGGTTGACGGTGACCTTGACCACCTTGGGAACCTCGTGGACGTTGGAGAGGTTGAGATCCTTCAGCAGCTTGGGCTGGATCGTCTCCCGGTAGCGCTGTTTGAGTGACATGACGGGGGGATGGGGGGGCGCTTCTGGACGTGGTCAGAAGGCGGACGGGGGAGGGGAGCAGGGACGCGGAGCGGGGGTGGCGTCGCGGGCGACGCGGTGGGGGGCGGTCAGTCGAGCACCTCCCCGGTCTTCTTGAGGCGGCGCTTCTTGCTGCCGTCGTCCTGGACGACGATCTCCACCCGGCTGGCCACCTTGTTGGCGGTGGAGTACAGCATCACGTTGGAGGCGTGCAGGGACGCTTCCTCGGTGACGATGCGGCCCGTCTCGCCTTCCTGGGTGGGTTTGACGTGGCGGGTGCGCAGGTTGATGCCCTGCACCACGACACGGTTCTCGTTGGGCAGGGTGCGGAGCACCTCGCCGGTCTTGCCGCGATCCTTGCCGGCGATCACCTGGACGGTGTCACCTTTGCGGATGCGCATCTTGATGCGCTCGACGGGCCTGGCCTTGGGGGTTGCGGTGGCCATCTCAGATCACCTCCGGGGCGAGGGACACGATCTTGGTGAAGTTGCGCTCGCGCAGTTCCCGGGCGACCGGACCGAAGACGCGGGTGCCCTTGGGGTTGTTGTCGTTGCCGAGGATCACCGCGGCGTTGTCGTCGAAGCGGATGGCGTTGCCGGTGTCGCGGCGCAGCGTGGCCCGGGTGCGCACCACCACGGCCTTGACCACATCCGACTTCTTGACGCCCATGTTGGGCATGGCGTCCTTGACGGCGGCCACGATCACATCGCCCACGTGGGCGTAGCGACGGTTGGTGCCGAGCACCCGGATGCACTGGATGCGCTTGGCGCCACTGTTGTCAGCGACGTTGAGGAAGGTTTCCTGCTGAATCATGGGTGGTTCCTCAGCCGGCGCTGGTGGTGGAGAGAACTTCGGCCACGGCCCACCGTTTGGTGCGGCTGAGGGGACGGGTCTCGGTGATGCGGACCCGGTCGCCCACGCGGCAGCTGTTGGCTTCGTCGTGGGCTTTGTAGCGGGTGGTGCGGCGGACGGTCTTCTGATAGATGGGGTGGGGGAAGCGGTTTTCCACCGCCACCACCACCGTTTTGTCCATCTTGTCGCTGACGACGGTGCCGACCCTTTCCTTGAGTGCCATGGGGATCGAGGGGGGAATCAGGAGGCGACGGTGGAGCGCTGACGCTCCTCCTGCACCGTCAGCAGGTGGGCCAGCTTGATGCGGGCCTCCTTGAAGCGGTGCGGGTGCTCCAGTCGGCGCGTGGCCTGCTGGAAGCGGAGGTCGAACAGTTCGCGACGGACGCCGTCGATCTGTTCGCCGATCTGGGCGTCGCTGAGCGAACGCACATCGGTGATGGTGGGGCGGGCCATGGTCAGGATTCGACGGCGACGGCGAGGGCGGGTTCGGGGGCGGCTGCCACCTGATCGGCCAGGGCGAGGAACTTCGTCTTGAGCGGCAGTTTGAACTGGGCCAGACGCATGGCTTCCTTGGCGATTTCGGGCGTGATCTCGGGGCCGCCCATCTCGAAGAGAATGCGGCCCGGCTTGATCACGGCCACCCAGAATTCCGGGTTGCCCTTACCGGAACCCATGCGGGTTTCGGCAGGCCGCATGGTGACGGGTTTGTCGGGGAAGATCCGGATCCAGATCTTGCCCCCCCGCTTGACGTAGCGGGTCATGGCACGGCGGCTGGCCTCGATCTGACGGGAGGTGATCCACCCGCACTCCTGGGCCTGCAGGGCGAAATCGCCGAAGGCGATCGTGTTGCCGCGCGTGGCGACGCCGCGCATGCGGCCTCGCTGCTGTTTTCGGAACTTGACGCGTTTTGGACTCAGCATGGTTCAGGCCTCCTGATCACTCCTCGTTGGAGCGGTCTTCGAACTGTTGCGGCCGGCGGTTGGCGCGGCGTTTCGGTGCTCCACCCACGGGCAGCTGGTCTTGCTGACCGGGAAGCACCTCTCCTTTGAACACCCAGACCTTGATGCCCAGGACCCCATAGGTGGTGGTGGCCACCTTGGTGGCGTAGTCGATGTCAGCGCGGAGCGTGTGCAGGGGCACGCGACCCTCGCGGGTCCACTCCGTCCGGGCGATTTCGGCGCCGTTGAGGCGGCCGCTCACCTGGAGCTTCAGACCCAGCACCCCGGCCCGTTGGGCGCGTTGCACCGCCATGCGCATGACGCGCCGGAAGGCCACCCGCTTCTCCAGCTGCTGGGCGATGTATTCGGCCAGCAGGAAGGCGTCGGCGTCGACCCGCTCCACCTCGACCACGTTGATGCGCACCTGACGGTGGGCGTCGCCGAGGGTCTTCTGGATGCCGGTACGCAGCTCCTCGATGCCGCTGCCCTGGCGGCCCACGAGAACGCCCGGACGGGCGGTCTTGAGTTCCACTTCGAGCTGGTCGGCCTTACGGGCGATCAGCACGTCGCTGATGCCGGCGGCGGCGTACTTCTTGTTGATGAACCTCCTGATCCGGTCGTCCTCCTGAAGGAGGAGGGGATAGGTCTTGCTTGGGGCGTACCAGCGGGAGCGGTGATCCTGGGTGATCCCCAGGCGCAGGCCGGTTGGATGGATCTTGTGTCCCATCGGGCGGTGTCCTCGGGGGTCAGGCGGTGGGCGCTGCCACAGCAATGCTGATGTGGCAGGTTTGCTTTTTGATGGCGAAGGCGCGGCCCTGGGCTCGGGGCCGGAACCGCTTCAGGGAGGGTCCCATGTCGGCGATGGCCTGGCTGATGACCAGGGTCGCCGGATCGAGGCCGAGGTTGTGCTCGGCATTGGCGACCGCGGAGCGGAGCACCTTGGTGATCGGGCCGGTGGAGCGGTAGGGCATGAACTCGAGCATGATCAGGGCGTCGCGGTAGGTGCGACCCCGGATCTGATCGAGAACCCGGCGCACCTTCGACACGGAACCGCGGATGAAGCGGCCGTGTGCCAGGGCCTGGGTGTCGGATGTGGTGGTTGCCATCAGATCAGCGGCCTCCCTTCTTGTCTTTGATGTGACCGCGGAATGTGCGGGTGGGGGCGAATTCGCCCAGCTTGTGGCCCACCATCTGCTCCGTCACGTAGACGGGCACGTGGGCCTTGCCGTTGTGAACGGCAATGGTGTGGCCGATCATCATCGGCAGGATGGTGGAGGCCCGTGACCAGGTCTTGATCACGGTCTTGTCGTCGGCAGCGTTCTGCTTCTCGACCTTGCGGAGCAGGTGGTCGGCGACGAACGGGCCTTTTTTGAGTGAGCGTCCCATGGCGGATCAGGCGAACAGCAGAGCGGTGTGGGTCATCAGGAGTCGCGTCCGCCACGGCTCCGTTTGGAGGTGCGGCGTCGTTTCCGCAGCACGAACCGGTTGCTCGGCTTGTTGCGCTTGCGGGTCTTGAGGCCCAGGGCGGGTTTGCCCCAGGGCGTGACAGGACCGGAGCGGCCGATCGGTGCCCGGCCTTCACCGCCCCCGTGGGGGTGGTCGCAGGGGTTCATCACGCTGCCGCGCACTTCCGGACGGCGGCCCAGCCAGCGCTTGCGGCCGGCCTTGCCCAGGCTGGTGTTGCGCTGTTCGGCATTGCCCACCTCACCGAGGGTGGCGTAGCACTCGCGGCGCACCAGCCGCACCTCGGTGGAGGGCAGCTTGAGGGCGACGTAGTCACCTTCCTTGGCCACCACCTGGGCGCTGGCCCCGGCGGTGCGCACCATCTGGCCGCCGCGGCCGGCGTAGAGCTCGACGTTGTGAACGCTCGAGCCCAGGGGGATGGCCGAAAGGGGAAGGGCGTTGCCGTTCTCAATCGGGGCGTCGGGACCGGAGATGACGCTCTGGCCCACGGCCACGTTGGCGGGAGCGAGGATGTAGCGCTTCTCGCCGTCGGTGTAATAGAGCAGCGCCAGACGGGCGTTGCGGTGCGGGTCGTAGTGGATCGCGGCCACCTTGGCGCTCACCCCGTGCTTGTCGCGACGGAAGTCGACGATGCGGTAGAGGCGCTTGTGGCCACCGCCGCGGTGGCGGCAGGTGATCACGCCGCGGTTGTTGCGGCCCTTGTGGCGGTGCTTGGACACCACCAGGCCCCGTTCCCGGTTCTTGCCCGTGATGTCGCTGAAGTCGGTGACGACCAGCGTGCGGGTGCCGGGAGTGTTGGGTCTGTACTTACGGATTGCCATGACGTTTCAGATCCCTCAGGACTCAGGGAACAACTGGATGGCGTTGCCTTCGGCAAGGCGCACCACCGCTTTCTTCACCTGGGCGCGTTTGCCGGCGAAGCGACCGACCCGACGGGAGCGGCGGGGGGGATTCATCGTGCTGACGCCGACGACCTTGACGTCGAACAGATGCTCGACGGCCGCCTTGATATCAGGCTTGGCGGCCCGATGGTCCACCTCGAAGGTGTACTGGTTGATCTCGATGGCCCGGGTGGCCTTCTCGGTGATCAGCGGGCGACGGATCACGTCCGCCAGCCGGCCTGCAAAACGCTCAGACATCGCCGTAGACCTCCTGAATCTTCGCCAGTGCCTCTTCGCTGAGCACCAGCTTGTTGGCATGGAGCAGATCGAACACGTTGAGCTGATCAGCGGCGATCAGCTTCACCTTTTCGAGGTTGCGCACCGAGCGGGTCACCGCCTCGGGAGCGCCATCGAGGATCAGCAGCACCTTGTCGCCGGCCTCGATGCCGAAGCGGGACAGGGCGGCGGTGATCTCCTTGGTTTTGGGGGTCTCGAGCCCGGCGCCGAAGCCCTTCACCACGGTGATGTCCGCGACGCGGCTCATCAGGGCGGTGCGCAGGGCCAGGCGACGCTCCTTGCGGTTCATCGCCACGGCATAGCTGCGGGGCTTGGGTCCGAAGATCACGCCACCGCCTGGCCGCAGGGGGGTGCGGATCGAGCCCTGGCGGGCCCGGCCGGTGCCTTTCTGCTTGTAGGGCTTGCGGCCGCCACCGGCCACTTCGGCACGGGTGAGGGTGCTGGCGGTGCCCTGACGGGTATGGGCCAGCTGGCGCACCACGGCCCTGTGCAGCAGGCCGTTGGCGGATGTTTCCTTGGCGACCTTGAGGTCGAGGGGAGCCTTGCCGCTCTCCTTGCCTTGCCAGTCGCGAATCACACAGTCAGTCATGGGTGTTCTCCTCAGTTCGCTGCGGGGACGCCCACCCGCCGGGCCGGGCGGATGTCGAGCAGGGCGCCGGGCTTGCCGGGTACCGAGCCCTTCACGACGAGCAGATTGCGTTCCGCATCCACCTTGAGGATGGTGAGGCCTCGGGTGGTGATCTGCTTGCCGCCGTAACGGCCAGCCATCCGTTTGCCGGGGTAGACCCGGCCTGGGGTGGTGCCGGCGCCGATGGAGCCTGGCTCGCGGTGGTTCTTGGAGCCGTGGCTCATGGGGCCGCGGCTGAAGCCGTGGCGCTTCTGCAGGCCCGAGAAACCACGACCGATCGTGTCGCCGCTGACGTCAACCTTCTGGCCGGGGCTGAAGTCACCGACGGTGACGGGCGCCCCCAGCTCGAGACCGTCGATGGCCTCCAGCCGGTACTCCTTGAGGTGCCGCAGGGGCACTTCGCCGGATTTGGCCAGGTGGCCCTTGGCGGGCTTGTTGACGAGCTTCTCGCGGGTTTCGCCGAAGCCGAGCTGCACCGCGGTGTAACCGTCGGTGGCTTCGCTCTTGATTTGGGTGATGCGGCAGGGACCCGCTTCGATCAAGGTGACCGGAATGGATTTGCCTTCTTCGTCGAAGAACTGGGACATACCCAGCTTCTTCCCAAGAATGCCGATGGACATGGGAGGGAGAACAACACCAGCTGGACAGCCGCGGCGTGCCGCCATGGATTCAGGGCCAAGGCCCGAAATCCGTGGAGGACCCGCTGTGCGGCGGGGGGCTGAATTCGTGGAATCGCAGATTGACCCGAGGGTCAGGGGCTAGCGAGGCGAATCAGCGGGCTGGGACTTGCCGGAAGCGGTGAGGCCTCGGGCAGTATCCCGACGGTCACGGCAACGACGAAGCGTTGCAGGAGTCGTACGGGCCAGGAAGGGTTCGTCACCACTGACGGACCCCGTGCTGTTCTCTGGAGGCCCGGCTAGCGGACGGGCACAGATCTACAGCACAAGAGACAACAGTACCCCATGGTGTGCACCACCACCCCCGGGCCCCGCACCGGCTGCCAGACTCAGCCGGCGATTCGCCTGCCGCTCCCGATGCCTCTGCTGATGACCGGCCGTGGTTTCCGCACCGAGCTGGAGCGCTGCGGTGCCCTCGCCCTGTTCGTTCCCCTGGAGGGTGGCTCCGAAACGCGCCTGCTGCGGCGGCTGCGGGCGGCCGGCTACAGGGCCCACCTCACCTCCGCCCGCGGGCTCGGGGATCCGGAGGCCTACCTCCTGCAATTGCATGGCATCCGTCCGCCCCACCTGGGCCACCACAGCGTCGGCCGGGCGGCCGCCGTGGGCGAGGTGCAACGGGTGATGCCCCTGCTGGGCCCCCAGCTGGCCGGCGACGGGCCGGTGCTGCTGTGGCTGCTGGAGGGCCAGGTGCTCAGCAGCTCCGAGCTCGCCGCCCTCTGCGACCTCTGCCGCCGCGAACCGCGGCTGAAGCTGGTGGTGGAGATGGGCGGCGCCCGCGCCCTGCGCTGGCAGCCGCTGGAGCAGCTCGTTCCTGCCTGAGCCGGGTTCACCCCATAGCCTGGGCCGGTTCCGCGGACTCCCAGGGCGTTGAGTGAGCGGCTGGCACTGATCTGGGGTTCGGCCTTCTTCGCCGGCTCCCTCGCCCAGGCCACGGCCTGGGTCACCGGCCAGCCCGCCGTGGTGCTGCTGCTGGGGATGGGCCTGCTGGCGGGCCATGCCGGCTTCGACATCGTCCATCCCGAGAACCTCGGCGCCGGCCTGGAGCCGTTGGTGGGCCTGCTGGTGAGCCTGGTGCTCTTCGATGGCGGGCTGAACCTGCGCCTGGCCGGCCGCGACCTGCAGCGTTCGGTGCTGCAACTGGTGCTGGTGCGCCTGGTGCTGGGGCTGCCCGTGGCCGCCCTGCTGGCCCATGCGCTGGCGGGCCTGCCCTGGTCGTTGGCCCTGGTCTATGGCGCCATCGCCCTGGCCACCGGTCCCACGGTGGTCACCCCGATGGTGCGCCAGCTGCGGCTGGCCCCGAAGCTGGGCCAACTTCTGGAGGCCGAAGGCCTGATCCTCGAACCGGTGAGTGCGGTGCTGGGCCTGGTGCTGCTCCAGGTGACCCTGGGCGACCTGGGCGGTTGGCAGGAGGTGGCCTCCCGGCTGCTGCTGCGCCTGGGGGGTGGGGTGGCCCTCGGCGGACTGGCCGGCCTGCTGCTCTCGGAGGCCCTCCGCCGCCTGGGCGCCCTGGCGGCAGCCAGGGGCGGGGAGGGGACGGCCGAGCCCGATGGCCTGGAGCTGCAACTCACCTTGGGGGTGCTGTTTCTGATGTTCAGCGGCTGCGAGGCCCTGCTGCCCGAATCGGGCCTGCCGGCGGCCGTGAGCGCCGGGGTGGTGGTGGGGCTGCGCCTCGATGCGGCCGCCACCCAGCTCGATGCGCTGATCCGCCAGCTGGCCATGCTGGCCATCACCGTGCTGTTCCCCCTGCTGGCGGCCGACGTCTCCTGGGCGGAACTGAGCCCCCTGGGCCTGGGGGGCGTCGGTTGCGTCGTGGCCCTGATGCTGATGCGCTGGCCGCTGATCCAGCTCACGGGCCTGGGGCTGCCCAGCCTTGATTGGAAGGAGAAGGCGCTGCTCAGCTGGATCGCTCCGCGCGGCATCGTCACCGCGGCGGTGGTGAGCCTTTTCGCCCTTGAACTCGACCGGGCCGAGGTGCCCGGTGGCGGCGCCCTCAAGGGGCTGGTGTTCCTGACGATCCTGATGACCGTGGGCCTGCAGGGGTTCACAGCCCCCTGGATGGTGCACCGTCTGGGGCTCGCCCAGCCCGAGGCGCCTGAGGCGGCGCCGGAGCTGCCCCAGGCCGGCTGAGCCCCCACCTGGTGGCAGGATCGGCCCACCCCGTTGCGCACCCCATGGCGGCCATGGCCCGGGACCCGGAGCAGGCCCTGGCCCGCGGTTGCTGGGTGAAGCTGATCGGCGGGGCCAGCAACCAGGACCTGGCCGCCATCGAGGATCTGGCCGGCATTCATGCCCTGGCCGGCGTGCACTGCATCGATGTGGCGGCCGATCCGGCCGTGGTGGCGGCCACCCGGCGCGGCCTGGCCTGGGCGGAGTCCCACGGCGCGGCGCGCCCCTGGCTGATGGTCAGCTTCAGCGATGGCCTCGACCCCCATTTCCGCAAGGCCTGGTTCGATCCGCAGCGTTGTCCGCCGTCCTGCCCGAGGCCCTGCGAGCGGGTCTGCCCCGCCCTGGCCATCGACGGGCGGGGGGTGGTGGAACAGCGCTGCTACGGCTGCGGCCGCTGCCTGCCCGCCTGCCCCCTGGGGCTGATCGAAGAGCGCAGCCAGGTGCTGGAGCCGGCCGCGGTGGGGGCCCTGCTGGCGCAACTGGCCCCGGACGCGGTGGAGTTGCACACCCGGCCCGGACGCCTGGAGGCCTTCGCCGAACGGGTGCTGCAGCTGACCGCCAGCGGCGTGGCCCTGCGCCGGGTGGCGGTCAGCGCCGGTCTGGAGGGGGGGGGCACGGCCGAAGGGCTGGCGGCGGAGCTGTGGCAGCGGTTCCGCCTCCTGCGCGGGGCCGGTTTCCGCCCCCTCTGGCAGCTGGATGGGCGGCCGATGAGCGGCGATGTGGGGGCCGGCACGGCCCATGCGGCGGTAGGGCTGCTGGAGCGGCTGGCGCCGCTGGCGCCGCCGGGCCCGCTGCAGCTGGCCGGGGGCACCAACGCCCACACCCTGGCGGTGCTGGGGCGCTCCGGCGCCGGGCCGCGGGCGGTCGGGGTGGCCTTCGGCGGAGTGGCCCGCCGGCAGCTGCAGCCGCTGCTGCAGGAGGCCCAGGCGGAGGGACGGCGGCTGCTGGACCTGCCCCGGCTCTGGCCCCGGGCCCTGGAAATCGCCGCGGCGCTGGTGGATCCCTGGCTGACCCGCGATGTCGCCGGCCCCTGAGGCCTGGCTAGAACGATGGGCAGCTCCCCCCGGCGCCCCCTGGAGCCTTCGCCCCACCCGTCCCTCTCCCCCCAGCGGGTCACCGACGACCTGGACCGTCTGCTGGCCGTGCTGCCGCCGGTGGTGCAGCGGGCCCTGGCGGGGCCGGAGCAACGGGAGGGGTTGCTGGAGGTGGTGCTCGACCTGGGCCGGGTGCCGGAGGCCCGCTACCCCGGCCGCGTGCTGGCCCTGGGGGGCGACGCCATCGAGCGTTCCGACCTGGCGGCGGTGCTGCAACGCCTGGGTCCCTTCGGTGGCGACAACCGGGCCGGCATCGAGCGCACCCTGCACCGCATCAGCGCCATCCGCAACCGCACCGGCGACGTGGTGGGGCTCACCTGTCGGGTGGGTCGGGCGGTGTTCGGCACCGTGGCGATGGTGCGTGACCTGCTGGACACCGGGCAGTCGCTGCTGCTGATGGGCCGCCCGGGGGTGGGCAAGACCACGGCCCTGCGGGAGATCGCCCGGGTGCTCGCCGACGACCTGCAGCGCCGGGTGGTGGTGATCGACACCAGCAACGAGATCGCCGGCGACGGCGACATCCCCCACCCCGCCATCGGAAGGGCCCGGCGGATGCAGGTGGCACGGCCGGAGCTGCAGCACCAGGTGATGATCGAGGCGGTGGAGAACCACATGCCCGAGGTCATCGTGATCGATGAGATCGGCACCGAACTGGAGGCCCAGGCGGCCCGCACCATCGCCGAACGGGGCGTGATGCTGGTGGCCACGGCCCACGGCAACGAACTGGCCAACCTGATCCGTAACCCCACCCTCAGTGATCTGGTGGGTGGGATCCAGTCGGTGACCCTGGGGGATGAAGAGGCCCGCCGCCGCCGCACCCAGAAGACCGTGCTGGAACGGGCCGCCGAGCCCACCTTCCCCCTGGCGGTGGAGATGCACAGCCGCCACCGCTGGCTCGTGCATCGCGATGTGGCCGGCACCGTGGATCTGCTGCTGCGGGGCCAGCCCACCCACCCCCAGGCGCGGGAGCTGGGCAGCGACGGCCGCCTTGTGCTGCGTGATGACGGCCCCGTCCGCCCGGCACCGCCGCCGGCCTGGGCCACCGCCGTGGCCCCCCGGCGCCCCGGTCCCGCTCCTCTGGCGGTGGTGCCCCTGCCCGATCCGGCAGCGCCCCGGCCAGCGGCGGCCAGGGCCACCCCGGCAGTTCCGGCCCTGCGGATCTATGGGGTGGGAGTGGCGCCCCAGCAGCTGGAGGAGGCGGTGCGGCGCCGCCAGTTGCCGGTGGAGGTGGTGGAGGAGCCGGAGCAGGCCGATGCGGTGCTGAGCGTGCGCGGCCAGCTGGGCCGTGATCCGGAGCTGCGCCGCCAGGCCCGCGACCTGGGCCTGCCGATCCTGGTGATCAAGTCGGACACGCCCCACCAGCTGCAGCGGGCCATGGAGCGCCTGCTGGAGCGCCGCCAGGGGGGAGGTGGCGATGGGGATGACGAAGAGCCGGTCGGGGTCGGCGCGGCCCGCCCCGATGACGCCCATGCGGCCCTGGAGGAATGCCGGCTGGCGGTGGAGCAGGTGGTGCTGCCCCAGGGCCGGCCGGTGGAGCTGTTGCCCCGCAACGAAGCGGTGCGGGCCCTGCAGGCCGAGCTGGTGCACCACTACCGCTTGCGCAGTGCGGTCTTCGGCCGCGGCCGCCAGCAGCGGCTGCGCGTCTTTCCCGCCTGAGGGGGCCTGCCGCCAGGGTGGCCGCGGGCGAGTTGACGAAGGACCAGCCGCTGTGGGTAACTAGCAAGGCGCCGGTTACGGACCGACGTCTTTTCCCATCCCATGGGTTGATTGGGCCGTCGCCAAGCGGTAAGGCATCGGGTTTTGGTCCCGACATTCCTAGGTTCGAATCCTAGCGGCCCAGTTTTTTCTCCCTTTCCCGCCGGTGCCTGAACGCCCTCTGCTGGTGTTCGATTTCGATGGCGTGCTGGTGGACGGCATGGCCGAGTACTGGTGGTCGGCCCGCCGGGCGGCCCTGGCCCTGGTGGCCGGGGGAGCTGGCGCGGGCGCCTCTTGGCACCTGCCTGAGCAGGCGCCACCGGGGTTCGCCCGGCTGCGGCCCCTGATCCACAAGGGCTGGGAGATGGTGCTGATGGCCGCCGAGCTGGGGCGACCCGAGATGGATCTCGATGCCGCCGTGGCCGACTACGACACCTTCCTGGCCCGGGCGCTGGAGCGCTGGGGCTGGAGCACCGAACAGCTGCAGCGGGCGCTCGAGGATCTGCGCCAGGAGGCGATCGCCACCGACCTGGACGGCTGGCTGGCCCTGCACCGCTTCTACCCCGGCGTCGAGGCGCGCCTGGGCCGCCTGGCGGCGGAGGGGGCCGACTGGGCCGTGCTCACCACCAAGGGCGGGGCCTTCGCCGCCCGGCTGCTGGCCGCCGCTGGTCTCACGCCCCTGGCGCTCTACGGCCACGAACAGGGCAGCAAGCCCTCGGTGCTGGGGCGGCTGGTGGCGGAGCGGGATCCGGGCGAGCGCCCCCTGTGGTTCGTGGAGGACCGCCGTCCCACCCTGGAGCTGGTACGGCGGACGCCGGGGCTGGAGGCGGTGCGCTGTTATCTCGTGGCCTGGGGGTACCTGGGCCCGGGGGACGGCGAGGGGCTGGCACCCCTGGGGATCCGCTGTCTGGAGCCCGCCGCTTTCGAGGCCCCCCTGGCGCAATGGCCATGAGCCGCTAGAGTACGCCCGTACTACAGATTGATACGCCGGAGTCTCCGGGTGGCACTGGTTGTCCAGAGGCCACAGGATGGCGCCCGGTTCCGGCCCCCAATCTCCGCCTCCACCCACCGCTTCGACGGCTCCAGCCTGCTGCGGCCCGTTCCATCACCCACCCCCACCATGCCTGCCGATTCCAGGGCCACCTCCGCCTCCGCTGCCTCCTCCGGCTCTCCCTCCACATCCACCTCCTACGTCTCCGCCGCTGCCCCCAGCGGCGACCCCAAGGCCGCCGCTGAGCGCGACAAGGCCCTGGGCCTGGTGCTGACCCAGATCGAGCGCAACTTCGGCAAGGGGTCGATCATGCGGCTGGGGGATGCCTCCCGCATGCGGGTGGAAACGGTCCCCACCGGGGCCCTCACCCTCGATCTGGCCCTGGGGGGCGGCTATCCCAAGGGCCGGGTGGTGGAGGTCTACGGGCCGGAGAGCTCCGGCAAGACCACCCTCACCCTCCACGCCATCGCCGAGGTCCAGAAGCGCGGCGGCGTGGCGGCCTTCGTCGATGCCGAGCACGCCCTCGATCCGGTCTATGCCGCTGCCCTGGGGGTCGACATCGAGAACCTGCTGGTCTCCCAGCCGGACACCGGCGAGATGGCCCTGGAGATCGTCGACCAGCTGGTGCGCTCGGCCGCCGTCGACGTCGTTGTCGTCGACTCGGTGGCGGCCCTGACGCCCCGGGCGGAGATCGAGGGGGAGATGGGCGACTTGGCGGTGGGCAGCCAGGCCCGGCTGATGAGCCAGGCCATGCGCAAGATCACCGGCAACATCGGCAAATCCGGCTGCACGGTGATCTTCCTCAACCAGCTGCGCCAGAAGATCGGCGTCACCTACGGCAACCCGGAAACCACCACCGGTGGTAACGCCCTCAAGTTCTATGCCTCGGTGCGGCTCGACATCCGCCGCATCCAGACGCTCAAGCGCGGCACCGAGGAGTACGGCATCCGGGCCAAGGTGAAGGTGGCTAAGAACAAGGTGGCGCCCCCCTTCCGGATCGCCGAGTTCGACATCCTCTTCGGCCGCGGCATCAGCACCCTGGGCTGTCTGCTGGATCTGGCGGAGGAAACCGGTGTGGTCACCCGCAAGGGCGCCTGGTACAGCTACGAGGGCGACAACATCGGCCAGGGCCGCGACAACACGATCACCTGGCTGGAGCAGAACCCCGGGCCGAAGGAGGTGATCGAGCAGCTCACCCGCAAGAAGCTCACCGAAGGGTCCGAAGTCACCGCCAACTCGATGAAACCGCTGGCGGCGGCGGCCAAGCTGGCGGCGGCCAAGCCCCAGGCTGGAGAAGACACCGCTGAGCTGGAGGAGCTACCCGCCGCCGGCTGATCACCGGGCTGCGGAGGTGAAGGGCCCGGCTCAGGGCTGGGCCGGCAGGGCGGATGGGCTGGTTCGCGTTGGGGCCGCGACGGTTTCGGTGGAGGGCTGCAGCACCAGCACCACCCGCTGCAGTTCCTGGATGGCATCGGCGCCCTCCAGCTTCACCAGCTCCTGGCCGTTGCGGGATTCCACCCAGCTGATGCCGAAATCGGACACCAGCAGGCGCACCATGTGGTTATCACCCAGGTCGGCCACGAAGGAGGCGCCATGGCCGTCGCGGCCATCGCCGCAGGTGTAGCAGGTGGCCACATGGCCCTGTTTCTTCAGAGAGACGGCCAGGGCCTGGAGGCTCAGGATCAGATCCTCAACGGCCGAGCGGTATTGCTCGGCCAGCCGGAGAAACATGGAAGGTGCCCATCACGATCCGCAGATCATAAGGATTTCTTCCGATTCTTGCTAGGTGCAAATGCTCATATGTGGAGACCGGCACCCGGCCCCTCAGCCGTCCGACAGGGTCCACCAGCCGGCCGCCGGGCCGATGAAGCGCACCGTCACCCAGAGCAGGGCCAGGCCGCCGATGCCGATCCAGGCGCCCTTGGTGGTGATCGCCACGAACCGGGAGGCCTGGTTGCGGGTCAGGGGCAGCCAGGTGACGATCCGGGGCGAGGTGTCGACGTCCTTGGGCTTGCTGACACGCGGCTTGTCCCGGGGCGGCAGTCCCTGTTCGGCCCGGCGTTTGGCTTCCCCCATCAGGGCTCAGACGGCAACTGGAGGCAGGCTAGGGGTCGGGCCGCAGCCGGGACAGCTCCACCCAGGGTTCGAGGGCGGTGAACACCAGCCGTCCCCAGCTGCGGCCCCGCAGGCGGCCATCCAGCACCGCCAGCCGCCCGCCGCTGCGCCGCAGCCCGGCCACACCCCGTTGCAGCCGGTTGAGGGCCTCCGGCAGCAGCAGTTCCCGGAACCAGTCGCGGCCCTGCTGGCGCAGCACCCCGACCCGGGCGGCGGTGAGGGGATCCTCCAGGCTGGCGATCGGCAGCAGCCCCACCACCACCTGGCAGGGCAGGGGCAGCCGCGGCTGGTGCTCCAGCCACCAGCTCCAGCTGCAGCACACCACGCCGTTGCTCTCCGGTGACGTGTTCTGGTGGCACACCCGGCTGCCGAATTCGGCGGCCAGGCCGCTGGCCAGGCCCAGGCACAGGGCCGAATCGTCGATCAGCACCACGGTCAGGCCGCTCTGGCCCAGCACCAGCCGCCGGCCCTGCTCCAGCAGGTGCTGGGCGTAATGGGGGCTGTTGGGCAACGGCTGGCGCAGGGGGGCGAACAGGGGCAGGGGGTCGGACAGGGGGGGATCGGCCAGATCCAGCACCACCGCCGGCTCCAGCCCCAGGGCGGCGGCGGCAGCGGGCTGGCCCTCCGCCGCCCGGCCGGTGGCCAGCTCACCGATCAGGACCGCCCCCCGTCCCACCAGCAGGCCGGCCAGTTCGCCCAGGGGTTCGAGCGGTTGGCGCAGCAGGTTCCACTGCAACAACGACGGCTCCACCCGGGCCCAGCTGCTCCAGCCGGCGCCGGCGCTCAGCCAGCGGGGCCATGGCTCCGGCAGGGGTTCCAGCAGGCGCAGCAGGTGGCGCAGGGGGGCTTCGTCGTCATCGGCCAGGGCCACCAGCCGGTGGGGGGAGCGGGGATGGGCCAGCACCCGGCGGCTGAGCCGTTCGTGCAGGCTGAGCAGACAGGCTTCGGCGCTGGGCTGGGCGCGGCGCAGCTGATCCCAGTGCCGGGGCTCCAGCTCCACCTCCAGGGCCTGGCGCAGGGCCACCTCCAGCAACTCGGCCTCGGGGATCACCAGCTGCCGATCCCCCAGCGCGCCGTTGCGCCAGGCCGTCACCAGCTCGCGGTGGTCGAGCAGCCAGAGCCGGGTGCCGGTCGGTGCGCCGGGCCCTTCCCAGCAGGCCAGCTCCAGCCCGACGCTGCGCAGGCGCGGCCATTCCACCAGCAACAACCGCTGGCGCAGGGCCGGTGTCACCACCAGGGCCAGGGGCGTTTCGCTCAGGGCCAGGGGCACCAGCAAGCTGATCCACCAGCTGGGGGCGGTGCCGGGGGCCAGGCGCACCAGGGTGTGGTCGGCGCGGCGCAGGCTGCGAGCCACCAGCCGGCTCAAGGTGAGGTGATGGGGCCAGCGTTCCACCCCCTCTCGCTGCAGGAGAGCCTTGAGGTGCTGGTGGGCGCGGGCTTCCAACATGGCTGGATCGTAGGAAGCTGGCCCCAGCCGATCCGCAGCGACGATGACACCCCTCTGGCAGCGCGAACCGGTGGGCGTGGTGGGCCTGGGGCTGATCGGGGGCTCCCTGGGCCTCGACCTGATGGCGGCCGGGGCGCAGGTGCGGGCCCTGGTGCACCGGCCGGCCACCGCTGAGCGGGCCAGGGAGCGCGGACTGGCCAGCGCGGTGAGCACCGATGCGGCCGTGCTGGAGGGCTGCGGCCTGGTGGTGCTGGCCCTGCCCCTCGATCGCCTGCTGGATCCGGATCCCGCCCTGCTGGCGGCCCTGCCGGTTGGGGCGGTGATCACCGATGTGGGCTCGGTGAAGGGGCCGGTGCTGCGCCGTTGGCGGGAGCTGCTGGCGGCCGGTGGCGGTCCTGGTGCGACCCGCTTCGTGGCCTCCCATCCGATGGCGGGCACCGCCCGGGCCGGGGTGGAGGCCGGGGAGCCCGGACTGTTCCGCGGCAGGCCCTGGGTGGCGACCCCGGAGGCCGGCACCGATACGGAGGCGCTGCAGGCCGTGCGGGAGCTGGCGGAAGCGCTCGGGGCCCGCTGGCTCTGCTGCGACGCCGAGGCCCACGACCGCGCTGTGGCCCTCATCTCCCATCTGCCGGTGCTGGTGGGCGCGGCCCTGGTGCAGGCGGCCGCTGCCGGTGGCGGCGAGACCGCTGCCGGGGCGGAGCTGGTGCGGGCCCTGGCCTCCAGTGGCTTTGCTGACACCACCCGCGTCGGTGGCGGCAATCCGGAGCTGGGGATGTTGATGGCGTGCGCCAACCGGGCGGCGCTGCTGGAGGCCCTGGATCATTACCGCCAGTCCCTGGCCTCCCTGGAAGCGATGGTGGCGGCAGAGGAATGGTCGGGCCTGCAGCAATCGCTGGCGCGCAGCCAGGCGCTGCGACCGGACTTTCTCTGAACATGGGATGCCGATAGGCTCCCAGGAACTCCATTGCATCCGGGCCGGGCGATGAAGACCAGGCCTTTGAGACAGTCCCAGCGCCTCCGCAGCGCCACCGGCAGCAGCGGCATCCGCAGCAGGCGGATCAGGCCCGGATCCTCACCGGGTGCCGTGGTGTTCGTGGGCGAGCAACGGCTGGCACAGGTGCAGATCGATGTCCTCCACTACGACGGTGACGGCTGGTCGGAAGAACTGGATGTGTCGGTGCGCAGTTGCGCCGATGTGGTGCGCCAGGACAGCATCACCTGGATGAACGTCAGTGGCGTCCATGACGTCGACCTGGTGGAGCGCCTCGGGGAGTGCTTCGGCATCCATCCGATGACGTTGGAGGACATCGCCAACACCACCCAGCGCCCCAAGGTGGAGGAGTTTCCGGGCTACGTCTTCATGGTGTTGAAGATGATCGCCTTCAACGAAGAAACCAAGACCATTGATATCGAACATGTGAGCGTGATCCTCGGTGATCACTTCGTGATTTCCTTCCTCGAGGATGATGGCGATGTCTTTGATGGGGTGCGCGATCGCATCCGTTCCTCCAGTGGTCGGATCCGCTGGATGAAGGCCGACTACCTCGCCTACTCCTTGATGGACGCGGTTGTCGACCATTACTTCCTTGCTGTGGAGCGGATGGGCGACATCATCGAGGAGGTGGATGACCGGCTGCTGGAGGATCCCCATCCCGGCGACATCAAGGAGATCCACGGGCTCAAGCGGGCCATTCTGAGCCTGCGCAAGGCCGTCTGGCCGATCCGCGAGGAGGTGGCCATGATCTGCAAGGGCGAATCGTCGCTGCTGTCGGCCGATTGCCGGGTGTTCTGGCGTGATCTCTACGACCACTGCATCCAGATCATTGATCTGGTCGAAACCCACCGCGACATCCTCGGTGGCATGCACGACACCTATCTCTCGACCCTCAGCCACCGCATGAATGAGGTGATGAAGGTGCTGACAATCATCTCGACAATCTTCATTCCGCTCACCTTCATTGCCGGTGTGTATGGCATGAACTTCAAGGAGATGCCAGAGCTGGAGTGGCGAGGTGGGTACTATTCGGTGTGGGCGGTGATGCTCGTGATCGGGATCAGTCTTTTCCTCTTTTTCCGTCGCAAGCAGTGGTTATGAAGAGTGGTTGTGACGAGTGGTTGTGAAGAATGGCTCAGCGGCTCCCGGCCGGTGCTCGCCAAAGGGATGTAGCAACCGCCACAGGCTTTGGCTTTTCTTCTCCTGCGCTAAGGATCATTGCCGTCGCCTGGTGTCCGTGGGCAATGGCCGTTGCCGTTTCTAGGTTTGCTGAGCCATCAGTGAACGACCGTGAGTTTCCTGAGCGAAGCGATGCAACTTCTGAAGGACGCCGGCGCCGCCGCGGGCCTGTCGGAAGGGGCCATCAAGTGCCATGCCAGCTGCTATCGGGAGAATCTGGCCCGTTGCAACGACGCGATGCTCCAGTACGAGCGGGTGTGGCTTCACCAGCAGCTGCGGGCCCTGCGCGATTGCCAGGGCCATCCGGTGTTGATGGAGCGGGTGGGTGGTGAGGAGCGCCTCAACGGGCTGGTCTCCCAGAGCGTGCTGTTCCAGCTGTTGCTGCAGAACGAATTCGCCAGGCGGGGCCTGGCGCCGGTGGATCACCATGGCCCGGTCGTGGCGGCCGAAGAGGCCTGGGAGATCACCAGCGTGCAGGTGAAGCGCGAGTGGGGCATCCTGCCGGCCTGATCGCCCTGCTGCACCTGGGGCGGATCCACGACGAGACGCCGGCCCTGCGGGCCTTCCTGGCCGAGCGCGGCATCGCCAGTGAGCTGGTGCCCCTGCCATCGCTGACCGACGGCGCCACCGACGACTGGGGGCGCTTCGATCGGGTCAGCGTGCGCGACTGTCGCGACAGCCATCGCCACCCCGACTTCCTGGCCCGCATCAGCGCCCTGGCGGAACAGTTCGAGGGCCTGGGGGTGCCGCTGGCCAATCCGCTGCCGGTGATCCAGGCGGGCCACACCAAGAGGGATTACCTGCCCCAGCTGGAGCGGGAGGGGGTGGCCCTGATCCCCAGCCGCTGGCTGCCCCGCGGATGGTGCGGTTCGTTGGCGGGGCTTCTGGAGGCGTGCGGCTGGAGCGAGGCGGTGCTCAAGCCGGCGATCGGTGCCAGGAGCTGGCACACCTACCGGGTGCGCCGCGAGGGGCCGCGGCTGGCGGTCACCGCGGCCGACGGCAGCACGGCTGTGGCGGCCGCCGACGCCGATGGCTGGCTGGAGCGGCTGGCACAGGACGGGGAGGTGTGCCTGCAGCGCTTTCTGCCGCAGATCTGCCGGGAGGGGGAGTTCAGCGCGGTGTTCCTGGGCGGAGAGTTCTCCCACGCTGTGGCAAAGAGCGTGGCGGCGGGGGGCTGGATCGCCCACGAAGGATTCGGGGGGCGCAACCAACTGCGGCAGGCCAGTGCGGCGGAACGGTGCTGGGCCGCTGGGGTGGAGGAGCGGCTGCGGCGGCGCTTCGGCGTGCTGCCCTACGCCCGCATCGACGGGATCCGCGACGAGGACGGCGAGCTGCTGCTGCTGGAGTGTGAACTGGTGATCCCCCGGCTGTTCCTCAGCGAGGGGGAGGCCTTCGGCCGTTATGCCGAGGTGCTGGTGGGACCCACCAGCACCCGCATGGCCTGGTAGCCGTCGAGGGTGGGGGGTTCGCTCTCCGGAAGCTCCTCGGTGGGCAGGGCCACGGCCACGGTGGCGACCCACGGGCGCGTGCCGGGGTCGGTGGGAAACACCAGCACCACGGTGCCGCCGGAGGGGGTGGTGGCGGGATCTTCCGCCACGATCTCCTGGGCCACGCGGGTGCGACGGCACTGCAGGGCACGGGACTCGAGCAGGGCCACCAACTCGCCGGTGCTCCAGCGGGCCTCGCTGCCCTGGCAGGGGAAGCGCTCGCTCAGGGCGGCGACGCCGAGCTCCTCGATGGGACTGGTTCGCCGGCCATCCCAGACCAGCAGCAGGTTGGCGTCATGGCCGAGGGCGTTCTGCTCCACCCGCTCGCGGTCCAGCACGAGCCGCCGTTCCAGGCCCTGCTTTTCCGCGGGCATGGACAAGCAGACCTTGAGGGCCTGGGCCACCTCGCAGCTGCGCCCCTCACAGAAGCCCCGGTGGGCGGTGAGGATGTCGTCGGCGGCCGCCACGATCTCCAGGGCCGGCAGGCTCTGGCTCAGGTCCTGCATCATCGCGTTGAACAGCACACCCCCATCACCGAAGGGGCCGCGGTCGGGATCGGTGGCAGCGAGCATCTGATCGATGGCGGAGCGCACCAGCTCCCGCCTCCAGGTCAGATACGTCATGGGAATTCGCTCCTGGTGCAGTTTTTTGTCAGTGTGTCTCGCGTGGCGGAAACCAGCCACGACCCGTTACATTCCCCGCTTTTTGTATCGAGATTTACGAAATCTGGTGTGGGATTCGTGATTAAGCAGCCCCTGGCCCGCTGGGGGCAGGGGCGCTGTGGCGCCGCAGCCGCAGCATCGGCGTCTCGCCCTCGAAGCCTTCGTCGTAGGTGGTGGGCTCCAGTTGCCCCTGCCACCCCGGCGGCAGGCCGGCCAGCAGGGGCTCCACCCAGGGATGCACCCGGGGGTGGCGTTCGATCGTGTGGGCGGGATAGATCCGCACCTCCTGCCGGCTCACCCGCAGCAGTTCGGCCAGGGCGCGCCGGTGCCAGTCGAGGTCGAAGTCGGGCTGTTCGCTGAGGCCGCCGTCAGCGATCGGGGCATAACAAAACAACAGATGGCCCGACAGCACCAGATCGAAGCTGGCCGCCTCGAAGGGCAGGGAGGGCAGCGCCGCGGCCCGGTAGGCCTGCGGATGGTCACGGCGGTCGGCCAGAAAGGCTTCGAGGGCCTCCATCTTTCCCTGGCGAAACCGGTCCTGGTCGAAGTCCGGGCGCAGGGTCGGACTCAGGGCCAGGCGCTCCATGGTGAAGGCGACGTCCTCACGGCAGCGGCGCTCCAGCTCCGGCAGCGACAGGGTGTAGAGGGGATCGGCCGCCACGCCCTCCACCCCGGCGGCGCGGGCCAGGGCGGTGAAGGAACCGGGTCCGCCCGGGCAATCGAGCACTCGGCGGCCCCGCCAGTCCGCCAGATCGAGGTTGAAGAACGCCAGGGCGTCTGCCCCGGTGCGACCGAAGAACACCACCCTTGGCAGATCCATACCCGGTCCTCAGGGCCCCGGAACGCGCCGCAGGCTGAGGGCGATGGCGCCGTCGGCCCGGCGCAGCTCCAGGGACTCGCCTTCGAGCCGCAGGCTGGTGGCCGTGGGCAGGGCGGCCAGGAACTGCTGCTCCTGCTCCATCACACCGGCGCCGGCGCAGCGCTTTCTGGTCGCCACCGGGGTGCCGATGCGCAGGCGGGTGCCCTCCAGCCGCACCGGCGCCGTGAAGCGGTTGCAACCCGCCGTGCCGGCCAGCTGGCCGGCCTTGACGATCCGGAGCGAGAGGCTGGTGCCCAGGATCGGGCTCACCAGCGCCTGGCGGCCGTTGTTGAACCCCGCCACCCGCCAGGTGCTGCCCACCAGCCGCTGCGACTGGGCCACCAGCACCAGCAGGGGCCGGCCGTCGGCCGCGAGCAGCCGCAGGCGCTCGCCGTCGAGGCGGAACCCCCGGCTGCTGGTGAGCGCCGTCTGGAAGGCTTCCGCCTGCCGCATCACCGCCGGCGGGCAGGCCATCTTGGTGCTCAGGCCCCGGGACGACACCTGCAGGCCCGTTCCCCGGACCGTGACGGGGGCGCCGAAACGGTTGCAGCCGTCGCTGCCCGCCACCCGGCCAGCCTCGAAGCGCAGGGTGATGGTGGTGCCGTTCTGGGGCTGGCGCTGCCCCAGCCGCTCCAGGACCCAGGCGGTCCCCTCCAGCGGGGAAGGTGGGGGCGTTACCGCCAGCGCAGCGGGTTGATGCGCCGCCGGCAGGAGGGCCAGCAGGGTGACCAAGAGCCCCAGGCGTTGGCTGTTCATCGTGATCACGGGCAACTCAGGACCCCAGGCGGGCGGCGATCCAGGCGCCCATGCCGCCGGCGGAGGGGTGGGGCACCGCGTCGCGATCGACCCACCAGAGCGAGAGCGCCAGCACGTTCAGTCCGAGGACCAGGGCGTAGATCCGCCAGCCTTCCGGCAGCTTCATGACGTCGGCTTGCGATGGCGGTGACGATAGAACTGTCGGCGCTGGCCCCGCCAGCTCAGGCGTTGGGCCGCCGTGGCAGCACCCGGCCGGCGGCATCGCGGAGCGAGCGGGGCAGCCGTTGCAGGTCGATGCGCCGCAGGGTGCGCAGATCGAAGCTGGTGTCCACCAGCCGCGGCGGGCTGCCGACCAGATCCAGCACGGTGAGGGTCTGGAAGGGGGTGCTGCTCTGGCCCATCAGCCGGCGGGGGCCGCTGCCCATGGCGCCGAGGTGGAACAGATCCAGCTGGCCCAGCCGGGCCGGAAAGTAGGCGTGCTGGTGGCCGCTCACGTAGGCCTCCACGCCCTGGCGCTCCAGCAACTGCTGCAGAGCCGCCGCCTGAGCCAGCACTTCCCCGGGGCGGTCGCGCCCCTGGCTCACGGCCCGCAGCGGCAGGTGGCCCACCACCAGGCGCCGGCTGGCGGCGCGGGCGGCGGGGCCCGCCAGGATCCGCTCGGCCCAGCGCAGCTGCTCGGCCGGCACGGTGGCGGCGGAGGCATCCCACACCAGCACGACCACGTCGTCCTGGCGGATGGCGTAGTGGAAGGGGAAGTTGCCGCTGTCAACGAAGCGCAGTCCGAGGCCGTCCCGGCGCGCGCGCCAGAAGCGGGCCGCCTCGGCACGGTCGTCGGCGAACAGGAAGCGGCCTCCGGCACTGGCGCCGGAGGCGTCGTGGTTGCCCATGGCGGGCGCGAACGGCAGCCCGGCGCGGCGCAGCGGGCTGAGAACGCTGCGATCGAAGCCCGCCCACATGGCGGCCAGCCGCTGACGGCCCAGCCCCGCCTTCTGACCCGCCACCATGTCGCCGGCGCAGATCACCAGATCGGGGCGCAGGGAGGGGATCAGGGCCACGCCCCGGTGCACCTCATCGATGTAAGTGGTGGAGCCGTAGGAGCTGTTGAGGTCGCTGATCAGCACCAGGCGTGTGCCGCTGCGGGGCGGGGCGGCCAGGCCGCCGGCCGCCTGGGATGGGGACGGCTTCCAGAGCTGCCAGAGACCCGCTCCGAGGGCCAGGCCGGAGAGCGAGAGCAGCTGGCGTCGGCCGAGGGGCGGAGGCACGGGGGAAAATGGTGGTTCCGCCGTTCACAATGCCCGGTTCAGGGCGCTGCGGGCCGCAGGCCCTGGGAACGGGTGCGGCGATGAGCCCGCGCCAGCAGGCCGTGGGCGGCCGGCACGTAGTAGAGGGCCAGGGCCGTGGCCCCCACCAGGCCGCCGGACACCGCGATCGCCAGCGGCGGCCAGAAGCCGGTGGGATCGAGCATCAGGGGCAGGAAGCCGACCACGGTGGTGATCGTGGTGGCGAGCACATGGCGGGTGGCGTGCTCCACCACCGCGGCGGTGGCGGCAGGGTCGCCGCTGCGGGCCAGCGGATCGGTGCGGATGGCGGTGAGCACCACGATCGCGTCGTTCACCGCCAGCCCGATCAGCCCGAGGGTGCCGAGGATGGCGGTGAAGCCGAAGGGTGACCCGCTGAGCCTCAGGGCCAGGGCCGCCAGCCCCACCGACAGCAGCGCCACCGAGGCGATCAGGGCGGCCATCCGGAAGGAGCGGAAGGACAGCACCAGTGTGGCGGTCATCAGGATCGCCAGCACGCCCACCGTGGAGAGCAGGTTGGCGACCGCCTCGCCGCGGGCATCGGCCTCGCCGCCGTAGGCCAGGCTCACCCCGGCCGGCAGCTGCCAGCCCTCCCGATCGAGCTGGCGGCGGAAGTCCCGCAGCACCGACTCCGGCAGCGCCCCCGCCGTCAGGAAGGCCTGCACCGTGTTGACCCGCTGCCCGTCGCGCCGTTCGATCGCGGCCAGCTCCGGCTCCAGCCGCAGCCCGGCCAGGGCCCCGAGGGGAATCGGTGCCTCGCTGCCGGGTGCGACCAGATCCAGTGAGGCCACCTGCGCCAGATCGCTGCGCTGGGCCTCGGCCACCCGCACCCGCACCGGCACGGTGGTGACCCCCTCCAGGATCGAACCACCGACGCTGCCCTCGAGGCCAGCCTGGAGCTGGCGGGCGATGGCGCGGTTGTCGAGGCCGCTGCGGCGGGCCTGCTCTTCGTCCACCGCCAGGGCCAGACGGGGCAGGGCCTCGCTCAGGCTGGCGGCGGTGTGGGTCACGGGCTCCAGCTGGGCCAGGTGGCGGCGCAGCTCGTCGCCGCTGCGGCGCAGCTGCTCCAGATCGGACCCCTCCAGCCGCAGCTCGATCGGCGCCTCGAAGGGGGGCCCTTGCTCCAGCTGCTTCACCAGAATCTGGGCCTCGGGGAACTCCCGATCCAGCGCCTGCTGGAGGGAGCGGATCGTGGGCCGCACCCCTTCGGCCCCCCGCAGCTGCACCAGGCCCTGGGCGTAGTGGGGGGCGTTCTCCTCGGAGGCGATCACGTTGTAGAAGAAGGCCGGCGCGCTCTCGCCCAGAAACCAGTGCACGTCGTCGACGTGGGGGTCCTGACGGATCCGCTGCCGTACAGCTATTGCCAGGGCCTCGGTGCGCCCCAGGGCACTCTGCTGGGGCAGCCGCAGCTCGATCTGGAACTGGTCGCGGTTGGTGGGGGGGAAGAACTGCTGTTCGAGGCTGCCGAAGGCCAGAAACCCCAGCAGCGGCAGCACAAGGCAGAGGGCCACCCCCGGCCCGGGATGGTGCAGGGTCTGGAGCAGGGAGCGGCGGTAGGGGTGGGCCAGAAGCACCGGGGTGATGCCCTGCTCCCACCAGCCCACGCCTGGCCCCAGGGGCTGCCAGGGCTGCAGCCGGGCGGTGAGGGCCGGAATCACCGTGAGGGACAGGAACAGGGAGCTGGCCAGGGCCAGGATCACGGTGAGCCCGATCGTGCCGATGAACTCCCCGGTGGCCCCCGGTGAGGTGGCGATGGGCACGAAGGCCAGCACGGTGGTGAGGGTGGAGGCCAGCAGCGGCACCAGCAGGTACCGCACCGAGTGGCGCACCGCCGCTGAGGGGCTGTCGCCGGAGCGCAGCCGCTGCTGCACCTCATCCACCACGACGATGGCGTTGTCGATCAGCAGCCCAAGGGCGATCACCAGCCCGGTGGCCGACATCTGATGCAGGGGCACCGCCAGAACCCGCATCCAGCCGAACACCATCAGGGCCGACAGGGGCAGGGCCGCCCCCACCACCAGGGCCGCCCGGCCGCCGAGCATCAGCACCGACACGGCCACCACCAGCAGCGAGCCGGTGACCAGGTTGCCGATCACCCCATCGAGACGCTCCTGGACGTAGCGGCTCTGGTCGAGCACGGTGTGCAGCCCCAGGCCCTCGGGCAGGGTGGCGCGCACCGCCTCCAGCTGGTCGCGGGCCTGGCGGGCCCAGAGGTCGACCCGGGAGCCGGAGGCCACCGTGGCCGACACCACCACCGCCGGACGGCCCCGCACCAGGGCCAGGCGGGAGGCGGGTTGGCGCACCCCGCGGCTGACGGCGGCCACCTGCCCCAGGCGGGCACCGGCACCGTCGTCGCCGGTGCGCAGCGGGATGGCGCGGATGCGCTCCAGGGAGTCGAGGGCGCCATCCACCTCCAGCAGCAGCGCGCTGCGGGCGCCCCGCACCTGGCCGGCGGACTCCTTGGCGTCGCTGGCGGCGATCCTTTCGGCGAGCGCGCCCGGGGTGAGGCCGAGCCGGGCCAGCTCCCGGGCGCCGATCTCCACCCGGATCTCCTCCTCGGGTTCGCCGCTGAGTTCGATCCGGTCGGTGCCGGGGAGGGCGCGCAACCGGCTTGCCAGGTCGTCGGCCAGCCGGGTCAGCAGGCCCAGGTTGGGGGGGGTGTCGAGCTCCCAGGTGAGGCCGACGATCAGGGAGCTGGCGCCGATGTTGCCGTCGCGGAACTCCGGGTCCGTGGCCTCCGGCGGCAGGTCGGGGGTGGCGTCATCGATCTTGCTGCGCACCTTGCCCCACACCGGCGCCACCTCGCGGATCGATTCCTTCAGGCTCACGGCGATCACCGAGGTGCCGGTGGAGGAGGTGGAGTCGAGGTGGTCCACCTCCTCCAGCTCCAGCAGGGCCTCCTCGAGGGGTTCGGTGACGAGAGACTCGACCCGCTCCGGCGTGGCCCCGGGCAGGGCGGTGACCACCAGGGCGTTGCGCTGGGTGATCAGGGGGTCCTCCAGCCGCGGCAGGGTGACCAGGGCCGACAGCCCCCAGACCACCACCAGCAGCAGGGTGAGCAGCTGCAGCTGGCGGTTGCGATGGAAGACATCGAACATCAGGGCGCCTCCGTTACACGGACACCCGGCACGACCCGGTGGGTGCCGGCGGCGATCACCCGGTCGCCGGGGCGCAGGGTGCCGCGCACGAGGGAGCGGTCGCCTTCGCTGTGCAACGGCTCCACCAGGCGCCGGACCACCGGGCGGCCCTGCTCCGGCGCGGGGCCGGCGGGGCCCAGCACGTACACCGACCAGAGACCCCGCTCGGCGGCCACCAGGGCGGTGGTGGGCAGCCAGAAGCCGGCGCCCGTCTCGCTGCGCCGCAGGCTGAGGCGGGCCGTGGCCCCCACCGGCAGATCCTCGGACGGCAGCCTGAGCACCACCGTGGCGGTGCGGCTGCCGGCATCGAGCTCCGGCAGCAGGGCGCTGACGGTGGCCAGCAGGCGGCGATCGCCGACGCGCACGGGATGGCGCTGCCCCGGCCGCAGGCCCCGGGCGGCGTCAGGGGGGACCCCCACCCGCAGCTCCAGGGGGGCCGCTTCCACCAGGGTGATCAGGGCCTGGCCGCCGCTCACCACCACGCCCTCATCGAGCAGGCGCCGGCCCACCGTGCCGTCGAAGGGGGCCACCAGCACGCTGCGGGCCAGGTCGACATCGATCTGGCGCAGGCGGGCCTCGGCCTCCTCGACCTGGGCTTCGGCCTGGACCAGGCGGCTGCGCAGGGCGGCGCTGCCATGGATCTGCTGGTCGAGGTCCTCGCGGGAGATGGCGCCCTGGGCATGGAGCTGCCGGCGGCGGTCGCGCTGCAGCTCGGCCAGGATCAGCTGCTGCCGCACCTCCTCCACGGCGGCCACCGCGACATCCCGCTGAGCCAGCGACTGCTGGCGCTGGGCCCGCAGCCGACGGCGGTCGAGGTGCGCCAACGGCTGGCCGACCACCACCCGGTCCCCCTCCTCCACCAGCACCCGCTCGAGGCTGCCGGGCAGCTCGAAGCCGAGGCTGCTGCGGCGGCCGGCCACCACCTCACCGGTGTAGTCGCGGCTGGTGAGGTACCGGCTGACCGGCTGGGCCGTCACCACCGCCACCGGCAGGGGGCGCTGGACGGGGGGGCGGGGCTGCCGGGACACCGCCACGGTGATCGCAAGGCCGGCGGCCGCGGCGATCGCGATCGGTGGCCCCCAGGCGGCGGGCCGGCCCCAGCGGATCCGCCGCAGGGGGCTGAGCAGCGCTGGCGACGTCGCGGGGGCGGAATTCATGGGGGGACGGCGGCAGCGGGACCTCCTCTGCCAGGCCACAGCCATGGCCAGGCAACAGCCTTCGCTATGCAACAGATTGGGTATGCGCCAAAGTGTATGCACAACTTGTTGGGTAGGTCAACCGGACCCGGCGACGGCTGGGTCAGGATCAACTCCCACGCCGACGTGACGTCCCCTCCCTGCCATGGCCCTGGCGCATACGATCCTCACGGTGCTCTGCGAGAAGGACGCCAGCGGCTACGACATCAGCAAGCAGTTCGAGGAGACGATGGCCTGCTACTGGACCGCCAGCCAGCAGCAGATCTACCGGGAGCTGGCCCGGATCGAGGCGAACGGCTGGGTCCACTGCCAGGTGGTGCCCCAGCAGGGACGGCCGGACCGCAAGGTGTACGCCATCACCGAGGCGGGCCGGGAAGAACTGCGCCACTGGGCCGCCGAGCCGTCGCTGCCCACCCCGATCCGCGAGGACCTGCTGGTGAAGGTGCTCGGTGGCCCCTACAGCGAGCCCGCCCAGCTGCTGGCGGAGGTGCGCCGCCGCCGCGCCGTCCATGCCGGCCAGCTCGGCTCCTACGAAGAGAAGGACGCCCTGTTCCGCAGCCACCCGGCCCTGCCCCTGCAAGAGCAGTACCGCCATCTCACCCTGCGCCGGGGCATCCTGTTCGAGCAGGAGTGGATCCGCTGGTGCGATGAGGTGATCGCCTTCCTGGAGGGGCAGTCGCCGCCGGCGGAGCCGTAGGGGTGCTCAGGGGCTGGGCGGCTCGAGGACGCGGTGGGAAGGGACCTGATCGAAGGCCATCAAGCGGCGCTCCACGGCAGGTCCATTCGCCTTCAGCCAGGCCGCCATGGCGTCCCCGGCCTTGGGGCCATAGCGGCGGTGGCTGACGATCACGGCGGTGCCACGGCCGTCCGCCAGGCGCCAGCGGGCGAACACGGCCTCGCTGAAGGCGCGGGTGGGGAAGAGGGCCACGACCAGGTGCTCGGCGGGCTGCCCAGGGGTGCGGGGAAGCGAGGCCGTGCGAAGGACCGTGGCCCCGTGGCGCCGGTAGTTGCCGAGGGCCCGGTTGGCCACTTCGGCCAGCCCATCCCCATCACTCACCCCGGGGTAGGTGTTGATGGTGACCATGTCCGTCCAGCGGCTCAGGTCCTCCTGGCCCGCCGGGGTGAACTCGTGCTGGTGCTGCGACGACCAGCGCAGGAGATAGGTCTGATCGGCAAACGTCAGCGTCAGCGGCGTGGCCGGCGGACGGCTTGCCGCAGGCTCAGCGATCGCTCCGCTCAGTGCACCAGCCAGCAGCAGCGAGGCGGCCCAGCGACGCAGGCCATGGAGGCTGGGCATGGCGCTCGACGATCGCGGCAAGGATAGGCATCCCTCCGGGGGCGGCAGGCGCCAGGGCGCCTAGCGTTGCCGCTTGCTGCTCGAGCACGTGTGGGTCGTCGCTGGTTCGCCCCACAGGGACGACGTGTCCTGGCTGCCCTGCTGGCGGGTTGCCTGGGCGGAGCGGGTCCCGTCCAGGCCTCGCCCCAGGCGGCCGGCATTCTGCGGATCGTTCGTCAGCGCATGGCCGACGACCACCTGAGGGCGGTGATCGTGCGCGTCACGATCGACGGCAAGGAGGTGGTCACCGAGGCGATGGGCGAGTCGATGACGGGCGTGCCCGCCACGGAGGACATGCACGTCCGCAACGGTGCGATCGCCATCTCCTACGTGGCGACGCTGCTGCTGCAGCTGGTTGACGAGAAGAAGGTGAGCCTCGATGACAAGCTCGCGCGGTGGCTGCCGGAGATTCCGAACGCGGAGCGGGTCACGCTCGGCCAGCTCGCCCGGATGACCTCCGGCTACCGCGACTACGTGATCGGCAATGCCGCGTTCGAAAAGACCCTGCTGGAGGACCCGTTCCGGCAGTTCTCCGTGCAGGACCTGCTCGCCTATGCGGACCTGAAGACGCTCTGGTATGAGCCCGGCACGAGCTGGAACTACGCGCACACGAATTTCGTCCTGCTGGGTCTGGCGCTGGAGCGGATCACGGGCCAGACGATGCCTGGGCTGATGCAGGAGCGGATCTTCGGACCCCTGAAGCTGCGCAACACGCGGGATCCCGGCGGCACCCCCGTGATCGCGCCGCCGGTGCTGCACGCCTTCTCGTCGGAACGGCGCCAGAGCCTCGGCATCCCGGCGGGCACGCGCTTCTACGAGGAGTCGACCTACTGGAACCCGTCGTGGACGCTCACCCATGGGGCCATCCAATACACCACCATCCACGACATGGCCACCTCCGCCGAGGCGATCGGTACGGGACAGCTGCTGTCGCCCCAGAGCCACAGGCTGCAGATCGCTCCGACGCTGCGGGGCTTCGGCCGGCCGATCGAGGGCTGTGCCACCTGCGCCACCCTCGGCGACTTCTACACCTACGGGATCGGGATCGTCCTCTCGGGCCCCTGGCTGCTGCAGAACCCGCTGTTCTCCGGGCAGGCCGGGGTGATGGCCTACCTGCCGTCACGCAAGATCGCGATCGCGGTGGCAGTCACCTTCGACGAAGAGGCCTTTGATGCCAGCGGTGACTACTGCAATGCGGCGGATGACATCTTCCGCGCGATCGGCGCCCACCTGGCGCCGCAGGACGCCCCGCCCGTCAGGGCCCCTGCCAAAGAAAGGTGTTGAAGGATCGGTTGCCCAGCTGGCTCCGGTAACGCAGGGTGTTCTCGCTGGAGAGACTCACCACGGCGCCGAGCCGGTCGGCCAGCTTGAGGCACTGCTGGAACTGCGGGGCGCTGTAGCACTGCACATCGAGCTGGTTGCAGCCCGCCGTGGGCACCAGGCTGGCCTGGAACGGCTGGATGCTGCAGAAGATGGGCTTGGGGTACAGCCGGCGCAGCAGGTAGAAGTCCTGCAGGGAGTAGTTGGCGAAGAAGTGGTCGTCCACCTGGATCCCGTCGCCGTGGCGGGCTTCGTGCACCAGATCGTGGATCGCCAACGCCCGGTACTGGGGGGACTGCACCCACACCACGGGCATCAGTCCCTGGCGGCGGGCCGCTTCGGCCGCCTCCCGCTGCATCGCCTCCGACACCTTGCGGACGTCGAGGAACACCACCTTGAAGTCGCTGCCCCGGATGTCGGCCATCACCCCGTTGAGTGACTGCCGGGAGGCGTAGTACCAGATCTGGGGCTGGGACAGCCAGGTGCCGTTGGGGGCCGCCTGGGCCGCTGCCGTGCTGAGGGCCAGGCCGGCGGCCGTGGCGGTGGCCAGGGAGCGGAAGGGGTGGGCCAGAGCTAAGCCCCTGGGATGCGTTTAGTGTGCCCCGCGCTGGCCCTCGCCAGCTCGACCCGCCTGGGCGCCATGCCTTCATCCCTTCCCACCCAGACCAGCGTGCTCGTGGTGGGAGCCGGTCCCACCGGCCTGCTGCTGGCCGGGGAGCTGCAGCGCCGCGGCGTTCCCAACCTGTTGATCGACGCCCGGGCCGAGGCCCTGCACTGGGACCGGGCCACGGTGATCCATCCGCTCTCGCTGGAGATCTTCGAGGCGCTGGGGCTGGTGGATCGGTTTCTGGAGGCCGGCTGCCGCCAGCGGCGGATCCTGATCCACGCCGACGGTGAGCGGCTGGGGGAGCTGGATCTGGCCGACTGCGGCAGCCGCTACGGCTTCAACCTCGGCCTCTCCGAGGAGGTGACCGAAACGATCCTTACCGACCATCTCGAGGGGGAGGGGGGCTCGGTGCACCGCTCCTGCCGGCTGGTGGCTCTGGCGCCCAGTGGTGAGGGGGTGAGCGCCACGGTGGCCTGCGGTGAGCGGGAGCAGACGGTGCAGGCCCGCTGGGTGGTGGGTTGCGACGGCCTGCGCAGCACCACCCGGGCGCTGAGCGGCCTCGACTTCGAGGGCCATGGCATCAGCCGTCCCTGGGCCGTGTTCGATGCGGCGGTGGAGGGCTGGGCCGACAGCCACGAGGTCAACGCGGCCTATCTGGACGCCTCCCCCCTGATCCTCACGGCCCTTCCCGACGACCGCTGGCGGGTGTACCTGCGGCCCGCCGCCGAGGAGGGCGATCTGGTGGCCGAGGCCGCCGCCGCGCTGCAGCGCTACCTGCCCCAGGCTCGCTTTGCCGGGGTGGAGAACCCCAGTCGCTTCCACTGCCACAGCCGGGTGGCCAGTGCCTTCCGCGCCGGGCCGGTGTTCCTGGCCGGCGATGCCGCCCACGTGTGCTCCCCCGCCGAGGGGCATGGCATGAACTGCGGGCTGCACGATGCCGCCAACCTGGCCTGGAAGCTGGCCCTGGTGCACCACGGCGCCGCCGACCCCGCTCTGCTGGACAGCTACGAGCAGGAGCGGCGTCCGGTGGCGCAGGAGATCTGCCGCTCCGGCGATGCCACCGAGCAGGCCCACGGGCTGCAGGAGCCCGCTGAGCGCGCCGCCCGCGACCGGGCGATCGCCGCCATGCTCGCCAACCCGGTGGCGCGCCAGCAGGAGGTGGTGGCGGAAACCGAGATGAACGTCAGCTACGCCGGCTCGGCGATCATCAGCGGCAGCGGGGGCCAGCCCATTGGAGCCGGACAGCGGCTGCCCACCACGATCGCGCTGCCACCTGCGGCCGGCGCGGATCGGCTGCACGCGCTCACCCACCGCTGCGGTCACACGCTGCTGCTGCTGGCCGGCCCCGAGGCGCCCGCGGACGCCCTCGCCGCCCTGCAGGCCGAGCTGGAGGCCGATCAAGCGGAGGGCACGCTGCCGCCGGCGCTGGTGGAGGCCGTGGTGAGCGTGCGGCTGGAGGAAGCGGCCAGCCTGGGCCTGGGGCCCCTCACCCTGCTGGCGGTGCGGCCGGACGGTTTCATCGGCCTGAGGGCCGACGCCGATCACCGCAGGGCGGTGCGGCGGTATGGGGGGCTGGTGCTGGGCGGTTGAGAAGGCAGCCACCTGAACCCTGCCTAGGATCCAATCCAATGTTTGTGCCCTCGCAGGGCCATGCTCACCCTGCCCCGCCAACTGAGCGAAGCGCTGCGGCTCACGCCGGCCCAGTTTGCCGATCTCTGTGCGGCGAATCCGGAGGCGGTGCTGGAGCTGGCGGCGGACGGGCGGTTGATCGAGATGACCCCTGCAGGCGGCGAAACTGGACGGCGCAACAACCAGCTGGCGCTGCAGCTGGGTCTGTGGGCCCGCCTCCAGCCCGGCTGGTGCGTGTTCGACAGCTCCACCGGTTTCCTTCTGCCCGATGGCTCCGTGCTGAGTCCGGATGCCAGCGCCGTGCGGCTGGAGCTCTGGCAGGCCCTCTCCAGCGACGAGCGCCAGGGTTTTCCGCCCCTCTGCCCTGAGCTGGTGGTGGAGCTGGCCAGCCCATCGGACCGGCTGCCGGATCTGCGCCGCAAGATGGCCGCCTACCAGGCGAATGGGGCCCGGCTGGGCTGGCTGCTGCTGCCCGACATCCGCGGTGTGGAGGTGTGGCGCGCCAGCGGCGAACCGCAGCGGCTGGAGGGGCTGGCTGTGCTGGACGGGGAGCCGGAGCTGCCGGGCCTTCGGCTGGAGCTGGAGGAGATCTGGGACGGCTGACGGGTGATCCGTCACCGAGCGGGTGCTGCTCGCCAGGATGGTGACCTAAGCGTCAGGGATTCGTGCAGACAACCGTGCCGACAGCAGCGCCCATCACCGTGCCGACATCCACGTTCGCGGCGTTTGCGCAGCGGGCCGAGTACTCGCTGCTGGATTCCCTGCGGGCGGATCCCCAGGCCACCGCCGATGGCCACGATCACCGGCCCCGCCAGGTGTTCTCCGGCCATTACGTGCCGGTGACGCCCACGCCGTTGCCGGCACCGGAGCTTGTGGCCCACAGCCGCACCCTGTTCCAGGAGCTGGGCCTGAGCGACGAGCTTGCCCTCGACGCGTCCTTCCGCCGACTGTTTTCCGGTGACATCACGGCGGCGCAGGAGCCGATGCGCCCGTTCGGCTGGGCCACCGGCTATGCGCTCTCGATCTACGGCAGCGAATACATCCAGCAGTGCCCGTTCGGCACCGGCAACGGCTACGGCGATGGCCGGGCCATGTCCGTGTTCGAAGGCGTCTTCAACGGCAAGCGCTGGGAGATGCAACTCAAGGGCGGCGGCCCCACGCCCTACTGCCGCGGCGCCGATGGACGGGCCGTGCTGCGCTCCAGCGTGCGCGAGTTTCTGGCGCAGGAGTTGATGCACGCCCTGGGGGTGCCCACCTCCCGCTCGCTGACGCTCTATGTGTCCCGATCGGAAACCGTGCGCCGGCCCTGGTACTCGGCGAACTCCCGCTCGTTCGATCCCGACATTCTGGTGGATAATCCGGCGGCGATCACCACCCGGGTGGCGCCCTCGTTTCTGCGGGTGGGCCAGCTGGAGCTGTTCGCCCGCCGCGTCCGCAGCCAGGCCCACCCCGAGGCGCGCAACGAGCTGCGGATGATCGTGGCGCACCTGATCGAGCGCAACTACCGGCAGGAGATCGATCCGGCCCTGGACTTCAGCGACCAGGTGGTGGCACTGGCGGGGTTGTTCCGCGGACGGCTCACGTCCCTGGTGGCGAACTGGATGCGGGTGGGTTACTGCCAGGGCAATTTCAACAGCGACAACTGCGCGGCGGGGGGGTACACCCTCGACTACGGCCCCTTCGGCTTCTGCGAACTCTTCGACCCCCGCTTCCAGCCCTGGACCGGCGGCGGCCAGCATTTCTCCTTCTTCAACCAACCGGTGGCGGCGGAAGCCAACTTCCAGATGTTCTGGGCCTCCCTGCGGCCCCTGCTCGAGGGCAATCCAGAGGCACTGGCCAGGCTGGATGAGCTCCGTGAGGGCTTCGCTGAAGCGATGGGCCAGACGCTCGACGCGATGTGGGCCAGCAAGCTCGGCCTGATCCGCTACGACGCTGAGCTGGTGCAGGAGCTGCTGCAGCTGATGGTGGCCTCCAAGACCGACTACACGATCTTCTTCCGCAGGCTTTCGGATATCCCTGACGACGTCTCGGCCCTGCAGGAGAGCTTCTACGTGCCCTGCTCAGAGGAGCTCGATGGGCAGTGGACGAGCTGGTTGCAACGCTGGCGGCATCAGGTGACGGGCAGGGGCGACCTGAGCGCGACATCGGCAGCGATGAAACGCGTCAATCCCGCCGTCACCTGGCGCGAATGGCTGATCGCCCCGGCCTACGAACAGGCGGCGCAGGGTGATTACGGCCTGGTCAGGGAGCAGCAGGAGGTGTTCCGCCATCCCTACGACGCGCTTCCTGCGGAGCTGGCGGCGACCTACGACCGCCTCAAGCCCAGGGAATTCTTCAACGCCGGAGGGGTGTCGCACTACAGCTGTTCGTCCTGAATTGGGGCTCAGGGCAGCACCCGCTCAGCCAGCTGCTGCAGGCGACGATCCAGGCTGATCAAGGTGGCGGCTTCCCTCCGGGCAAGCGTCAGATAGAGGCAGTCGACGACGGGGTGATCGTGATGGCAGGCCAGGGCAAGGGCCTCGGCCTGCAGGTGGTGGTCGGGATCCCCAAGGATCAGCCGCACGGCAGCCGAGGCATCAAGAACGCAGGCGAGGGCCATCAGCGCTCGCGGTCGGCGCGGATCAGCGCTTCCGGCGTCTGATCTGCGGCCAGCGCAGTGGCCAGGGGCCCGCGCCGGGCGATGCGATCGAGCACCAGGCGGCGACGCTCGCGCCCATCCTCGCTGGCGATGGCCTCGAGATCCACCAACGCCTGCTGGCTGAGGCTGCGCTTGTGAACCTGGGCGCGGTGCTGCAGCAACCGGTGAAGTGGCTCAGGCAGGTCGCGGATCTGCAGGGATGGCATGGCTGCCAGGTTACTCGCGGCGCATGCGCTTTGCATGCATCACTCGCCACATCGGTGACGCTTCCGCAGGGTGATGAACTGCAGGTCGGTGGCGCTGCTCTGGTGCCCGAGCACGCCTTCGCGGTGGATCCAAGGGGCCCCTGATCCCCTCACGACCAGGCTGCTCGTCAGGACAGAACGGTCTTCAGCTGAAGGATCAGCAGCGGCAATTCCACCTGCACCACATCCCACACCACATCAAGGTCGACCCCCAGATAGGCGTGGATGAGTTGATTGCGCATGGGATGCGAGTGGCGGCTTCGCCGATCAGCTCGATGTTGCGAAGAACGGCATCCTGCATCAGCTGGTTCGCCTCGAACTGCGAACGGTTCAGATCAGCGCAGTAGCCCACGGCACGACGGGCAAACCGATCCATGTCCTGCGCATAGAGGCGCCAGTCACGTTTCGGACTGCCGTCAGAGGGTGATGGCATCCGCCTCCACCGCAGGCCTGAGCTCCTGCCGGAGTGCTTGTTCCGTCACCAGATCGACAGGTTGTTGGAGCAGGTCTTCCAGGAACAGCTGGAGGCCATAGAAGCGTCTCGCGGTGGCAGGGCCGTCGAAGGCCACCAGCAGATCCACATCGCTGCTCGGTGTTGCCGTGCCACGGGCCCAGGAGCCGAAGATCCGCAGGCTGCGCACGCCGAAACGCTCACTCCAGATGGGCGCGTGCTGGCGCAATTGGCGGATCAACGTTTCGGAACTGACGTCCATGGCCGGCAGTGAATGCTCAGGAGTGGCCTGGGATGACGCTAAACCGCCAACGCCATCACCGGTAGCCAGGCTGCCTGCCGGGGCTGCTCTGGCTCTCCCAGTGGAATAGCGAGGGGCCGAGGGCCAGGCCGCGGTAGCGGGTAGAGGGCGAGAAGAGGGCTTCGCTTTTGCGCAGGGTGATGAACAGTAGGTCGGTGGCGCTGGGCTGGTGCCAGAGCACGCCTTCGCGGTGACGGCCGTGCACGTGCAGGGGCACCGGCAGGATAAAGAGCAGTTGGGCGCAGAGCCTCAGCCATCGGCGCCGTTCGTGCGCGCCCATGGCCTTGTGGTCGTGGCCGCAGGGGGCGAGGACACCGTTGAGACGCTCCTCTTAGGCCATCACAGCAGCTGGCGGAACTGCTCAGGCGTCAGACCTGCATCGCGCGCAATCGCGCCAATGGTGATGGCGTTGATGGGGTCGTGTCTTGGGATCACAAGCCGACGCTCGCCATTGCTCAGGATCAGATGACCCGACTCGCGGACAATCCGATACCCCAGCTTCAGAAACACCCTCACGGCCTCCTTCTGGCTGATTCCCGGCAGCCGCGGCATCAGATGGCGAGTTCCATCGTCTCCACGCTGCGCACGCCACCCTCCTCAGCTTCCACTTCCAGCCAGAGGGCTATCGCTTCGCGGATGTTCGCCAGTGCTTCGTCCCTGTTGGCTCCCTGGGAGTGGCAGCCGGGTAGGTCAAGACAGCTCACCGACCAACCCTCTTCGGTTTCCAACAGCCGGATGCGGTAGCTCATGTCGGTCTGACTCCCTGACATGCGTTCAGGCTAAGCGGCATGGAGCTGGCCTCTGTGACGAAGCCTCCCAGCCCCCTCACGCCACCGCCAACTCCGGAACCAACGCTGCCGGAATCGCCCTGTGCAGCCGCCAGCGAATCGCCGCTCTGCGACCAACACGATCGGCTCGTCTTCGTGGCTTTCGTAGGTGGCTCCGCCAAGCTTGCGCTGCTCCCGCCTGTCACCGAAGGCTTCCGCGCAGCGGTACAGCAGTACCCGGGAGCCGCGTTGGCAGGTAGCGCAGGGGATTCAGCGTGGTGAGCGAATTTTTACCCAGGGTTCCCCGTCACGGAGAATGGTGATGGCCTGATCAAGGGTACGCAGCAGCACGGCCTGGAGAGCCTGGTTGGAACTGTTGCCCACGCGAAGCCAGATCACCTGGGGAGGCGGCCCCTGCTCGAAGAGGAGATGCAGGAAGTCGTGATCCTTCTGGATCGGAGCGAATTGTGCTGTGATCCAACTCGCGAGGGCTGGTTACAACTGAGCATCAAGCCAGAGAATCACGCGACCAGAACAGGATGGTTCAACTCGCGGGCGGCATAGCTGAGGGCCGCCTGGAGATCTTCCGGCTCAAGATCAGGAAGCTCGGAGAGGATCTGATCGGGGGAGAGCCCAGCGGCATAAAGATCGAGCACATCGCTCACGCGGATCCGCATGCCTCTGATGCAGGGCTTACCGCCGCACTGGGCTGGGTTGTGGGTGATGCGCGCATGAGCCATTGCGACAGGCTAGCGGCTACAGGCCCCCTCACACCGCCACCGCTAGCTCCGGATAGAAGCCCCCCGGGATCGCCCTGTGCAACCTCCAACGAATCGCCATCGGCCGCTCGCCCTCGTGGCTCACGTAGTCGGCAAAGCCCAGGCAAAGAAACGGCAGCGTCACCCCACCGCGCTTGCTTTCCTCCCGCACCAACAACAGCACCCGGCTGCCACGCTCCACTTGGTGGATGTAGCGCTGCCCGGTGGCGGAGGCTTCCCGGGTGAGGCTCTGGCTCTCCCAGTGGAACTCCCACGGGGAGATCGCATAGTCGTTGTAGCGGGTGGTGGGGGAGAAGAGGCGCTCGGATTTCTTGAGGGTGATGAAGAAGACGTCGCACTGGGTGGCCCGATCGAACAACACCCCCGACTGGCCGGTGGTCTGCTGGGTATCGCTGATCAGGCCAAAGGCTGCGTAGATCTCGGCGCGGCTGTAGCGGGCGTGGAGGGCCAGGGGCACGGGCTGATCCCAGTCCAGGGGAGGGGCGAGGTGGTCGGTGCGCTCCAACAGGAGGGCGAACAGGTCGCGCAGCTCATCGAGAAAGGCTGGGCAGCGACTCGCGCAGATTGGCCAGCACCCGCTGGCTCGACACCCGATCGAGCTGCAGGCTGCAACCGGCCGGCAGGAAGGGAAACCCCTCATTGATCTGCTGTTCCAGTTGGTCGCGTGTGCCGCCGAGCAGGGCGCGGTAGCGGACGTCGAAGCGGAAGTTGCGGTGGGCCTGGCCGATGAAATCCAGCACCGTGAGGCAGCTTCTGCCCGGGCAGAGGCGCAGCCCGCGGCCGAGCTGCTGCAGGAACACCAGATGGCTCTCGGTGGGGCGCAGGAACAGAACCGTGTCGATCTCGGGGATGTCGAGGCCTTCGTTGAACAGATCCACCGCAAACAGGATCTGCAGCTCGCCGGAGCGCAGGCGGCGGATCTGCCCGGCGCGCTCGTCGCGGGGGCTGGAGGCATCGAGGGCGGCGGCGCGCAGGCCGGCGGCCACGAACTTGCGGGCCATCCAGCGGGCGTGCTCCACGCTCACGCAAAAGCCCAGGGCCCGCATCGCCTCCAGGTTGGTGACCTTGTCAGCCAGTTCGCGCAGGATCAGGCGCAGGCGGGCGTCGTCGGCGGTGTAGAGGTTGGAGAGGGCTTCGCTGGCGTAGCTGTTGAGGCGCCATTCGATCTGGGAGAGGTCGGTGCCGTCGTGGAGGCGCAAGCCGCAGCTCGGCGGCCATGCGGCCCTCGAACCAATGGAGGATGTCCTCGCCGCCGGTGCGCTCGGGGGTGGCGGTGAGGCCCAGCAGCAGGGACGGCCTCAGGTGGGCCAGGCAGCGCTCGTAGCTGGCGGCGGCGGCGTGGTGGAACTCATCGACGATCACCACGGCGAACGTGTCCGGCGCCAGGGCCGCCGGATCAAGCCCCGCGAGAGACTGCACCGAGGCGAACACATGGCGCCACTGGCTGGGGCGCTGGCCATCGACCAGCAGCTCTCCGAAGGAGCCATCGCGCAGCACCTGGCGGAAGGTGGCGAGGCTCTACTGCAGGATCTCGCGCCGATGGGCCACGAACAGGAGGCTCGGGTGTCCCGGACCGGCCAGGGCGGCGGAGTGGGTGGCGAACTCAGACGCCAGGCGGGCGAAATCGAGGGCGGGCACCGATAGGCCTCAGTGCCTCAGGGATTCCCGGTGGGCACTCAAGAACGCCTCCTGCTCCCGGCTGAACGGCCGGATCAGATTCGCCCCTTCGATGCCCCAACAGCGCAAGGCTTCACCTGCTGCCTCGTGCTGCCAGATCAGCTCACCACCGGCGTCGAAGCTGATCCAATGGCGATCAAACAGCTTGTCCACATGGGGGGAGAGCAATAAGCCGTTCGCGCCGCTCAGCCGTTCGCTGTTGTCGCAGGATCGCCAGGGTTTGATATGGCTCGCCACCAGGAACTCCTGCCGCGCAAGCCCCGTGACCCGACAGGCCGGCTCCAGCTCCGACACCCGATGGCGAAACAATCCCTGCCCCAGCCGCGCCTTGGTGAGCGCATCGCGCTCGGTGCTGCTGGGTACCTCCTGCAGCCGCTGCATGTCATCGAGCAGCGCGGCGGTGTACTCCCCCTCTTCCGCCAGCACCACCAGGTGCACCCGCACCGCCGGATCGGCGTGCTCTTCTATCAGCTTCAGCAACAGCAGCCCCAGGGTTTCGCTCAGCCCCGCCAGGTACACCCCCTGGTTGCCCCGGCCAGTGCTGGTGCTGATCGGGCTGTGGCGTTCCGGCAGCAGCGGCTGCAGCAGCTCAAAGAACGTCTGCGGCACCAGGGCCTGGCGCAGCGGGTGCCAGTTCACCCGCACCAGCCAGCCCTCCTGGTTCCAGTTCTCGCCAGCAGGGCCAAACTCCTCAGGTTTGACTGCCGTAACCGCCGGCGATTCCACCAGGCCCAGCTGGCTGATCCGCCCATTGGCATAGCTGAACACCACATCCCCCCGCTGGCAGCGGCTGAGGTTGTAGTAGGTCACATTGCGGGCGCCGTTGGCGTTCGCCTTCGGCGACCAGATGTAGCCGCCGTCGGTCTCCTGCCGGTAGGTCTGCTTGTGGTTCACCCACCAGTAGGAGGGCACGGATTCGGCCAGTACTTGTGTCTTTGTAGCCGAGGCGAGGCTGGCTGTCTTCAGTAGGCCCGTCTCGAAGGGATCACCCCTCGCACTCCACCCCTCGGCTGCTCACAATCTCCCTCCCGCCTCGGGATCAGATGCCAATGCGCATGAAACACCGTCTGTCCCGCCGCTTCGCCTGAGTTGAGCCCCACATTCCAGCCGCTGATCGTGGCGTCCTGGGCACTGAGCTGCTCCCGCCTCAGCTTCAGCAGTTCCACCACGGCGTTCCACTCCGGCTGGTGCAGCTCCAGCCCGTCGGCCACGTGCCGACGCGGGATCACCAGGCTGTGCCCCTCGTTCTCCAGCAGCACCCGGCCGCTGCCCTTTAGCGCGCAGAACACACAGCCCGCTTCGCGGTGGCCGTAGCTGGCCTGCACGCCGCGGAAGTCGGTGCAGTCGGTGTCGCGCTTGCCGGCGTTGCAGCGGAAGCAGAGGGCCTGCAGGTTGCTGATGGCGTCGGAGCCGCCCTGGTTTTTGGGGACGATGTGGTCCACCTCCAGGGCCCGCTGGTGCTCGTGAGCGCCGCAGCACTCGCAGCGGCCCCTGGCGCGGGTGAGGACTCTATATTTCACCGAGCCGCTGATCGGGCTCCGGTGGCGGCTGCGGTGGGCAAACACCTCTTCGCCGCGCTGCTCGCGGAAGGCATCGAGGCACTGGCGGCACAGCTGCTGCAGCTGGTCGCGCTCGGCGTCGCTCAGCTCGTCGCCGCCGATCAGGCTGTAGGCGCCGATCAGGCTGTAGGCGACGTTGCAGTAGGCGGTGATGCCGTTGCCGGTGAGCACCTTGCCCACCATGCGCTTCACCCGCTCGGTGTAGTAGTCGATCTGGGTCACGTCTTCGCCCAGGATCCGCCGGGCCACGTCCTGCGCTGGGGCTGGGCTGCTCCTCCCCAGCAGCTCCATGAGCATGAGGGGTTTGTAGATGTGGCTCATGCGCATGCGTTCGGCGATGTACTCGCGCAGGCGCTGGTAGGTGGCGGAGGGGGGCGGGGGCATGGGGGAATCCTGGCGGCTGTGACAGGGGGTGGCATTTGTGGAGGAGAAGCTCCGGCGATCACCCTGGCCCACGAATGCTCCCCCATGCAGACCACGCGATCGTTGACGAAGCCAAGATCTGCGACTATCTGCTCTCAGACACGCATCCAGTTTGTCGCTTCAAGGCCAGGGTCTTTCGTTCACTCGGCTACACCGCTGAATCCTGGACACGACTTCGTGATGATCTGCTCCATCATGGCCAGACTGGGACGGTTCAGCGGATCGAGATGAGTGCCTATGGGATGAAAGTAGTCATCAGTGCTACGTTGAAAGGCTCCAACGGCGCATCCAGACCATTCAGAACGGTCTGGCTGATCCCCGATCATTCCAGACAGCCAAGGCTCGTCACCGCATTTCCGGAGTAAGTCATGTTCGTCTTGCACCAGACAGTTGCTCTCACCCACGACATACCTGATGCTGGTCTGCAGTTGGGCGATCTCGGTGCTGTCGTAGCTATTCACGACCCTGCAAATTTCGAAATTGAGTTTGTCGCTGCATCGGGACGCACCCAATCGCTGTTGACGCTTTCAAGCAGCAGCCTCCGAGCGATTGGTGATCAGGATCTGATCGCTGTGCGTTCATTGGCTACGGCGAATCCCTGAGGTTCGACATCGTTCAGCTTCTCGCTTCCTAGGATCTGCCGGGCCACGTCCTGCGCGGGGGCGGGGCTGCGGCGTCCGAGGAGCTCCTTGAGCATCAGGGGTTGGTCGATGGGGCTCATGCGCATGCGCTTGGAGATTTACTGCCGCAGGCGAAGGAAGGCAGCAGAGGGGCTGTTGGCCATGGAGTGATGCTGGCGGCTGACGGGCGACCGGGCCAGGTTTGGTTTTGGGCGGTCCGTCAGGCCATTGCCCCTGCTTGGATCCCGTCTGGCTGTGCCGCCCTAGTCCCCCACCCAAAGACTGATGACAAAAGGCACACAGGGCCTTAGGGTGTTGCCATGAAGCCCTTTCGCTGGAGCGCAGGCAAGAACGAGGTCCTTCAGGTTCAACGAGGCATTTCCTTCGAGGCCGTGGTGGTCGCTATCGAATCCGGTGATCTGCTCGACATCGTTGAGCATCCGAACCAGGCCCGCTACCCAGGCCAGCGCATTCTTGTCGTTCTGATCTCCGGCTATGCCCATCTGGTGCCTTATGTCGAGGCCGACGATCACCTCTTTCTCAAAACCATCATTCCCAGCCGCAAAGCCACCATCGCCTACCGCCCAGGAGACGCACCATGAACCCCCTTGATCACGAAGAGCAGGAGATCCTGGAAGCCTTCGAAGCGGGCACGCTCCGTTCGGTGGCTACGGCTGCAGAGCGCTCCCGCCTGGAAGCCTCCGCAAGGTCAACGGCCACCAAGGATCAGCGCATCAACATTCGCCTCACCAGTGAGGATCTAGGCGCCTTGCGTGCCCGTGCCCTGCAGGAGGGCATTCCCTACCAGACCCTGATCAGCAGTGTCCTTCACAAGTACGTGTGCGGCAGGCTTCTCGATCGCCCCTGAGCGTGTGGAGCTTCGTGGTTTTGGGCGGCCCGTCAGGCCATCGCCCCTGATGGGATCCCTTCTGGCTTGGGCGTGATGCGGCTGCAGCCAACCCGGCGCCGGGTGTGGTTGTGCCGCCCCAGTCCCTTTGCCCAGACAGGGGCAGCATCCCGCCCGCCACTGCCAGACTGGCGCCACTGGAGGGGGCCATGCAGGAAATCCTTTTCGTGGTCGAGGAAGCGGAGGATGGCTCCTTCCGAGCCAGCGCAGCCGGCGCCGCGATCCACACCGAGGCCGACACTCTCGAGGAGCTCCACCGGGAGATCCGCGACGCGGTCGTCTGCCACTTCGATCCAGGCCAGGCACCGCCCCAGATCCGCCTCCATCACGTGAGGCAGGAACTGCTGGCCCTGTGAGGATTCCGCGGGACGTCAACGGCCAGCTCCTGGCCGAGCGCCTGCGGCGCCATGGCTACGTGCAGACCCGTCAGACTAGGAGTCACATGCGGCTGAGCCGAAGCTCTGACGGCCAGCAGCAGCACCTCACCATTCCAGCCCACAAGCCCCTGAGGGTCGGCACCTTGCGGCAGATCCTCAAGGACGTGGCCAGTCAGCTGGGCTGCTCGATCGAAGAGCTGATCGGCAGCCTGGATCTTTGAGGGCAGGGGTGTGACGGGGTGTGGCACTGATGGAGGAGAAGCCCTGCGGCGATGCCAATCCCTCCGTCTTGCCTTCAACCAAGCTTTGCAGGACCCCTCCTCACCGCTTGCGTGCGTCGTTTGTACTAACGTTGTTCGGCTGCTTAGGTAGGAGAGGGTTCGCCATGGCTGCCACCGGAGCTTCGCCTCCTGCGCGCTCAGCCCGGCTCGGCCTGCGCGCCACGCCGGAACAGGAAGCCGTGCTGCGCCGTGCCGCCGAGGTCACCCACAAGTCACTCACCGACTTCATCCTTGACAGTGCCTGCCTCGCTGCTGAGCAGGCGCTCCTTGATCAGCGCCTGTTCATGGTCTCGGGTTCCCAGGCCCAGGCCCTGATGGATCTGCTGGACCGCCCCGATCAGGCCAACGAGGGTCTCCGTGATCTGTTCACCAGGCGGGCACCCTGGGACGCCGAGTGACCTGGCGGCCGCCGCAGCCGCTGGCCGTCCAGCACCAGCTGGAAGGCTTTGAGTGCGGCAGGCCCACACTGAATCACTGGCTACTGCACCACGCCCGCCAGGCGCAGACCAGTGGCTCGGCCCGAACGTTCGTCGTCGCTGACCAGGAGAACCGCGTCGCCGGCTACTTCAGCCTCACCGTGGGCCAGGTCGACACTGCGGAGTCCCCAGAGCGCATCCGTCAGGGCATGGGGCGATTTCCGCTGCCCGTGGTCATCCTGGCCAGGCTCGCCGTGTCACGGGAACACCAAGGACATGGCCTCGGTGTCGGGATGCTGCAGGACGCGATCCGTCGGACGCTGTTGATCGCTGAGCAGGCCGGAATTCGGGCGATCCTGACCCATCCCATCGACGAAGACGCGGCACGCTTCTACACCCGGTTCGGTTTCATCGCATCGCCTCTGCGCCAGCAGCAGCTGCTCCTGCTGCTCAAGGACGCGAGGAAGATCCTCGGGTGAGCATCTTCCCCACCATCCGTACGGCGATGAACGCGCGCAGGCGATGGCCTGCCCCCCTTGCAGCAGCGCAACACCAAACCGCTGCCAGAGTGGGCGGGCTTTCGGCATTCCATGCCCCACCACGGCCCGCCCCTGGCCCCACTGATCGACCTGACCCGCCTCCTGGAGGCCGGCCTGGGGGGCGATCCGGCGGCAGCGGCGCTGCAGGATCTGGACCACAGCCTCAGCTGGGCCGAGCTTGATCGCCAGGTGGAGCAGCTGGCCCGGGCCTACCAGCGGCTGGGCCTGCGGCGGGGTGATCGGCTCGCCTCCCTGATCCCCAACCGGGTGGAGCTGGTCGTCCACTACCTGGCTGGCCTGCGCAGCGGCCTGGTGCTCACCCCGCTCAACTACCGCTATGTGCCCCCGGAGATCGACCATGCGCTGACGGTGAGCGGCGCCGCGGCCCTGGTGTTCCACGGCGAACGGCTGGCCGATGTGCAGGCCAGTGCCGTGGCGGGCCGGCTGCCCCTTGGCTGCCACCGCATTGACGATCCCTCCGGTTTGGAGCCCCTGCTGGCAGCGGCGCCCGCCGGCGGCGAGTTCCCGCCCTGGCCCGATCTGGCCGACGACGAGCCCTGCGTCCTCTTCTTCACCTCCGGCAGCACCGGCCGGCCGAAGGGAGTGACCCACAGCCGGGCCAGCTTCGCCGCGGTCCTCACCTCCTTCATCCAGGCCAGCGAACTGCGGGCCGGCGAAGAGGTGCTGGCCGGCAGTTCCCTGGCCCACATCGCCTCTTCGGCCCTCGTGCTGGCGGCCCTGGCCGCCGGCGCCTCCGCCGCGATCGCCAGCCGCATCGATGCGCCCACGGTGGAAACCCTGCTGCGGCGCCACCGGCCCTCGGTGCTCCTGATGCTGCCCGCTGCCCTGTTCGAGCTGGTGCGGGATGAACGGCTGCTGCCCACGGATCTGGGCTCGGTGCGTCTCTGCATCAGCGGCGGCGACAAGGTGCCCCACCAGCTGCGGGAGGAGTTCCGCCTGGCCGCCGGCTTCGGCATCGACGAATGCTTCGGCATGAGCGAGATCGGCTACACCACCCTGGCGCCCCCCTCCGGCCTGAACCGGATCGGCTCCGTCGGCCGGCTCTGCCCGGGGTTCAGCGCCAGCCTGCGCCATGAGGACGGCACCGAGGTGGCCCCGGGCGAGCAGGGACGGCTCTGGATTCAGGCGCCTTCGATGATGGTGGGCTACTGGGACAACCCCCAGGCCACCGCCGACACCATCCAACAGGGCTGGCTCGACAGCGGCGATGAGATGCGGGTCGACGCCGACGGCTTCTTCTGGTTCTGCGGCCGCCGCAAGCAGATCATCGTCCACGACAGCTCCAACATCTGCCCCCAGGAGGTGGAGGAGGCGCTCTCTGAACACCCGGCCGTGGAGCTGGTGGGGGTGATCGGCATCCAGGACCCGGTGCACGGGGAGAACGTGCGCGCTTACCTCACCCTCCGCCACGACCAGCCCGCCCCCAGCGAAGCCGAACTGATCGCCTTTGCCCGGGCCCGTGTCGGCTACAAGGCGCCGGAGGAGATCCGCGTGCTCGAGCAGCTGCCCCTCACCCCGGTGGGCAAGACCGACCGGCTGGCCCTGCGGCGGCTGGCGGCGGATGCACGGCACGCTCCCTGACCTTCTCCCCATGGGCCTTTTCTTCGCCGATCCCCTCTTCGAGCGCTTCGCGTTCCGCGCCCTGTCGCACGCCCCCTACGGCGGGGCGGATTTCGGCGAGTGCTTCGCCACGGCGTCACAGATCACGCCCGGGGATCCGGACAGCTGGTTCCGGGCCTGGAGCGCGACGGCGGATCGGGTGAGCGAGATCGCCGAGGCCTGTGCTGCGGCCGGCCACGCGGTGAGTGCCCGGGAGGCCTGGCTGCGGGCCAGCAACTACTACCGCACCGCCTGGCTGCCGCTCTTCGGGGCGCCCGTGGATCCCCGGCTGGTGGAGGCTTTCGACCGGGAGGCCGGGGCGTTCGCCAGGGCGGCCGCCCTGATGACGCCGGCCGTGGAGGCCGTGGAGATCCCCTACGAGGGCACCACCCTCCCCGGCTACTTCCACCGCGCCGATGACTCGGGCCAACCGCGCCCCACGCTGATCGCCACCAACGGCTACGACGCCACCGTGCACGAGGCGCACTTCGCCCATGCCGTGGCCGCCGTCCGCCGCGGCTACCACTGCCTCACCTTCGACGGCCCCGGCCAGGGCCGGCCCCTCATCCACCAGGGCCTGGTGTTCCGTCCCGACTGGGAGGCCGTGGTGGGCCCGGTGGTCGATTTTGCCCTCACCCGCCCGGAGGTGGATCCGCAGCGGATCGCGTTGATCGGCTGGAGTTTCGGCGGCTATCTGGCGCCCCGCGCGGCCAGCGGCGAACACCGCCTGGCGGCCTGCATCGCCGACCCCGGCCAATGGGACCTGCTCGAGGCGTTGCGCACGTTCCTGCCGCTGGCCCCGGCCGCGCGCGACCGGCTGCCCAAGATCGCCCCCGCCGATCTCGAGGCCCTCGAGGACGGGGTCCGCTCCGATCCCTACCTGCACTGGACCTTTCGGCGGGCCCTCTGGGTGCATGGTCTCGATTCCATCGCCGACTACCTCCGCATCGCCGGCGACTACAGCCTCAAAGGGCGTGCCGAACGGATCCGCTGCCCCACCTTCGTGGCCTGGGCGGAGGCGGATCCGATCGCGCGTTTCGCGGAACAGCTCCATGCCGCGCTGCGCTGTCCCCGCACCCTGGTGCGCTTCACCACCGCCGAGGGCGCCGGCGGCCATTGCGAGGAGACGGCCCGCTCCCTGTTCCACCAGCGGGCCTACGACTGGCTGGAGGCGGTGTTCGCGAGCCCCCGCACGTCTGACCCAGGCCGATGACGGTGGAGGCCGCCCTGCTCGACTGGATCGGCAACCGCGGGCGCCGCTGCAGCGTCGGCGAGGTGGCTGCCGGCACCGGCCTGTCCCTGCAGGAGGTCGAGCCGGGGCTGCTGGCCCTGGTGGCCGACGTGTCCGGTCGCCTGCAGGTGGCTGAGGACGGCACCCTGCTGTTCGTCTTCCCTCCAGCGCTTCGGAGGCGGCTGTTGGCCCTCAGCGGCCGCCGCCGCCTGCAGGCCCGGCTGCAGGCGGCCCTGCGCCTGGCCGCCCGCCTGATCCGGCTCAGCTTCGGGCTGGTGCTGCTGCTGGTCACCACCCTGGTGGTGCTGATCCTGTCGGTGCTGCTGATCGTGCGGCTGTTCAGCAGCGACGACGCCGACGATGCCGGCCTGGCGTTGCTGCAGGGGCTCGCCCAGGTGCCCCTCTCCATCCTGGATCTGCTCGCCTCCGGCCTCGGTGCCCCGGCGCGCCAGGGCTCCGCCTCCATCGCGCCGCAGCAGCTGTGGAGCCTGCTCTGGGACCTGCCCGGCGAGGGCGCCGATCCGGCCTCCCTGGGCTTCCTCAGCGCCGTGTTCTCGATCCTGTTCGGCGATGGCGATCCCAATGCCCGCTTCGAGCCGCTGCGCTGGCGCCGCATCGCCGCTTTCCTGCGCAAGCGCGGTGGCGTGGTGATCGCCGAGGACCTCGCCCCCCTGCTCGATCTGCCCGACTGCCCCTCCGACCCCGAGCGCCGCCGTGACCTGGCCGATGCCGCCATGCTGCCGGTGCTGCTGCGCTTCGACGGCCGCCCCGAGGTGAGTGAGGACGGGGACCTGATCTATGGCTTCCCCTCCCTGCCCGCCCGCGCCGCCGGCGGGGATGGGCCGGTGCCGCCCCTGCGCGAGCGGGCCGTTCGCTTCAGCCGGGCCGGAGCCGGGCAACGGGTCGGCTATGGCGTCGCCGTCGGGGCCCTGCTGGTGCTCTCGCCGTGGCTGCTGGCGATCACCCCCGCCTGGCTGCCCCCGGTGGCCTGGCTGGCGCGCTTCGCCATCGGCTATTCCCTGTTGCTGCTGCTCCTGCCCCTGGCCCGCCTGCCGCTGCAGTACGGGCGCAACCGTGCCATCGCGGCCCGAAATCGCCGTCGCCAGGCCTGGGCCAAGGCGGCCTGCCAGGCCGATCCCCAGCTGAAGCGGCGCCGTGCCGCCGCCCGCCGCCTGGGTGCCACCGAGGCCGGCCGGCCGGCGCCGCGCGTCGTGTACGACAGCGGCCGCGATCTGCTGGAGCAGACCATCGACGGTCTGGACCGAGGGCCCCGGCCGCCCGCCTGAGACAATCCACCCTCGCCTGTGTCCAGCGAAAGACATGACCGTTCTCGGCAGAGAGGCGATCCTGCAGGCGATCGAAGCGGGCGCGATCGGGGTCATGCCCTTCGCTCCTGAGCGCCTGGGTCCGGCCTCCCTCGACCTCACCCTGGCCCGCACCTTCCGCGTCTTCCGCAAGGTGCATCAGGTGATCGAGGTTGGCGAGAACACCGACTACCGGACGCTCACCGAGAAGATCGTGGTGCCCCAGGGCGAGCACATCCTGATCATGCCGGGCGAGACGGTGCTCGGCATCACCCAGGAGCGGCTGCGCCTGGGGCCTGGCCTGTGCGGCTGGCTGGAGGGCCGCAGCCGTTTCGCGCGGCTGGGCCTGATGGTGCACATCAGCGCCCCCTTCATGGGTCCGGGGATCGACAGCCAGCAGGTGCTGGAGATGAGCAACTTCGGTCCCGCTCCGCTCGCCGTCCATCCCGGCACCGCGGTCTGCCAGTTCGTGTTTCAGCAGCTGCTGGGCAACGAGAGCTACGCCGGCCGCTTCACCGGCCAGACGGAAGACTCCTTCTGACCATCACGCCGCCGCAGGCGGGCCTCACCCCAGGTCGTTGATGAGCACGATGCGGTACCGGGCTTGGCCGGAGCGGAGATGATCCAGGGCTTCATTCGCCTTCGACAGGGGGAAGAACTCCGTGGTGGGCGCGATGCCGTGGCGACAGCTGAACTGCAGCATCGTGTCGGTGGTGGATGGGCTCCCCAGGGGTGAGGCGGAAAGGCTCTTCTGCCCGAGAATCATCGGGAAGGCCGCCAGGGCGATCGGTTCGGGGACGGCCCCCACGGTGTGCAGCCGGCCCTTGGGTTTGAGGGCAGCGATGTAGGTGTTCCAGTCGAGATTGGCGTTGGTGGTGTTGAGGATGAAGTCGAAGCTGCTCGCCGCCCCGGCCAGTTCTTCGGCGTTGCGGGAGTTCAAGGTGCGATGGGCGCCCAGCTGGAGCGCTTCCTCCCGTTTCGAGTCGCTGGTGGTGAAGGCGGTGACGTCGCATCCCCAGGCCCGCAGAAACTTCAGGGCCATGTGACCCAGCCCGCCGATCCCGATCACCGCCACGCTGTCGGTGGGTTTGATCCCGAGTTCCACGATCGGGTTGAAGACGGTGATCCCTCCGCAGAGCAGGGGGCCGGCCTTCTCGGTGTCCAGCCCTTCCGGCAAGGGCGCCACCCAGGTCCACTGGGCCCGAACCCGCGTGGCGAAGCCTCCGTGACGCCCGACGATGGTGGCCTCGGCTTTGAGGCAAAGGTTCTGATTGCCGGAAAGGCATTGATCGCAGGCACCGCAACTGCCGGAAAACCAGCCCAGACCAACCCGGTCTCCGAGGCTCAGGCGCTTCGTGTGCTCCCCGAGGGCGACAACCCGCCCGATCACTTCATGGCCGGGAACAAACGGATAGGCGGTCATGCCCCAGTCGTTGTCGAGCATGGAGAGATCGCTATGGCAGATGCCGCAGCTCTCGACGGCGATCTCCACCTCCTCGCTGCCCAGTGGGCCTGGGGTGTAGCTGAAGGGCTCAAGCGCTTGCCCGGCGCCGGGGGCGGCCAGGGCCTGGATCGGTGCGGTCATGGGATCTGCGGACACGGAAACCTCTGGCATCGAAAGCTCGGGCATGGGATGGCTCCGATGCCTCCAGGGGCTGACCGTGCCGATCGGATGCAGGTGCGATCCTAGGCAGAGCGGTCGATCCCTGTCCGCATCACCCTTGCCGTGCCCCCCATCCAGCCAGGCGCCTCAGAAAATCCCCAGGGTTTTCTTCTTGCAGTAGCCCGCCCCGATGTTCATCCATCCCGACAGACAGGGCTTTCCGTAGGTGGGCCTGACTTGGTAGTAAATGGGTGAATTGCAATGCTGCTTCAGATCATTCACATAGCCAAGCGGGCATTGGTCGTTGCCCGGCAGTTTGGGAATCCGCTTCTGGGCCACGGCTGGGTCCGGGCTCAGCAGCGGAAGGGCCACAAGCACTGCGGCCAGATGGAGGAGGGGCTTCTGCATCTGGGGAGTGTGCAAGTGTTCAAACCCTAGGAGTTGGTTGTTGGTGGCGTCTTGTGCCGGCTGCGTGGTCGCTTCAGCCACCAGCAGGACGATCGGGTTCAAGCCCTCCATCCGTTGCATCGGATCTGGGGCCGATCGGCTTCATGGGACGGGTTCCGTTTCAGGACCCACCTCCCCTCCATGGGGGGGCGCCTGCGAGACGACGGGTTCGTAACCGCGGGGAAGCAGGTTCCAGTCGGCGTTGAAAACGTGCACCCGGCGGGTGGCCTTGCCTCTCGTTTCGAACGGCAGGCCGGCATGGGCCCAGGCCAGCGCACTGCCCGCCAGGTTGCGCACCTCGAAACCCTGGCCCCGCAGCTCCCGGGTGTAGATCCCGCTGCGCAGGCCGATGGTGCAATAAGGAACCACCACCCAGGAGCGATAGCGGGCGCTGTTTCGCTCGAAGTCCTCCTTCGTGATGGCCCCCGGCAGCATCGAGATGCGCCGTTCGTGCGGCTCTCGCACATCGACCAGCACCGCCGGCCGGTCCTTCGGCCGCGCCAGCCACTCGGCCACGGACATCTCCGGCTGGCCAGGAAACAGCAGACGCTTCATCCCCCCATAGCGGCGCCCCACCTCGGCCGAAAGCGCGCTGTCGGCGGCACCCGCTGCCGGCCCGCCGCGGCCCACCCCGATCCAATGCAGGGCCAGCCCGACCACGGCGGCGGCCATCGCCGCCAGGGCGGCGGCCACCCGCCAACGCTGAAACAGACCTGGGGGTGTCATGGCGGGGGGTCTCCTGGCACCGGCAGCGTCATGGCTTCAGCCTGGCGCAGACGCTGCCATGGCAGCGTCTGTCCCTGACCCTCAGACTGATCCTGCACGACCTGCCCAGCGCGCGGGCACCCCAACCCCAGCCATGACAGACCCAGCTCTGCCGCCGATCGCTGGTTCAGAAGCCGAGATCCTTGCCCTGGTGCAGCAGCCCGGCCCGGTGGCTCTGCCGCAGACCAGCCTCAAGCTGGAGGAGATCCGTTCCGGGTTTGCCTGCGCGCTCCACATGCACCAGCCCACGATTCCAGCCGGGGCGCATGGCGAGCTGATCTCCCATCTGCAGTACATGTTCGAGCACCAGGGAGAGGGCGATAACCACAACGCCGAACCCTTCGCCCAGTGCTACAGGCGCCTGGCCGACCTCCTTCCCCAGCTGATTGGGGAGGGCTGCAATCCCCGGATCATGCTGGATTATTCGGGCAATCTGCTCTGGGGCCTGGAGCAGATGGGTCGGCTTGATGTGCTTGAAGCACTCCAGCGGCTCGCCTGTGATCCAACTCTCCAGCCGCATGTGGAGTGGCTTGGCACCTTCTGGAGCCATGCCGTGGCCCCCTCCACCCCCATTCCCGATCTCAAGCTGCAGATTCTGGCCTGGCAGCACCAGTTCGCGGCCCTGTTCGGGCGGGAGGCCCTGGCGCGGGTGAAGGGCTTTTCGCCCCCGGAAATGCACCTGCCCAACCATCCCGACACGCTGTTTGAGTTCGTCAAGGCCCTCAAGGAGAGCGGCTACCGCTGGCTGCTGGTGCAGGAGCACAGCGTCGAAAACTTCGATGGCAGCAGCCTGTCTCAGCAGCAGAAATACCTTCCCAATCAGCTGGTGGCGCGCAACTCCAGCGGCGACGAGATGTCGATCACGGTGTTGATCAAGACCCAGGGTTCCGACACCAAGCTGGTGGGCCAGATGCAGCCCTGCTACGAAGCCCTGGGGCTTGGCCGGCAGCCGCTGGGAACTACCACGGTGCCGTCGCTGGTGTCGCAGATTGCCGATGGCGAGAATGGCGGCGTGATGATGAATGAGTTCCCGTCCGCCTTCCTCCAGGCCCATCACGCCATCGCCGCCAAGGGGAGTGGGAAAGCGACGGTGGCGATCAACGGCACGGAGTATCTCGAGCTGCTGGAGGCCGCCGGTGTGACCGCCGGCGACTTCCCCAGGATTCAGGCGGTGCAGCAGTACAAGCTCTGGCAGCTGCTCGACGGCCCGCCCTCGCCGGCGGCCACCACAGCGGCCATCGCCCAGCTTCAGGCCACCGATCCCAGCTTCTCGATGGCCGGCGCGTCCTGGACCAACGATCTCAGCTGGGTGGAGGGCTACGCCAATGTCCTGGAGCCGATGAACCAGCTCAGCGCCCGCTTCCACCAGCTGTTCGACCCCCTGGTGGCCCAGGATCCCGGCGTGACCCGGACCCCCCGCTATCAGCGGGCGTTGCTCCACCTGCTGCTGCTGGAAACCAGTTGCTTCCGCTACTGGGGCCAGGGCACCTGGACAGACTACGCCAGTGAAATCCACCGACGTGGGGAAGCGGCCATTGTTGGCTAAGGGCTGACGGCCTTGCGGAAGTCTTTGGTGAGCAGGAAGACGTGGAGTGGATCGGTGGGCGAGGGCAGGAAGCCGACGTGGGCGTAGAAGCCCTGGGCGGCCTCATCTTTGGCGTGGGACGCCAGGGCGCGGATCCCTGCAATCTCAGCGGCTTGGAGTGTGCGCAGCGCTGACGCGTTGGTGCTTCCAGTGCCGAGAGGAACGCCTGCCACTGCGCCTCATCGAGACCGAAGCGTCGTCGATCGATCAGGGCCTCATCGGCCCTCTCCAGAGCGCTCTTCAAAACGAACTCACTCACTGAGCGCTGGGCCGCGGCCGCTGCCCGCTGCAGGGTGCTTTTGGCGGCCGGCGTCAGACGCGGATCAAGCTTCTCGGACCGGGTCGTGGCCGCTGCCATGGCGCTCAGCCCATCTCCTTTTCCAACGGATCACGCACGCCAGACACTGTCATGACGGGTCCTTGCCGAGCGCAGCCACCTCCGGGAAGTATTTGGCCATGCAGGCATCGCAGACGCCGTGGGAGAACTCCACGTTGTCGTGGCTCTTGATGAACGCCTCCACCGTCCCCCAGTAGCCCTGGTCGTTGCGGATGCCCTTGCAGTAGGAGCAGATCGGGATCAGCCGCTCCATCACATCGATGCGTTGCAAAGCGCCGGCGAGTTGATCGGTGATCCGTTTCAGTTCCAACTGCAGCACCACCTGATGGGCCAGGGTCTCCAGGGAGCGGATCTGCAGGCTGCTGAGTTCACGGGGCCGTCGATCGATGACGCACAACGAGCCGAGCCGGGCACCGGCCGGGGTGCACAGCGGCACCCCCGCATAGAAGACGATGTTGGGTGCGCTGCAGACCAGGGCGTTGTCGCAGAAGCGTTCATCCTCACGGGCGTCGTTGACCACCAGGGTCTGATCGCCAAGGATGGCGTGGGCGCAGAAGGAGACATCGCGGCTCGTTTCGCTCACGTCCAGGCCGACCTTGGATTTGAACCACTGCCGATCGGCATCCACCAGGCTGATCAGGGCGATCGGTACATCGCACAGTTGGGCGGCCAGAAAGGTGATGTCGTCGTACGACTGTTCACTGTCCGTATCGAGGATCTGGTAGTCCTTGAGGGCCTCCAGGCGTGCCGCTTCGCGGGGAGCCACTTTCGCGGGCATGGGCAGCCGTATCACCTGATCAAACGTTCGCAGGGTCCCGCGGGGGACCGGACGGCGGTTCACATCTCCTCATCCCCCCGGCGGCGGCTCCTGGCCCTGACGCGATCGGGTGGCCGCCGCTGTAGATAAGAGGCAGGCCGCGCAACGAGGTTTTCTGGCTGACTGGAGCCGCCAGCGCATTCGCCGCGAGAGCGTTGTGCTGGCGGCGATGATCTTCGCCGTGGCGGCGGTGGCGCTGAGCTTCAACTATTGGAGCGCCACCCGCCTGCTGCGCCACCAGGTGCGTGAAAACCTGCGCCAGCTGGTGAGCATTGCCGCCGGCGAGATGGACCCCAGCCTCGTTGCCGCGATCACCAGGCCCGAGCAGACCGGAGACCCGGACTATCGCCGCGCCAGCGCCCCCTTGGTGAAGCTACGCCGGCTCGTGCCGGAGATCTATTACGCCTACGTGTTCATCGTCAGTCCGGAGGGTCTGCGCTACACGATCGACAGCACCTACTACATCCAGAACGCGAGTGCCCCCGCCAGCGCCGTCAGCGTCGGTGACCTCTATGTCGATCCTTCAAAGGATGCCCTTGAGGCCGCTCGCACCGGCGTCGTCACCATCAGCACCAGGCCCTACACGGATGATTTCGGATCTTTCATGAGTGGCTTTGCCCCGGTCCGGAACGACGCTGGGGAACTGGTGGGCTTCGTGGGGATCGATATCTCGCTGGCCCAGCTGCAACGCCAGGAATTCCCGCTGTTGCTCACCTACCTGCTGAGCCTGGCCGGCAGTGCCGGCTTCTCGGTGCTGGCGGCCAACTTCCATCGCCGCAGCCTCAAGGCCCGCGCCCGCGCCTTCCAGGCCATGGCTGCCGCCGACCGCGCCAAGAGCACCTTTCTCGCCACCCTCAGCCACGAGATCCGCACCCCGCTCAATGGAGTCCTCGGCATGACGGGGCTGGTGCTGGCCACGGAGCTCACGGCCCAGCAACGGGAGTGCCTCGACATCGCCCAAAGCTCGGGGGAGGCCCTGCTTGGCCTGCTCAATGAACTCCTCGATTTCACCAAGATCGAGTCCGGGAGCCTGCAGCTCGACCTGGCCCCGTGCCAGCTGCGCCCGCTCCTGGAGGAGGCTGTCGCCACCTGCTCGAGCCTGGCCCTGGCCAAGGCGCTCCAGTTGTCGTTGGTGATCGGCCCGGAGGTTCCCCAGGCCATCCGCACCGACGCCATCCGCCTGCGCCAGATCCTGCTCAACCTGATCGGCAACGCCATCAAGTTCACCGACGCCGGCAGCGTCGTCGTCTCCGTTCAGGTGGCGGCGGGTTCCACCCAGGCCCCGGGGCCAGACGCAACCACCCTGACGTTCTGCGTCACCGACACCGGTGTGGGCATGGCCGCCGACCAGATCGGCCTGTTGTTCCAACCCTTCCGTCAGCTCACCACCAGCGCCAACGCGCCCCAGGCCGGCACCGGCCTGGGGCTGGCCATCAGCCAGCAACTGGTGGCGGCCCTCGGCGGCCTGATCGAGGTGGAGAGCACCCCCGGCCGCGGCAGCGTCTTCCGCTTCAGCCTGCCGGTGGACGTGGCCGCCGCCGACCCCGCCCCCTCCCCGGTGGCGCTGCCCCCGCCCCTGAGTGCGGAGGTCGACGGGGCGGCCTTTGCGCTGCGCCATCCCCTGCGCATCCTGGTGGTGGATGACAGTGCCGTGAACCGGCGCCTCTGTGAGCTGCTGCTGCGGCGCCTCGGCTATGGGCCGGAGTCCGCTGTCGATGGCCTGGAGGCGTTGGAACGGCAGCAGATCCTCGACCCCGATCTGATCCTGATGGATGTGCAGATGCCCCGGCTCGATGGGCTGGAGGCCACCCGCCGCATCCGCGCCGCCACAAGACGGCCGCAGCGGCCTTGGATCGTGGCCGTCACCGCTTTCAGCTCCGCCGAGGAGCGGCAGGCGGCGTTGCAGGCGGGCATGAATGACGTGCTCGCCAAGCCGCTCAAGGCCGAGGCCCTGAAGGCCTGCCTGGTTGCCGCCCACGCCCGATCCTGCCAGCCCTCCCCCTAGGGGATCTGGCTCAGGGCAGGGTGAAGCCGGAGGTGTTGAGGTGTTTGAGGTCAAGCATCACCACCGTGATCCAGACCAGCAGGGCCAGACCACCGAGCGAGCCGATCACCGCCACCAGGCCCACGATCACCGACCTGGAGGAACCGCTGTCGTTTGGCACGGGCACGGAGCAAGCTGGGGCCACTGTCCCATGGCCCCGCCTTCAGGAGGCCAGTTCCACGTCCCCTGCCGGCTCGGCCAGCACCAGCCGCAGCAGCACCGGCGCCAGGAAGGTGGTGCCCATCACCATCAGCAGGATCGCCGCCTCCAGCGACGGCCCCAGCACGCCGGTCTGGGTGCCCAACCCCAGAAAGATCAGCCCCACCTCGCCGCGGGGCATCATCCCCAGACCCACAGCCAGCCGGTTGGTGGGCCCGGGGCTGAGGTAGCTCCAGCCGGCCGCCACCTTGCTGACCACGGCGGCCGCCAACAGGAAGCCCGCCATCACCAGCCCCTCGTGGTTGGCGGCGTTGAAGGGATTGAGCACCGACAGATCCATGCCGCTGCCGATCAGCACGAAGAAGAAGGTGGCAAAGAGGGCCACCAGGGGCTTCACCGCCGCCTCGATGGCGTGCCGGTGGCGCGAGGCGCTCAGGATCAGGCCACCGGCGAAGGCCCCCAGGGCCGCCTCCAGCCCGAAGGCCTGGGCCGCGAAACACGACAGCGACAGCACCAGGAAGGCGGCCACCACCACCTCGCCGGGGGCTCGCAGGCGATCGAGCAGCCAGTCGAAGGAGGGGGCGGCGGTGCGGCTGAGGAACAGGGCCACCACCACGAACACCCCTGCCGCCGCGATCAGCTTCAGGATCGGGCCGAGGCTGAAGCCGTCGCCGCCGGCCAGGGCCACCACCACGGCCAGGATGACGATGCCGAGGATGTCATCGAGGACCGCCGCCCCGATCACCGTCTGCCCCTCGCGGGTGCGCAGGAACTTCAGTTCCCCCAGCACGCTGGCGGTGATGCCGATGCTGGTGGCGGTCATGGCGGCCCCGGCGAAGATCGCCGGCAGCAGCGGCACCCCGAACAGAAACTGCAGGCCGGCGGTGCCCAAAGCGAAAGGCAGCACCACCCCGGTGAGCGCCACCGTGATCGCCTGTCCCCCCACCGCCATCAGTTCATCCAGTTCGCTCTCCAGGCCGGTGAGGAACAGCAGGGCCAGCAGGCCGATCTTGGCCACCGCCTGCAGGTTGGTGAAGCTGTGGTCGTAGAGCTCCTGCACCTGCTCCGGGGCCACGTGGGCCAGGGCGGCGATCGTGTGCTCGGCGAAGCCGTTGAGCTGGCCGCCCAGCTCCGGGGCCAGGATCAGATGCAGCCCAGAAACGCCGATCAGCACCCCCGCCACCAGCTCGCCGAGGATCGCCGGCAGGCGGAAACGCACCATCAGTTCCGCCAGGGCCCGGGCGGCGAACAGGATCACGATGAAGCGGCCCACCTCGATCAGGGTCTCGGCGGCTTCGATCTGGTGGCCCCCGGTGGCAAGCAGCAGGGAGGACATGTCCATGGCGGGCCGGCCGGGGCGATGGCGAAATCCTTTCACCCCCGTGCGGGGATCGGGCCCGGAATCAGCGGATCAGGATCCCCGGCCATGGCGAACGGCGGTTGCCGGCCCCCCTCAAACGGATGGGCCACGCAGACTGAAGGGCCAGACGGGCCCGGAGCCTGCAGCGATGGCAAGGTTCAGGCGTGCAGCCCGGCAACCGCCCCGGGAGCGGCTCCGGCCCGGTGACGTCCCACCGGAGGGCCGGCCAGCGATCTCCTGGGGGGTCGTCGTGGCAGTTGGCCTGCTGCTGGCCGGGGTGCCGATGCTGTTCTTCAATCACCAGCACTCCGGCGATCCGCTCAAGATCCGCCGAGAACTGCGCAAGTTCTGAGCCCGACGCCCCGTGACCCTGTCCCGCCGCCGCCGCTGGTTCCTGCTCCTGCTGGCGGGCCTGGTCGCCGCGACCCTGCTGGCCGGCGTGGCTGGCTGGCCCGGTGCCGCCGCCCGCCCGGTCGATCCGCTGCCCTCCTGGAATCCTGGGCCGGCCCGGGACGGCATCCTCAGCTTCGTGCGCCAGACCACGGACCCCGCGAGCCCCCGCTTCGTGCCCCCCGGGGAGCGCATCGCCACCTTTGACCAGGACGGCACCCTCTGGGTGGAGCAGCCGGTCTACCCGCAGGTGCGCTACATCCTCGAGCGCGTGCCCGGGGTGGTGCCCAGCAGGGCCGAACTGGAGACGCTCGCCGCCACCGTGCTCGCCGGCATGCCCATGGAAACCTTCCATGCCGATGTGCGGCGCTGGCTGGACACGGCCCGCCATCCCCGCTGGCGGCGCCCCTACACCGAGCTCACCTTCCAGCCGATGCAGGAGCTGCTCGGCTATCTGCGTGCCAGCGGCTACAAGACCTACATCGTCACCGGCGGCGGCCAGGAGTTCGTGCGCGTCTATGCCGAGCGCACCTACGGCATCCCGCCGGAGCAGGTGATCGGCACGGCCGGCGCCACCCGCTACGGCTACGACAGCGCGGGTCGGCCCTTCCTGACCAAGGAGCCCCGGCTGTTGCTCAACGACAACGACGCCGGCAAGCCGGAAGGCATCCAGCTGATGATCGGCCGGCGGCCCACCGCCGCCTTCGGCAACTCCACCGGCGACCGGCAGATGCTGGAGTTCACCAGTTCCGGCGACGGGCCGCGTCTGGCGATGCTGGTGCTGCACGATGACGCCCGCCGCGAGTATGCCTACGGTCCGGCCCTGGGGTTACCGGACACTCGGGTGGGCCCCTTCACCCAGGGGCTTTACGACGAAGCCCGCCAGCAAGGCTGGACCGTGATCAGCATGAAGAACGATTGGAAGCGCATCTTCTCCTTCGAGCCCTAAAGGTCCGGGCTCCCCTTGCGTTCTAGGGTCGAAGTCTTCGGATCCGCTGCCTTGAAAGCCCTGGCCCTCTCCCTGCTGAGCGCGTCGCTCATCATCAGTGCAGGTTCAGCGGCCCAGGCGCAACAACGCTGCACCTTCCTGCAACCGGTCGGGGGCGACGGCACCACCCCAATCGTCTCCAAGCGGGTGGGGGCCGCGAAGCTGATCGGCAAGGAGAACTGGAACACTGACTTCATCGTCAACCAGCCCTACAGCAGCTTCAAGTTCTTCTTCACGGCCAATTCCTCCGACGCCAACGCCAAATATCCGGTGAGTGGCTTCATGAAGTTCAGCGACGGGAGCAATCTGCAGGTGATCAACGAAGTCATGAATCCGCCGATGGGAACCGGACGCATGTTCGGCCCCTTCCCCGCCATTCCGGGCAAGCAGGCCAGTCAGATGAACTTCAAGGTGGGGGCCAGCAGCGACCCCGGCGCCCTGGGCTTCAGCTACCGGATCTCGGTGCAGGGCTGCCAGTAGGCCCTACTCCGATGCTGCTGCCCCTGCTGCTGGCCCTCTCACCGGCGCCCGGTCCGGTGATCACCAACGGCCCCGTGGTGGCCGTGCTGGAGAACCGTCGCCAGCCCAGACCCGATGGCATGGATGAGGTCCAACCCGTCGCCACCGTCCGGGTGGAGGGGAAGGTGGTCGGTCAGCTGATGGGGGCGCTGCGGATCGGCCCCGGCAGCATCGATTCGGTGCTGCAGGTGGTGGAGATGGATCCGGCCAATCCCTACCCGGAGGTGCTGCTCTCCACGTTCACGGGCGGCGCCCACTGCTGCAACGACACCCGCGTGCTCACCAGCAGCCCCGACGGCCGCCGCTGGTTTGAGGTGCGACGCGATCCGGTGAACGGTGGACCCAACGGCGCCAGCGACCCGCTCGGCAACGGTCGTTTCCTGCTGGTGGACGTGGACAACCGCTTCCTCTATCCATTCGCCAGCTATGCCGGCAGCAGCGCCCCCAGTCAGATCTGGCAACTGGACGGGTCTCGCTTCGTCGACATCAGCCATCGCCCCCAGGTGCTGCCCCTGCACCGGCGCCGGCTGAAGGAGATGGAGAGCTGGTTCCAGCAGCCGGCCGATCAGCGCAGCGAGGCCAACGGCTTCCTGGCGGCTTGGGTGGCCACCAAGGCGCTGGTGGGGGAGTTCGACGCAGGCTGGAAACGGATGCTGGGCCTCTACGACCGGAGCTCCGACTGGGGGCTGACCTCCTGCGAGGCCGGCTACAACGCCAAGGGGGAGTGCCGGCGGCCTGAGAAGCGCTACGCCGACTTCCCTGCGGCGCTGCGGGCCTTCCTGCGCCGCACGGGCTACCTGCCGGCGGCGCCCTGATTCAGCCCAGAAACGTCATGGTCAGGCTCACCAGGGCCAGGCCGGTGAGGCCGGTGGCGGTCAGCAGTCCGATGGATCGGTGCATGGGTCACTCCCGTTGCCCCAAAACCTAGAGCAATCCTTAAGAAGCGCAATCGCTCCGCTCTGGGCCGCAGCAATCCGTCATGGAACGGGCCTATCCGTCGCCGGCGCCGACCTGTAGCGAGCGCATCGCGATGGCACCCAGGGTCACCTCGGCATTGAAGAAAGCCAGTGGCTCGCGGGGATCCCGCACCCCCAGCACGTACAGCAGCGGCAGGTAGTGCTCCAGCGACGGCAGCGCCAGGGCCGCCTCGGGGCCCAGGGCGAGGGGATCGAGCAGGTCCTCCAGGGAGCCGGAAGCGATGCGCTCGGCCAGCAGCTGATCGAAGGCCTCAGCCCAGCCGTGGGCCCCCTCCCCCCAGTCGATCAGGCCCAGGTTGTGGACAAGGTTGCCGCTGCCGAGCACCAGCACCCCCTCCTGGCGCAGGGGCCGAAGGCGCCGGGCCAGCTCCAGGTGCTCGCGGGGGCTGCGGCGCCGGTCGAGGCTGAGCTGCAGCACGGGCAGATCGGCCGCCGGCCGCATGGGCCGCAGCACCGACCAGGTGCCGTGGTCGAGCCCCCAGGTGTGGTCGAGGGCGACCTCCGGCACCAGGTTCTGCAGGCGCTCCGCCAGCGCCGGGGATCCGGGCGCGGGGTAGTCGACGGCGAAGAGCTCGGGTGGAAAGCCGCGGAAGTCGTGGATCGTGCGCGGTCGCTCCATCGCCGTGACCTTGGCGCCCTCGGTTTCCCAGTGGGCCGAGACGCAGAGGATCGCCTGCGGGCGGGGCAGGGCGGCGAAGCAGGCGGCCCAGGCGCGGGTGAAGCGGTTGGCTTCGATCGCGTTCATCGGGCTGCCATGGCCGATGAAGAGAGCGGGGGTGGGGGCCTGGATCACGGGGACTGGCTCGCGGCGGTGGGTCTGCCTTTGCCACTGTGGAGCGGCTGCTTGCAACACCGATGGCGGCCGCCGTCAGCATCGCCCTGGCCCTGGAGGGCCAGCTGCGCCTCGACGACCAGCCCGCCCTGCACCAGGCCGTGGCGCTGGCGCGCCAGCGCGGCGCGCGCCTGCTGGTGCTGGCCTTCCGGCCGGAGGGTCAGCGGCTGCGGGGCCCCCACCAGCGGCGCCTGGAGGCCCAGGCCCTCGCCTCGCTGCAGGGGCGCCTGGCGGGGGCGGGGATCCCCCTGCTGGCGTTCCCCCAGCTCACCACCGCGGCAGCCCTCGCTGAGCTCCGCCCCGTGGTGCAGCCCGAGGCGGTGCTGCATGCCGACGAAAGCCGCCTCTTTGGCACCTGGCCCGTGGCGGCCGAGCGTTTCCCGAAGGTGTTCAGCCAGTTCCGCCGCGGTCTGGAGCGCGCCCCGGAACCGCCCCTGCCCCCACCGGATCTCGCCGGCCTGGGGGACGCCTGGGACGACCTTCCCCGCACCTGGCTGGCGCCGCCCGCCGCCCCGCCGGATGCCGCTGGGCCCGATCCCCGCAGCGCCTTCCCCTTTTCTGGCGATGAGCCCGCAGCCCTGGCCCGGCTGCAGCACTACGTTTTCGAGACGGAGGGCCTGCGCACCTACAAGACCACCCGCAACGGCCTGGTGGGGACGGAGTTCTCCGCCAAGTTTTCCCCCTTCCTGGGGGTGGGCTCCCTGTCGGTGCGGCGGATCTGGCAGGAGGTTCTCCGCTACCAGGAGCGGCACGGCGCTGATGAAGGTTCGGAATGGATGAAACAGGAGCTGCTCTGGCGCGAATTCTTCCTCTGGTCGGAGCAGCACCACGGCGCGGCCTTCCATGCCCCCGGCGGCCTCCAGAACCGTCCGCCCGAATGGAAGGCGGATCGGCAGCGCTTCGCCCGCTGGACCCGCGGCGACTCCGGCCATCCCCTGATCGATGCCCAGCTGAATGAACTGCTCACCACCGGCTACCTCTCCAACCGGGGCCGTCAGTGGGTGGCCTCGCACTTCGTCAACGAGCTCAGGCTGCCCTGGATCTGGGGCGCCCGCTTCTTCGAGTGGGCCCTGATCGATGCCCACCCGGCCCTGAACACGGGCAACTGGGCCTATCTGGCCGGCGTCGGCTCCGACCCCCGCAGCTTCGGCGGCGCCCCCCGCCGCTTCGATCTGGAGCGCCAGGTGGGGCTCTACGACCCCGAGCGACAGCACCTTCGCCTCTGGGGCCGATCGGCCCAGGAGCCGGCCGCCCCAGCATGGCCATGACCCTCACCCTGATCCTGGGCGACCAGCTCCATCCCGACTGGCTCAACCCTTCGCCCCTGCAGCTCGCCCCCGGCTCCCGGGTGCTGATGATCGAAGACCTGGCCGTGGCCTCCACCTGGCGGTACCACCGCCTGCGGCTGCTGCACACCTTCGTGGCGATGCGCAGCTTCCGCGAGGCGCTGCTGGAGCGAGGCGTGGAGGTGCGCTACTGCGAGCTGCCGGAGTCGGAGGGGGTGCCTTTCTGGCAGCGGCTGGCAGTGGAACTGGGCGAAAGCCGCGAGCTCCAGGTGGCCGAGGTGGCCGACCGCAGCTTCGAGTTGCGGCTGCAGCGCTTCTGCGCCGAGCAGGGGGTGCGGCTCAGCGTGCTTCCTTCGCCGGCGTTCCTGGAATCGGTGGCAGGCAGCCGGAGCTGGTTCGAGGCCCGCCGGCGCCCGTTCATGAAGACCTTCTACGAGCGCCAGCGGCGCCGCCTCGGCCTGCTGCTGGAGCCCGATGGCTCCCCGGCCGGCGGCCGCTGGAGCTTCGATGTGGAGAACCGGCGCAAGCTGCCCAAGGGCTACATGGAGCCCCCCCTGCCGGCGGTGCCGGCCAGCCCCCACGAGCCAGCGGTGCGAGCCCTGATCGCCAGCCACTTCGCCGATCACCCCGGCCAGCTGGGGCCGCTGTGGATTCCCTTCGATCACGCCGGGGCGGCGGCCTGGCTGCAGGGCTTTCTGCGGGAGCGCCTCGATGGCTTCGGCCCTTTCGAGGACGCCCTCAGCCAGCACCACGACACCCTCAACCATTCCCTGCTCTCGCCCCTGCTCAACATCGGTCTGCTGACGCCGGCGGCGGTGATCGCCGCCACCATGGAGCACGCGCGGCGCCGGCAGGAAGGTGGCCAGCCGGTGCCGATCGCCTCGCTGGAGGGCTTCCTGCGCCAGGTGATCGGCTGGCGCGAGTTCGTGCGTGGCATCGACCGGGTGCACGGCGAACGCCAGGCCAGCGCCAACTTCTGGAACCACCTGCGCCGCCTGGCCCCCTGCTGGGACGACGGCAGCAGCGGCCTTCCGCCCCTGGACGCGGCGATCGAACGGGTGAACCGGCTCGGCTACAACCACCACATCGAGCGGCTGATGGTGATCAGCAACCTGATGCTGCTGTGCGAGATCCACCCCGGTGAGGTGCACCGCTGGTTCATGGAGCGCTACCTGGATTCCTACGAATGGGTGATGGGCCCGAACGTGTACGGCATGGGCCTGATGAGCGACGGCGGCCTGTTCGCCACCAAGCCCTACATCGGCGGCTCCAACTACATCCTCAAGATGGGCGACTTCAAGAAGGGCCCCTGGTGCGAGATCTGGGACGGCCTCTACTGGCGCTTCATCGACCGGAACCAGGGGTTCTTTCGTGCCAACCTCCGCCTCTCGATGATGGTGCGGCTGCTGGAGCGGATGGACCCGGCTCGGCGGGTGGCCCTGGCGGCCGCCGCCGAGGGATTCCTGGCGCGGGCCACCCGTTAAGGGGCCTTGGGAACGACGACGCGGGGCGCCAAGTTGAGGTGGCGGATGCGCTGGGCGAAGCCACGGTCGTCGAAGGAGGTGAGCGTGTCGCAGCCACGGCAGCTGGCGTGGTGCAGGGCATCGGCAAAGTCGAGCCCGCCGCGCAGCCCGGCGACGGCCTGCTCCAGGGCCGGGCGATCTTCCGCGCTCAGGCCGGGGTGGGCCAACAGGTGGTCGAACACCAGAAGCACCTGCTCGGCAGCGAAGCCGTAGTAGCCGCGCAGGACCCACTCCAGCTCCAGGGCCACGGTCTTGGGCAGGAACAGGGGTTGCCCCGATTCGATCAGGATCCGGGCCGCCTGGCGCTGGCGCTCGGTCACGGCATCGGCCCCGTCCTCTGCGACGAAGTAGCGGGCCAGCACGTTGGTGTCGAGACCGATCACGGCGCCAGCAGGCTGGCCGGGTCGAAATCCACCGGCAGCGGCGGGCGATGGGTTTGGAGCAGGCCGAAGCCACTGGTCGGCAGCGGCTGCTCCGGCTTGCAGGAGCGCACCTCGATGTGATCGCCCACCAGCTGGAAACTGACCCGACCGCCCCGGGCCAGACCGAGTTGCTGACGCAAGGCCTTGGGGATGGTGACCTGTCCCTTGCTGGTGATCGCGCTGGTGGCGGACCCCATGGACTCCATCGCGAGCCTCTCTGGAATGGGGGTATTACCTGGTAAGGATAGGTCGATCAGCGCGGATGGAGGAGCATGGTGCTGCCCTGACCCGCCCCCTGCCCGTGAGCGCCTCCGCCGATGCGGCCGTCCGGCCGCCCGCCCCCGCCCTGCTGCTGGAGCGTCTGGCGGCGGTGGAGGGCATGGGCCGCGGCCGGCGCCGGCTGGTGCTGCTGCTCAGTCAGCTGGGCGATTTCGACAGCCTCGAGTACGCCCAGGCCCTGGTGCCGGTGCTGCCGCAGCTGGAGTCCTCCGGCATCGCTCTGCTGGCGATCGGCATCGGCGACGGGGCGGGCCGCGAGCGCTTCTGCGCCTTCACCGGCTTCCCGAGCGAGCGGCTGCTGGTCGACGCCGAGCCGGATCTGCACCGCGACCTGGGGCTCTATGAGGGCTTGAAGCAGGCGGGTGGGCCCTGGCCGAACCTGCTGCTGATGTGCGCCGGCCTCGGCTCCCCCGGCACCCTGGCCGAGGTGCTGCGCGGCTACACCGGCGATCGCAGCGCCCCCCAGCGCATCGCCGACGACGAGACGATCCAGGCGGGTCCCCTGCCGCTGATCCGTGGGTCGTTCTTCGCACGGGCCGGTGGCAGCGGTTTCCAGCGGCCCTTCGAGCTGGCCACCGTGCGGCTGCGCAACATGGCCGAGGTGCTGGGCCACTGGCGCACCTACGTCCCCCGCGACGACTTCCTCACCCAGCGGGGCGGCACGTACCTGCTGGAGGCCGATGACAGCCTCCTTTACAGCCACAGCGACCGCGGCATCCTCGGCTTCTCGGCCACCATGGCTCGGCCGTTGAGCTTCCTGGATCCGTATCTGGGCTGAGGGAGATGACCGCCATGCGTTGCCACCTCCTGATCGGCCCGCCGGCCAGCGGCAAGACCACCCTGGCCCGCGCCCTGGCGCCCCTGCTCAGCGGGCCTGGTGAGCCACCGGCGGTGGTGCTCTCCACCGACGCGATCCGCGCCGAGGTGTTCGGCGATGCGGCGGTGCAGGGACCCTGGAGCACGATCGAGCAGCTGTTGCATGAGCGCCTGCGGGCGGCCGTGGCCGACGGCTGCCCGGTGATCGTCGATGCCACCCACGCCCGGCGGCCCTGGCGGCTGGCCCTCACCCAGGCGCTGCCGTTGCCGGCGCCGGTGGAGTGGGTCGGCTGGTGGCTGTTCACCCCCCTGGCCACCTGCCTGGAGTGGAACCAGCGGCGCCAGCGCCTGGTGCCAGAAGCGGTGATCAAGGAGCTAGCGGCGGCCCTCGCCGATCCGCACTTCGGGCCCAGCCGGGCCGAGGGCTTCGCGGCCGTGGTGGCCGTTGTGCCCAGCCACCACGAGGCCCTGGAGCCGGTGCTGGCCGAGGAGCTGGCCCGGCTTGACCAGCGCATCCGCTCGGCCACCAACCGGGAGCGGCAGGTGCAGCGCCATGGCTACTCCCGCCTGCTGGATCTCGAACGGCTCCTCCACCTACTGCGCCTGCTGAGCCGCTATCCGGACCTGGCCGCCAACGATTCCGTCACCGCCGCCGAGCTGGAGGCGATCGTCTCGCCGCTGCCCGAGGGCGACCTGGCCGATCGGGCGGCGGCCCTGCTGCGGCGGCTGCATGGGGAGTGCTATGGCGATGTGGCGGCCCTGCGGGCCGACCTGGCCTGGCTGGAGCAGCAGGGGTTCACCGCCGCCCAGCCCGTCGGCGCGCCGATCCAGCTGGCCCCGGCGGTGGCCGCGGCGGGCGGGGTGAACGGGGGGCTGCCCCCCCTTGGGGATGGGCCGGTGTTCGTGCGGGTGTTCACCCTGCTGCGCCATGTGCTGCAGAAGCCGTTCGACCGTGAGGGCGGCAGCGACCTGCCCGGCCACCTGATCCAGGCGATGGAGGAAATCCCCGGCGCCTACCTGCCGGGGGAGGCCGCCACCCTGCGCAAGGACCTGGAGAAGCTGCTGACGCCCTACGGCTTCCGGGTGCGCAACGACAACGTGCGCCACGGCTACGCCCTGGGCACGGCGCTGCTGTCGGCGCCGCGGCTGCGGGAGATCCACGGGGTGGTGAGCCAGGCGGCCGGCCGCCTCGGGGATCCCTCGGCCCAGGACCTGCTGGCGGAGCTGGATGAGAGGTTGCGCTGGGGCGGGATCAGCCCCGAGGCTTCGGCGCCGGTGCGCACCTACGCCAACCATTCGGTGGTGGATGCCGCCCTGGTGCGCCCGGATTCGCTCGCCGCCGACAGCCACGGCTACCGGCAGGCGGAGGCGATCGAGACGGCGATCCTCGAGCACCGGCGCGTGGTGCTGGAGCGTTACGCCTCGGGGGCCAGCTTCCCCGACAGCCCGGTGGGGGAGCTGCGGGTCTGGCCGCTGCAGCTGATCTTCCACACCATCGGCTGGTACCTGCTCTACGAGGAGGACGCCGTCGCCCAGCCCCACGGCCTGATCCGCACCGAGCGGCTGGATCGCCTGGCGCTGCGCCGCAGCGAGAGCCGCAACCGACGCAGCGACGGGGCCCACCAGCAGGCCGTGGAGCGGGCCGGGCGGCTGCTGCACCTCAGCGGCGGCATCTATTGCGGCGACGACCTCGGCGAGCAACTGGCCCTCGCCGGTGCCTCGCCAAAGACCCGGGCCCGGCACCTGGTGACCCTGCGCTTTTGCTGCCAGGACTGGGCCTTCGCCTTCATCCGCGAAGGCGTGCTGCGCTTCCCGATCGAGCACACCCGCTTCTCCAAACCCCTGCCGGGCGACACCTGGTGGCGCCACCCCAAAGCCCCCCATCGGCTGGAGCCCAACCCCGCCGGCGACAGCCACCCCTACCCGGTGGAGTTAGACCTTCCCCCCTGGACGGTCAGGCGGGACGTGGACCTGCGCACCTGGCTGCTGGGCTTCGCCGGTGGCGTCCGTATCGAGGCGCCGGCGGCCCTGCGCGAGGAGCACCAGGAGCGGGCCCGTGCTGTCCTGGCCGCCTATGGACTCACTGCGCCGGCGTCCCAGGGCGCCCCCGGGCCGGAGGAGGTGCCTCCGGTGCGCTTCTTCCCCAACCGCCTGCGGCGCAGTTGAGCTGCTCGGTGTTCGCAGGAACTCTCCTGCTTCCCGTTGATCTTCAGGCCCCCGCGAGCAGGGGCCCCAAGGCCTCCGCCGGCCCATGTTCGTGTTCAAACAGGGGCCCATCCCCCTCAATCACCTGCCCGTCGTGCAGGCAGATCCGGAAGATGGCGTCACCCATGGAATCCACCACGATGCAGTGGCGGGCCCGCTCGCGGACGATCGGCAGGAACCCGGCGAACCACACCATGGTGGCCCGGACCTGGCGGGCGGCCCGCTCGTTGTCGTCGTAGAAGCCGCCGTAGGCGAGGCGCAGAAACAGGCTGCACCAGGGCTCGCGGCGCTGGTAGTAGAAGGCGTGACTGTTCATGCCATGGCCCCAGAAGCCAACGCTAAAAAAGCCCAGCGGGGCCTCACTCAGAAAGGAATCGATCGTGCTCTGGAGCAGGTAGGGCGGCTCCGTGCCCCGGGCCGTGCCGAACAGGCTCTGCCCCTGCCAGTGCAGCGGCTGATCGGGGGGCAGCAGGGCGAGGGGGAAGGGGCCACCGATCCGCTCGGCGTAGAAGGTCAGAAGGCTGTCGAGCGTTGGCTCCATCGACGGGTCTGCGGCGGGATCCATCCTCCCCAGTACGGCCGGATCGTGGCCATTTTCCCTGCGAAGGACCAGGGGCAGCGGAGGGCCGCTGGCGTCACAGCGCCCCCAGCCCCTTCTTCAACCCCTCGGTGACAGCCGCCAGAAACGGCAGATCGAGCGTGTCGATCGTGTCGCTCATCTGGTGGTAGTGCGGATTGCGCATGAAGGAGGTGTCGGTCACCATCACCGCGTCGTAGCCCGCATCCCAGAAGGGGCTGTGGTCGCTCAGGCGCACATCGGGAATCGAACGGCCGGCATCGGGCACCGGCAGCACCTTGGTGACCACGTGCTTCCCCATCCGCTTGGCCAGGCCAGGCAGCATGGCGCTGGCACCCAGGTTGCCCACCACGGCGATGAAGTCGCCGCGATCGCCATAGATCGCCCGCATCGTCGGATGGGGATAGCTCTGGGTGGCGGCGGTGTAGGCGAGCATCTCCAGGCTCACCATGAGTTTCAGCTTCTGGCCGCCGGCCTGGAGTTCCCGGGCCAGGGCCGTGCTGCCGAGCATGCCCCATTCCTCCTGGTCGAAGGCCACGATCCACACCGGCCGCTTGGGCGGCTGGGCCTTCCAGTGCACCGCCAGTTCGATCAGGGCCGCCAGGCCGGAGGCGTTGTCGTCGGCGCCGATCGAGTGCAGGGGGCCGTCGTAGTGGGCCGCCACCAGCAGGGGATCAAGCTCCGGGCGCTGGCCGGGGAGCCGCAGGATCAGGTTGGTGCCCACATCGATGCCCTCGCGGAAGTGGTGCTCCTGCACCGGCCCCAGGGCTCCGAGCTGCTCGGTGAGATAGGTGCGCACGGCCATCAGACCCATGGGATCCCAGCGGGCGTGGCGGGGGCGGGCCAGTTGCTGCAGGTGTTCCAGCAGGGGCGCGGGGTCGGGAGCGGGGTGTTCGATGGTGATTTGCCAGAAGGGGCACGAAGCTTAATCGCTTGACACCTGCACTGCAAGTGTGGATAATTAGGGGATGGTCAAGGTCTCCACTCCAGCTGACGCCCTCTACGGCCTCGAGGACCTCCTCGTTGCCGCTGGCGATCTGCTGGGGGAGGAGATCTCGCCGCGCACGGTGCGTCTCTATGCCACCCAGGGGCTGATCGATCGCCCCGGCAAGGAGGGGCGCAGCGCGGTGTACGGCCACCGGCATCTGTTGCAACTGGTGCTGGTGCGCGCCCTGGCCCGGCGCGGCCTGAGCCTCTCCGCCATTGCTCCCTTCTGTGTTCTGGCCGACGCCGATCTGGAGCAGCAGCTGGAGCAGCTCGATGGCGAGGGGGCGGCGGCCACTGCTCCCTCCGCCAACGAGGCCCTTCAGTACCTGCGGGATCTGCCGTCCACGGCCGACGCCATCGGTGCTGCGCCAGAGGGGTCTTCCTCCTTCGCACGAAAAGCTGCCGCGATGGGCTCCGTTCTTGGGATGCTCAACAAACCCCTGTCCTCCCGCTCCCGTTCCGAGCGCACCCCCACCGGATCCCGCTCCAGCGACAACGGCAGCCGCTGGTTGCGTTTCACCCTCGCCCCCGGCATCGAAGTGCACGTCCGCGACTCCGTTTTGCCTCCTCCCGCCGGCCCCCGGCGCCAGCAATGGCTCCAGCACCTCCTGGACCGGCTCAACGCCCTGCTCGACGACGCCGACCGCTGAATCCTTTCCCCCGTCCCACCGCTAACCCCCACCATGACCCGTCCCACCCTGCGTTTCCGGCCCCTGCGGCCGGCGGTGGCCTCCGATCGCCCGTCGATCCTGGATCTGCTGCTCACGATCACCCCACCGCCGGTGGCCGCCGCAGCCAGCCTTCGCGAGCGGCCGCCACTCAACCTGGCCCTTGTGATCGACCGCTCCGGCTCCATGGGCGGCACCAAGCTCAGCTACGCCCGCAAGGCGGCCCGCTTCCTGGCCGGGGAACTCACCGGCCGTGATCGCCTCGCCATCGTCAGCTTTGACGACGAGGTGACGGTGGTGGTGCCCTCCATGCCCGTGACCGATCCCCAGCCCTTCATCGCCGCGATCAACACGATCCACAGCGGTGGCAGCACCGCCCTCTTCGATGGCTGGCGGGCGGGGGCCACCCAGGTGGCGGAGCACCTCGACCCCGGCGCGATGAACCGGGTGCTGCTGCTCTCCGATGGCCAGGCCAACCATGGCCTCACCGACCAAGGCCAGATTGCCGCCAAGGTGGCGGGCCTCACCCAGCGCGGCATCAGCACCAGCGCCTTCGGCCTGGGCGACGACTTCGACGAAGACCTGATGGGGGCGATGGCCGCCGCGGGCGATGGCACCCTGGCCCACATCGAAACCCCCAGCCAGCTGGCGGATCTCTACGCCTCCGAACTCCAGGGGCTGGCGAGCACCTTCGGGCGGCGGGTGAGCCTTGGCCTGCGGGGCAAGCACGGTGCGGAGGTGGTCGATCTGCTCAACGACCTCACGCCCACCACCGCCGGCAACCACCAGTTGCCCAACCTGCGCGCCGGCCAGGAGCTGAACGTGGGTCTGCAGCTCAAGCTGCCCGCCTGGGTCCCGAATCAGGAGATCCTCAGCGTGCGGCTGGCCTGGGAGGTCCCCGGCAGCGGCGAACGCCAGAGCCTGATCGAACACCTGCAGTTGCCCGTGATGGCCCATGGGGAGCTCGATCAACTGGATGGCGATGAGGCGGTGGCGGAACAACTGGCCCTCTTCAACGCCAACCGGGAGCGCAAGCGGGTCATCGCCGAACTCGATCGCGGCGATGTCGGCAGCGCCAGCATCAGCCTGGGCAAGCTGTTCGGCGACCTGTCGGCGATGCCCGCCACCCCCAGGCTCACCCGGGAGCTCAACCTGCTCAGCGACAAGCTGGCCATGCTCAAGAGCGATCCCAAGCGCAGCCGCAAAAACCTGCGCCGGGAGTCGCAGCGCTCCAGCCTCAACGTGTGGGAGAGCGACGATGAACAGACCTGAGGTGGTGGCGATCGGGGATGTGCACGGCTGCGCCTCCCTGCTGGAGCAGGAACTCACCCCACACCTGGATTCAGGGGCAGAACTGATCTTCCTGGGGGACCTGATCGACCGGGCCCCCGAAGCCGATGGCGACCGGAAGGTGCTGGAGCGGGTCTGGCAGCTGCAGGAGAACCCCGCCGCCTTCGGCCTGGCGGCGGTGACCGTGCTGCGGGGCAACCACGAGCAGATGCTGCTGAAGGCGATGGCACCGAGAGCGCCGGACCAGGACGTGGAGTTGTGGCTGTGCAACGGCGGCAACCCCGACATCCGGCCCCTGGCCCGCGAGCGCCAGGCCTGGTTCGAGCAGCTGCCGTACACGGCGATCCGCGGCCGTTATCTGTTCGTGCATGCGGGCGTGCGCCCCGACATCCGCCTGGAGCACCAGGCCACAGACGATCTGATCTGGATCCGGCGGCCGTTTCTGAGCCGGCCCCATGGTTTGCCGTACACCGTGGTGCATGGGCATACGTTTCGCCATGACTTCAAGGTGACGCGGCTGCCGCACCGGATCGGGATTGATACGGGGGCTTATTTGAGTGGGGTGTTGACGTGTCTGGCTTTGAGTACTGGCAGGAGCTGAACCTTGCCCTCCATCACCCCAGCTGGTCCTTGTTGGCGCCGTCAAGGTTGCGGTTGATCTTTTCGGGGCCCACGTCCAGCGTTCAGCGCAGCAGGAACACCGCCAGCAGGCCCCAAACCAGGCCGAGCACATGCATGGCGAGGGGGACTGGCTCGTGTGGCGGGTAGGACGCCAGCAGGCGTGTGCGGCAGAGCTCCTGCTGGGCCAGGAACAGGGCACAGACCAGGGCCAGGAGGTAGACCAGCAGCACCCCGAGGTGTTCGAGGGTTTCCGCGATGGCGCCCGGCCCCGGCCCGATCAGGTGCTGGGCGAGGTGAAAGATTTGGCCGGGCAGCTCCGCGCTGAGCATGTACACGAAGAACAGGGCCACCCCTTGGCGCCCCAGGCGGGCGATCTGCGCGGCTGACGGGTGCGCCATCGGACCGGAGCATGGGCCAGGTGAAGTCTGAGCCTCGATCAGGCAGGAGCCGCCCAATCCACCAGGGCCAGGCCCTCGATGCGGGCGAATTCGCGCACGTTGTGGCTCACCAGGGTGGCGCCGAGGGCCAGGGCATGGGCAGCAATCCAGAGATCGTTGCCGCCGATGGGGGTGGCCAAGCGTTTCAGGGCGGCAGCCTGCGCGGCGTAGTGGCGGCAAATGGCGGGGCCATCGGGGTAGAGCACCGGTACCTGCCGGGTCAGGGCTTCGAGCTGCTGGAGGGTAGCCTCGCGGCGCTGGCTGCCCTCGGCCCCGCGCAGCAGTTCGGCCCAGGTGATGAACGACATCGCCAGGCTGTCCACATCGGCGAGTTGATCGATGCGCTCAGCCACCTGGGGCGGCCGGTTCTTGATCAGGTAAATGAGGATGTTGGTGTCGAGCAGGTAGATCAAAGAGTCTCCCGCTCCTGCACCGGGATCGGACTGGCCTGCTGCGCTTCCAGGCTGGCCACGAAGCCTGGTTCAAAGCCGGCGAGCGTGTCGAGCAGGGCCTGGCCCCGCTGGGTCGGGCAGGGGTGAATGATCAGATCGCCGTTGGGGCTGCGGGTGATCTGCACCCGGTCGGTGGCGAGGCGGAACTCGGCGGGGATGCGCACGGCCTGGCTGTTGCCGTTCATGAACACCCGACTGGGAAGCACGTCCATGGCCTTGCCTTCTGCCTTGTGTGTACGGAGATGTACGTACAGGCTAGCCGAAAACCCTTGGCCGTCCTGCTTTGCCGTCCTTCGACATGATCCGCAGGGGTCCTGCGGGGATCAGGGCTGGGGAGCCAGCAGCTCAGCCAGGTAGCCGGAAAGGCGGAACCCGGCCGGATCGGAATAGACGATGTCGGCAATCTTCCAGGTGCCAGCAGGGCCTGGTACCAGCTGATAGCGCAGCTGCTGCGGGGCCTCCAAAGGGCGTTTGCGCAGCCCCGCCTGCACCGCCACCCGGGCTTCCAGCCCGCCGCCGGGGGTGGCGGTGCAGCCCAGCACCTTGGCGCCGTATGTCGACACCTGGGTGCCGCTGAACAGATCGAAGTCGATAAATCGACCACTGGCTGGATCGAGCGCAAAGGCGCGCCGCAACTTCTGGTACAGCCCATCGGTGAAGCGGCTTTGCTGGCTCTTGATCTCGGTCGGACCGCTGAGGTCCTGCCCAGCCACATGCCAGCGGTAGAGGCCATCGAGCTGGGCCTTCACCGGAGCTGGGCAGGGGGCGATCGCGGCGGCCAGCAACAGCGGCATCACCTGGGGCAGGGGCATGACGGCGTGCTGGCGTTCCTCGGAATCCTGGCAGCGGCGGACGTCAACCTGGGATAGACTCCTTGTATATCCAAGCAGGTCCGATGCGGGCTGTCACCAAGCTGTTTCTGAGCAACCGCAGCCAGGCGGTGCGCATCCCCGCCCATCTGCGGCTTCCCGACTCCGTCACGGAGGTGGAAGTCCGGGCCTGCGGCCAGGAGCGGATCATCGCGCCGCTCGGCCGCAGCTGGGACAGCTTCTTCCACGGTGGCCCCAGCGTGCCGGACGACTTCCTGGAGGAGCGGGCTTCGCAGGGGCAAGACGAACGCGAGTCCTTCTGATTCGCCGATGCTGCGTTATCTGCTGGATACCAATATCTGCATCTACGTCATCAAACGGCGGCCGGAGTCGTTGCTGGAGCGGTTCAATTGCAACGCCAGTCATCTGGCGATGTCATCGATCACGCTGGCTGAGTTGATGCACGGTGCCGAGAAAAGTTCCGATCCGCCGCGCTCGCTGGCCGTGGTGGAAAACTTCTGCAGTCGCCTGGAGGTGTTGGCTTATGGGCCCAAGGCGGCCCAGCACTACGGCCAGATCCGCGCGGCCCTCGAGCGCCGCGGCACGCCGATCGGTGTGAATGATCTGCACATCGCCGCCCATGCCCGCAGCGAGGGCCTCACCCTGGTGAGCAACAACCTGCGCGAGTTCGAGCGGGTGGACGGGCTGTTGGATGAGAACTGGGTCTGATCCCCGCCCCCTGGTCCCCTCGGCACTGCTGCCCTAGGAGAGCCTCATTCGTCGTGCGTCCACAGCCGCAGCACCTTCACGACCTTCTCGACGGGCAGCACCTGGTAGACGAGCCGGCGCTGGATGTTGAGCCGACGGGAAAGGGCTCCTCGCAGATCACCCATCAACGCTTCATCGGGCGGTGGCGGCCGAAAGGGATCCTCTGACAGCCGTTGCAGCTGCTGTTCGGCTTTGGCCTTGAGGGCTCCCGATGCGGCGGCGAGCTTGCGGGCGTCCTTCTGGGCCTGCTGGCCGTGATCGAAACGCCGGAAGCGCTGCGGCTGGCTCAGGGCGTAGGTCGCCATGGTGCTCCTCCAGGCATGCGATCCCATCGCCCCTGTCCTCAGATCAGCCAGCCCCGGCGTTGCGTCGCTTGCGGGGGGCATTTACTGGAACTTATGGCTGAGCCATAATTATTTCTCTGTCATAAATGCCCATAGCCTTGGTCGCTGTCTTCCGCCGTCCCAGGCTGGCCGCTGAGTTGGCCGGCCGGCTGCTCCATCCCGGCGTCCTTGACGAGGGCCTGCGGTCGGGGCTGTTCCTGTCCGGGCTGCGTCGGACGGGCAAAACCACCTTCCTCCTGACGGATCTGGTGCCCGAACTGGAGGCCCAGGGGGCGGTGGTGATCTACGTGGACCTGTGGAGCGACATCAAGGTCAGCCCGGCGACGCTGGTTTATGCCGCCGTTCGCCGCCTGCTGGCCGACTTGGTGACGCCAGCTTCGACGCCCCTGGCCCGGTTGGGCCGGCTCAGGGGACTGGATCTCGGTGGGATGGGCTTTCGTTTCGGGTTCCAGTTGGAGCAGCTGGGGGAAACCGGTGGAGCAACCCTGGCTCAGGCCCTCGCGGAGGTGGTGGATCAGGCCAGGGGCGATGTGGTGCTGATCGTGGATGAGGTGCAGCAGGCCATCACCACCGAGGACGGCCATCAACTGTTGCTGGCCCTCAAAGCAGCCCGGGACGCCATCAACCCCAGACCCGGCACGCCAGGGCACTTCCTGTTTCTCGGCACCGGCTCCCACAGGGCCCTGGTGGGTGAACTGACGGCCCGGCGCAACCAAGCCTTCACCGGGGCCACGTCGCTGCCCTACCCCTTGCTGGGTCTGGAATATGTCCGCCATGTGCTGCAGCGTCTCGCCCAGGAGGGTGGGACGCCGCTGCCGTCGGAGCCGGTGGCCTGGGACGCGTTTCAGACCCTGGGCCATCGACCTGAGGAGTTTCTGCGGGCCCTGGGTCAGCTCAGGTTCAGCAGCCGCAGTGGCTCGGGGCTGGAGCCGGATCAGCTGTTGCCCGTGATTGCGGCCACCCTGCGCGGCACGGCCGCTGACCTGGAGCTCCAGAAGGTGGAACAGCTGGGCGGGCTGGCCATGGCGATCTTCGAGCGGGTGGCCCGGGAGGAGGGCCCTGCCAAGGGCCTGTTCTCAGCGGAGGCCGCGTCGGCTTACGCCGCTGCGGTCGGCCGGGAGGTACGGGTGGAGGAGATTCAGCCGGTGGTCAACGAACTTCTTGCCGACAACCTGCTGATGCGGCTGGGCCACGGCCTGTACGGCGTCGCCGATCCGCTGGTGCAGGAGATCTGGCGGGAACGGCGGCGCTGATGGCAGGACGTCGATGTCAGGGTTCCGTCTGGATCGTGACGTCCAGATCGGAGTCTCGGTTTGAGAAATGTGAATCGATGGATGGTCGTCCATCCATCTCCGGTGCTGTGCTGGAGGACGCGTCTCTGAGCCGATGACCAACAGCGAGCAAGGGGAGCTGAGCCTCCTCCTGCCAGACCCTGAAGCGATGCCGGTGGCGTCCGATCCAGCCCAAGCCGCGCTGGCCTGCAAGGGCATCCGCTCCACCAGCGATTTCCCCGCTGATCTCAGCGCCCTGAGCCGGGAGCAGATTGAGCACCACTACCAGGCGATGCGCAACAGCCACGCCTCGCTCACCCGCTCGAGGGCCCAGCTGCAGCGCCGCTCCAGGGAGCTCACAGTGGCTCGCGAGAGATTTCTGGAGACCCTGCGCAGCTACGAGGGCCGGTTGATGGCCCTGGGCCAGGAGAAGGCGGAGGCCCTCCGCATCGCCCAGGACATGCACCGGGAGCTGGAAGCCTTCGAAGACAAGCAACAGGCCCTCGATGGGCTGTTGCAGGAACTCGATGCTGCCAAGGAGGAGACCGGCTACTGGAGCATTTTCAGCATCACACGGCTGATCGAGCGCATGCGCCGCCTGCTGCGCGGAGGGAGTGAGGGCTGATGGGGGAACTGAGCGATCGCTTCGGCGAGCTGATGGCGCGCATGGCCAAGGGCGATGCCGATCTGTTCCGCACCGTGGGCGAACAGAACGCCGCGATCCGTCAGCTGGTGGAGGAAGTGGCGCCGGCGGAGGCCATCGGTGCATTGACTGAGTCCCCCCAGCCCTTGCTGCCGAAGGAGCAATGCCATCCGGCGGCCCTCAAGGCCCGCTTCCGCACGGCCGCAGCGGCCCACGCCCATCTGGAGGCCGCCCTAGGCCCAGCTCCCACCAAGAAGAAAACCTGGGACCATCTGAGCTCCGTGTTTGCCAATGGCGCCTGGCCCGCCCCTGCACGCTCGCTGTCGGCATCGGGAGCTGGTCGTGGCGGCGTCAGCGAGGAAGCTCTGGCACAAACGGAAGCTCGGCTGATGCGGCGTATCGATCAGCTGGAAGAACGCGTGATTGGTTTCATCGAAACGCTGCAGTCAGGTACGCCCTGATGACAGCGCAGATGGCGTCCTGTTCTCATCCACAACGACCCAGGCAACCTTTCGAGCAGGTCTGACGGACAAGCTGAGCGGCGAGGCATTTCTCCCCCGGCTGATCAGTCTCACCCCACCACCCCCCGCAAAAAACCATCACTCCACCCCACCGCCGTTGCCCAGTTCTCCGCCTCGCTGAGCGCCGAACTCCGGGTGGGCTTGAAGCTGTGGTCACCGCTGGGGATCCAGCCCAGCTGCACCGCCGGAGAGAGGCTGTAGGTCTCCACCTCCTCCCGTCGCCCGAACGTGTCCCGCTCCCCCTGCAGGATCAGGGTGGGGGTGCGCAGGGCGTCCAGGTGCTCGGTGCGCAGTTGCAGCGGCTTGCCGGGTGGATGGAAGGGATAGCCCAGGCACAGGCAGCCCCGCACCCCGTCGCTGGCGGCCAGCTCGTCCACCAGCAGGCTGGCCACCCGCCCGCCCATCGACTTGCCGCCGATGAACAGCGGCCGCTGCGGGCTCTCGCCCCTCTCCAGCCGCACCTGCTGGCGGAAGGCCTCCTGCAGCACCGGCATCCGCTCGGGTCCCTGGCGGCGGCCCGTTTCCCGCATCCGGGCCATGTAGCCGAACTCGAAGCGCACCACCCGCCAGCCCGCCGCTGCCAGTCCGCCGGCGATGGCCGCCATGAACGGGCTGTCCATCGGCGCCCCGGCCCCATGGGCCAGCAGCACGGTGGCCGGGGCGTCGTCGGGACCGTCGATCAGGCGGGGGTCGGAACTGGTGCCCATACAGTCAGACCATGACACGCCGGATCGGCCCTTCGCTGCGTCGCGCTGCACGGCTTGGGGCCATGGGGGCCATCCTGCTGCTGGCGGCCACAACGGCATGGGCAGATGGTCGCGCATCCAGCCCGGTGCTCCGCCTCGACGGCATCGGCCCGTTGCGTCTCGGCATGGGCCGAGCCGAAGCCGTCGCGACCGGCTGGCTTTCCGATCCGGGCCCCGGTTGTGAGCTCGGCGGGCCGCCGCTGCCTGTCGTCTACAAGCTCAAAGGGCCCAAGGCGCCGGCCGGCATCGTCGGCACGGTCGAATTCGACCGGGGCACGTTGCGGGTCTTCGCGTTCTCGGCCGGTGTGCGGACGACGTTCGGCGTCGCCCTCCCCGGCGGCACCGTGGGCGACCTGCTCAAGCGTGCCCGCGCCGCCGGCCTCTCCGCCACTTCGCGCTACGACGAGACGTTCGCCGGGCGGTTCGTCACGGTGAACCGGGGCGGCAAGCAGGTGCTCGGTGCGTTTGCCGAACAGAGCGCGATCGCCACGATCGCGGTGCCCTACGTGCCCGTCTGCGAATAGGGGCGTACCAGGCGGTTCAGACGCAGCTCGCTCACCGAGGCGATGGCATCGAAATCGGCATCGAAGCTCACCAGCACGGCGTCATGGTGCAGCGCCACGGCGGCCACGAGCAGATCAAGGCTCAGCACCGTGCGGCCGATCTGGCGGCAGGCCTGGCCCAGGCCGATCGCCTGCTGCCAGAGATCCACTGGCGTGGGCAGTGAGGGCAGGGTGGCGAACTGCGCCTCCAGCAGCCGGGCCTCTTCAGGCTGGGCGGAGCGCAACAGCTCAAAGCGCACCGGCTCGGCCAGATGGGCCTGGGGGTCGAGGACAAAGGGGGCGATGAACTGTTTCAGGTGGCTCGGGCTGCGCGACCGGGTGAAGTCGATCCACAGGCTGGTGTCGAGCAGCAGCGTCATGGATCGATCGTCTGCGCCTGTCGGCGATCGCGCTCCTGGTCGGACTCGAAGCTCTCCAGCTCCACGCCCCATTCGCCGTTGAGGAAGCGCTGGGCCACGTCGGAGCGCCGCCGCTGCTGCAGGGCCTCCTCCATCAGCCGGCGGATGGCAGGACCTTTCTTGCGCTCACCCGTGAAAGCCAGGATTTCGCCCATCTCTTTGTCTGAAAGCTCAACGGTGACTTTCATGCTTTGAGCGCCCCCGCGTCAGACTCCCGGCCAGCATGGCAGACCTGGCCGGCTGTGCCCCCAGCGGCTGGCTGGCGCACCAGAATCCAGGAGCCTGCTTTCCAACCATGGGCGCGATCCTGCTCACCGTTGTCACCGTGCTGCTGGGCTACGGCCTGGGGAAGGGCGTTCCCCGCTTGGTGCAGGGCTCGGGCCGCCTGGCGCGCCGGTCCCGCTTCAGCCAGTTGGCTTTCGGGACCCTGCTGCTGCTGCCCTGGCTGGTGGGGATCGTTCTGCTTGTGCAGATCCCCCTGTACCCGGCTCTGCTGCTGCCGGCGATCGGCTATGCGGCCGGCATGGCCTGGGGGCGTCGCAAGGTGGGGTTGTAGCTGGGCCCACCTCTCACCGCGGCAACTGCGATTCCAGCTCCCGCAGCCGGCCCTCGAGGGCCTCGATCCGCTCCAGGTAGGTGAGGGCCAGCGCCATCCCGGAGACGTTGAGGCCGAAGTCGTCGCGAAGGCGGGCGGCGCGGCGGGCCAGCACCACCGTATGGACGTGGAAGGTCCAGACCGGCGCGTGCTGGGCGCAGCGGAACACCCCGAACTGCACCAGTTCGCTCACCTCCTCGTGGCACAGGCCCGAAGCGGCCAGCAACTCCTCGAGGGCCACGGTGCAGGCCTCGTCGTCGTCGGGGATCAGCAGGTCGTCAGCCATCGGTGGGGGGTCCTTCGAGGTGGTGGCGGGGGCTGAAGGAGGAAGCTTCGGCGAGTTCGCGGTACAGAGCCTGCTCCCGCTCACCGATCGTTTCGGGCAGCACGATCTGAATCACACCGTAGAGATCGCCCGCCCCCTCGCGCCGGTGGGGCAGACCCTTGCCGGCCAGGCGCAGCTTCTGGCCGCTGCGCATCCCCGGTTTCAGGCTCACCGCCACAGGGCCATCGAGGCTGGGCACCGTGATCGCAGCCCCCAGGGCCGCCTCCCACGGGGCGATCGGCAGTTCCAGGTAGAGGTCGTGGCCCACGGCCTTGAAGCGGGGATGGGGCGACAGCCGCACCTCCAGATAGAGATCGCCGGGGGCACCGCCGGCGATGCCGTCGCCGCCCTTGCCAGGCACCCGTAGCCGCTCCCCCTCCACCACGCCGCGGGGCACGCGGATCCGGCCGCTGCGGGTCTGCGTCTCCACCCGGCCATCGGGCCGCAGGGCCGGAACGTTGAGCGAGAACGACACCTCCGTGCCCCGGGCGGCCTGCTCCAGGCTCAGCTCGGTGGCCACCTCCACGTCCTGGCCGCGGATCGGGAAGTCCGCCCCCTGCCCCCTTGCGCCCCCGAAGCCGCCGCCACTGAAGCCGCCACCGCCGAAGCCCATCCGCTCGAACAGGTCGGCCAGGTCCACCTCCTGCTGGCTGCCTCCGCCGCGCGAGAAGCGTGTTTCCCACTCCGGTGAGGGGTGGAACTCATCGCCGGGGCGGTGGCGGCCCAGGTCGTCATACGCCTGGCGCTTCTCCGGGTCCGAGAGGGTCTGGTAGGCCTCGCTGATCTCCTTGAACTTCTCCTCAGCGCCCGCCTCCTTGGCCACATCGGGGTGGTACTGGCGCGCCAGCTTGCGGTAGGACTTCTTGATCTCCTCGGCGCTGGCGCTGCGCTCCACCCCCAGGCTGGCGTAGTAGTCCTTGAACTTCATCGCAGCGTCCCTGCCCGGTGTCCGGGATCGGTGGCCATCCTCCTATGCCCCTGCTGATCGCCCTGGCGGCGGTGGCCTTTCTCTATGCCTCGGTGGGCCACGCCGGCGCTTCCGGCTACATCGCCGTGCTGGCCCTGGCGGGGCTGCCGGCGCCCGAGATCCGCGCCATCGCTCTGGTGCTCAACGTGCTCGTGGCCAGTGTCGGCACGCTGCAGTTCATCGCCGCCGGCCACTTCCGCCGGGATGTCTTTGTGCCGCTGGCCCTGGCGTCGGTGCCCGCGGCCCTGATCGGCGGTGCCATCACCCTGCCGGCGGCTCTGCTGCGCCAGCTGATCGGGGCGGTGCTGCTGTTCTCCGCCTGGCGGCTGGCCGGCAATGCGACGCCGAGCGATCCGGGGGCGATGCGGCTGCCCCGCCGCCGGGTCGTGGCTCTCACCGGCGGCAGCCTGGGCCTGCTGGCCGGGCTCACCGGCACCGGCGGCGGCATCTTTCTGACCCCCTGGATGATCCTGCGCTCCTGGCTGCTGCCGAAGCAGGCGGCCGCCGTGTCGGTGGCCTTCATCCTGGTGAACTCGATCGCCGGCCTGGCCGGCCTGCTGCTGCGCCAGGGCGTGGCTGCCCTGCCGGATCCGGTGGCCCTGGCGCCGCTGGCGGGGGTGGTGCTGGTCGGCGGCACGTTGGGGGCCTACGGCGGCAGCCGCCGCTTCTCGCCGCTGTGGATCCGCCGTCTGTTGGCGGTGGTGCTGGTGATTGCGGCCTGGAAGCTGCTGGCGGCCGGCGCCTGAGGTTCAGGCGATCGCCTGGGCTGGGAAGCGGCGCCGCAACCACAGCGAGACGTAGACCAGCGCCACCAGCACCGGCGCCTCGATCAGCGGACCGATCACCCCGGCCAGGGCCTGGCGGGAGCTGACCCCCCTGACGCTGATGCTGACGGCGGTGGCCAGCTCGAAGTTGTTGCCGGCGACGGTGATCGCCAGGGTGGCCGTTTTCGGCTAGCTGAGCCCGTTGCGGCGGCTGAGGTAGCCCGCGGCCAGCGGCAGCCCCAGGAACACCAGCACCGCCGCGGCGATCTCCACCATCGAGAAGGCCACGTCCTGGGTGGCCAGGCCCAGCCAGCAGGGCAGGATCTACAGGTAGAAGCCACCCAGCAGGGCATAGGCCAGCACCTGAATGATCGAATTGATCGCCAACAGCATGGCGGCCGCCTCCCGGTCGCCCCGGGCCAGATCGATCCAGATCAGCACCATGGCGATGCAGGGGGCCAGGCCGATCGGCAGCGAGGTGTTGCCGATGCGCACGGCATCGATCCAGCCCTGGATGGCCAGCAGGATCCAGAGGGGCAGCTAGCGGTCGAACAGCGACAACCGGGCCAGCACGGCGCTGTCCTCGTCCATGCCATCGGCCCCGCTCATTGCATCAACGCTAGTTGATTAGACCGTTGGGCCTGGCTCCGCTGCCCGCCGGAGCTGCTGCACCGCATCGGCGACGGGCAGCAAGGAGACGTTCTCCACCGACATCGCCTGGGAGGACCCGAACGGGTTGTCGAGATCGGTGATCAGCAGCAGCAGCTTGATCAGCAGGAAGGAGATCACGCCGATGAAAAAGAGGGACTCGGCGAAGGGCTCGATCCGGGAGAGCACCAGCCCGACGGTGAGAACCCCCGTGCCGACGTAGGCCATGCCATAGACGGAAGGAACGAACGTGGTGCTGCGGATCACGTCGATGCGCTGCACGCCCCGGCGAATGTGGGCCAGCTCCAGCAGCAGGCGCGCCTGCAGGGGTGCGGGATACAAGCAGCCCAGCTGCTCGATGGCCAGCTGCAGGTTGTTGAGCTGCTCCAGCAGTTGCGGGGTGGGCCCGGCCTTCTGCATCCAGGCCAGGAGCGCTTCGCTGAAGCTTGCCAGCAGCGCCAGGATCCCCGCCACCTCGGCGCTCGGCTGCAACATCGGCAGGCCCTGCACCTCCAGGGCGATGCTCTCGAGGGCGCTGGCCAGTTCACCGGGCAGCTTCTCCCCTTCCTTGTAATCGGTCAGAACCCCATTCAGCAGGAAGCCCAGCAGGAACACCTCGGAGGCCACCAAGGCTGAGAAGAGGGGATTCGGGGTGAGCACCTCCCAGTGCTGCCGGTGCACCAGAACCCTGCAGGCTTCGATGCCCACCAGCAGCAGGCTCACCCGGCCGAAGAACCAGACCCGCCGCAGCTGATCGATGGGACGGGTGTTCATCGTCTCCAGGCGAACCGCTGGCAGTCTCGGTGGTCGGCCCGGGGTGGCTCAGTCCTTGATCCTGGCCACCTGCTCCTTGGCACGCTTCAGCACGTCGCCGCTGAGGGGTACGAAACCGAGCTCAGCGGCCTGCTGCTGGCGCTCCTCCTCCAGCGCCCAGAGCAGGAAGGTGCGCGCGGCCTTGGCCTTGGCCTCGCCCTGTCCGCTTTCGAAGGCCAGGATCCAGGTGAAGGCCACGATCGGATGGCTGCCGGCCCCCTCGGGGTTGCAGTCCTCCCCAGCAAGGCGTTCATCGAGCTTGATGTTGTTCAGGGCCGCCGCTCCGGAGCTGGCATCTGGGAGGACGAACTTGCCGGCCTTGTTCTGCAGGGCTGCCGGCTTGACGACGCCCCGCAGGAAGGCCTGGTTCACATAGCCGATCGTTCCGGCGGTGTTCTGGAGGACGCCCGCCACGCCCTCGTTCCCCCGGGCTGCGAGCCCGACGGGCCACTGCACTGCCTTGCCGACGCCCACCTTCTGCTTCCATACCTCCGAGAAGCAGGCCAGGGAATTGGTGAAGTTGAAGGTGGTGCCGGACCCATCCGAGCGGTGCACCACCGTCAGGGGCCTGGCGGGACAGCCCAGGGCGCTCCAGTTGGTGATCTTGCCGAGGAAGATGTCGGCCAGCTGGGCCTGGGTGAGCTTGAGATCAGGGCAATCGGGATTGTTGTAGGCCGGGCTGATCGTGCCGCCCAGCATGGGGATCTGCACGGCGCCCCGCTGGCCCGCCGAGCCGGCCTTGAAGTGCTCCTCGCTGAGGGCCTCGTCGGTGGCACCGAAATCGACCGAGCCGGCCAGGAAGGAGCGCACCCCCTGCCCGGAGCCCACCGACTGGTCGTTGACCAGGTGGTCTTCGCTGGCCTTGTCGTCGGCCGCCCAGCGCTGGTAGGCCGGTGCCGGGAAGGAGGCCCCGGCACCGTTCAGTCAGGGCAGCCCCTGCCCGCCGGTGCGGCAGGCACCGATGGTGAGCGGCAAGGCGACAAGCCCGATCGGCAGGGACGCTCGACGGAGATGGTTGATGATCAGCTGGGGGGGGGGAAAGGACAAGGGATTCACAACCTCTACTTGCCTTCATCAGGCGGCGCCCCACGCCCTGCCACGCCCGGCCTTCCCCTGGCCTGGGAGCAAAAAAAGGGGGGCCAGCCCCCCCTCGTACTCTTCAGCACACTTGCTGGAAGCGGATCGGGATCACTCCTTGATCTTTTCGATCTCGGCCAGGGCCCGTTCCAGCACTTTGCCCTTGATCGGCACGTAGCCCAGTTCGGCGGCTGTGGATTGGGGTCCCTCCTGCAGGGCCCAGGTCAGGAACGTGCGCACGGCCTCCGCCTTCTCTTTCCCCTGTCCGCTCTGGTAGGCCAGGATCCAGGTGAAGGCAGCGATCGGGAAGCTGTCGGCACCGGCGGGATTGCATTCTTCCCCACCAAGACGCGCATCAAGCGTGATTCCGTTCAAGGCGGCAGCACCGCTCTCACCATTGGCGAGCACGAAGTTGCCCGCTTTGTTCTGGAGCGCTGCGGGTTTGATGGTGCCTTGCACGTAGGCCTGGTTCAGGTAGCCGAGAGACCCTGGGGTGTTGCTGATCACACCGGCCACCCCTTCATTGCCCTTGCCGCCCACGCCAACGGGCCACTGCACGGCCTTGCCCTTGCCGACTTTGTCTTTCCACTCCTTGGAAAAACAGGACAGGGAGTTGGTGAACACGTAGGTGGTTCCGGATCCGTCCGAGCGGTGGGCCACCGTGATGGGCCTGTCAGGACAGCTGAGCTGCTTCCAGTTGGTGATCTTGCCGAGGAAGATGTCGGCGAGCTGGGCCTGCGTGAGCTTCAGATCGGGACAGTCGGGATTGTTGTAGGCCGGGGTCACCGTGCCGCCGAGCATGGGGATCTGAACGGCGCCACGCTGACCAGCGGCACCTTTCTTGAAATCCTCCTCGGAAAGCTGCTCGTCAGTGGCCCCGAAATCGACCGATCCGGCCAGGAACTGGCGCACACCGGCGCCAGAACCCACCGATTGGTAATTCATCTTGTTACCGGTTTCCGAGGCAAAATCGCCGCCCCAGCGTTGGTAGGCCGCGGCCGGGAAGGTGGCGCCCGCGCCACTGATGGAGGGCAACGATTTGGTGCCACCGCCACCACCACCGCAGGCTGTGGCCACCAGGCCAATCAGGGCGATGGAGGCCGGTGCGGCAAGGCGAACAGACCTGCTGCGCAGGGAGATCGAAAGCATTCGGCGATGCATGGGAGAACCTCCTGACAGCTTCCACTCCTAGGCGAAGCGCCGAAAATTGTCTTTATGAAAACATTATGGACCCGACGGGAGCCGGGGCTGAAGAGCCTTCACGTCCCTTGCCGCCTGGCAGCCGAGGCGACGCTGGGCAGCCCTGGTGTCTCCTTACTCGTCGGCCTGTTCTTCTCCCTCCTTTTCCGCTTCCCGCGGCAGGCGCGGGGGCGGCACCGGCAGCGCCTCAACGGTTGGGGGATTCGGTGCGGTTTCCGGGCCGATCAGATCCACGGCGGTGCGTTGCATCACGAGCCGGAAGCGCAACGGCGCCTGGTTCTTGTTGATGAAGGCCTGCACCGCGGCCACCTGAGCGGAGGTGGGCAGGGAGGGATCCGTGACCCGCACCCGGGCCCGGATCAGCGGCGGGTTCTGCTGCCAGTCGATGGTGAGGCCCACCATGTCGATGGCGGGATCGCCGCCGAGGGTGATCGTGCTGCTGCGCAGCCGCTGCTCGATGGCCGCCTCCAGCTGCTGGGCCTTGTTCTCCCGCCTGTTCTGGTTGAGAAGGCGGAAGAAGCTGCTGCCCAGGGGAATCACCAGCAGGGCGGTGAGAGCCACACTGGTGAGGCCGATCCGGCTGTTGAACAACCGGCGCCGATACACCTTCTCCAGCGTCCCCAGGGCCGCCATCGCCCCCACCATGATCCCCAGCAGGTTGGTTGTGAACAGCAGCAGCGCCCCGTAGGCCTGCATCCAGTCGGAGGAGGCCAGCAGGATCCCCACCACGCACATCGGCGGCACCAGGGCCACGGCGATGGCCAGGCCGGCCAGGGCCGAGATCGCATCCTTTCTCAACTTGGCGAACATCGCCACCGCCCCGGCCACCAGGGCCACCCCCAGATCCAGCAGGTTGGGGCTGGTGCGGTTCATCACCTCGCTGCCGAAGCTGGGGAACGCCACCAGATGGCCCACCGCCATCGCCAGCAGCACACAGATCACCACCCCCAGCAGCAGGGTGCGCAGGGCCCGCAGGAACATCGGCAGCCGCCCCCGCAGGATCTCGAAGGCCATCGCCTGCAGCGGCATGATCCAGGGGGCCACGACCATGGCGCCGATCACCACGGCGGGGCTGTTGGCCAGCAGGCCCAGGGTGGCGAGCAGGGAGGCGCCGACGGTGAGCACCACGAACACCAGGTTGAAGCTGGCGTCGTGCTCGAACTCCCGCTGAAGCGCGGCCAGCCGGTCGTCATGCGGCGGGGCGGTGGTGGTGGTCATGGCCCGAGCGCCTTGGGACAGCTCACCAGACTGCTGTGTCGCCGCCTTACGTTCAAGCCCCTCCCGTGCCCGTCTCCGCCTCCATGGCCTGGGTGAAGCCCGCTGCCGTTGCCCTGGTGCTGGCGCTGGTCATGCCCCCGGCCCGCGCGGACAATTGGCCGTACCAGCGGCTGGTGGAGGCCTTCGAGCAGCGTGGCTTCCGCGTGCTCGGCAGCCATCCCCGCTGCGCCGAGCGCGGTCTCTACGGGCTTTATCTGCGTGAGAGCCGGCGGATCGTGGTCTGCCCCCGCGGCAACCTCAACGACACCCTGCTGCACGAGGGCTGGCACGCGGTCCAGTCCCGCTGTCTGCGGGGACGGCTCCACCTGGGCGAGGAGGAGCTGCGCCGGGGCCTGAGCCGGCGCGACCAGCGTGACCTGGCCCGGCTCTACGGCGACGGCCGCTGGCAGCGGGAAGCGGAAGCCCGGGTCATGGCCCGCCGGGATCCCGTGTCCTATTTCCGCCTCATGGACGAGCTTTGCCCTGCACCCGTCCCCCCACCAGCTCCGGCCCCGCCGCAGGGCGCGCCTCACGGCCAGGCGGTGAATCGCACCGGCTCATAACGGGCGATCGCCACACGCCAGCCCCGGATCGCCAGGGCGGCCAGCCCGGAATGGAAATCGGCGGTGGCACCGCCGCCGACCCAGCGCGCCTTCAGCCGCGGCAACTGCTCCTGCAGGGCCTCCAGCGGCAGCTCCACCAGCACCAGGCTGCCGTCCCCGGCCGCCCGCCGCAGGGCGCCTTCCTCACTGCGCTGCCACAGGCGCAGCAGCAGTTCCAGCACCAGGGTGCGGCCGTCGTCGCCGGGGTCCGCCGCTTCGGCCGCCGCCGCGGCCAACGACTTGCCGTTCAGGGGCAGGGCCCGCTTCCCCTCCTGCTCCAGCAGGGCCAGCGCCACCAGATAGGGAGCCTCCGCCATGACCATCGCCCGCACACAGCCCCCAGCCTGCCTGAACCGACAACTCCCAGCCGATTGGTGTAAAAGTTGTCAAGAGCGTTCCGTCACCATGGTCCAGAGCAACGTCACGGTGGTGGTCGTACCTCGCGAACGATTCGGTTACGCACTGAGATCACTGGATTCGATCGTTGAGAACACGGACGTTCCATTCGAGCTGATTTACATCGATGGCAACTCTCCCCCCGATCTGGGCAGGGCACTTCAGGCTCAAGCCGAAGAAAGGAATTTCCAGCTGATTCGCACCGAGTACTATCTCTCACCCAACACCGCCCGCAACCTGGCACTTCCCTTCGTCAAGACAAAATATCTTGTCTTCGTTGATAACGATGTCATCGTCAGCCGCGGCTGGCTTCAGGCGCTGGTCGCCTGCGCCGACCTGCACGGCTGCACCGCTGTCTGCCCGCTGACGTTCGAAGACGAAGCCTTCAGCGTCGTTCATCATGCTGGTGGTGAGCTCGTCTGGAAGTCGATGGAGCAGGGCCGCCGCTGGCTGACCGAGCGGCGCCCCTGGAACCATCTGCCCCTGGCCAAGGTGAACAAGCCCCTGGTGGCGGGTCCCACCGAACTGAATGAGTTCCACTGTGTTCTGGTTCGGGCCGATTTCTTCGCCCAGAACGGCCCCCTGGACGAGAAGTTGCTGAGCATGGCCGAAGAGACGGATTTCTCGATCTCCGTCTCCAGCACCGGAGGTTCCATGTTTTTTGAGCCTGCCAGCCAGGTGAGTTACATCCCCCCTTCCCCCGAACAGTTGCTTCCCTCCGACCTGCCGTTCTTCCAGCTGCGCTGGTCCAGTGACTGGGTCAGAAAGAGCGTCGAGCACATGGCGGCCAAGCACAACCTGGACCCTTCTTCGCCAGTGGTCACGCATTGGCCGCGCTTCGTGTTCCAGCACCGCCATGCCTGTGCCACGGGGTCCAGAACGATGCCGCCGCTCAATATTCTGTTCGGCGATTACGGCACCACCCTCAACAAGCGGGAGAAGTTCGATCAACTGCTCCGCCAGCTCTCCCCAGATCCCGTCGACAACCGCTGAACACCGCCGCCGTCATGCCCGGATGACAAGGGCAACCAGTCCGGCGAGCATGGCGGTTCGTGGGCTCGCCCACGCCACTTGAGCCGGATCCATGGACAGCTTCGACGGCAAGATCATCGTGGGCAGCGAGGAGTGGTGCAGCTTCCCGGACGCCGGGCTGCCGGCGATCAAGGCCCGCGTCGATTCCGGAGCGGCCACCTCCGCCCTCCATGCCACCAACATCGTGGCCTTCGACCGCGATGGCCAGCCCTGGGTGAGCTTCGAGGTGCACCCGCTCCAGGGGGATCGGGTGGTGGTGGTGCGCCACGAGGCCCCCGTGGTGGCCAAGCGGGACGTGCGCAACACCAGCGGCGTCCCGGAGAGCCGCTACGTGATCCGGGAGCGCCTGGTGCTCGGTGAGCAGAGCTGGGAGGTGGAACTCACGCTCGCCAACCGTGATGCCATGGGCTACCGGATGCTGCTCGGCCGCCAGGCCATGGTGGGCCGGATCCTGGTGGACCCGGAGGGCAGTCACCACCTGCGCAGCCTCAGCGCCGAGGAGAGCCGCGCCCTCTATTCCCATGTCCGCAAGCGCGACGACGGCCTGCGGATCGTGCTGCTGGCCAGTAACCCCGACCTCTACAGCAACCGTCGCCTGATCGAGGCCGGCGAGGAACGGGGCCATCACATGCAGTTCCTCAACATCCGCCAGTGCTACATCCGCCTGGACCCCCGCAACCCGGAGGTCCACTACCGCGGCGGCGACGTGCTTGGCACGGTGGACGCCGTCATCCCGCGCATCCGCCCCAGCGTCACCTTTTACGGCTGCGCCGTGACGCGGCAGTTCGAATCGATGGGGGTGCCGTCCCTCAACAGCGCCCACGCCATCACCGTCTCCCGCGACAAGCTCTTCGCCTCCCAGGAGTTCGTGCGCGCCGGGCTCAACACCCCGGTCACGGGATTCGCCGATTCCCCGCTCGACACCGTGGACCTGATCCGCATGGTGGGCGGCGCCCCCCTGATCGTGAAGTTGCTCGAGGGCGCCCAGGGCAAGGGCGTCGTCCTGGCCGAAACCCAGAAGGCGGCCGAAAGCGTCATCAATGCCCTGCAGAGCCTCGACGCCAACCTGCTGGTGCAGGAGTTCATCAAGGAGGCCGGGGGCACGGATCTGCGCTGCTTCGTGGTCGGCGGCAAGGTGGTGGCTGCCATTGAGCGCCGGGCCGCCGAAGGCGAGTTCCGGGCCAACCTGCACCAGGGGGGATCGGCCCGGACCGTGCAGCTCGATGCCCCCGAAAAACAGATGGCCATCAAGGCCTGCAAGGCCCTGGGGCTCGATGTGGCCGGCGTCGACATCCTCCGCTCCCACCGCGGGCCCCTGCTGCTGGAGGTGAATTCCAGCCCCGGGCTCGAGGGGATCGAAGCGGCCACCGGCCTGGACCTGGCCGGCAAGATGATCCAGAAACTGGAGCGCAAGCTCGGCTGGGGCCGTCCCGCCGGCCAGGAAGCCTTCGCCGACGTGAGGTCGTGATCGAAGCTCCTGCGCCACCAGCTGCTGGTGCCCCCCCCTACCTGGAGCTGCAGGCCGTCGAGGCCTGGCTGGGCCCCCGCAAGGTGTTCGAGGATCTCTGCCTGCAGCTGCACCGCGGCGAGGACACCGTGGTGCTGGGTCCCAACGGTTCCGGCAAGAGCTCGCTGGTGAAGCTGCTCAGCCGCGAGCTCTATCCCGTGGTGAAGCCCGGCTCCTTCCTGCGGATCTTCGGCAGTGAAACGGTGAATCTCTGGGAGCTGCGCGGCCGCATCGGCCTGGTGTCCCAGGACCTGCAGGCCGCCTACGTCGGCAGGGTGGCCGCCGCCGATGTGGTGCTCTCCGGGTTCTTCGGCTCGGTGGGGATCGGTCGCAGCCAGGTGGCCACCGAGGCTCAGCGCCAGCGCGTGGCGGCGCTGATGGAGCAGCTGGGGCTGGCCGCGCTGGCGGAGCGCCCCTATGGCCAGCTCTCCGAGGGCCAGCGGCGCCGCCTGCTGCTGGCCCGGGCCCTGGTGCACAGCCCCGAAGTGCTGGTGCTGGATGAACCCACCAACGGGCTTGATCTGAAGGCGAAACACCAGTTGCTGGCGATCCTGCGCGACCTGGCCCGCAGCGGCACCACCCTGCTGCTGGTGACCCACCAGATCGAGGCGATCCTTCCCGAGATTCGCCGTTGTGTGCTGCTGCGGGAGGGGAAGGTGGTGGGCGACGGCCCCACGGAGGCCCTGCTGCGGGACGCCCCCCTCAGCGCCCTGTTCGCCACTCCCCTGCGGGTGTGTGAGGCGAACGGCTACCGCCAGGTGCTGCCGGCCGGCTGAGCCGCCATCATTCGGGACATGTGCCGTGGCTTCCGGGTGCCCCGTCCGATCCGTCTGCTGCTGGCCTTCCTGACCGCCTGTCTGCTGCCGCTGATGGGCCTGTCAACGGCGGCGCTGTCAGCTGCTCAGGTGCCTCCGCCGTTCTCCACGGGCCTCAACACCTACGTGCCCCTGGAGAGCCAACCCTTCCATGGCCAGCTGCTGGAGCTGAAGCAGCAATGGACGGACGCACCCCTCAACCAGGTGGTGGGGGACAGCCCGCGGGCCACCCTGCTCAACTTCTACGTGGTGATGGCCCAGGTGAGCCGGGACATCGCCCGGATCGAGGCCAAGACTGCCGCCACGCCAGGGCTGTTCTGGTCCAGCGCCGTTCGCAACGAACTGGCGCTGATCAACAGCTACTTCGAGGAGGCGGTGAAGGCCCTCGATGTGTCGGAGATCCCCCAGAGCATCCGGGCGGATTTCGCCGATGAATATGCCCTCAAGCTCAAGGTGATTCTCGATTACGTCTTCACCCACAGCCGCAAGCCTTTCGAGATTCCTGATACGGCCGGGATGAAGGCCTTGAACGAGGGACGGGTGAACCCCAGTTCCAGCTGGACCATCCCGGGCACCTCCATCACCCTGACGGATGAGGGCACGGAAGGGGGCCGTGATCGCGGCTACAGATTCTCCGCCTTCACGGTGGCCCAGATCCCCGGACTCTACGAGGAGATCAAGAACCAGCGGGCGCCTGCCGCCGGTGCCTCCAGCCTGCTCACGCCAGCGATCTATGACGCCTTCAGTCTCAGGCCCGGCCATATCCTGCCGCCCAAGTGGTATCTGAGCATCCCCGCGGGCTTCCGCCGCAACGTGCTGGAGGCCCACCTCTGGGACCAGACCCTGTTCCAGATCGTCCTGGGCCTGCTGATGATGGCGGCCTTCGCGTTCGTTCAGTTCCGGCTGGTGCTGGCCCTGCTGGCCAGCTATCGGATGACCAAACGGGCCGCCAGCCAACCTCTCACCCCCATGGAGATCTGGCGCGTCGACAACATCGCCTGGCATCGGGTGCTGCTGGCGGGGGTGGCCCTGCCCATCACCCGGCTGGTGGAACTGCTGCTCGATCACTACGTCAACGTCACCGGCCTGCCCCTGCAGGTGTTGATGTACCTGCTCTACACGCTCTATTTCTGCTGGGCGGGGTTGTTCAGTTTCTTCCTGATGGAGGCCCTCGGCCGCAGCCTGGCGGAATGGGTCACGATTCTGCGCGGCCGGCGCAACGCCCTGCAGTTGAGCCGCGTCAGCAATCTGGTGATGCCGGTCTGCCGGGTGCTGGGGGCCATCATCGGCGTCTCCCTGATGTACCGGCTGCTGATCCTGCTGGGCTTGCCGGGCTCCACCGTGCTGGCCTTTTCCGCCGTGCCCGGCCTGGCCATCGGCCTCGGGGCCTCGAAGCTGCTGGGCAACCTGTTCGCCGGTCTGTCGATCCAGACCGACCGTCCCCTTCGGGTGGGGGAGTTCTGCCGCATCGGCAGCAATCTGGGCTACGTCACCAAGATCGGCCTGCGCTCCCTGGAGCTGCAGACCCATGAAAGTCGCGTCACGATCCCCAATTCGGTCGTCGATGAGGAGACGATCGTCAACTATTCCCTGCGGTCGAATCAGGCGCAGGATGCGGTGCTGCATGTCTTCGAGTTGCACCTGCCCCTGCCGGCCGATCTCACCCCCGACCAGCTGGACGACCTGGTGCATTACGGCCGCTTGCATCTCACCGAGCTGCCGGGTCTGTCCGCCGCCCAGGTGTTTCTCGACCAGGCCACCGCGGATCGGGAGCTGTTGTTGCGCTGCTGCGGGCAGATACACGCCCCCAACTGGATCGATTACCTCACCCTGCGGGAAGCGGTCCTGCTGCGGTTGCGGCAGATCCTCGATCAGGTGATCCGCTCCCGCATGGTGATCGGCGTGGCCTACGACACCACTGCGGAGCAGCTGCAGCGCATCCCGGAACTGATCGCCTCCCTGTTTGATGCCGAACCCCTGGCCGCCTTCCGGGCCTGTCGCCTGATGGCCATCAGCGACTTCAGCTACGACTTCACCTACGACTACCGCTCCTCCCAGCCCACCTATGCGGCGTTCAAGGATGAGGTGGCCCGCCTCAACCGGGCCCTGCTGGCCCTGTTCGCCGCCGAGGGGATCGAGATCCCCTACCCCACCCAGGCGGAGTTCCAGATCAATGGCTGAGCTGACGCTCCAGACCCTGGTGGGATGCGGCCTGGTGATCGGTGCCTATCCCCGCTTCCGGTATGACGCCCGTGGTGGCGGGGGCGTGGGGCGGCTTGGCGACGGGGACAGCACCGGTTCGCAGCGGCTCCGTTTCGACTCCGATGCGTTGACCATCCCCCCGCTCAACTGGCGCACCACCCGGTTCCTGGGCCTGCCGTTGCCCCCGGGGCTGGCGATCACGATCCACCCCCAGCAGCTCGAGGGCCGCCTCGATGGCGCCACCGGCGCGATGGCGCTGCGGTTCTGCGCCCGCTTCCGCTTCGCCATCGGCGGGCTCTATCGGGCCCCGGATCTGATCGTCGACACGATGCTCAGCACCGGCCCCGTGCAGGGTCGCCGCCACCAGGCCACGGGCCAGCCCCTCAGTGGCGATGGCCAGGCGCAGCTGGTGGGTGTGGCCACCATCGCCCCCAGTGGCGATCCCTGGCTCGACCGCTTCCTGGGTCTGCCCGATGAGGCCCTGGCGCTGCTGCGCTGTCGGTTCGGGCCGCTGGCGCCGGCGGGCCGGGACTTACCTTGACCCCCTCGCCGCCTGCTCCCGCCATGCATCCCCTGCCGTTGCATCTCGGCCCGGGCACTGATCTGCGTGCCAGCCTTGAGCAGCTGGGGACCCAGGCCGGTGCCTCCGGCTTCGTGCTGGGGGTGGTGGGCGACCTCTCCCAGGCAGCCTTCCAGTGCCCGGGCCAGGCCGAGCCCACCGTGCTTCAGGGGCACCTGGAGATCATCACCCTGCAGGGCACGGTGGCCCCCCAGGGGGTGCACCTGCACCTGAGCCTGTCCGATGGCGAGTGCCAGGTGTGGGGCGGCCACCTCGAGCACGGCAGCCTGGTGCTCAGGGGCGCCGACCTGCTGGTGGGCTTCCTGCCCACGGCTGTGCCCCAGGAGCCAGCGACCCTGGCGGCCGCCCCAACCCAGCCGCGGGTGGAGATCGCCGTGCTCAGCGGCTGCCCCTTTTCAGCCCGGGCCCTGCGCATGCTGCGCACCCTCGGCATTCCCCACCTGGTGCAGCTCGCCGATGACCAGGGTGCCCGACAGGAGGTCGCCGAACGCAGTGGCCTCAGCGCCATGCCCCAGGTGTTCATCGATGGCGAGCCCATCGGCGGTTACGACGCCCTGGCCGATCTGCACGGCCGCGGCGCCCTCGACCATCTGCGCTGAGGGCACACGCACCCCTAACGGGACAGGTCAGGAAACTGCGTCTTCAACCGGGTCACCTTCGGCTGATCGTGGATCACGACGTAGGGGTGGGACGGGTGGCGGGCGACGAAGTCCTGGTGGTAAGCCTCGGCGGGGGTGAAGCCCCGCCAGTCCTCCACGGTGGTGGCGATCGGCCGCGGCAGTGCACTGGAGCGGTTCAGCTGGGCGATGTAGGCCACGGCCACCCGGCGCTGCTCCGGGTCGGTGGGGAAGATCGCCGAGCGGTACTGGGAGCCCACATCCGGACCCTGGCGGTTCCGCTCGGTGGGGTCGTGGGCGACGGAGAAGAAAACCTTCAGCAGCTGGCCGTAGCTCACCCGGGCCGGGTCGTAGGTGATGCGGATGCCCTCGGCGTGGCCGGTGTCGCCGCCACTCACCCGCTCGTAGGCGGCGGTGGCCGGGCTGCCGCCGGTGTAGCCGGTCACCACCTCGGTGACGCCTTTGACGTGCTCGAACACCGCTTCCATGCCCCAGAAGCACCCCCCTGCCAGCACCGCCGTGGCACGGGGGCCGGCCGCCAGGGTGAGCCCGGTGGCCGGATCGGGCAGGCTGGCGGCCACGGCGCTGGAGGCGCCCAGGCGAGGCAGAAGGCTCACCGCGATCAGCGGCAACGCCAGCAGGCTGACAGCCAAGGTCGAGAGGGCGGCGGCTGTGGTGAGGCGTGGCGACACTCGCATCGGTGGAAACGCGGGGGATGGTTGAACTACCGGCCAGGCCACCGAGTGGATGTCCCGTAAGGTCGACCACAGAGAAGGAACCCCCCATGGCAGCCCGCCTCGCCATCGGCCCGGTGGACGTGAGTCCCGAGGTTCGCGAGTGGGTGGATCGTGAAACGCTGCAGCGTCTGGTGGCCCGCCACCGCCGCGGCGACTGGGGCGTGGTGGATGCTCGCGATGCCCGCGACAACACCATCGCCGCCTACCGCCAGCAGGGTTCGCTGCGCAGCGTCTTTGACCTCGGCCAGGGCCTGCAGGTGTGGATCCTCACCCATGACCTCGGCACCGACCGGCTGCACACCCTGGTGCTGCTGCCCAGCGACGAGTAGGGACCCCCAGGGTGTCAATGGACGCCTGGCGTCTCACAGAGCCCGCGATGTCCATCGGGTCCAATCGTTGGGATGCGGCGCCAGATGTCAGCGCGCTGTCGATGCCAAACCCTCCTGTGGCGTCCCGAAGGCGCTGGAGCCTCACCCTGCTCTGGCCGCGTTGTCAGACAGACTTTTGGCTTCATCCAGCCTTCCATATGTCCAGTCCGGCACCATCTTCATAATGTCTTTCGTCAGCATCTGTTGCCCCGCCCCTGGACGGGGTGGCCAGATGCCGTAAAACGCATCCAGGTCGCTGAGGGCTGACGACGTGATTGATCTCCCGCAGCCTGGCCGCCAGTCGCAGCCCAGGCGTCCCGATCTGTCGCCCCATGGTGCCGAACCCCTGGCTGCCGAGAGTCGATCCACGGAGCTGGGCTGGTCCCCTACCGACGAGCTGGCCACGCTGGAGGTTGTCTGGGAAAGCCTCTGCCAGGACGCGGCGAGTCCCGTGACCTCGCTCCAACTCCCCACCATTGCCCCCACCACCCAGGCCCGTGCAGGCGGTCAGCGCCCCCTGCGCCAGCGCAATCGCCTCGTTGAGGACCAAGGCCGACTGGCGTCCTGAGTCGTTTCTTGTCTTTTCTCAATCCTTCGTGGTGAAGGAATGTATGGATCTTTCGCGGGGGACTTAGCGCTGTAACGATCCTCGATTCCCCCCTCTGAATCCGGTAAGAATCGCTCCTTGACATCGTCGGCCGGCAAGGCCTTCCTGGGACCCCATTTGATCTTGCACCTGCACGGGTTCCTGCCAGAAGCCGCCACCTCCATGCCCATGGCGATGCTCTTCTCTCTGCCCTTTGTGTTGTTTTCCCATGGCCCTGGTCCAAGCCCCTTCCCTTGGCATCGAGCGTTTCGCGGATGATCGCAACAAGGAGAACTGGTCGAAGGCGTCGCCGCAGGATCGTGATGGCATCATCCGGCTGGTCTATCAGCAGGTGCTGGGTCAGCAGTATGTGATGCAGAACGAGCGCCTTGTCGGCGCTGAATCCCTGTTCCGAAACGGTTACCTCACCGTGCAGGAATTCGTGCGCACGCTGGCCAGAAGCGGGCTCTATCGCGCCCGCTTCTTTGAATCCTGCAATCCTTACCGCTTCATCGAGCTCAACCACAAGCATCTCCTTGGCCGGGCTCCCCACAACAAGGCCGAGATGCTGCACCACTTCACGATCCTGCAGGAGCACGGCTACGACGCCGAGATCGATTCCTACATCGACAGTCCCGAGTATCAGGAGCGCTTCGGTTCCGATGTGGTGCCCTATCTCCACGGTTGGGACTATTCCGCCGGCCACCAGGGTCAGCAGTTCTCCTGGCTGATGCAGCTGGCCGGTGGCGCTGCCGCTTCGGTCAAGGGTGACAGCGCCGGCACCCGCTTCAAGCTCGGCAGGGCTCTGCACCAGGATCGGGCTGTGACGGTGTCGGTCAACCGGCCCCGTTTCAGTGGCGAATCCTTCTTCCAGGCCAACCTGGGCCAGGGGGGCGCCAGCGTGGATGGTCCGGTGTCCCGCAACGGCCAGCCCACCGATCCCTCCCGCGGCCACCGCGAGGAGGCTCTGGTGGTGTCGGCCGGGGTGCGCGGTACCAGCTCCCCCAGTGGCCGGGTGGCCACCATCACCGCCACCGGGCTGGTGAAGAACGCCGTGGTGCGCAGCGGTGCCTACGTGATGCGGGTGCCCTACAGCCGCATGAACGAGGCCCTGCAGCGGGTGCAGCGTCTCGGTGGCCGGGTGGTGCGCGTCAGCGTCAACTGAGTCAGTGCCCGGGGGTTCAGGGCCGCAGGTCCACCCCCCTCCGGGCCAGCAACTGGCGGCAGGCCATCAGGGCCGAAAGGCTCACCCCGGCGGTGCCCTCGCCGGGGTGGATGGCATCGCCGCAGAGCCACAGGCCCGCCAGGGGGGAGCGGCTGGCCAGGCCGAAGGGCCCGAAGCGGCTGGGGTGCTGGCCCAGCCCCCCCACGTAGCCCATGGGCCTGCCGGTCCAGCCGGCAAAACCCCGGGGGGTGGCCAGTTCCCGGTGGAGCCAGTCGGCAGGTCCCACCCCCAGCAGCTGTTCCAGACCCCTCTGAATCGCGGCCATCGCCCGTTGCTTGCGGGCCTGATAGTCGGCCTCCTCCACGCCGAACCAGGGTCGGGCCGGGGTGAACACGCTGGCGATCACCGTGGCCCGGCCGGCGGGGGCCCGGCCGTCCCCCTCCTGGCTCACCGAGACGAACAGGGAGCCCGGCTCAGTAGAGGCCAGCTGCAGATGGCTGGGGCAACCCGGCGGCAGCCGGTCCCGCTCGACGGCCCCATAGAACACCAGGGCGCCGCTGGGTTCGTGCAGGTTCTCGAGCCGACGGCGGTAGCCGGCAGGCAGGGCGTCCCCCAGCAGGGCCGGCAAGGCCTGGGGGGGCAGCGTGACCACCACCTCAGTGGCCTCCAGGCTGAAATCGGACTCCGGCAGACGGGAATCGCCGGGGCGTGCCGGCCGTCGCCGGCCCGTGATCTGCCAGCGCTCGTTCGGTTGCACGGGCGGCCGCAGCCGTTCGACGCGATGCCGCAGCCGCAGCCGACCGCCCTGTTGCGCCAGGGCCTGCTCAAGGCTGTCGCTGAGGGACTGCATCGAGCCCTCAAGGTGCCAGAGGCCCAGCGGCTCCTGCACCATCGCCAGCACCGTGGCTCCGTACAGCGCGGCCGTGCGATCGGCGGGCTCCTGGGAATAGAGCTTCAGCTGCAGATCCAGGAAACGCCGCAGCCGGCCGTCGGCGTCGCAGCCTGTGATCCGCAGCAGGTCGGCCACCGTGGCGAAGGTGAGCACGCCGCTGGCCAGCGTCCCTGGCCCCACCGCCCCCAGCAGTTGGCCCAGATCCCACCAGGTGCGGGGCGGCAGGACCGGATCCTGGGAGGCGAAAGCCCAGTTGGCCCGGTGCATGGCATCGCACAGGGCCCAGAAGCGAGAACTGCCGGGGAACTGCTTCAGCCGCTCCTGGCGCCAGCGCTCCGGGTCGCGCCAGATCGACACCGGTTCAAGGCCATCGGCCAGATCGACCACACAGCCGGGATCGAGTGGTATCGCCGCCGGAGGTGCCACCCCCAGATGGCGGAACAGCCGCGCGTGGATGCCGGCGGGGTGGCCAGCAGCACCGTCCTCCAGCCCCGCCACCTGGGTGGCCCCCACATCGAACACATAGGGCCCGCGCCGGAAGGTGCCGGCACAACCGCCGCTCTGGCGGTGGGCTTCGAGCAGCTGCACCTGGAGCCCCTGCTTCGCCAGCAGCGCCGCCGCCGTCAGGCCGGCGATGCCGGCGCCCACCACCACGACATCCGTTCTGGGCCTGTTGCTGGGGTTCAACGCTGCACGTCTGCATCAGCCTGATGTTGGCAGTCCGCCGATCGATGCTGTGGGGGACGGCTGTGCCGCGGAACGCGTGAGGGGGGATAGATGCAGCAGAGACGCGCCGGCCGGTGGAGGAGTCAAAGGACGTTGATGCCATTCAGATGCGTCGCCGCAGCACATGCGTGGCGGTTCATGGGTGTGACTCTGAATGTCATGCACCCTTCTCCAGATGTGGCAGATCAGCAGCGGCAAAATGCTCCTGTCTGCGGCTTCCTCAGCATGGGGAACTTAAACGTTCCTTTTCCGGTGATCCCTTGCACCACAGTCGATCCGGATTTCCTCCAGATTTGGAATGCGGTCGTTCCTGTGGAGATAGGAGGCTGGACGACGACATGACAGGCAGCTCCTGTGGGATGGTGAGGGTTCTGGGATTGATTTGAGATAGCGTGATTTCAGCTATAGACTTATGGAGTCAATTGCCCCAACGTCCGCCAAATCTGACATGACCCTAAATCTTCCGACAATCCGCAGCGTCGATGCAGCTAAGCGCCGCATTGGCTCTGCCACGGTATGCCTTGGAGTGGCCTTTACGGTTCTTGGTCTTGCAGGGTCGGCCCGTGCCGCTTCATTCACCACCTGCCAGGCTCTGGCTGATCTGACAGTCGGCAACACAAAGATCACCAATCTCAGTTGCTCGGGCGATGTTGCCAATAGCCCAGACGTGTTGATTTCCTTTGCTGAGCTCACCAATAATGTTGAGTACAGTTTCATTGGTAATGCTCTCTTGGGCTCATTGGAAGGAGGTATCGGCTATGACATCGAAATCGTCCTTGGCCAAAACGTTTTCCAGAGTGTGCAGTTGACAGCGGATGGCACGACAGACTCTGTCTACAGTGCCGTCAAGGATATTTCATGGTCAGGTGGAGTTGCTCAGCTCGTCACCACCCAGGAAGGTCATGAGCCGGTCTTCGTCTTCCCTTCGCTCAATGTCAAGAAACTCTCGATCTCTGATACCTGGATAGCTTCTGAAGGGAACGTTCAAATCGTCAAAAATAACTTTCTCCAGGTCCCTGGCCAAGCACCTCCGGACTCCGTTCCTGGTCCCCTGCCCATTCTCGGAGCTGCTGCCGCCTTTGGCGTCAGTCGCAAGTTGAGAGCACGGATCCAGAAGCCAGTCGCCATGCCCTGAGTTCCGCTCCCTCCAAGACGTTTGATCCCTGCCGATCTGGCGGGGATTTTTTTTGTCACCGCTCAGGGAGCGATGCGTTTCTGGCTCTTTTGCGTGCATCAGCCGCACCGGTACCGCCACGCTGCGTTTCGTCTCGCGGCGGGTGTAGGCATGGGCCGCGCGGGCGTCCTCGCCCCTCTGGCCATCTCACTCCCATGTCAGCGGGCCTCGATTGTGCATCAACCCGCAAGTGCTGGAGCCATGCTGACTTGGCTATGAGGCTGTTGTTGAAGGATGAGATCCGAAGCCAAGAGCAGCTTCATGGGAGGGGTCGTCGTGGATCGTCAATGAATCCTTTGATCGTCTTCGATCCACCCATCAGGGACCACGGCATTCCTATCGTTTTGTCTGAACCCGCCAGCCATGCCATGGAGTCTGAACGGCCTGTTCATCATCTGCGTCAGCAGAGTGGGTTGACCCGGTGAAGGCCGGCCAAGGGCCGCAAAGCCTACAAAGAGGATCAGCATTCTCAGGACATTGCCAAAGAGCAATCCCAGCGATCGTTGCCAGAGCGTGGACATTTGCTGGTCAAAGTCGTATTGGGCTTTCTTGCTCCTCGCATCCATGGCTTCCAGCAGGCGACCTTTCACGGTGTCCAGTGGTACGGGCAGTGGCTCTGGCAGCGGTGCCTTGTTGCCAGGGATACCTTCGTAGGCTTGTCGCAATTGAGCAACCGTGGTGGAGGCCTGAATCGCCTCCATGGCCCGCCGGGCCTGGGAGAGCTGTTGGGTTGCGATCTGTTGTTGCTCGCGCAGCAGTTTCACTCCGGCATAGATCTGTACCGGGATCAATAACAGATAACCGATGGCGACCCATGTGGCCAATCGTCGCAGGAGTGCAGATCGTTGGGCCAAGACCGTTGACCTGTGATCCATTTCGGAGGCCGCTGCGATGAGCAGCGCTCCAATCAGTGGCGTGGCGCTGCGCCCCACCAGGAAGCCGCTCATCTGATCCAGCCACGCCGGCTTGAGAAGGGCAACAGGCCAGGCCTGAAAGGCAAGATCGACAAGAAAATAGGCCAAGAGAGCTACTCCGGCCCAATGGAGTACCAGAGCGAATTCATGACTTCTCCATTCGCTGCGACTCATGGAATCCCGGGACATACGAGCTTGAGACATCGTTCGGAATCGTCGCAACCAACTCTTCCCAGTATGTTCGACCTCTCTGATCTTGTGCGTGAACTGTCTTCATGGCCCCAAAATATTCACTGACTTGAATATGCAGCGAATACGCTGCATCACAGGCCTTGTCCGCCAGCCTGATGGCACCTCTTCCAGCCCTGTATGTCCCACCCCGATTCCCTCATTCCCTGGTTGGCCGACCGGCTCGGCGTTGAGGCGCTGAGCTGCCGTCCGGTGGGTGGTGGCTGCATCCACAGCGCCTGGTGTCTGGAACTGGCGGACGGCAGTCGGCTGTTCGCCAAAACCAATGGGGCCTCCTCCCTGCCCCTGCTGGAAGCGGAAGCCGATGGCCTGCAGGCCCTGGCGGCGGCGGCGGGAGACTGTGGGGTTCTGGTGCCTGTCCCCCAGGCCTGCGGCCTGGCGGGACCATGGGCCGTTCTGGTGCTCCCCTGGCTCGACCTGGAGAGCCGCCGATCTGCGGCCATGGAGCCGCCGTGGCGCCGCCTGGGGGCCGCACTGGCGGGTCTGCACCGGCGCAGCCTCACCCGCCGCTGCGCGGCGGAAGATCGGGGCGGCTTGTCCTTCGGCTGGCCCCGCGACAACGTCATCGGGGCCTTCCCCCAGGGCAACGGCTGGGACAACGACTGGGGACGCTTCTTCGTGGAGCGGCGTCTGGTCCCCCAGCTGGAGCACCTGGCCCGCCATGGCACCCCCCTGAGGCAGGCCCAGGGCCTGTTGGAGCGCGCCGGCGACTGGCTGGCGGATCACCAGCCCGATCCCTGCCTGGTCCACGGCGATCTCTGGAGCGGCAACGCCGCCATCAGTGCCGGCGGCCAGGGAGCACTCTTCGATCCGGCCGTTTACCGGGGCGACCGGGAGGTGGACCTTGCCATGGCAGGACTGTTCGGTGGCTTTCCCGAGGCGTTCTTTTCGGGCTACGCCGAGACCTGGCCCCTACCGGCCGGCCACCGCTTCCGCTGCGACCTTTACAACCTCTATCACCTTCTCAACCACGCCAACCTTTTCGGCGGCTCCTACCTGGGCCAGTGCCAGGCACGCATTGATAATCTCCTGAGCCGTGGAACGGCCCAGGAGAAGGGAAGATGAAGCGTCGGCTCAGCTCAGGTATTCCTTGCGCAGGGTCTGGAGCTTGGCCATCACGGCCGAGCGCTTTTCACCCGTGGTGAGGTTGTTCCAGCTCCAGTTGCCCACCACCACCAGTCCCAGCAGTTCCAGCAGGCCCGGCACGATCGGCAGCAGGTTGATGGTGTCGAGCACGCCCTTGATCAGGATCTGGGCCACGATCACGGCCAGCAGCACACCGGAGGCCTTGCCGATGCGGCCCACCTGGCTCCAGTCCACCTTGTCGAGGGTTTCGTTGACCTTGCCAATCACTTCGCTGTAGCGCTCGGTGAAATCCACCTCTGCGGCGCTGGTGGTGGCGTCGTCCTGCGTGGTCTCCTTCACCTCGGTCGTGCTGTCGATCATGGAAGGAGAGGTCTCCTGACGGAATGATGCATAACGTACCGGTGTGAACCCACAGACGCCAGCGGAACTGCGCATCGGTCGGCAGGCGCTGACGCTGCTTGAGGCCGTGTTGCTGGCGGCCGCCCCCGAGGAGGGCTGTGCCCTGCTGCTCGGGGGCCGGGATCCCTGGTGGGTCCGGCGCGTCTGGCCCTGCCTCAACGTCTGGGAGCCTGCCGCCGAACGCCGCCGCCGCTTCGCCCTCGATCCGCGTGAGCAGCTGCTGGCGCAGAAGTGGGCCCGATCCCGGGGGCTGAGCGTGCTGGGATCGGCCCACAGCCATCCGCTCTCGGAGCCCGTGCCCTCGGCCCTCGACAGCTCCCTGGCCTTCGCGCCCACCCTGATGCTGATCCTGGGGCAGGGGGGTCCCGCCGCGGGAGAGCTCCGTTCCCTGGCCTGCTGGTGGTTGCCGGAGCAGGGCGGCCCCCGGCGGTTGGCGTGGAGAATGGACGATTAGTGCGTCGTGGGTCTCCACCGCCATGCTTCCTCCCGACACCAGCGCCGTCCAGCTCAGCCCCGATGAGGTGGTGCGCTTCTCCCGCCACCTGATCCTGCCGGAGGTCGGCATGGAGGGGCAGAAGCGGCTCAAGGCGGCTTCGGTGCTGTGCGTCGGCACCGGCGGCCTTGGTTCACCCCTGCTGCTCTATCTGGCCGCCGCCGGTGTGGGTCGGCTCGGCATCGTCGATTTCGACGTGGTGGACCACAGCAACCTGCAGCGCCAGGTGATCCATGGCACCAGCTGGGTGGGCAAGCCCAAGATCGAGTCGGCCAAAGCCCGGATCCACGAGATCAATCCCCACTGCCAGGTGGATCTCTACGAAACGGCCCTCAGCAGCGAGAACGCCCTTGAGATCATCGCCGGCTACGACATCGTCTGCGACGGCACCGACAACTTCCCCACCCGTTACCTGGTCAACGACGCCTGCGTGCTGCTGGGCAAGCCGAATGTCTACGGCTCGATCTTCCGCTTCGAGGGCCAGGCCACGGTGTTCAACTTCGAGGGGGGCCCGAACTACCGGGATCTCTTCCCCGAACCGCCGCCGCCGGGCATGGTCCCCTCCTGCGCCGAAGGCGGTGTGGTGGGGGTGCTCCCCGGGATCATCGGCGTGATCCAGGCCACCGAAACGGTCAAGCTGATCACCGGCATCGGCACCAGCCTCAGCGGCCGCCTGCTCCTCTTCGATGCTCTCAAGATGAGCTTCCGGGAGCTGAAGCTGCGCCCCAATCCGGAGCGCCCCGTGATCGACAAGCTGATCGACTACCAGGAGTTCTGCGGCGTGGGCGGCTCGGCTCCCGGCCAGGAGGAGGCGGGCAGCGTGGCCAGCATCAGTGTGAGCGAACTCAAGACCCTGCTCGATGGCCCCCAGGACGACCTGCTCCTGCTTGACGTCCGCAATCCCCCGGAAGCCGAGATTGCCGTGATCCCCGGCGCGGTGCTGGTGCCCCTTGATCGCATCGAGAGTGGCGAGGCGATCGAGGAGGTGCGCCGCCTCGCCAACGGCAAACGGCTTTACGTGCACTGCAAGCTTGGCGGCCGCTCGGCCAAGGCCCTGATCGCCCTCCGCCGTCACGGCGTCGAGGGAGTGAACGTGCAGGGTGGCATCGACGCCTGGAGCCAGGAGGTGGATCCTGACGTCCCGCGCTACTGAGCCCCTCTCCCCGGCCAGGAGGCGCTGGCTGGAGCGGCGGCGGCAGGAAGCCCGGCGCCTGATCGCCCTCGAGAAGCGCTTCCTGCCGCTGCTACTCTCGGCCCTGCTGCCGGTCGTGGTGATGCCGTTGACGGCCACCCGGGGCTGGCCGGCCAGCGTGCTCCTGGCCCTGGTCTTCAATCTGCTGATCCTGCAGTCGATCCTCACCCTGCCGGTGATCGGCGGCGTGTCCTATGCCCGGCTGCGCCAGGAGACCTTCCGCTGGATCGGGGTGGTGGGCGGCCTGGGGCTCTGGGTGCCGGTGCTCACCGGCACCTGGCCCGGTGGTCTGTTTCGGGCCGTGGAAATGGTGCTGCTGAGCCTGTTCTTCCTGGCCACCTCCCTGCGGCTGGTGCGCCTGCTGGCCCGGGTGCCCCGGGTCAATGGGCTGGTGATGGCCGGCGCCGCGGCGGGTTATCTGCACCTGGGCCTCACCGGCGGGGTGCTGGCCACGGCCACCCAGGTGCTCGTGCCAGGAAGTTTCAACCTCGGGGAGGGCGCCAGCCACCAGCTGCTGCTGGATCGGCTCACCTACTTCAGTTTCGTCACCATCGCCGGCGTCGGCTATGGCGACGTTCTGCCGGCCAATGCGGTGGGGGAGCGCTTCGTGATCCTCCTCAGTATAGCGAGCACCCTGTACGTGGCTCTGCTGGTTGGGCTGCTGCTGGGCCGCTTCATCGCCTCGGAGGAGGTGGAGATGCTCGAGGACGACCAGCTCGATCTCGAGTGAACGCCGCGGGCCGGGGATTCCAGACGCCGCAGGTTCAGTAGTCGACGCCGCGCTTGAGGTCGACGCCCCGCTCGGCGTAGTGCTTGTGGCACACCATCTCGGAGTGGACGCTGGCCAGATCGAAGTAGGCCGGCCGGCTCTTGCAGCGGCCCGTGATGATCACCTCGGTTTCGGTGGGCTTGCGCAGCAGGGTCTGGACGATCGGCTCCACCGGAAGCAGTTCCAGATCCACCGTGGGGTTGAGTTCGTCGAGGATCACGGTCTTGTAGAGGCCGCTGGCGATGGCGGCCCGGGCGATTTCCCAGGCCCGCTCCGCCTCCACGTAGTCGATCGGTTGCTGTTGGCCGCGCCAGACGATCGCGTCGCGGCCCGAGCGCAGGTGATCCACCAGATGGGGGTAGCTCTCGCGCAGGGCGGCGATCGCCGCGTCCTCGGTGTAGCCCGCCCCGCCCTTGAGCCACTGCAGGATCAGCACCCGGTGGCTCTTGTCCTGGCTGATGCCGCGGCCGATGGCCTGCAGGCCCTTGCCCAGGGCGCTGGTGGATTTCCCCTTGCCCTCTCCGGTGTAGATCTCCAGGCCTTCCAGTCCCTGCTGGGGGCCGCTGTGGGCCCGCATCTCCGAGTGCAGGTCGGCCAGCTGCACCAGCTGCCGCGGGGCGCCCCGGCCGGTGCAGATCATCTCCATGCCCGCCGGCTTGGTGGCCAGGGTCCGCACCACCTCCTCGGTGTCGAGCAGGCCCAGATCGAGCACGGGGTTGAGTTCGTCGAGCACCACCACCGAATAGAGGTTGCTGGCGATCGCCCCCTTGGCGATGTCCCAGCCCCGCTGGGCCTCCTGGTGGTCGAAGCGGGTGGCTTCCGCGGCGCTGAAGTGGTCGCCCCGACCGGTGCGCACCTGGTCGATCAGGTGGGGGAAGCCCTGCTGCAGGGCCTCGATGGCACTGTCCTCGTCGTAGGCGCGGCCGGGACCCTTGAGGAACCGCAGCAGCAGCACCCGGGTGCGCTTCTGCTCACAGATCCCCAGCCCGATGGTGCGCAGCACCACCCCCAGGGCCGCCTGGCTCTTGCCCTTGCCTTCCCCGTCGTACACGTGCAGCTGGCCATGGGCGCGCTCGTCGCTGCCGGCGGCGGTGCGGATGCCGATGCCCCGCCCGGTGCCGCGCTGGGGGGTCTGGGTGCTGCGGGCGGCGGGGGACATGGGCGGGGGGTGCTGATCCGGATGCTACCCAGCCTTGCCAGGATCTACGCCATGCCCACACCCGGCCGCCTCCACCTGCTCGAAGCCCTGCCCGTCCCCCTGGAGCGGGGACTGGAGGCGCTTTGCCGGCAGCTGGAGAGCTTCCCCCAGGTGGTGGTGGCCTACTCCGGCGGCGTCGACAGCGCCCTGGTGGCCGCCCTGGCCGGCGACCGGCTGGGGGAGAGGGCCCTGGCGATCACCGGCGTTTCGCCGGCCCTGGCGCCCCATCTGCGCCGGGAGGCCCGCGCCCAGGCCCGCTGGCTGGGCCTGCGCCACCGCGAGTTGGCCACCGCGGAGCTGGCTGACCCCTCGTACACCAGTAACCCGGAGGACCGCTGCTATGCCTGCAAGCGGGAGCTGCATCGCCTGCTCGCCCCAATCGCCGCCGCCGCCCAGGGGGCCCAGGTGCTGGATGGGGTCAACCTTGATGATCTTGGCGACCACCGGCCCGGCATCCGCGCCGCCCGCGAATTCGGTGTGCGCTCGCCCCTGGCCGAGGCCGGCATCGACAAGCCGGGGGTGCGCTTGCTCTCCCGGGCCCTGGGCCTGCCCTGGTGGGACAAGCCGGCGCAGCCCTGCCTGGCCTCCCGTTTCCCCTACGGCGAGCCGATCGACGCCTCCCGGCTGGCCCGGGTGGCCGCCGCCGAGGACTGGTTGCGCCAGCGCGGCTTCCCCGAACTGCGGGTCCGCAGCCAGGGGGAAACGGCGCGCATTGAAATCCCCGCCGCCGGCTTGCCGGCGGCGCTGGAGTGTCTGGCCCACGGTGAACTGCGCCCCCAGCTGGTGGAAGCCTTCAGGGGCCTTGGCTTCACCGCCGTGGCCCTGGATCTGGAGGGGCTGGTGAGCGGCAAGCTGAACCGCTCCCTGGGGGGGCATCGGGACTGACCGACACCCGGGCTTGCCCTGGCCCTGGGCTCAGGCGCTGGCCAGGTGGGGCTCCCTCTGGCTGTCGATCAGGGCCTCGGGCGTCTCGCGGCGGAAGCTGGTGAGCTTGTGCCGGCCGGAGCCCAGCTCCTCCCAAAGGACCTGACAGGCCTTCTCGGGCATGGTGTGGTCACCGCAGGTGAACACGTCCACGGCCGCATAGCCCGATTCGGGCCACGTGTGAATGGAGATGTGGGACTCCGCCAGCAACGCCAGGCCTGTGACGCCCTGGGGCTCGAAGCGGTGGGTGATCAGGTTGAGCAGGGTGGCACCAGCGCGTTTGGCTGCTGTCGTGATGGTGTCCCTGAGGAAAGCTTCGTCGTCGAGCCTTGCGCAATCGCAGTCGTAGAGCTCGAGGATGCAGTGTTTCCCTACCGCGTCGGTGATGTCGCCTGGGGCCGAGACGGGGCGTGCAATGGCGTGGATGGGGGAGGCGGCGGGCTTCCATCCCGGGTTGGGATGCAGGCTGGAAAGGGTTTGGTTCATCGAATCCGGTCAAACAGGTCTCACCATACGCGCCAGAAGCACGGATCAGCGGTTCGCCAGGTTGCCTGCGGCGACAGGGGGCTCGGGCCTCAGGCCACCAGGGCGCCGGCGTGCAGTTCCACCACCTGGCTCTGGGCCCGCCAGCCGCTGCTGAAGGCCTCCAGATGGGTGGCACTCACCAGGCACTGGTGGCCGTCCCCCACCGCCTCCAGCAGCAGCTGCTGGCGACCGGGATCAAGTTCGGCCAGCACGTCGTCGAGCAGGAGCAGGGGCGGCTGACCCACCACCTGGCCCACCAGGTCCAGCTCCCCCAGCTTCAGGGCCAGCACCAGGGTGCGTTGCTGGCCGGCGGAGCCGTAGCGACGTGCGGCCTGGCCGCCGATCATCAGGCCCACCTCGTCCCGGTGCGGCCCCACCTGACACTGGCCAAGCCGTTCCTCCTCAGGCCGCTGCTGGCACAGCTGTTCCGCCAGGGCCTGGCGCCAGGGTCCCTCCTCGTCGCTGGCCTCCGCCAACACGGTGCCGCTGATGTAATCCAGCTGGAGCGGTTCGGCGGCCCCGCCGATGCGCTGCTGCCAGGCCACCGCCAGTGGCTCCAGGCGCCGCAGGGCCCGCTGGCGCCGGCGGTGCAGGCGGGCGCCGACCAGGGCCATCTGCTGATCGAAGGCGTCCAGCAGTTCCTGCCGCGCTCCGGCCGCCAGTCCCCGGCGCAGCAGCTGGCTGCGCTGCCGCAGCAGCCGCCCATAGCGGCTCAGCAGGGCGCCGTAGACGGGTTCGAGCTGCAGCACCACCCGGTCCAGCCACTGGCGCCGCAGGGCGGGCTCCCCCCGCACCAGGTCCAGGTCGAGGGCGCTGAAGCCGACGCAGCGCAGGGGGCCGATCAGATCGAGTTGCCGCTCCAGCCGTTTGCCGTTGCGGAACGCCTGGCGGCCGCCGCTGCGGCGCAGCTCCAGCTGCAGGCTGTCGGCCTCGTCGGTGAGGGCGCCCAGGCGGCTTGTGGGGTGGCCGTGGCCGATCAGGTCCCGGTCGACGCTGCAGCGGTGCGACCGCAGGCTGGTGAGCAGTTCCACCCCTTCCAGCAGGTTCGACTTTCCCTGGCCATTGCTGCCGATCACGAGCAGGCGGGGCGCCTCCAGCGTCAGCCGCAGGCCGTCGATGTTGCGGAAATGCCGGAGGTCCAGGCGGTGCAGCCGGATGGTTCTGGGGCGGTCAGCCGCTAAGGTACCGCCATCGGAGGGAAAGGTCCTGTGGGACCCCTACCGCCGTGGCAGGGCATGTAGCTCAGTTGGATAGAGCGTCAGATTCCGGTTCTGAATGTCGGGGGTTCGAGTCCCTCCATGCTCGTCAGCCCCGCCCCTTTCTCGGTCACCCGTCTGCCTGGGACCGCAGGTCCAGGCCCATGGCCCGGATGCCACCGGGATCCACCACGAACCCCGCCCGGGAGAGGGCGTTGAGGGCTTCCGGTGGGGCCGACAGGGAAATGCTGCAGCCGCTGAGTTCCCGCCGCAGGCGGGCCAGGGCGGCCTGCACCAGGGCCCCGATCACCTCATCCCGGCAGGGATCGGCCGGATCGGCCACCAGGTCCCAGAGGTTGGCGTTGAGGGCCTGATCGCTGGTGGCCCGCACGAAGCCGACCAGCCGCCCGCCCGGGTCGAGCACCACCAGGTGCCAGGCGCTGCGCGCCAGCACCCGCTCCCAGCGGTCAGTGCTGCGGGGGGAATCGCCGCAGGCCTCCAGCAGGCGGTTGAGGCCGGCCGGTTCGGGGTCGTGCTGATGGAGCAGGGCATAACCCTCCCGCAGGCGTGGGGTCGAAGGCTGGCTGCGGAAGGGGATCAACAGAGAGTTCAGGGAATCAGCCCGTGTTGCGCATGCCTGCGGCGATGCCGTTGATCGTAAGCAGGGCACCGCGCAGCAGTTCGCTGCGGCTGTAGGTGCGGCCGTCGCCGCCCCCGGGCCCGTCGCTCGGCCCCTCGCTCATCGGCGGTTGGCGCTTCTGCTCCCGCAGCCGGCGCAACAGCGCCACCTGCAGATAGCCCAGGGGAATGATCGTGCGGTTGCGCAGGTCGACCGACAGCTGCAGGGCCGGGTCCCCGTCGAGGAGCCGGCTGTGGTTGCTGATGCGCAGCACCAGGGAATGGGTGAGGGCGAACTCGCTGGCGATCGACGCGAAGATCTGCTCGAACACCTGCTTGTTCTGGGGGCGTCCCAGGGAGGTGACGTAATGGCCGGCCAGCTCCAGGTCGACCTTGGAGAGGGTCATCTCCACCTTGGAGATCAGCATGCGGAAGAACGGCCAACGCTGGTAGAGCAGCTGCAGCAGTTCCATCTGCTCACCATCGGCATCGAGCTCGGCCTGCAGGGCCGTGCCCACGCCGTACCAGCTGGGCAGCAGGAAGCGGCTCTGGGTCCAGCCGAACACCCACGGGATGGCCCGCAGGCTGGAGAGGTCCTTGGCGCCGCTCTTGCGCCGTGCCGGACGGCTGGAGATCTGCAGCTTGCTGATCTCCTCGATCGGTGTCACCTGCTGGAAGAAGGCCACCAGGTCGGGGTTGTCGTGCACCAGGGCCCGGTAGTGGTCGCGGGAGCGGGCGGCGAGCCGCTCCATCAGCACGTTCCAGGTGGGGGTGTCGTCCACCGGGGTGCTCACCATGCTGTTCTGCAGCACGGCGGTGGTGACCGTTTCGAGGTTATAGAGGGCCAGCTCGGGCAGGGAGTACTTGGAGGCCAGCACCTCCCCCTGCTCGGTGATCTTGATGCGACCTTTGAGGGTGCCGCTGGGCTGGGCCAGGATCGCCTGGTAGGCGGGGCCGCCACCCCGTCCCACCGAGCCGCCACGGCCGTGGAAGATGCGCAGGGCGACGTCGTGGGCATCGGCGAGCGACTGCAGGGCGATCTGGGCCCGGTGGATCTCCCAGTTGCTGGAGAGGAAGCCGGAATCCTTGTTGCTGTCGGAGTAGCCGAGCATCACCTCCTGCAGGGGCTGCTCGCCGTCGCTGTTGCTGATCAGCAGCTGGCGGTAGAAGGGGTCGGCGAACAGGCGACCCATCACCGCCGGAGCCCCCTGCAGGTCTTCCACCGTTTCGAACAGGGGGATCACCAGCAGGGCCGACTTCTGGGCCATGGGATCCACCAGCCCCGCCTCCTTGGCCAGCAGCACCACCTCCAGGAGGTCGGACACCGTGTGACTCATGGAGATCACGTAGGTGCGGCAGATGCGCCGGCCGAATTCCTGCTGCAGCCGTTGCAGCATCCGGAACACGGCGAAGGTCTCGGCCGTGGGGGCGCTCCAGCGGGCCGCCGGTGGCAGCAGCGGCCGGCGGGTCTTGAGCTCGTTCAGCAGCCACTCCACCCGCTGCTCCTCGTCCATCTCCCCATAGGGCACCGGCAGCAGCAGGTAGCGACTGAGTTCATCGATGGCGTCGCTGTGCCGGGTGCTCTCCTGGCGGATGTCGAGGCTGGCCAGGGAGAAGGCGAAGATGTGCACCTGGCTGAGCAGGTCCTGCAGGGCTTCGCAGCTCAGACCGGTGGCATCGAGGCTCTCCTTGACCAGCTCCAGGTCGGTGCGGAACTCCTCCACCGAGGCGTAATGGAGTTCCTGGGGCGGGGCCGGCTCCATCAGGCTGGTGAGGCCGGCTTCGTGGCCTGAGGAGCCGTCACAGGGGGATTCCCAGCCCGCATCCGCCAGCTGCTGGTTGCGCTGCTGGGTGAGCCGCAGCCGCTCGAGGGTGTAGCTCAGCTTGAGCCGGTAGGGCTCGAGACGGTAGCGGGCGGCCCGTTCCTCGTAGATCTCCGGGAAGCGCAGCCGGTCCATCTCCAGCGATTCCAGCAGGGCGGCGCTCACCTGGCTCCACTGCATCGAAATGCTGAGCTGGTCGCGCAGGATCGACACCGCCTGGATGTAGCGGGCGAGCATCAGTTGCCGCTGGAAGCAGGCCGTGCGCCAGGTCACATCCGGCGTCACCGAGGGGTTGCCGTCCCGGTCGGAGCCCACCCACGAGCCGAAGGTGCAGAAGGCGTCCCGGGGCGGTTGCACGTCGGGGTAGCTGGCCGCCAGGGCGGCGCGGATGCGCTGGCGCAGCTGGGGCAGGGCGTCGAAGAGCACCTGCTGGAAGTAGTGCAGGGCGTAATCGACCTCGTCGATCACCGACGGCTTGAACTGGTGCAGCTCATCGGTGCGCCACCACAGCCGGATCTCCTCCTCCAGCTGCTGCCGCAGCCGGTCGTTGTCGTCCGGATTGCCCTGGCCATTCACCTGCAGCTTCTGGATCAGGGCCGCCACCCGGCGCTGCTTGTGCCGCACGGTGTGGCGCACGATCTCGGTGGGGTGGGCCGTGAACACCAGCCGGATGTCGAGCTCCCTCAGCAGGTTCTCGAGCTGGCCCGGCGGCACATTCAGGGCCCGCAGGCGCTCGAACAGCTGCCGGAAAGTGGCCGGATCGCTCTGGCTGGCCAGGGCAGGCAGGAAGGGGTCGTTGCTGGCGGGGGCTGGCGCCCGTTTGATGCTCTCGAGGTAGCTGTCCTCCTCGATGTGCTGCTCAAGGATGTTGACCAGCTGGAAATACAGGGAAAAGGCCCGGGCGGCGGCGATGCCTTCGGCCAGATCCATCGCCTTGATCAAGGCCACGATGCCATCGGTGTCGACGGCAGAGGAGGCGTCCGGATCCAGACCCGGCGCCACCGGACCGCTCAGTTCCTTGAGCCGCAGCAGGCGCTCCACCTGCTCGGGGGGGCATTCGCTGCGCAGCACCGTCTGCCAGAGATCCTCCACGAGTTCCAGTCGCTCGGTGAGCAGCCGGATCACCCCGGGGGAGGCCTCGGCGGGAACGACCGAGGGCTCGGTCAGCTGGAGCCGCATGGGGGCGGTGGGCGCGGGGTTGCTGTTCATGATCCTCCAGGAACCTGGGCTGCTTCTGTCTCCAGCCATGCGTCCAGCGCCTTCTCCCGTGACGCGAGCGCCACGGCCTCGCTGCCGATGATCGCACTGATGCTTTCGCCGCGCTCCTGACGGGCGAGCCAACGCATCGCCTGGTTGCCGGTGGCGAGCAGCCCGTGGAGCGGGGCCAGCCAGCGCTCCAGCCCCAGTTCCGCCGCCAGCGGGGCCATGGCCTCCAGCTCGGCGGCGATCCAGGCGCGGGCCTCCAGCGTCTGTCCGGTGCGCCAGTGCACCAGCTGGGCTTCGAGGCTGGAGCGGGCCGCCGCCCGCTCGTTGGCATCGGCGATCACTTCGAGTTCGCCTGGGGTGAGCGGGCTGGCGGCCAGGGGATCCTGGCCGTGGGGATCCTGCAGCAGGTGCTGCAGGCGCAGTTCGGTGAAGGCGGTGACCGCCAGCAGCAGCAACGGGTCGTCGACCAGATCGCAGATGCGGATCTCCAGGCGGTTGAGGCCATGGGGGCGGTCGTCGCCATTGGGGCGCACCGAGGTCCACAGGTGGCGCACGTTGCGCATGGCCCCGGCGGCCAGCTGCTGTTCCATCCAGTGGATGTAGTGGCCGTGGTCGCGGAACAGGGGCACCTGGGGCGGGGTGATCGGAAACTGCAGCCAGCGCTGGGAGTGGGCCCCGGTGGCCACCCCGTCCAGGAAGGGGGAGCTGGCACTCAGGGCCAGCAGCAGGGAGGCCTCGCAGCGCAACAGCCGCAGGCCGGCGAAGAGGGCGTCCATGTCCGTCAGCCCCAGGTTGATGTGGACGCTGGCGGTCACGACCCGGGTGCCGTAGGTGGCCTCGATATAGGCGTGGTAGGGGTTCTCGGGGTCGGAGCGCTCGAAACGGTGGCTGTCCCCCAGGCTCAGGGTGCTGCCCGGCAGCAGGGTGAGCTGGCGGGGCTGGAGCCAGCGGCGCAGGCGGCGGCGCGGCTCCAGCAGCAGCTCCAGCTGGGCGGTGTAGGAGGCCTCGGGCGGGGTGACGTACTCCAGGTTGCGCTGGTCCGGTTCGGTCATGAAGCCCGCCAGCGCGGCGGCGGCTTCGGCCGAGCAGCCCACCACCGTGCCATCGGCCCGGCCGGTGTACATCTCCACTTCGAAGCCCTTGAGCAGCAGGGGCGCGCTCATGGCGTGACGTCCGCCGCAGCGGCCGCGGCCGGCTCCAGGCAGGCGAGGGCCTTGAGCATCCCGCGCGCCTTGTTGCGGGTTTCCTGGTACTCCGCCTCCGGCCGGGAGTCGGCCACGATGCCGGCCCCGGCCTGGACCTGCACCCGCCAGCCGCCGTCGGGGTGGGGCCGCACCACCATGGTGCGGATCGTGATCGCCGTGTTCAGCGCCCCGGCCAGATCCACGGCCCCATAGACCCCCGAATAGGGCCCGCGGGCGTCCGGTTCGAGGGCATGGATCAGCTGCATGGCGCGGATCTTGGGGGCTCCGCTCACGGTGCCGGCCGGGAAGGACGCCATCAGCAAGTCCCAGATGTCGTGATCCTCGGTCAGCAGCCCCTCCACCTCGCTGACGATGTGCATCACGTGGGAGTACTTCTCGATCACCATCAGCTCGGTGACCTGCACCGAGCCGGCCCGGCAGACCCGGCCCAGGTCGTTGCGGCCCAGGTCGACCAGCATCACGTGCTCCGCCCGCTCCTTGGGATCGGCCAGCAGCTCCTTGGCCAGGGCCGCATCCTGGGCGTCATCCATGCCACGGGGCCGGGTGCCGGCGATGGGCCGCAGGGAGGCCTTCACCCCCTCAGCGCAGGGCTCCGCCTTCACCATCACCTCGGGGCTGGAGCCGATCAGGTGCCAGTCGCCGAAGTTGAAGAACGCCATGTAGGGCGAGGGATTCACCATCCGCAGGCTGCGGTACAGCTCAAAGGGATCGTGGCTCACCCGGGTTTCCAGTCGCTGGCTCAGCACCAGCTGGAACACATCACCGGCAGCGATGTGCTCGGCCGCTGTGGCGACGGCGGCTTCGAAGTCGGCCTGGCTGCGGTTGCTGTGGGTGGCCAGCTCGGCGCCGCTCGCCTCATGCCAGGCCAGGGGTTTCACATGGCTGGGCAGGGGGGCGTGCATGCGGGCCTCGAGGGCCTCGATGCGGGCCGCCGCCCGGTCGTAGGCCTCGCCGGGATCGGCCCCGCCCGAGAGATCCACGTAGGCCACCGCCGTGATCTGGCGCTTCACCTGGTCGAAGACCAGCAGGCTGTCGGCCAGCATCCAGCAGCCGTCCGGGGGAGCCCCATCCGGCGCGTCGTGGACCGGCACGCTGGGCTCGATCCAGCGGATCAGCTCGTAGCCCCAGAAGCCGAACAGCTGGGCCACCGTCGGCAGGCCCTCCACCGGGCCGGGGCGCAGCGGGGCCAGCGCCTCCCGCAGCAGGGTGAAGGGGCTGCCCTGGAGCTGTTCGCTGCGTCCATCGCGCCAGCGCCTCTCCCCCCGGTCGCCGCGGCAGGTGAGGGTCCAGAGCGGGTCGCTGACGACGAAGCTCCAGCGGCCCAGCTGCTCACCCCCTTCCACCGATTCCAGCAGCACGCCATGGCTGCCACCCGCCCCCACCTTGAGCCAGGTGGTCAGGGGGGTCTCCAGGTCGGCTGGCCAGCGTTTCCAGAGGGGCAGGACATTGACGGCCAAGTCAGCGCCTGCCTCCCCACCGGCGATCCGGGCGAGGAAGGCGCTGCGATCAGAACCGGGCATCACGGCGACAGGCAGGCAAAAAAAACGGGGCTCTCGGCCCCGCCGTTATAAGTGCTGGCCGGTGGGGCTCAGGCGTCGTGGGTGGCCTTGCCGCTGAACTTGAGGCTGGCGGGGTTGGGGTTGGCGCCGATGCTGCGGGGGGTGTGGCCCACCATGGCGCGGCCTTCGTTGACCTTCTCGGGGAAGACGCCGTCCTTGGGATGCAGGAATTCGGTGTCGCCGCCGGGGTAGATCCGGTAGATCTTGTAGTCCTCGATCCGGGGCTTGAACTTGGTGCGCAGCTGGGTGCCGAGGGCCAGGCACTGCTCCTTGCGGGCGAAGTACATGAGGTTGTCGCCTTCGTTCATCTCCGCGGCACCGCCGGTGGGGAGTTCGAACGCCTGGGCCTTGGAGCTGCTCCAGGTGATGGCGTACTTCTCCTCGGTTTCGGCCGAGTTCAGCAAGCCACCGGTGCTGCCGATGGACTTCGGAAGTTGACCGTGGAGGGCCGTATCAGGCATGACTTGCAGACCGTTTCAGGCGGAAACTAGCACCGTGTTTTTCGCCTTTCCGGCGCCCCCGCCGGACTCTTCACACCCGTCAACAAACCCGGTCCGCGGCCTCAGCCGCTGCGCTCGGCGGCCGGGAAGAACACGGTCAGGTTGCTGCCGCCCCGCTCGGTCAGCCGGCCCCCCAGGCGATGGAAGAGCCGCTGGGTGGCCTGGCGGCTGAGCTGCAGGCTGCCGGTTTCGGGGTTCCAGCTCAGCACCGGCCCCACCGGCATCGGCACGGCGGCCGCCAGCCCATCGGCGTCCCGGCTTTCGGGGTCGTCGCTGCTGAGCTGCAGTTTCAACCGCGACCCCGCCGGCAGCAGCCGCAGCCGCACCTCGCTGCCGCTGGGCAGGCTGCGGCTGAACCGGTCGATCAGTCCGCCGAGCATGGTTTCCAGCCGGCTGGGGTCGCTCATCACCGGCGGCAGGTCGGCGGCGATCTCGAGCACCAGCTTGAGATCACGCCGGCCCAGCTGGCGTTGCCACAGCGCCTCCAGCTGAAACAGCAGTCGGCTCAGGTCCGTCCGGGCCAGTTCACTGGCGCTCAGGGGCTGGCCGCTGCCGGGCTGGCGCTGCAGTTCCGCCGCCAGGAAGATCAGTCCGAAGCGGTCGATCTGTTCGCTGCATTCGCCATCGATCTGCTCCAGCCGCTGGCGCACCACCGCCGGCAGATCGGTGCGGCGCAGCAGGGAGCGGATCAGGGTGCGGATCGTGGCCAGAGGGGTGCGCACCTCGTGGGTGAGGGCTTCGAGCAGGGCCAGCTCGCTGCTGACGGCGTCGTTGCCGTTGCCCTCGCTGCGTTTCTCCCCGTGCACCAGCGGCTGCAGGGTGACGCTGGGGGCCATCGCCGCCAGCCGCTGGGCCAGCAGGGGCCAGAAGCGGGTGCCCAGGTCGGGGGCGTTGCGGAGCGGACCCAGCAGCTGCAGCCGGCGGCGCAGCCCCAGACCCGCCGTCGGATCGTCCTGGGCCAGGCGGCGATCGAGCAGCTCCAGGGCGGCCGACAGGATCGAAGCCTCGAAGCGCACCACCAGCCGCCGCGCCTGCGGCGGGCCATCGAGGGCCAGGGCCACCTGCAGCACCGGCGTGATCAGCACCAGCAGCGGATCGGTGCCGTCCTCTTCGCGCAGGCTGAGGCGCTGGAAGCCCCCCGGCCGGCCGGCCGTGCCCCGGGGGGCGGTCCCCGCGGGGGGCGGCAGACCGGGCAGCAGCGGCAGCCCCGATGGCATCAGGTTGCCCACCTCCACCGGGGTCCAGACCCAGCCGTCCAGCCACTCCAGAAGGGCGGGCTCGTAGAGGGCCGGCAGGGGCGCCGCCAGCCAGACGCCGGGCTGGGGTGGGGCGGTTCCGAGCAGATCTTCCTGCACGGTGGCCAGGGCGGCCCACCACTGGCGCCTGACGCTGTCCTCGTCCCCCCGCCCCGCCGGCACCCCCTCCGCCAGCCGTGAACGCAGTTCCCCCAGGCTCACCACCATCGCCGCTGGCTGCGGCTGTGCCTGGCCACGGAGGCGCAGAGCCCGAGGCTGATGCAGTTGACGAGCATGGCGGAACGGCCGTAGCTCAGGAAGGGCAGGGGAATACCGGTGATGGGTCCGAGACCGATGGTCATGTTGACGTTCACCACCACCTGGAACATCAGCATGGCGCCGATGCCCACCACCACGAGCGATTCGTAGTCGCTGCCGGCCCGGCCGGCGATCTGCAGCAGGCGCCAGATCAGCACCACAAAGCCCACCACCACCAGCATCGAGCCGATGAAGCCGGTTTCCTCCCCCAGGGCACTGAAGATGAAATCGGTGTGCTGCTCAGGGATGAAGCGCAACTTGGTGAGCGATCCGTTCATCAGGCCGGTGCCCCAGAGCTGGCCGGAGCCGATGCCCACGGTGCTCTGCAGCAGGTGGTAACCACCGCCGAGGGGATCCTGGGCCGGATCGAGGAACAGGGTGAGCCGGGCCCGCTGGTGGGGCCGCAGCCCGTGTTCCCACAGCCAGGGGGTCCCCACGGCGAACAGTCCCTGGACGGCCAGCACCAGCGCCAGGCCGATGCCCTTCCAGGGCAGGGAGCGCCAGGCCACCCAGCCCATCAGGGGGATCCAGCCCAGCAGCAGCCAGGGCACGGTGCCGGCGATGATCGCCGTGAACAGCGGTGAGAGCAGCAGCAGCAGCCAGGTGGCAGGCATGCCGGACCAGAACAGCATCACCAGCAGCACCGCACCGAAGACCAGTGACGAGCCCAGATCGGGCTGCACGAACACCAGCAGCCAGGGCACGCTGATCATCCCCACCGGCCGCAGCAGATCGATCGGCCGCTCCACCGGGTACTTCGAAAGCACGCCCGCCAGCAGCAGGATGGCCGCCACCTTGGCGAACTCCGACGGCTGCACATAGAAGCCGCCGATGTTGATCCAGCTCTGGGCCCCAAGGGCGCTGACCCCGATGATCCGCACCGCGATCAGACTCGCGACCATCAGGATGTAGATCGGCCACTGGAAGCGGGCGATCCGCTCCAGGGGCACCCTGGAGAGCAGCAGGGCCACGACCATCCCCACCGCCGCGGTGACCCAGTGCTGGTACCAGTCGGTGGTGGCCTGCTGGCGCTGGGTGCTGGCGATCAGGATCCCCGCCAGCAGGGTGAGGGCGATCGGGATGCCCCACAGAATCGGATCGAAGCCGAGGCCACGCCGCTTCGCCCCCTTGGCGGCGAAGCCACCGCGCCGGGGGCTGAGAACCGCCATCGCCTCAGGCGAGGGCCGGGCTGAGGGCGCAGCTGGCGCTCAGCCGCTCGGCCAGCTCGGTGAAGGCACGGCCGCTGGCGGAGCTGGGGGCCGAGAGCACCACCGGCCGGCCGCTCTCTCCGCCCTCGAGCACGGGCATCTCCATCGGCAGCTGGGCCAGCAGAGGCACGCCCGCCTCGTCGGCCAGCACCCGGCCGCCACCGCTGCCGAACAGGGCATAGCGGCGATCAGGCAGATCGGGGGGGATGAAGGCGGTCATGTTCTCCACGACCCCCAGCACCGGCACCCCCATCTGTAGGAACATCGCCAGTCCGCGGCGGGCATCCTGCAGCGACACCTGCTGTGGCGTGGTGACGATCACCACCCCGGCCATGGGCACGGCCTGGGCCAGGGTGAGCTGGGCGTCGCCGGTGCCGGGCGGCAGATCCACCACCAGCACGTCGCGCTCGCCCCAGTTCACCTGATAAAGAAACTGGCGGATGATGCCGTTGAGCATCGGGCCGCGCCAGACCACTGGCTGGTTCTCCTGGATCAGCAGGCCCATGGACACCATGACGATGCCGCAGCTCTCGATCGGCTCCAGCACCTGGTCGTTGCCGCTGCCCGTCACCTGGGGGCTGCGGTCGGCCACGCCAAGCATGGTGGGGGCATTGGGGCCGTAGATGTCGGCATCGAGCAGGCCCACCCGCAGGCCGGAGGCGGCCAGGGCACAGGCCAGGTTGACCGCCACGGTGCTCTTGCCGACGCCACCTTTGCCGCTGCTGACGGCGATCACCTGTCGCACGCCTGGGATGCCCTGCCGTTCCGGCAGCTGGCCCCCTCCGGGGCCATGGCCGGCGGCGCCGATCGGCCCCGAGGAGGGAGCGGCGGCAGGCTGGGCCAGTTCGATCTGGACGTCGCTGATGCCCTCCACGGCCAGCAGGGCGCTGCGGGCCTCGGCGGCGATGCGCTCGCGCTGACTCGCGGCGAAGCCGGGCAGGGCGAGGCGAAACACCGCCCGACTGTCCTGGTGACGCAGGTCGCTGATCCAGCCGAGCTCCAGCAGGCTGCGGCCGCTGCCGGCATCGCGGAGCGGCTGCAGAGCCTGTTGGAGGGTGTCGGCGCTGGCCATTCGTCGACGTCTCGGGCGTGATGAGACGGGATCCTAGGGGCCGTGCCCCGGGGTGGTCGGGCCGGCCGAGGCACGCCACCGGCGTCCGTCCGCCACTTCCTCAGCCCGTGACAGAGACTCTCGAACCCTTGTGGGACCCCCCGGCGGGCTGAAATGGTGTGCGGATGTTCCGCGCCCGCCGCGCTGCCGTTCCATGGAGATGCCACCTGCCGATTCCAGCAGCCGCGCCAAGGCCCTGCTGATGGGCCTGCAGGATTCGATCTGCGCCGGCCTGGCGAGCCTCGACGGCGAGGGTGGCTTCGAGGAACAGAGCTGGGAGCGGCCGGAGGGCGGCGGTGGCCGCTCCCGGGTGATGAAGGACGGCCGGGTCTTTGAGCAGGGCGGCGTCAATTTCTCCGAAGTGGAGGGGGAGCGCCTGCCCCCTTCGATTCTGTCCCAGCGCCCCGAAGCGGAGGGCCACCGCTGGTTCGCCACCGGCACGTCGATGGTGCTGCACCCCCGCAGTCCTTATGTGCCCACGGTGCACCTCAACTACCGCTATTTCGAGGCGGGGCCGGTGTGGTGGTTCGGCGGCGGCGCCGACCTCACCCCCTACTACCCCTTCCTGGAGGATGCCCGCCACTTCCATCGCACCCTCAAGGGGGCCTGTGATGGGGTGGATCCCGCCTATTACCAGGTGTTCAAGCCCTGGTGCGATGAATACTTCTTTCTGAAGCACCGCGGCGAAACCCGGGGTGTGGGCGGCATCTTCTACGACTACCAGGACCCCGGCGGGGTGCTCTACAAGGGCGGCGATTCCGAGGGGCCGGCGGCGAAAGCCAGCTCCGCTGTCGGCCCCCTGCACCAGGACTGGGAGCAGCTGTTCGCCCTGGCCTCGGCCTGTGGCAACGCCTTCCTGCCGAGCTACGTGCCGATCGTGGAGCGCCGCCAGGGGCTGCCCTGGGGAGAGGTGGAGCGCCAGTTCCAGCTCTACCGCCGCGGCCGCTATGTGGAATTCAACCTGGTGTTCGACCGTGGCACGATCTTCGGCCTGCAGACCAATGGCCGCACCGAATCGATCCTGATGTCGCTGCCGCCCCTTGTGCGCTGGGAGTACGGCTACACCGCCGCCCAAGGCAGCCGTGAGGCCCTGCTCACCGACCTGTTCACTTGTCCCCAGAACTGGCTTGAAGACCCTTCCCTGGAGGAGCGCTGCCGACCCCACCAGGCTGTGGGCTGAGCGGCTGGGGGGTGATGGTGGGGCTGCGGCCCAGGCCGACTTCGAGGGCCGTGACGATCCGGCTGGCGATGGCCATCACCGTGTCGGGGCGGGTGGCGGGGTTGCGCAGGGAGCGCTCCAGTCGGCCTTCCAGCTTGCCCACTTCGAGCAGGGCGATGCCGCGCCTGGGTCCGCCCAGTCCGCCGCGGAAGGCCATGGGGAAACCACCGAAGGCCTCGGCCAGGCTTTCGTCGAGACGGCCGAAGGGTCGGTGCAGCGGCGGAATCAGCCCCGATCCGACGCCGTCGGGTCCCCAGGCATCGAAGTGGATCTCCAGGGCATAGCCGCCGCTGGCGGCGTGCTGCCGGCCCACGCTCCAGTTGGTGCTGGGGTGGTCGCCGTCACTGATCGTGCGGAAGGGGGGGCGGTAGGAGCTGATGCGCAGCCCCCGCTGCTGGCCCAGGGCCACCACCGCCTCGGCGATGACCATGTTCCAGTAGAGCTCGTCGCTGATGCCGGGATACATCGGTGGCGCCCCGGCGGCCACCGCCGCGCCGCTGGTGCCGGACCCCGCGATCCCCTGGGAATCGGCATGGCCGGCCAGCACCAGGATGGGGGTGTCCGCTTCGACGGGGCGGACGCCGATCCAGTCCCGGTTCAGGTGGCTGCGGGGGCCGGTGATCGGATCGACGCCGGCCAGCGCTGGAGCTGACGTCCCGAGCTGGCCGCCCAGGGCAGAGGCCTCGGCGCTGCGGGCAGGTGTCGCCAGGGGGGCAAGGCCGAGGGCCAGAAGGGCTGGACCCACCAACCAGGCGGCAGAACGGCAACGCATCGGCTCAGATCGGGGAGGAGAGCAGGGAGCCGTCGCTGGCCAGCTGGAGGTCGGCGCCGAGCTCCCGCTCGATGGCAATCAGCTCGTCGCGGTGGGCGCGCAGGCGCAGGGTGCTGCCGCCGCCGCTGTCCTCGTCCATCAGCCGCAGCTCCAGGCTCTCGGGCCTGGCCGCCCGCCGGCTGTAGATCACACCCGCCATCGGACCGGCCAGGGCCAGCAGCAGGGGCCACCAGCCGAGGGAGGGAAGCACCTGGCGCAGCACCAGGCCCAGGCAGGCGGCCCCGACGCTGCCCAGCAGCGAGAGCAGCAGGGCGAGGGGCAGGCTGGAGCGCACCTGGCCGCGGAAGCGCAGCAGCTGGCGCTCGGGATCGCCGGTTTCGGTCTGCCAGCCCCGGGCCGTGAGCCAGTTGGAGAGGCCCTCAAGCACCTGCACCGGCGGCTGGGGCGAGTGGACGTCCACCACTGTGGTGCGGTCCTTGCTGGCGGCCCTCAGGAAGAAGACCAGCCCGATGGCCATCAGCAGGGTGAGCAGGAGGGTGGAACCCAGGGTGGGCATGGGGGCGGAGCCTTGGCGGCCCCCATTCTGGCTCGACTGGCCTGGCCGGCGTCCGTGCTGGGCCACGATGGCCCAAAAATCCCTGCCCACCGATGGCCCAGTCCCCTGCCAGCGCCAGCGCCAGCCCCGGACCGGCGGCCCGTTTCGCCGTCTTCGACCACGACCTCGACGCCACCTGGCAGGAGCTCTACGGAAAGGCCCGGGCCCTGGCGATCGATACCGAGGCCATGGGGCTGATCCACGGGCGCGACCGCCTCTGCTTGGTGCAGATCTGCGATGACGCCGACAACGTCTGCTGCATCCGGCTGGCGCGGGGGCAGACGCAGGCGCCGCGGCTGAAGGCCCTCTGCGAGAACCCGGCGATCGAGAAGGTGTTCCACTTCGCCCGCTTCGATGTGGCGGCGCTGGCGGAAAACCTCGGCATCGCGGTGGACCCGATCTTCTGCACCAAGGTCGCCAGCCGCCTGGCCCGTACCTACGCCCCGCGCCACGGCCTCAAGGACGTGGTCAACGAGCTGGTGGGGGTGGAGCTCGACAAGCAGGCCCAGAGTTCCGACTGGGGCCGGGTGGAGGAGCTCAGCGACACCCAGCTGGCCTACGCCGCCGGAGACGTGCGCTGGCTGCTGGCGGCCCGCGACCGGCTGGAGGTGATGCTGCGCCGGGAGGAGCGCTGGGAGTTGGCCCGCCGCTGTTTCGCCTGCGTGCCGGTGTTCGCCGCCCTCGACCGGCAGCGGTTCACCCAGGTCTTCGAGCACTGAGTCCGGGCGCGCCGGAGCGGCCCGCCGAGCGTCCTGCCTGCAGCGGCCCTCAGTCCTCGATCATGAACAGGTCGTCCTCGCCCACCGAACGCAGCTGGCCGTCGAACAGCTGGCCCCGGTCGAGGCCGCTGGCCCTGGTTTCCTCCAGCAGGCGTTCCGCCAGGGCCAGCTTGGCGGCCGTGTCCCGCAGGCCCTCCTTGGCCGCCAGGATCTCCACCCGCCGGCGGGCCGCCGCCAGGCTGATGCCCAGCTGGGTGGCCAGATGACCGCAGGCGGCGTTGAAGCTGCGGTCGGGGATGCCGGGCATCGGTGCGGAGAACAAGGGGGCGGTCGAGCCCATCATCCCCCTACCCCGGCAGCAGGCGCCCCCGGATCAGGGCCGCGAGCCGCGCGCTGCCACCGGCCGGTCCCATGCGCCGCCGGCCGAGGCGGCCCAGCCGGGCCCGCTCGCCGTCGTCGTTGAGCAGGGCGATCAACCGCCGCTTCAGCTCCCCGCTGTCCTGGCACGGCTGCACGGCTCCCCCCAGGAGCCGGCTCTGGCGGCGGGCGAAGCCGGCCTTGAACTGGGGGCCGGGCCCTGGCAGCGACAGGGCCGGCACCCCCAGACCCACCAGCTGCTCGGTGGCCGTGCCGGCGGTGGCCAGCCCCAGCTCCGCCAGCGGCGCCCAGGCCGCGAACCGGCCCGGACCCACCAGCAACTCCATTGGGCCACGCCGCCAGAGGGCCGAGGCGCCGGAGCCCGGTGGTGGCGCCCCTGGGGTGAATCCAGCCGCAGCCAGGAGGGCGGCCAGCTCGGCGTCACTGGGACTGGAGCCGCAGGCCAGCAGCACGCTGATCGGCGCTGCCCCCGGGGCCTCTGGCAGGGCGGCGAGCAGGCCGCGCAGGTTGCCCAGGGCCTCGGGCAGGCGGCTGCCCGGCAGCAGCAGCAGACGGCGTCGCCCCTGCAGCCAGGCCGGCAGGGGCCCAGGGGCGGTGAAGCCATCCATCATCGGGTTGCCCGGGGCGAGGGCCCGCACCCCATGGCGGCGCAGTCCCCAGGCGGTAAGGCGATCGCGCACCGCCACCAGCCGGCAGCGACGGCGGCCCATCAGGGCCCACTCCCAGGGATCCCATTCGCTGCCCTTGGCCCGGTGGTACCCATCGGCCAGGGGGGAGCGGCCCCATCCCGGCGGAGGCGGCGTGGCCCAGGTGTGGTCGCTCTTCGGGGTGCCCAGAAAGCCGTACGGACCACCGCTCGCCCAGGCCAGCAGCAGGGGCAGCAGGTCGCCCACCGCCAGGATCGGCAGACCCTGCCTTCCCCAGTGCCGCACGATCCGCCACTGACGCCAGCTCAGCAGCGGCAGCCCGGCGGCCAGATCGTTCAGCAGTCCCCGCAGGCTCTGGTTGCTGAAGCCACCGCTGGGCAGCGGCTGCCGCGGCCCGACCCGCTGCAGCTCCCCGGCCGCTTCGGCGCCGGCAAAGGCCTGGCCCATCCCCACAAGGGGCAACACCTGCACCTCCAGGTCGGGGGCCTGGTGCCGCAGGGCCTCGATCAGCCGCAGGGCGATCAGGTCTTCCCCGTGGCCGTTGCTCAGAACCAGCAGACGGGGGGTGGACATGCCATGGCTGATACGATCCGCTGCGGGGAGTTTGCTCCCCGGCAGGCGGCATGGCCAAGTGGTAAGGCAGAGGATTGCAAATCCTTTATCCCCAGTTCGAATCTGGGTGCCGCCTCTGCAACAACCGGCGCGCTCCTGCTCGCCCTTCCGCGCAGGAGTCACGGCCCAATGGCCGCCCATCGGTGGCAGACTGAAATGGACTTGCCAATGAGGACTGAGGTGGGAGCCAATTCCACGGAAGAGCCGGATCCGTTCGTGGCGCTGCTCAGCGAAGACTGCCTGGAGATGATTGAAAAGATCCAGGCCTATCGCGAAAGAATTCAGCTACCTTCCACACCCACGGCGATTCTCGAAGATGCCATCATCGAGTACTACACCGCCCTCAAAAGGGTCGGCAACTGGTAACAATCCTGCTCCATTCCAGGCCTTCGCTACGGCTGACGTGGTCCTGCTCCCAGGATCAGTTCAGCCCGTTTTCTGTGCAGGCTCATCGAGGTTTCGGTGAGCACCACCCACTGGGCCAGGGTGGAGCAGTGCTCCTCAAAGGGGGGCAGGTCCAGACGCAGCGGCCGCCAGGCGCCCGCCTCGATGTCCTGGTTGAGTTCCGAGTGGGGCAGATCGTCGTTGGTGACGATCAGCCAGCGGTAGTGGGCCTTGAAATGGTCGAGATACTCCCGCACCAAATGGTTGGGAAGGTGTTGCAGCACATCCTTCACCAGGATCAGATCAGCGGGCGGCAGGCTGGCCAGGTCCTCAAAGAGCTGGAAGCGAATCGAGTCGCTGGCGTGGAGGTCACTGTTGGCGGCCACCACGGAGTCGACGATGTCAATCCCGGTGTAGGTGATCTCACCCCAGTGGATCAGCCGGGAGAACTGCCAGTCGCCACAGCCGAAATCGACGACGCTGCGGATGTGATTGAGCCGCAGAAAGCGCTGCAGGGTGGCGATGTACTCGCCGTTGAACTCAGGTCTGGACCCCTGGCCGGAGCCTCCCCCCCATGTGTCGCGTTGGTAGATGCGCGTGAAGGCGTCCTTGGTCGACATGCCGGATAGTGGGTGGCGGCACCCTAGCGGCGACGTCCCTCCGGCCACTCGGGTCGGCTCAGGGAAGGACGCCCAGGAGCAAGGAGATCAGGGCGAAGCCCACGACGCCCACCAGGGCCAGCAGCGATGTGGACTGGGGCATGACCGTCACCCGAACGAACGAATAATAAAGAGAACCTGAAGAGGGTCAGGGTTGTCTGTGGCGTTCGTTGCCGATCGTCATTTCCCTTGCGCCCGCTTCGCAGGCCCGCTCATGGAGAGGCTTCCGCCTTCCATCGCTGGCCGTCTGGGCCGACGGCTTCGCAGCGGAAGGCGCGCCCATCCAGTTGGCAGTGGCCGCTGGCGAGCTGGGCCCTGGTCAGCCCCAGGCTCGTCGTGGCCTCGCCGAAGCCCGCCTGGCCCACGGCGCTCACCCTCAGTCGCAGGGGCCAGCGCGGCTCGCAGCGGCTGGCCTGGCATTGCATGCCCCTGGTGCCTTCCGCGAGCACCCCGGCGAAGACCAGCTGGCGATCAACAAAGGCACCGCTGCCGGCGGGCTGCAGAAACCGGACCGTGAGCAGTCCCTCCATCTGCTGATCCAGCCGCAGCAACCTGCAGCTGATGGGCGGCTGAGGCGAGGCCTGGCTGGAGGTACTGACGAGGCGACAGCGCCGCAGGCCCCCTTCCCAGCGGCCGAAATCCTCACCGGACAGGTCCTGGGCCTCCAGCGCTGTCCACGGACCAGCCAGGGCCAGCAGCAGCACCAGGCCCGACGGCCCTCCCCGGCAAGGCCGCCGCTTCAATAGCCCGAGTCGGCAACGCAGATCCCCTGGCAGCTGATCCCGTTGCTGGCTGTGCGGCCGCAATGGCCGCAGAGCACCGGCTCGGTGGCGGGTACGGCGGGCCCGCTGCCGGCGGCCATCGGGATGGTGGCGTCCGCACCGGCGGTGGGCCGTGGCGGCCGGCCGCTGGGATGGGTGGTCATCGCGTGTCCCCTGGGGACGGTTCGGTTCGATCATGGCAACAGCGTGAGAGTGCCGCGATCGACTGGGCCGACCCTGCCACCCCCGCGTCCGCCCCCGGGCGGTCCGCTGCCCCCGGGATCGGTGTGGGCACCTGGGCCTGGGGCAACCAGTTTCTCTGGGGTTATGACCCGGCCCAAGACGCGGAGCTGGCCGCCTGTTTCCGCCGGGCTGTGGACCTGGGGCTGACCCTGTTCGACACGGCGGACTCCTATGGCACCGGTCGCTTCGGAGGCCGCAGCGAGTCGCTGCTGGGCGGCTTCGTCGCCGACCTGCCGCCGGCCCGGCGCCAGGGACTCACCGTGGCCACCAAGCTGGCCCCTTTTCCCTGGCGCCTGGGACGCCGTGGATTCGAGCGGGCCTTCGAGGCCTCCCGGCGGCGGTTGAGGGGCCGGCTCGATCGGGTTCAACTGCACTGGAGCACGGCCCGCTACGCCCCCTGGCAGGAGGGGGCCCTGCTGGAGGGGCTGGCGGATCTGCTCGAGCAGGGCCGGGTGGACAGCCTGGGGATTTCCAACCTGGGACCACGCCGGTTGCGCCTGGTGCACGCGCGGCTGGCCCGGCGGGGGTTGCGGCTGTCCAGCCTGCAGGTGCAGCTCTCGCTGCTGGCGCCCGAAGCCCTGGCGGTTGATGGGGTGGCCTCAGTCTGCCGGGAGCTGGGCATTGACTTGCTGGCCTACAGCCCCCTGGCCCTCGGTCTGCTGGGCCGCCCCCCCGGGGAGGGCCAGGGACTGCCAGCGGGACCCCGGGGTCTGCTGTTCCGCCGGCTGCAGCCCCGCATCCAGCCCCTGCTGCAGACGATGGAGCGGATCGCCCATGCCCGCGAAGCCCCCATGGCGGCAGTGGCGATCAACTGGTGCCGGGCCCATGGCGCCGTTCCCCTGGTCGGGATGCGACGAGTCGATCAGGCCGAAGCGGCGGCCGCGGCCGCCAGCTGGTGCCTCGATGACGGGGAACGACGCGATCTGGACCGGGTGGCGCAACGGTGCGAGGGGCGCATGCCGGCCAATCCGTTTCAGAGCGCCTGAGGCGCTCAGGCGCTGAGGGCGTCGGTTGGATCCGGGCTCAGCACCACCGGCAGGGCGGCGGGCCGAGGCTGGGGGGCCTCGGTCCGCTGCAGCAGCCTCACCACCTGGGGATCGGCCGGTTCGCCGCCGAGGCTGCCGTCTTCGCCGGGACCGCAGGCACTCAGGGCCTCCTGCAGCAGGGAATCGAAGGTGGAGCCGGGCAGCCGGTGGCGAGCCAGTTCCAGGAACGCACGGGAGAGGGATTCGCCCGCGGCCGCCCGCAGCGCCGGGTTGGAGCGCCGCAGTTCCTGTTCCTGGGCGATCGAGTTGAGGAACCGCTGGGTGATGTCCCGTTTGGTGGTGGCCCGGATGCGGGTGTCCTGGTCGGCCTCACTCAGGTAGGTCTGGGCTTCCAGCTCCTGCAGGCGGCGATTGAGGCTGTCGAAGACGTCCTGGGCCTCCTTATTGATATGGGTGAGCTGGCCGTCGGAAAGGCGGGGCAGGTCGGCCACATAGACCTTGCCGTGGTCCCGCAGGGTCAGGAAGGTCGGCCGCTGGCCACCGGTGCCTTCGCGCTGCTGGACCATGGCGGCGCCTTCGCGCTGGCGGGGCCGCGGCTGCTGGGGGCGCTGGGGAGGCATCGGGCCGGCGGAACTGCGGCGGCGGGTGATGCGTCTGGACGTATCGAACATCGGGCTGCGCAATCTTTTGAACGTCTTGGGAGCGTCTGGGGGCCTGGTTGCGGCGGTGATGATGCCAACGACCTTAGGGAAAGTGGTGGATCAGGGCCGCCGTCGTCTCAGTGCGGCAATCCGGCCAGGGGGTGTTCCCCCGGCTCGCCCGCCGCGATGCTGCCGAGCTCCCAGGCCTGATGGCCCGAGGAACGGCAGAGGTCGATGATGCCAGGGGAGGCCGCTGCTGGCACCACCAGGCAGAAACCGACCCCCAGGTTGAAGGTGTTCCACAGATCGGCCTCCGGCACCTGGCCCCGCTCCTGCAGCCAGCGGAACAGGGGCGGACGCTCCCAGCTGTCGGGGTCGACCACCGCATGAACTCCCGCGGGCAGGCAGCGGGGCAGGTTCTCCGGCAAGCCGCCGCCGGTGATATGGGCCATGGCATGGAGCGGCAGCCCTGATCGGCGCAGGTCCTGCACCAGCGCGGCATAGAGGAGTGTCGGGGTCAGCAGGGCCTCGATCAGCCCTTGCCCGGTTGCCGGCAACCGGGTGGTGGCGTCGACCGCTTCGGCCTCCAGGATGCGCCGCACCAGGCTGAAGCCATTGCTGTGGACGCCGCTGCTGGCCACCGCCACGATCCGGTCGCCCACGCCCACGCGCGTGCCATCGATCCGTTCCTCCTCTTCCACCACCGCCACGCAGAACCCGGCCAGGTCGTAGCGGCCGGCGCCGTAGAAGCCCGGCATCTCGGCGGTTTCGCCCCCCAGCAGGGCGCAGCCGCTCTGGCGGCAACCATCGGCGATGCCTTCCACCACCTCCGCCATGGCCTCGGGGCCGAGCTTGCCGGTGGCGATGTAATCCAGGAAGAAGAGGGGTTCCGCGCCGCTGGTGATCACGTCGTTGACGCACATGGCCACGAGGTCGAGGCCCACCCCGTGGTGAGCGCCATGGGCCTGGGCGAGCTCGAGCTTGGTGCCGACCCCGTCGGTGCCGGCCACCAGCAGGGGGCGTTTCATCCCGGCCGGCAGGCGGCAGAGCCCGCCGAAGCCGCCCAGTCCCCCGATCACCTCCGGCCGCCGGGTCGTCTCGACACTGGTTCGGATGCGTTCCACGAAGGCGCGGCCGGCGGCGACGTCCACGCCGGCAGAGCGGTAGTCCATGGGGCAAGGGTCAGCGCTGCACCGATCCTGCATCGGCATGGGGCCGCTGGGGGCGCCTGGAGGTCCCTGGGCATGGACGATTGCCCGATTGGCCCATGCTCCCATCGCCTGGGCTTATGCCATTGATCAAATTCACTGATGTTTCGCTAGCGCCGGTGGGTCAGTCAGGCCAGTGGACGCCTGGAGGGGTGGCAAAGATGAACAAAACTGATCGGTCCTGAGGCCTGTCTGCAGCGCATTTGGTCCCTGTGCAGTTCGGATAGTTTTCCGGGGTCGTCATTTTCTCTTAGGAATTCGCCAGGCCATTTCGGCCGCGTTCGACTCAGTCACCACCGCTTCAGGTCTGGTTGTCGTCAACGCCCGAATGCAGTCATCAGGAACGTTGTTCCTTGATCTCTCGCTCAGCCAATGTCTTCCGCTTGTCATGCGAGTCACTCAACTCCTGGGCGCCGCCGCCCTCCTCTTCACCAGCAGCATCGCCCCGGCCCAAGCCGGCTCCCTTACTGCCCAGCAGGCCCCTGGGAGTTCCGTTGCCATCCGCCCCGCCGACTTTCCCTCCACCTGGGACCGTTTCGTCGAAGAGATCCGTACCGTGCCCACGGCGAGCAATCTGATCGCCTCCGCCGGTCGTGTCACCACCGGTCAGGCCAGTTGGTATGGCCCCGGCTTCTTCGGCAACCGCACCGCCAGTGGAGAAGTTCTTCGCCCCGGCAGCCTCACCGCCGCCCACCGCACCCTGCCTTTCGGCACCAAGGTTCGTGTCACCAACCTCTGGAACGGTCGTTCCGCCGTGGTGCGCATCAACGACCGCGGCCCGTTCCATGGCAGCCGCGTGATCGACCTGGCCCATGGTGCGGCCCAGGAACTGGGCCTCACCGCCAGCGGCGTTGCCCAGGTGAAGCTCGAAGTGCTCCCCTGAAACGTTCAGGCGACTTGATCCGTCCCCTGTCCCTCAAGCCCATCCGCCAATCTGGCGGGTGGGCTTTCCTTCTGTGCCGGTGCAACTGCTTCAGACCCTGGCCGAGCTGAACGACTGGCGCCGCGAGCAGGTCGGCCGGCCGCTCCACTTCGTTCCCACGATGGGCAGCTTGCATCAAGGCCACCAGCAGCTGCTGCAGCGGGCCTGCGCAGCCGTGCCTGCCGGCCGCCCCGCGGTGCTGCTCAGCGTGTTCGTCAATCCACTCCAGTTCGGACCGTCTGAAGATTTCGACCGTTACCCCAGGGATCTGGACGCCGATGCCGCCCTGGGGGAGGCGGCCGGTGCCGAGGCCCTGTTGGCCCCATCGGTGCAGGAGCTGTTTCCTGGCGGTGAGGCCCAGCTCACCGGCGTGGTTCCCCCGGCCGCCCTGCGCCAGTCCCTGTGCGGTCCCGGTCGGCCCGGCCATTTCGAGGGTGTGGCCACCGTGGTCTGCCGGCTGCTGGCCCTGGTGCGGCCCGATCGGCTTCTGCTCGGGGAGAAGGACTGGCAGCAGCTCACGATTCTTCGCCGCGTGGTGGCCGACCTGGCCCTGCCGGTGACGGTGCAGGGCTGCGCCACCGTGCGGGAGGTCGATGGGCTCGCCTGCAGCTCGCGCCATCGCTACCTGAGGGCCAGCGAGCGCGATCAGGCGGCGGCCCTGCCGTCGGCCCTGGGGGCGGCGCAGGCGCTCTGGCGCGACGGCACCGCCAGCGCGGCGCTGCTCTCCGCGTCCGTCCGCCGCGACCTGGAGGCGGCTGGCCTGGCCGTGGAGTATGTGCAGCTCGTCCAGCCTTCTACCCTTAGCCCCATCGATGCCGCCACCGGCGGTCTCTCGCTGCTGGCCGCGGCCGCCCGTTGTGGCAGCACGCGTTTGATCGACCATGTCTTCCTGATGAACCGCCCGCCGATCGTTGCCATTGATGGCCCCGCCGGGGCCGGCAAGAGCACCGTGACCCGGGCCTTCGCCCGACGCCTGGGCCTGCTCTATCTCGACACCGGTGCCATGTACCGCGCCCTCACCTGGTGGGTGCTGCACAAAGGTGTGGACCCGGCCGATGCCGCCGCCATCGCTCCCCTGCTGGTCGACCTCGATCTGCAGCTGGAGAGCGACGCCGGCGGCGAGCAGCGGGTGCGGGTGAATGGCCAGGATGTGAGTGAGCCCATCCGGGGCCCCGAGGTCACCGCAGCGGTGTCCACCGTGGCGGCCCATGCCTGCGTGCGGGCGGCCCTCACCGCTCAGCAGCGGGCCATGGGCCAGCGGGGCGGCCTGGTGGCGGAAGGGCGCGACATCGGCACCGCCGTCTTCCCGGAGGCGGCGTGCAAGGTGTTCCTCACCGCCACGGTGGCGGAGCGGGCCCGCCGCCGGGCAGCGGATCTGGCCCAGCGGGGCTTCGCCGTGCCGCCCCTGGCGGAACTGGAGGCCCAGATCGCCGAGCGGGATCACCTGGATTCCACCCGGGCTGAGGCCCCCCTGCGGCAGGCGGCCGATGCGGTGGAGCTGGTCACCGATGGGCTGGGCATCGACGCCGTGATCCAGCGCCTGGTGGATCTGTTCCGCGAGCGGGTGCCCGAAGACGCCTGGCCGGGTCCTGGAACCCCCTAGCTACGCATCCGTTCGGTGATCAGGGCCGCGAGCAAGCCCCCGCAGGCGTCCTCCAGCAGGTCGAGCACCCGATCGAAGCCCTCCTCGCCGCCGTAGTAGGGATCGGGCACCTCTTCGATGCTGTGGCGGCTGCAGTACCGGGTGATGGGGGTGATCTGGGCGGAGGCCCCAGGCCCGGCCAGGCCACGGACCGCCGTCAGGTTCTGCCGGTCCATGGTCAGCACGTGATCGAAGCGGCCCAGGTCGTCCGCCGTGATCTGGCGGGCCCGGCTGGGCAGGGCGATGCCGCGCCGGGCGGCGGCATCGCGCATGCGCGCATCGGCGGGCCGTCCCACATGCCAGTCGCCGGTGCCGGCGGAATCCACCCGGAAGATGTCCTCCAGGCCCTGGAGGGCGATCAGATGCAGGAACACGCCCTCGGCGGCCGGGGAGCGGCAGATGTTGCCGAGGCAGACGAACAGGAGGCTGGTGGGCTGGGCCATGGCGAGGGAGGCGGTGGGCGGTTCCGCGGAGGTGGTCATCGGGCGTTCAGGCGCTTGAGGGCCACACCGGCCCGCAGCCGCACCACCAGCGTGTCCTCCCGCTCCGGATCCTGGAGCTGCTGCAGGCAGGCCTCGGCCCGATGGCTGTGGGGATGGGCCGGGGGCAGGGGCAGGGCCAGGCCCTCGAGGCCCACCGCCACGGCATAGCGCACAACCCACTCGCCATCCCCACGGCCGCTCTCAAGGGCCCCCAGGCAGCGTTCACGCATCTGGCGCCGTTCCTCTTCAGTGAGGGCCTCCAGCCGCAGGGCCCCCAGACCCCTGGCGGCGGCCCGGCGCACGCTGGGACCGACGTCCGTGGCCAGGGCGTCCTCGAGCACGTCCAGCCCGCGGGGGTCGCCGATCCCCGCCAGGGCTCGCACGGCCCAGGCCCGGGCGCCGTAGTTGTGGGCATCGAGATTGGCCAGCAGGGGGCCCACGGCCGCCGGACCCAGGGCGATCAGCCCATCCACCGCGGCCACGGCGGCTCCCGGATTGTTGAAGCCCAGCACCTGCACCAGGTGGGGCACGGTGGCCAGGGGGTCGTCGCAGGCGATCAGCCGGCGGGTGGCCGCCACCAGCTCCTCGGCGCTGCCGGCCTGCTCGAAGGCCCGGATGCGATCGGCCGCGAGCCTGGAATCTCCGCTTGCGGCCGTCATCAGAGCAAGGCGTCCATCGCCATCAGCACAGCCTCATCATCGCTGTCCGCCTCATCGCCGTTGCCGTTCTCCACCAGGCCCCGCAGGGCAATCAGCTTGAGACTGTTTTCGGCCAACGTGCGTTGGATGGGGACTAGGGCGGGACGCCACCCCACCGCGCCCAGATCCATCAGGGCGGCCCGACGCACCTGCAACTGGGGGTGTTGCAGCAACTGGAGCAGCTCGTCGGCCCAGGCCGTCTCCCCGGTGAGCTGCAGCAGGGCCCGGCAGGCGGCACTGCGTACCAGCGGGCGCCCATGGCTGGTGAAGGGCTTGATCACGGCCAAAACCTCCGCTTCGGCAACGCCGATCGTCCCCAGGGCCTCCAGCATCGCCTCGCAGGGCTCCTGCAGGCGGGGGCTGTCGCTGCGGTGGGCACCGGCGACCTCGGGCCCGCTGGCCAGGCGGCGGGTCAGCAGCGGCACCGCTGCCGTGGCACGCAGCTCGCCGAGGGAGCGGGCCGCGGCCTCCCGCAGGCCGTCGTCGGCATCGTCGAGCACCACCAGCAACTCGCTCACCGCCCGCCCATCGGCGATCTTGCCCAGGGCCCGGGCGGCATTGCGGGCCACGGCGTTGTGTTCCACCCCGGCGCCCACATCCCGTGGCTGGCGCTGGCGCAGGGCCGCCAGCAGCAGCGGCACGGCCTCCGGATGCCGGCTGCGCATGCGACCCAGCCACCAGGCCGCGTAGTACTGACGGGACTGGTCGTCGGTCTGGCGCAACTGCTCCAGGGCTTCGGCTTCACTGATCGGCGCACCGTCACCGGCCATGGGCGTGCAGAGGTGGGAAGGAGGGATTAAGGGAATGCTGCCACCCCCGCGGACAGGGGGGATCGGGCCAAAAAAAAAGGGTCCCCGAAGGGACCCAGAGGAATCGAAGAGCGAAGCGACTCAAACGAGGGCGCTGATGGCGTAGTCGATGTAGTTGTTGGCGATGACGCCGGCGTCGCCGGAGACACCGTGGTTGGCCTTGATGTAGGTCAGGGCTTCCACGTACCAGGAGGGGGAGAGCTCGAAGGTGCGGTTGATCTCGTCGAGACCGGCCACGAGGTACTCATCCATGGGGCCGGTGCCACCAGCCACGAGGCAGTAGGTGACCATGCGGAGGTAGTAGCCGATGTCACGGGCACACTTGGCCTTGCCGCGGGCGTCGGAGGCGTAGTTGCTCCCCTGCATCTGGGTGGTGTAGGGGAACTTGTTGTAGACGGCCTGGGCGGCGCCGTTCACCAGGGAGTCGGCGTTGGCGGTGAGGGCCTTGGCAGCTTCCAGGGCGTTCTTGGCGCGCTCGAAGCGGCCGAAGGCGGCGTTGAGCTCGGTGTTGGACAGGAAGCGGCCCTGGGAATCAGCGGCTGCGACGGCCTCGGTGAGGGGAGTCTTCATGAGAAGGGGGTTGGAAGGGAAGGTGAACCGAAGGATGAAGCGCGATCAGGCGACAGCAGCAGCTGCGCGATCGAAGTAGGTGCCGATTTCGGACATCAGGGAGGAGCAGTCGCCCTGGGTGATGCCGTTGCGATCGTTGGCGATGGCGATGGCGGCGTCCTTCATCTTGCGGATGCCTTCGGCCACGGAAGCGCCGGGGACGCCGAGGGCCAGGTAGGTCTCGCGGAGGCCGTTGAGGCAACGGTCTTCGAGGACGGAAGCGTCACCGGTGAAGACGGCGTAGGTGACGTAGCGGAGAACGATCTCCATGTCGCGCAGGCAGGCAGCCATGCGGCGATGGGTGTAAGCGTTGCCGCCGGGGGCGATCAGGGCGGGCTGTTGGTCGAACAGCTCGCGGGCCGCGTTGGTGACGATCTTGGAGGCGTTGGAGGTGATGCGGTTCACGGCATCCATACGCTTGAAGCTGTCAGCGACGACGCCGGAAAGGGCATCGATCTGACCAGCGTTGAGGAATTCGCCGCGGGCATCAGCCTGAGCAACGACCTTGGTGAAGGCGTCGAACATTGAGTTAGCTCCTGTTCTCGACGTCGAACGTCGGGCTTTGGGTGGGTAAGGGGGGTGGGAACGCCAAGGACGTTCACCTGTGCTGGGCACGGGCCTATTGTCAGAAAGAATCGCTCCAGAATCCGTTAAGTTTACAAAGGGTCATCTGTGGGGACTCGATTCCTCTGTCTGACTGCAGTCGTTGGGACATTGGATACGCCGCCTTCCCTCTCATCTGTGCCTTGCTGAACAATCGGCACGACGCTCTCTTGGTGCGCGTGGGTGCAGATGAGGCATGAAAAACCCCCCTCGGCGTGATGCCGAGGGGGTGAAGTCGTGGAGGAGAAACCAGGGACCTTGCGGTCAGTTCACCGGGCTCACACTGGCGACCCGGCCGCCCTGACGGTGGATCATCTGCTGGGCCTCCAGCAGTTTGTCGAAGGGGACGAAGCGAACGGTGTTGCTGCGCTTGTGCAGGCGGTACTCGCTCAGTCCGGTGACTTCAATGCGATACACCTTGGCCTTCTGGCCGATTCCCTTGGCCATCTTGGTGATCGATTCATTGGCCACCCGGCTGGGCTGGTAGGCCGATCCCTTGGCGTTCGGGCTCACCACCGGAACGGCGCGGTCCTGGTGCAGGGCTTTGCCGAGTCGGAAGTTGGTGCCGGCGGTATCCCCTTTCACCGAAGCCGCGGCGCCCCTGGCCAGCTGCATCAGCCAGGAGAACTGACGCCCCTGCTGGCCGGCCGAGTAGTCCCATCCGGTCAGATAGGGGACCACTTCTTCCCCGAAGCGCTCCTGATATTCAGCACTGTCGATATAGGAATCGATCTCGGCTTCCACACCCTCTTCCTGCAGGATGGTGAAGTGGTGCAGCATCTCTGCCTTGTTCTGGGGGGCGCGACCCAGCAGATGCTTGAAGTTCAGTTCGATGAAATGGTAGGGATTGCAATTCTCGAAGAACTTCGAGCGGTACAGGCCACTCTTGGCCACCGCACGCACGAACTCGCGAACGCTCAGATAGCCATTGCGGAACAGTGATTCTGCACCCTCAAGGCGCTCGCTCTCCATGATGTATTGACGACCGAGCACCTGCTGATACACCGTGCGGATGATGGTGGTCTTGTCCTGATCGGACGCATTCGACCAATTTTCCTTGTTGCGGTCGTTCGCGAAGCGTTCGATGCCCAGATAGGGCGCATTGACGAGGGTCATGGATGGCGGGCCAGAAGGGGGGAGGACTGCACGCGTACGGTGCACCGTTCCGATCTTATGAGGAAGTCAGCACAGACTTCCGCCAGATGGTTCGATCGTTACAGCGACCGATCCCACCGGGGCCTCCATTCAATGGAAGGGCCAAAAAAAAGGGTCCCCGAAGGGACCCAGAGGAATCGAAGAGCGAAGCGACTCAAACGAGGGCGCTGATGGCGTAATCGATGTAGTTGTTGGCGATGACGCCGGCGTCGCCGGAGACACCGTGGTTGGCCTTGATGTAGGTCAGGGCTTCCACGTACCAGGAGGGGGAGAGCTCGAAGGTGCGGTTGATCTCGTCGAGACCGGCCACGAGGTACTCATCCATGGGGCCGGTGCCACCAGCCACGAGGCAGTAGGTGACCATGCGGAGGTAGTAGCCGATGTCACGGGCACACTTGGCCTTGCCGCGGGCGTCGGAGGCGTAGTTGCTCCCCTGCATCTGGGTGGTGTAGGGGAACTTGTTGTAGACGGCCTGGGCGGCGCCGTTCACCAGGGAGTCGGCGTTGGCGGTGAGGGCCTTGGCAGCTTCCAGGGCGTTCTTGGCGCGCTCGAAGCGGCCGAAGGCGGCGTTGAGCTCGGTGTTGGACAGGAAGCGGCCCTGGGAATCAGCGGCTGCGACGGCCTCGGTGAGGGGAGTCTTCATGAGAAGGGGGTTGGAAGGGAAGGTGAACCGAAGGATGAAGCGCGATCAGGCGACAGCAGCAGCTGCGCGATCGAAGTAGGTGCCGATTTCGGACATCAGGGAGGAGCAGTCGCCCTGGGTGATGCCGTTGCGATCGTTGGCGATGGCGATGGCGGCGTCCTTCATCTTGCGGATGCCTTCGGCCACGGAAGCGCCGGGGACGCCGAGGGCCAGGTAGGTCTCGCGGAGGCCGTTGAGGCAACGGTCTTCGAGGACGGAAGCGTCACCGGTGAAGACGGCGTAGGTGACGTAGCGGAGAACGATCTCCATGTCGCGCAGGCAGGCAGCCATGCGGCGATGGGTGTAAGCGTTGCCGCCGGGGGCGATCAGGGCGGGCTGTTGGTCGAACAGCTCGCGGGCCGCGTTGGTGACGATCTTGGAGGCGTTGGAGGTGATGCGGTTCACGGCATCCATACGCTTGAAGCTGTCAGCGACGACGCCGGAAAGGGCATCGATCTGACCAGCGTTGAGGAATTCGCCGCGGGCATCAGCCTGAGCAACGACCTTGGTGAAGGCGTCGAACATTGAGTTAGCTCCTGTTCTCGACGTCGAACGTCGGGATTGGGTGGGTAAGGGGGTGAGTCTGGTGCGTCAGCCCGGTGGTGGCCTGGCCGACGTCGACTGCGTCGTTGCTTTCGATGATCGCCTGGCCTCGGCCGGGCATCGCTCCGAAAGACCTACCTATTGTTGTGCCCAGCGTCCAAGGGATGGGAGGACCTTAATAAATGGTCACTAGCCTCAGGATCCCAGCTGCCGCAACCCTTCTGCCCCGCTGCCCAGATCCCTGAGTTCAACCTGAACGGATGTCCTGGGGGATCGGTGTAAGACACCTTCGCCGCGTGCTTCACCTCCCAGCAAAAAGGGCCCCCGCGTCGGGGACCCTCTGGCGACGGATCGCGGCTGGAGCTGGGGCTCAGCCGTCGTCCCTCGCCTTGCCTTTCCCCTTGCGGGGGGCCGGCTGATCCGGGCTGCCACCGCCGGTCACGGAGACGCTGACGATCCGACCACCCAGGGAGTGGACCAGACGCATGGTCTCGTTCATGCGGGTGAAGGGCACGTTCATGACCATGTCCGCGGTGCGGGAATAGTCGTTGTTGCTCACGCCGGTGACGGTGAGGGCCACCTGGCGGGAGCTGCTGAGGCCGGTGCCTCGGGTACCTGCGGAAACCTTCATGGATTCGGTGGGGTAGGGGGATCAGGCTGGACGGGAGCCCGGTTCAGTTGACCGGGGTGATGCTGGCGATGCGGCCGCCTTCCCGGAGGATCTGCTGCTGGGTCTGCAGCAGCTTGTTGAAGGGGATGAAGCGCACCCGGTTGCTGCGCTTGTGGAGGCGGTAGTTGTTGAAGCCGGAGATCTCCACCCGGAAGGTGCGGCCCTCTTCGCCGGATCCGACCCCCTGGCGGGTGACGCCATCGGCGCTGACCTTGCGGAACACGCTGCCGCGGGCGTTGGGGCTCACCACCGGCATGGGAGCTTCCGCATGCACGGAGGGATTGAGGCGGGACTGGTTCTTGAGCAGGTCGCCCCGCACCGAGGCGCCCACGCCCCGGGTGAGCTGGAGCATGTAGGAGAACTGCAGGCCCTGCTGGCCGGAGGAATAGTCCCAGCCGTGCAGGTAGGGCACCACCTCCTCGCCGAAGCGGGTCTGGTACTCGGCGCTGTCGATGTAGGAGTCGATCTCGGCGTCGTAGCCCTGCTCCTGCAGGATCGTGAAGTGGTGGAGCATCTCGGCCTTGTTCTGGGGGGCCCGGCCCAGGAGATGCTTGAAGTTCAGCTCGATGAAGCGGTAGGGATTGCAGTTCTCGAAGAACTTGGCCTTGTACAGGCCGCTCTTGGCCACCTGCCGGACGAACTCCCGCACGCTGAGATAGCCGCGCTTGAACAGGGACTCCGGACCCGTGAGCCGCTCGCTGGCCATCACGTACTGGTTACCGAGCACCTGCTTGTAGACGGCGCGGATCAGGGCGGCCTTGTCGTTTTCGGTGGCGTTCGTCCAGTTTTCCTTGTTGCGATCGCTGGAGAAACGCTCGATGCCCAGATAGGCAGCGTTGGCAAGTGTCATGAGCGTGGGGGGCCGGAGGGAGAAACGTTGGTTAGGAGGTCGGAGGGCAGGGCGAGTGGCCGCTGCGCGGTCGGCAGACGCCTTCGAGGACGGCTGCAGCAAACGTCCCGATCATGGGCTGCAAGGCGGATCCTATGGGCCTGTCCGCTCGCCACGACAGGGTTTTCAGAATCGTTACAAATCCCCCGACCGGGGCGCCCCCGCCCGACCCTGCCAGCCCCGGGGTTGTGCCCCCTGGCGGGCTGGCCCCACCCCGATACCATCCGGCCATCATCCCGGTGCCGTCATGACTGCTGTTGTGCCCCTGTCCGAGGACGTCTCCCTGCGGCTGGCTGACCAGCTGCAGGTCCTCTCCCAGGTCGCCGAAGCCCTCACCTACCGCCTGCTGGAGCTCGAGGAACGGCTGGAGGGCCAGGACGAGCGTATCGGCGAACGGCTGCAGCAGGCCGCCGGGCAGGAAGCGGCCCATGGGGTGGCCATGGATCAGCGGTTGGGCGACACCGAAGAGCGACTGGCCAGGATCGAGGCGGCGCTTCGGGGTCTGGATCGCAGCGGGGGGTCTCGCCACCTGCAGGCGGTGCAGCCGCCGGCACTGCAGCAGGAGCTGCCGGGCTCCCCCACGGAGGAAGAAAGCTTCGATCTGGGCCCGGAGGACACCGACCCCTTCCTCGACGAGGGGGAGCAGCCCTTCATGGACGAACTGATCGCCGGCTGAAGCCCCGGCAGGCCTCCCTGGCTTACGCCGTCAGTTCTCCAGCCAGGACGGGGGGATGTCGCCGCTGTAGTCGTGGGTGCGTTCGAACTCGAACGGTCCCGCCAGCGATCCCCACAGCTGCTCATGGGTGGCCGGATCGTGGCCCCGATCGATGGTGCGCATGCCCCGGGGGTCGATCTCGAAGCTGCTGACCAGATAGGCGAGGTTGCCCTTGCGTTCCACGAGGCAACGGCAACCGGGTTCCACCTCGCCACTGAAGCCTTCGCCCACCTCCCGCACCAGATAGGTGCAGCCGTCCAGGGGCAGCAGGTCGTCGTCGCCGATGGTCTGGCGTCGCCCTTCGTCTTCGATGGCCCCCCAGAAACGCTGTTCGTCGCGCAGGGCCTGGTTGTGGATGATCAGCTCGCCGTCGCGCTGTTCGGCCCGGAGCACCCGGATCCGGTAGGGCGTGCCGGGGGTGATGGCGTAGGTCTGCTCGAGGAGCAGAGAACCCGGGGCGAGCTGGGGCAGCGGCCGGAACTTGACCAGGATGTGGGCGTAGAGGGGCGGGTTGTCGAAGGCCTGGGCCTGGTTGCTGAAGCCAGCGCTCAGTTGCTGGATGAGGCGGGCAAGGGAGCTGCTCATGGGGCGCAACCTAGAGGTCGAGCAGGCGGATCCGGAAGGCGCCCACCTGGCGGGCGGTGGCTGGATCGCCCTGGGCGAAGGGGTGGTCGGCCACGGAGCCGAGGATGGCTTCGAGCTTCTCAGCGGCAGACAGACCGTGGGAGGGATCCTCGCGGCTGTGGGCCTGCCAGGCTTCGTCGAACGCCTGAGCAAAGCTGTCGGCGTTGTTGAAGATCTGGCTGGAGGTCGAAGGCGGCTGGGGCATGGTGATGGGCTGCAGCGCAGTCCGCACGCAATGCCAGGACCCAGATTTGAACTGGGGACACGGCGATTTTCAGTCGCCTGCTCTACCAACTGAGCTATCCCGGCCCGTCGCCGAAGCGACAGAGGGATCTTAGATCACGACCCGCTGCGGCTTCGGCCCCGGGGGGTGCGAGCCAGGCACAGCATCCCTACCACCGGCCAACCGAGGGTTTCCAGAGCCTGGGCGGCGTTGCACCCGGTGGCACCGCTGGTGAGGATGTCGTCGACGATCAGCACCGGCCGGCCCGTGGCTTCGCCGGGGCGGGGTCCGCGGCGGCAGCGGAAGGCGCCCTCCTGGTTGGCCAGCCGCATGGCCCGCTTCAGGTGATGCTGGCCGAGCACCGGCCGCGACCGTTCCAGCAGGCCGTCGTGGCGGTAGCCCAGCTGGTGCACCAGCTGGCGGCACACCAGGGCGGGCAGGGGGTTGCCACGCCGTTTCCAGCTCGGCACCGGCACCAGTAGCGGCCGACGCCGCCACTGGGGCAGCCCCTCCGCCAGCACCTGCACCAGGGCGGCGATCCGGGCCTCCTCAGGTCGCTGCCGCAACCCGAGCAGTAACCGTCGCAGCTCTCCGTCGTAGGACCCGGCCGCCCACCACAGCAGGGGCTCGTTGCCCCGCTGGCCACCATGCGGCAGCGGGAGCTTGCTGCGGCAGGTGGGGCAGGGGGCTGCGGCCGCGTGCTGAGGCGGCTGCAGGCCGCGACACAGGGGGCAGGGGGTGGCGGCGATCCAGTCGAGCGGCAGCCGGATCAGGCGGGCGAGAAGGGTCAGGGGTCTGGCGCTGCTGCTTCAAGCCTTCCCGGGGAGCGACCGCAGCATGGCCACCAGGGTGCGGTGGGCGTCTTCGCTGTCGGTGAGGGCGTGGTCGAAGGGCACCTCCACGGGGGTGCCGTCGACCTCCAGGCGCATCGCCTCGGGCTCCACGGCTACCATCCTGGCCCCCTGGGCCTCGGTGCAGCCACCGTAGTGGCGGGCATAGGCCAGGACGGCCTCTGCATGGTCGTCGTTCATGTGCTTGCAGATGCGGTCGCTCACCGCGGCGGTGAGGGGGTCGGCGGCCATGGGGTCAGGGCGGATGGGGGGATTCTGGGCTCAGGCGCCGGCAAACCGCTGCCAGAGGAGCAGGCCCAGACGCACACCGCTGAAGCCCACAAAGCCCGCCAGCACGATGAACAGCGCGATGGAAAGGATCGAGCTGAGGCGTTCGTTCATGGCCGTAGGGGAGGGGAGTCGTTCTCCATCCTGAAGCTGGCCCTGGCCAGCAGGGCCATGCCCAGGGCCGCCGTGCGTTTCGGTCGGTTCAGCACCGGGATCCCCAGGGCCCGCGAACGCAGGGCTCGCCACTGGCTGTTGCGGGCGCCGCCACCGACGCTGATCACCCGCTGCAGGGCCGGGGCCCCCAGCTGCCGCAGCCGTTGCCAGCCCGTCGCCTCGATGGCGGTGAGGCCCTCGAGCAGGGCCTGCAGGTAGCGGGCATCGCTGACGGGCCTCGGCTCCAGGATCGGCTCCAGGTCCGGGTCGTCGACGGGGAAACGTTCACCTTTGCGGCTCAGGGGGAGCAGCTTGAGCCCCGTTGGGCGGTCTGGAGCGATCTGGCGGCTCAGCTCCGCGATCCGTTCGTCATCGAAGAAGCGGCGCAGCACTCCGGCGCCGGCGTTGGAGGCACCCCCCGCCAGCCAGCGGCCGGCCACCCGGTGGTTGCTGAGGCCGGCACCGGCCAGGGGCGCCGCCACGAACTGCTTCAGCACCAGGGTGGTGCCCAGCACGGCGATGCCATCGCCGGCCTGGGGGTCGGCGGCCAGGACGGCGGCATTGGCATCGGTGCTGCCCGCCACCACCTGGCAGTCCCCGGACAGGCCCAGGCACGCCGCCGCTCCAGGGGCGAGCGGGCCCAGCACGCATCCGCTGGAGCGGATCTGCGGCAGCGCCTCCTCGCCCAGGCCTGAGGTCACGCCAGCGAGCCAGGTTCCCTGCTCCAGGTCCCAGCCCAGGCGCACATTGTTGCCCTCCTCGCCCCAGCGCCAGTCGCCAAGCAACCAGCCAATCAGCCAGTCGGCCTGGTGGCGCAACAGCAGACCCGGCCCCACCCCCGCTTCCCTGGCCAGGGCCAGCAGGCGCAGGGCCCTGGCCAGGCTGCCGCTGGCGCTGGCGGCCGGATGGCTGGGGGCGCCGCCTGAGGCCTGGCCCAGAAGCGCCGCGATGGCCGGGGACTGCTCCGGGCAGGCCAGGTGGTACGGCAGGGCCTGCTCCAGGGGCGGCGGCAGCAGGCAGCCATCGGCGCGGCAGGCCAGCAGGGTGCCGGAGGTGCCATCGATGGCGATGGCACGCGCCCGGCGGCGGATCGCTTCGGGAACGGTGGCCAGCAGCTCGATCAGCCCCTGCCGCCAGGCGCCAGGATCTTCCAGGCGACCGGGGTAGGGGGACTGCCGGCTCAGCAGGGGGTCATCGGGCTGGCCGCCGGTGGCACCGGCTTCCGCCAGAACAGCCAGGCGCAGGCCGCTGCTGCCGAGGTCAACCCCCAGAAACAGCGCTGACACGGCTCGCCGTTGCCTGCTTCAGGGTGGCGGCGATGGCGCTGACGTCCTCCCAGGGAAGGTCGAGATCCTTGCGGCCGAAATGGCCGTAGGCCGCCACATCCTGGTAGAAGCGTCCTCCCCGTTGCTGGGGCAGTTCCCGCAGGCCGAAGGCCTCGATGATCGCCCCGGGCCGCAGGTCGAAATGCTCCTGAACCAGCGCGGTGAGGTCGGCATTGTCGAGGGCACCGGTGCCGAAGCTTTCCACCAGGATGCTCACGGGGCGGGCCACGCCGATGGCATAGCTGAGCTGCACCTCGGCCTTGTGGGCCAGACCGGCCGCCACCAGCGCCTTGGCCACGTAGCGGGCGGCATAGGCGGCGGAGCGGTCGACCTTGGTGGGGTCCTTGCCGGAGAAGGCACCGCCGCCGTGGCGGGCATAACCGCCGTAGGTGTCGACGATGATCTTGCGGCCGGTCAGGCCGGCATCGCCCTGGGGGCCGCCCACCACGAACTTGCCGGTGGGGTTGACGTAGAAGCGGGTGCCTTCCCTGGTGGGCTTCAGGGGCAGATCGGCGGTGGCGGGGAGCACCACGTGCGTCCAGAGGTCGTCCTTGATGCGCTGCTGCACGGCCTTTTCATCACTGAGGCCCTCCACTTCGGCGGTGTGCTGGGTGGAGATCAGGATCGTGTCGATCGCCACGGGGCGATTGTTCTCGTACTCCACGCTTACCTGGGTTTTGCCGTCGGGGAGCAGGTAACCGAGGCTGCCGTCGTGGCGCACCTGGGCCAGCCGCAGGGCCAGCCGGTGGGCCAGGCTGATCGGCAGAGGCATCAGCTCGGGGGTTTCGTCGCAGGCGTAGCCGAACATGATGCCCTGGTCGCCGGCGCCCACCTTGTCGAGGGGGTCGCCGTCGTGGTCGTCCGCCTCATCCACGCCCTGGGCGATGTCGGGCGACTGTTGATCAAGCGCGATCAGCACGGCGCAGCTCCTGGCATCGAAGCCTCCGGCGCGGGCCCCGCTGTAGCCGATCTGTTCGATCACGCCCCGCACCAGGGTGTTGAAGTCGACCCGCGCGTTGGTGGTGACTTCCCCGGTGATCAGGCAGAGGCCGGTGTTGACCACGGTCTCGCAGGCCACCCGGCTGGCGGGGTCCTGGGCCAGCAGGGCGTCGAGCACGGCATCGCTGACCTGGTCGCAGATCTTGTCGGGGTGGCCTTCCGTCACCGATTCCGAGGTGAAGACGAAACGGCTCATGGGAGGCAGGCGATCAATCGATGGGTGAGCTTATTCCCACGGGTTGGCCGGTCCTGGCGCCACGGTGAGTTCCCGCCAGTGATCCAGCTGCTGGAAGGAGTCATCCAGCTCCACCGGCCGCCGCCAGCCGGCTCGATAGCCGAGCACCACCGGCACCCCGGCGGCCCGGGCCATGCGCAGGTCGCTGTTGGCGTCGCCGATCAGGGCGCAGCTCTCCACGGCCACGCCCAGTTCATCGCACAGGCCATGGACGGCGGCGGGGTCAGGTTTGCGGGGCTGATGTTCGGCGCTCCAGATGGCCTGCACGTAGGGGGCCAGATCATGGGCGGCCAGGAACGCTTCGATCCCCTCGACATGGTCGTTGCTGATCACGGCGCAACGGACCCCCGCCCGCTGCAGGGACTCCAGCAGCGGGCGCAGGCCGGCCGTGGGGGCCGGCCGCTGCTCGCTTCCCTGGCCGTGCAGGGCATCGGTGCGGGCGAACACGGCTTCGGCCAGGGCCAGGGCCTCGGGCCAGCCCAGGCCCACCTGCACCAGGGCGGTGGCGGTGGCCACCAGGTTCTGGTCGCGGCTGGCCACCGCCATGGTGCCGGCGGGATGGACGCCTTCAGGGGCAAGGCCGTAGGCGCGGTGCAGCAGGTCGCCCAGGTCGCGGTGACGCTCCGGGTCGCCGGCGGCCAGATCGGCCAGGGCCAGACAGTGAAAGACCCTGGCCTGGGCCAGGGCCACGAGCATCGGCTCGCTGTGGCTGATGGTGCCGTCCTTGTCGAACAGCACCGCCCCCAGAGAACGATCCCCGCATAGAAGCGGTGTGCCCCGCAACGACAGAAGCACCATGGTCAGAGGGCCGGAGCCAGGGACCTCATTCGAGGGAGACGCCCATGGGCTCGTTGTCCTCAGCCTGCTCCAGCAGCATCTGCTTGTAACGGGCGGCCATTTCCTCGGCCTTGTCGAACACCTTCTGGGGATCGCTCAGCATGTCGCCGGGTTCCGGCTCGAGGGCCTTGGTGGACAGCGAGATCCGGCCCCTCTCGGCGTCGAGATCGATGATCATCACCTTCATCTGATCGTTGACATTGAGCACCGTGTGGGGCGTCTCGATGTGCTCGTGGCTGATCTCGGAGATGTGCAGCAGACCGCTGACACCACCGATGTCGATGAAGGCGCCGTAGGGCTTGATGCCCCGGACGGTACCCAGCACCACTTCGCCGACTTCGAGGCGATTCATCTTGCGCTCCACCAGGGCGCGGCGATGGCTCAGCACCAGGCGGTTGCGCTCTTCGTCCACCTCCAGGAACTTGAGGGGGAGGAAGTCGGCCACGAGCTCCTCCTTGGCCTTGCGGGTGCTGATGTGGCTGCCGGGGATGAAGCCCCGCAGGCCTTCCACCCGCACCAGCGCGCCGCCGCGGTTGGTGGCGAACACTTCGCTGTAGATGGTGGCGTCTTCCTTCTGCAGCTGGCGCACCCGCTCCCAGGCACGCTGGTACTCGATGCGGCGCACCGACAGGGTGAGCTGGCCGTCTTCGTTCTCCTCGCTGAGGATGAAGAATTCGCGCACCTCCCCGGGCTCAAGCACGTCGGAAAGATGCTCGACGCGGTTGATCGACACCTCCTGGAGAGGCATGAAGGCGGCGGTCTTGGCGCCGATGTCGATCATGGCGCCCTTCGATTCAAGGGCGAACACGGTGCCGTTGACGACGTCACCCGGCTTGAAGTTGTAGTCGTACTTGCTGAGCAGAGCCGCGAACTCGTCCAGCGTGAAGCCCACACCGTCGCCGTCCCGAGCGCTGACCCTGCTGCTGGAGTCGTCGGCGCTGGGAACCTCTTCCGGGATCGCCAGATCGAGTTCTGCTGTGGTCTCGATGTCGGCGGCCTCCTCGCTGCTGATCGGCGTGAGGGCCTCGAGGGTGTCGGCTTCGGAAGAAGGAGTGAGGGTCATGGAGCTGGGGCGGTCTGCCGGTGGCAGTGCGAAGGAACGAGGTGGCTGCCCGCCTGCAGCGCACACCCGATCGATCACTCTATCAACGGGTCGGCAGGCCGTCCCATTCAACGGGCTGGAGCCGGCCTCAGCCCACCACCACCAGACGGTTCTTGGTCTTGCCCCGGTTGCCCAGGCCTTCCAGGGTGGCGACGAAATCGCTGACGCCCTGGAACTGGCGGTAGACGGAGGCGAAACGCACATAGGCGACTTCGCTCATCTCCCGCAGGCGCTGCAGCACCAGCTCCCCGATCTCGTTGCTGCTCACCTCACGTCCGGCCCGCTGCTGCAGCACCAGCTCGATGTCGTCGACGACGGCCTCCAGCCGGGAGGGTTCAAGGCCTGTTTTCTCGCAGGCCCTCAGCAGACCATGCAGCAGTTTGCTGCGGTTGAAGGTCTCCCTGCTGCCGTTGCGCTTGACCACGGTGATCGGGACGGTCTCGACCCGTTCGTAGGTGGTGAAGCGAAAATCACAGTTGAGGCACTCCCTGCGTCGCCGCACACTGCGTCCGGAATCGGCGGCCCTTGATTCCAGAACACGGCTATCGGTGTGTTGGCAGGAGGGACATTGCATCCCTGGGCACGCTTCCAAGTGTTGGGAGTGTAAACAGCTACGCGCACAAAGAGAAGGGCTTGCCTTCAAGGTGGCGTCCCACGCAAGAAAAAACCCCTGGTTTCCCAGGGGTTGAATCAATCCGGAAGCGTGGTCACTTGCCGATTTTCGGGGGATCGCGGAAGGCGATCGCGAAAAAGAGCGTGGAGATGGCCAGGGCCAGGATCAGGATGTAAGCGAAGCTCTCCATGGGAATCCTCGGGGGGGCTGGCGGTCAGCTGAGGGGGGAACCGGCCGGGGGCACGAAACCCTCGGGCAGGCGTCGGGTGGAACGGTCGCCCAGCTTGGCGAACAGACCGAATTCCACCTGCTCACCGAGATCGGGGTCGATACCGGCGAAGACATCACGGTAGAGGGTGCGGGCACCGTGCCAGATGTGGCCGAAGAAGAAGAGCAGGGCGAAGCAGGCGTGGCCGAAGGTGAACCAGCCGCGGGGGGAACTGCGGAAGGTGCCGTCGGAGTGGTAGGTCTCGCGGTCGAACTCGAAGGCCTCGCCGAGCTGGGCCTTGCGGGCCAGTCGCTTGACGTCGGCGGGATCGGTGAACGTCTGACCGTTGAGGGCACCGCCGTAGACGGTGGCCGTCACGCCCTGCTGCTCAAAGGAGTACTTCGCCTCGGCACGACGGAAGGGGATGTCGGCGCGGACGATGCCCTGCTGGTCCTGGAGGACCACCGGGAAGTTCTCGAAGAAGTTGGGCAGGCGACGGACCTCAAGGTCATGGCCCTCCTTGTCGGTGAAGGAGATGTGCCCGATCCAGGAGGTGGGCAGACCGTCACCGTTGATCATCGGGCCGACGCGGAACAGACCACCCTTGGCGGGGCTGTTGCCGACGTAGTCGTAGAAGGCGAGCTTCTCGGGAATGGCCGCGAAGGCCTCGGCCTTGGTGGCGCCGTTGTCGATGGCGGTCTGGACGCGACGGTTGATCTCCGTCTTGAAGTAGTTCTGATCCCACTGGTAGCGGGTGGGGCCGAACAGCTCGACCGGTGTGGCGGCGGAGCCGTACCACATGGTTCCGGCCACGATGAAGGCCGCGAAGAACACCGCCGCGATGGCGCTGGCGAGCACCGTCTCGATGTTGCCCATGCGGAGCGCCTTGTACAGGCGTTCCGGCGGTCGGGTGGTGATGTGGAAGATGCCGGCGATGATTCCCACGATGCCGGCGGCGATGTGGTGGGCCACGATGCCGCCCGGGTTGAAGGGGTTGAAGCCTTCAGGCCCCCAGGAGGGCTGCACCGCCTCTAGGTGGCCCGTGAGGCTGTAGGGATCCGAGATCCACATCCCCGGTCCGAAAACGCCGGTGAGGTGGAAGGCTCCGAATCCGAAGCAGCCCAGGCCCGCCAGCAGCAGGTGGATGCCGAAGATCTTGGGCAGATCGAGGGCTGGCTCCCCGGAGCGGGGGTCCTGCCAGATCTCGAGATCCCAGTAGGTCCAGTGCCAGATGGCGGCAAGGAAGAGCAGGCCACTGAAGATGATGTGGGCTGCAGCCACGCCTTCGAAGCTCCAGAAGCCGGGGTCGACGCCGGTTTCACCGGTGACGCTCCAGCCCCCCCAGCTGCCGGTCACACCCAGGCGGGCCATGAAGGGCATGACGAACATGCCCTGGCGCCACATGGGGTTGAGGACCTGGTCGGAGGGGTCGAAGATCGCAAGCTCGTAGAGCGCCATGGAGCCGGCCCAGCCGGCTACCAGGGCGGTGTGCATGAGGTGCACGGCCAGCAGTCGGCCCGGGTCGTTGATGACGACCGTGTGCACCCGGTACCAGGGCAATCCCATTGGGGGGTCAGGTCTGGGTTGACAGTTGCCGAAGCCGATCGCCGGGGCGATGACGGCTAAGGAGACGCTCGGTGGTTACCGATCCGTGCTGGCGATGGTAAGGGTTGCGAGCAACACCACGGGGCCCAGGTAACGGACCGCAACGGCGCGATTCACAATGGGAGTCATCCCGTCCCCCGAGAGGCTTCCGCCATGCCCGTGATCCGGTTCGTCCGAGAGCAGCGCGACGTGGAGTGCTACCCGGGGGAAAATCTGCGCGAGGTGGCCCTGCGTGAGGGCATCGAGCTCTACGGACTCAAGGGCCGCCTGGGCAACTGCGGCGGCTGCGGCCAGTGCATCACCTGTTTCGTGGAGGTGGTGGAGGGGGGTGCGGGCAACGCCCTCACCGAGCAGACCTCGGTGGAGCTGCTGAAGCTGAAACGTCGCCCCCAGACCTGGCGGCTGGCCTGTCAGGCCCTGGTGCAGAAGTCGGTGCTGGTGCTCACCAGGCCCCAGGTGGGACTCGGGGATCGGGACGGCGAACTGAGCCGGGCCCGATCCCTGCCCCTGCCGGAGGGCCCCACCGCCTGGCCCGAGCCGCCCGACGCTGCTGAGGGTGAGATGTCCGAGGAGTCAGAGACGCCTCCGGAAGCCGCCGGGGCTCCATCCACAACGAGCGGTGAAGGGGGCGTCCTTCCCGCCGATGGGCGGTGATACCTTCTCAGAACCTCTCCAGCAGTCATGGAAACCAACGACCTCGGCTTCGTTGCCAGCCTCCTGTTCGTTCTGGTTCCCGCCGTCTTCCTGATCATTCTCTACATCCAGACGAACAGCCGCCAGGGCGGCTGATCGCGGTTCAGCGGACCCGTCCCTCCGGCTCGCGCACCAGCAGCACCGGGGCCGGGGCGTGGACGCGGATGTAGTCGCTCACCGAGCTGCCCAGGAGTTTGTCGAGATCCACCAGGCCCCGGGCCACCAGGGGCCGCCGGTCCTGGGAGGCGATCACCACCAGATCAGCCTTCACGTCTTCGGCGGTGCCGCAGACGCCCCGTGCAATGTCGCCGGTGCGGTGCAGGCCCTTCATTTCCACGCCGAAGCTGCGGGCCCGCTGGATGGCCTTCAGCAGCACCTCATCGCCGGGTGTGCGCCCACCCCGGGACGGGGTGATGTCCTGGCGGGACACATGCACGCCGGTGAGGCTGCCGCCAGGGATCCCCTGCACCAGCTCGCAGGCCAGCTTGAGGGCGTCATCGCCCACACCGGTGCCGTCGATGGCCACCAGCACCCGGTTGATGGCTTTCACGTAGAGGTCGTCACGCACCAGCAGCATGGGTCGGGTTGACAGCTGGAAGACGTACTGGCTGGTGCTGTTGCCCAGGATCGACTGCAGCCTGCCCAGGCCCCGGGAGCCCATCACGATCAGGTCGGCCTCCAGTTCATCGGCCACCTTCAACACGGTCAGCTTGGTGTCGCCCTCGCGCACCACGGTGTTCACCTCCCCTGGGGTCAGACCGAGGCGCTCGATCGCCTCCTTCACCAGAATCTCGGCCTGCTGGCGATGGCTTTCCAGATCGAGCCCCCCTTGCTCGGGAATCACGTGCAGCAGGTTGATCCGGGCTTGGCGGCAGGGAGGGATGTCGCGCAGGAGGCGGACCATCTCCTCGACATGGCCCTTGCCGGAATCGGCGATCAGCAGGTTGCGGAACACGGACATCAACGTGGCTCGGCATCAGCCTATGGCTGATCCCCTTTCCGCCATCCCCTGTGGTGAAGACCGTGATGCAGTGTTCGGATGAGGCCTGGTGGCACCTGCGGAGGCGGGTGCTGCCCCAGCACACCGACCATGCCGGAGTGATGTGGCACGGGGCCTATCTGGCCTGGCTGGAGGAGGCGCGCGTCGAGGCCCTGGACCGGGCGGGCCTGGCCTACAGCACCCTCTCCTCCCGGGGGCTGGAGCTGCCGGTGGTGGGGCTGCGCATCGATTACCGCCGGGCCCTGCTCCATGGAGAGAGCGTCGAGATCCGCAGCCGGGTGCTGCCGCGGCTGGGCGTGAAGTTGCCCTGGCACAGCCAGTTCATTGGCCCCGACGGGGCCGTGGCGGCGGAAGCCAGCGTCGATCTGGTGCTGGTGGACCTCTCCGGTGGCCCGTCGCAGAGGCGCCTGCTGCGGCGGTTGCCCCTCGACCTGGAGCAGGCCCTGGTGATCCTGCGCTCCGGCCCGGCCGAAGCCACCGCCCAGCCATAGTACACTTGTACTGCTGTTCGGGTGGTGGGGCGCGGGGATGGGAGATCTGGTGCAGGGGGTCTTCCCGCCCCGCGGGGCCCCGGTCTGGGATCGGCAACGGCGCCTGTGGTGGCTGCTCTGGAGCCGTTGCCCCGGCCTCGGCTGGCAGCGGCTGCGGGCCCTCGAGGCCAGCTGTGGCGGGCTGATGGCCGCCTGGCAGGCGCCCTTCGATGAGCTGGCGGCGGTGCCGGGGCTGGGGCCGGGGCTGGTGGCGGTGATCGAGCGGTTCCGCCATCGCTGGGGCCCTCGGCCCCTCGAGGCCTTCGCGCCCCGGTGCCGCTTTGGCCGTGGGGTTCTGGTTCCCGGGGATCGGGGCTGGCCCGCGGGTCTGCGGGATCTGCAGCGGCCCCCCCTGCAGCTGTGCTGGCGTGGGCGGGGCAGCCTCTGGCCCCACCTGGGCCGGCGCCGCTCGGTGGCGGTGGTGGGCACCCGGCGTCCCTCCCTGCATGGCCTCTCGATGGCCCACGCCATCGGCGCCGCCCTGGCCGAGGCGGGCTGGCCGGTGCTGAGCGGTCTGGCCGAAGGCATCGATGGGGCGGCCCACGAAGGATGTCTGGCGGCTGGGGGTGCCCCGGTGGGGGTGCTGGGCACACCCCTGGGCCGCACCTACCCCCTGCACCACGCGGTGCTGCAGCGGCAGGTGGCCCGTGAGGGTCTGCTGGTGAGCGAGCTGGCCGAGGGCGGCAGCGTCCGACCCGGCAGCTTCGCCGCCCGCAACCGCCTGCTGGTGGCCATGGCGGCCGCGGTGGTGGTGGTGGAGTGCCCGGTGGAGAGCGGGGCGCTGCATTCGGCCGAACTGGCCTGGCAGCTGGAGATGCCGCTCTGGGTGGTGCCCGCCGATGCCGGCCGCGCCTCGGCCATGGGCAGCAACCGTCTGCTGGCCAGGGGGGCCACCCCGCTGCTCCTCCCTGCCGACCTGATCGGCCAGCTGGGCAGCGGCCCCCTGGCCCCGCGTCCCCCCGCTGACGCACCCGCCCCGGCCCGAGAGCTCCAGGGGACGGAGGCCGAGGGTCTGCTGGCGGCGGTGGGCGGCGGAGCCAGCCTCGAGCAGCTGAGCCTGGCCCTCGACCGCCCCATGGCCGAGCTGATGCCCCGGCTGCTGGAGCTCGAGCTGGCCGGGCTGTTGCGGGCCGAGGCCGGCCTCTGCTGGCGCCCCTGTTGAGGCCAGCAATGCTGGGATCGCCCCTGCTGATTAGGCTCCCTTCATGGTTTCCTTGGTCGGCACCGTCCCCGTCCCTGCGCCCCCGGCGGATGGCCCCGACGGCCTGCTGATCACGGCGTCGGAGCTGTTGGGCTGGCGTCGCCGCCTGCTGGCCCTCGGCGGCGAGGCCGCCGCCCTCGATTGGCTGCTGGATCTGGGCGGTGGTCTGCGCTGGAGCCAGTTGCAGGCGCTCTGGTGCCATCCGGAGGGCGAAGTCCTGCTGCAGCGCTCGCTCGAGGGGCTGGAAGTTCTCTGGCGCCGCCACCTCGACAGCCACGAGCCCCTGCAGTACCTGGTGGGCTGCTGCCCCTGGCGCGACCTGGAGCTGCCCGTGGCGCCCGGGGTGCTGATCCCGCGGCAGGAAACGGAGCTGCTGGTGGATCTGGCCCTGTCCCTGTGGCCATCGGGGCGCCCCCAAGGCCGCTGGGCCGACCTGGGAACCGGCTCCGGTTGCCTGGCTATCGCCCTGGCCCGCAGCCTGCCCGCGAGTCGTGGCTTCGCCGTGGAGGCCAGCCCCGAGGCCCTCGCCCAGGCCGGTGCCAACCTGGGCCGCTGGGAGCTGCAGGACCGCGTCTCCCTGCTGGCGGGTGACTGGTGGCAGCCGCTGGCGCCCTGGTGGGGCGCGCTGGATCTGGTGGTGAGCAACCCCCCTTACATCCCCAGTGCCACCCTCCTGGAGCTGGAGCCGGTGGTGCGGCAGCACGAACCCCGCCTGGCCCTCGATGGCGGCCCCGATGGGCTGGCGGCCATCCGTTCAATTGTGGCCGGCAGCTCCAGGGGCCTCGCCCCCGGCGGCCTGCTGCTGCTGGAGCACCACCACGACCAGAGCGAGGCGGTTGGAGGGCTGCTGCGCGCCGCCGGTCTGGAACGGCTCGCGGTGCATGCCGACCTGGAGGGCCGGGCCCGCTTCGCCAGTGGCTGGAGGCCCGGCGGGTGATGAATGCTGCCGCGCCACTGGCCAGGTGCCTGGCGGCGGGGGAAGCGGTCCTGTTCCCCACCGACACCCTGCCAGCCCTGGCCGCCCGGCCCGCGTCGGCTGCCCTGCTCTGGTGCCTCAAGCAACGTCCCGCCGACAAGCCGCTGATCCTGATGGGGGCCGACCTGTCCCAGCTGATCGACGCGCTGGGCGTGTCCTGGCAACAGCCCTGGATCGAGCAGGCCCAGCGGGGCTGGCCAGGGGCCGTCACCCTGGTGCTTCCGATCGCCGGTGCCTTGACCAACCATCTCAACCCCGGCGGCACGACCCTGGGGCTGCGCGTCCCGGCCTGCGAGCCGGCGCGGGAGCTGCTGCGCCTCAGCGGCCCTCTGGCCACCACCAGTGCCAACCGTTCCGGCGAGCCCCCTGCCACCACGGCGGCCGAAGCGGCGCGCCAGTTCCCCACCCTGTCCCTGCTCGAGCCCCTGCCCTGGCCGGCGGGATCCGGACAGGCGAGCACGGTTCTGGCCTGGCGGGGGCTGGAACAGGACTCCGGCAGTGGGAGCGCATGGACCGTGCTGCGGCCCGGGGCCGCAGCGGCCTCGGCTGCCGGGGGGGCCTGATGCTGCCGCTCCTGCTGGTGGTGCTTCTGACGGTGGGCCTCAGCCACTGGTTGTTGGTGCCCCTGGTGCATCTGGCCACCCCCCTGTTCCAGCTGGACTGGCTGGGCTGGCTGGCGTTGGCTGCGCTGCTCTGGCTGTTCGCCGGAGCATGATGCCCTGATCCGGAAAATCCGGCCTGCGGCCGGATCCACCCCCTGGCGCCGATGGAGGCGTGCCGAACGTCCCCATGACCCTTGCCAGCGCCGGCGATCCCGGACTTGCCGCCTTCGGCTCCAGCCTGACCGCCATCACCCTGGCCGAGCTGGGCGACAAGACCTTCTTCATGGCCCTGATCCTGGCGGCGCGCCATCGCCCCCGCTGGGTGTTCGTCGGGGCCTTCGCGGCGCTCAGCCTCGTCACCCTGTTGTCCCTGGGCATGGGGTATGGCCTCAGGGAGTGGCTGCCCCAGAGCGTCGTTCCCTGGCTGGCGGCGGCCCTGTTCCTCGGGTTCGGCGTCAAGCTCCTCGTGGATGCCGCCGGCCTGCCTGCCGATGCGGCCAAGGGGGAAGCCCAGGAGGCCGAGGCAGCCATCGACGCGGCCGAGAGCGATGGCCGCATCCGCGGTCCTGGTGCCGTGATCTGGGAGGCCTTCGTGCTGGTGTTCCTGGCCGAACTGGGGGATCGCACCCAGTTCGCCACCATCTTTTTGGCGGCGGCGCCGGCCTTCACCTTCGCCGGCCTGCTGGCCGGCACGCTTCTGGGCCATGCCCTGGTGACCTGGCTGGCGGTGGGTGCGGGCCAGTGGATCGGCGGCAGGATCAGCGAGAGGGTGCTGTACCGCCTCAGCGGCGGCCTGTTCATCGCCTTCGGCTTGCTGTCGCTCTGGCAGGCGATGGGCTGAAGCCCCTCAGCGGCTGGCGGGCTGCTGCAGATCCCAGCGGAACAGTCCCCTCAAGGTGGGCTGCTGGAACGGGCCTTCCTCCATCGTCGGGGTGAAATCCACCCTCTCGTTGACGGGAACTGTCAGGGGGCGCGCCGGGGGGCCGACGGCCGGCAGTGTTTTGGCCCCAGCCGTTGGCGCCGGTCCGCTGGGATCCACGTAGCGGGTGCGGATGCCGGGACGGCCCAGGATCTCGGCGCCGGAGCGGACGGCAGGCTGAGGCGGCCGCTCCGGCGGGAGCGGCGGCGGCGTGGGTGGGCCCTGGGCCAGGTCCCCAGCGAGGGCGATCAGCCCCCCCACCAGCCAGGCCTGGCACGACATGGCCCCCAGTCCGTTGTGATGGGGAGATGGTAAGGGCGGCGGATCCGCTCCCCTCTCAAGGCAAGCCGGCCAACGGAGTTGTACCGATGGCCTTCGCTTGGCAAAGGGGGTTCTGCGGATCGTATCGGCACCGCTAGGACGGGGTCCTCAGCGATCGTTTGAATCTGTATCGGACACTCTTGGACATTGGTGCTGCCCATCAGGTTGTTCATGCCAGCAGCTGAGCGAGCCGCTGCTGGGGGGTGAGGCCACCCAGGACCATGGGCACCGGTGCGGGCGTTGGGGGTGAGTCGGCCTGAGGCGTGAAGACTTGGGCGGTTGGTTCGCACCACAACCCTGCCGATCTCACACCTCTTGTCAGCCGGAACAACCTCGTGGCACGACACAACTTGGCTTCACCTCGAGGCCGGCGAACGTCTCAATCTCCCTCCATTGTGGAGGAGTCCTTGCTGGCGCGCCGCGTGCTCTGCTCTATCAGCTCGGCCAATTGATTCCGAAGGTCAGATGCTGTTTTCGTTCTTAGTTGCAACTCTACTTGCTGTGCAGATATCAATCCCCGTAACTTCTGGAGACGTTGAATCTTGAGCATTGATGAAAGATCGCCAAAGAGAACCGGCGGAATTATAGGGGGGTGTCAACTCCGGTGCACAAGAGAAACGCATCTGACAGCATCATTGCAGCGGCCAGCAGCGGCCAGCAGCGGCCAGCAGCGGCCAGCAGCGGTTAGCCAGCACGGAGCACATCAGATCAAACATCGGTGGGGTTCAGAAATTGGTCCAGGTCGTTCAACTTGCTGCCGGCACCACTGGCAGCGAGAAGTCCAGACACGTCACCGCCGGCTACCCGGTAGGCCTCCATCGTGCGGACAGTCTTTTCCAGAAGATCTGCGACATCGCCACCGGTTGCCCGATAGGCATCAATGGTGCGGATCATCTTGTCGAGGAGTTCCGCAACGTTCTCAACCGTGGCGGGGAGTTCGTTGGCGGCATGGATCTCATCGAGAAGCAGCTCTGCCAAGGCCAAGAACCGGCGGTTGTTGCTGTCCATGACATCGTCAGGCGTGAGCCCCCTCCAGCATCAAACAGGCAGGCTGCAAGTCTGCAGCCCCCAAACAAAAAGACATGCTGCAGATACGCAGTACCTGATTGCCTTCCCAGTTGAGGCTGAGCAGAGGGCGCTCCGGCGTCGTGGTCGCGTTTCTGGCTGTGCGATCCGTGTCACATCGTTCGGCCCGGAAGCCTCCTCGGCGCCTTTGGATTCGGCGCCAATGATCAACACCCGCGAGCCCGGTTCGACCTCCTGTTGTGCCAACGGCCTCAGGACGGACACCAGCTGCCGTCTGGTCTGCCCCAGGGGGACCAGGGGCTGGATCGCCTCTCTGATCGTGCTGGTGGCCCAAGGAGCGTCCCAGGGGGGGCGTAGATCCGCAGAAGGACCCTGGGGGGCTGTGGATCGCACCGTCGCCTCGGAGGCCCCTTCGTCGTGCTTCAAGCCCATGACGACGTTGGCCACGGCCTCCGCCCACGAGCCGGACCCTCCTGAGCAGGGGCCTCAGTCCTTCCGCGTCCACGGCCGACCTGGCCTCAGGACTGCCGTTCTGTCGGACAGGCGATGGACAAAAGCGGGCCAGATCTTGCCCGAGCGTGCCGAAACGAGGGAGGCGTCTCCGGCGCTTGATTTGCGAGATCAACTGCAGGAGCTGCGATCTGGGCAGTTGCACGCAAGCCGGCTAACGGATTTGAACCGATGGCCTTCGCTTTACAAAAGCGCTGCTCTACCACTGAGCTAAGCCGGCGTGGGCGCTTGGCCCGACCCAGCCTATCCCTGGGCCAGAGACCAGAGCAGCAGCTGGGTGCGGCTGCGGCAGCCGGTCTTGGCCAGCAGGTGGGAGACATGGCACTCCACCGTGCGCGGGCTCAGCACCAGCTGGGCGGCGATGTGGCGGTTGCTGTCGCCCCGACGCAGCAGGTCGAGCACCCGTTGCTCCGCCGGGGTGATCGCCACCGGGACTGCTTCCGCCAAGGCCTGCCATCGCTGCACTGCCTGCAGGGTTCCCGCCGGCCGTCGCGCGGGCGGCCGCCTCTCAGTCGGACTTGGCGGTGGATGACTCCTCGGTCGGTTCGCTGGCCAGGGGAACGGCCAGCTCCTGCGGGGCTTCGGCATCGGGAGCCTGGGCCATGCCCACGGCGGCGGCGGCCGCCACCAGCGCCGGCAGGGGACGGGCCCGCTTGATCGGCAGGTTGGCTACCAGGGCGGTGACCCGGTCCTCGGTCTCGAGGCTCACGTCGCCTTCCTCGATGTCGATCTCCACGTAGCGCTGCACCACCTCGAGGATTTCGCGCCGCATCTGCTCGAGCAGTTCGGGATTGAGATCACTGCGGTCGTGGGCGAGCACCAGCTGCAGCCGCTCCTTGGCCATGGTGCCGCTGGGTTTCTGGCGCCCCAGCAACCGTTGGATGAAATCGAACAGCGTCATGGTGCTCAGAAGAGACCGGTGGTTTTGCGGATCTTGTTCATCAGCCGGGCGCGCAGTCCCTTGCGGGTCTTGGAGGGATCCTCCAGGGGGATGTCCTCACCCCGCAGGCGCCGGGCGATGTTCTGGTAGGCCTTCGCGGCGGGGGATCCGTTGCCGTTGAGGGTGAGCGGTTCCCCCCGGTTGGTGGACACGATCACCTGCTCGTCCTCCACCACCAGGCCCACCAGGGGCAGGGCCAGGATGTCGGTGACATCGTCGACGCCCAGCATCTCCTGGCTGGCCATCATCTTGGGCCGCACCCGGTTGAGCACCAGCTGCACCGGTGCGACCCCGCGGGTGTTGAGCAGGCCGATCACCCGGTCGGCATCCCGCACCGCCGACACTTCCGGTGTGGTGATCACGATCGCTTCGCGGGCGGCCGCCGCGGCGTTCTTGAAACCGTCCTCAATCCCGGCCGGGCAATCGATGAGCACGAAGTCGGCGCGCTCGGCCACCATGGCCACGATCCGCTGCATGTCGTCGGGGGTGAGCCACTCGAGCATGCGTGGGTTGCCGGCGGGCAGCAGGGCAAGGTTGGGCTCCTGTTTGTGTTTCACCAGGGCCTGCTCCAGCCGGCAGGTTTCGGCCAGCACCTCCTGGGCGGTGTAGATGATCCGGTTCTCCAGGCCGAGCAGCAGATCGAGATTGCGCAGGCCGAAATCGGCATCCAGCACGACGGTGCGCTCCCCCAGGCGGGCCAGGGCGATCCCCAGGTTGGCGGTGAGGGTCGTCTTGCCGACGCCCCCCTTGCCGGAGCAGATGAGGATGATGCGGGCGGGGGCTGACGTCACGGCGTCCACGGGCGTCGCGGCAGGTTAATCCCATCGGGCGGAGCGGCTGGGCCAAGGCCCGGAACTGCCGCTAGAAAGGCCCATTCCCCCCTGCGCCCCTCGATGACTGCCGCCCCCCACCGGCCCCAGCGGCTGCTGGTGATGCCCGACGACGGCGTGGAGGCCGTGGTCGCCCTGATCGAGGAGGCCTCCGAACAACTGCTGCTGAAGCAGTTCAAGCTCCAGTCGGAGGCGGTGGAAGACGCCCTGCGGCGCGCCCGGGAGCGGGGGGTGCAGGTGCGGGTGATGCTCAACCCCCACACCTCCGGCGGCGACCGGTGGAACGACGAGGCCTACGCCCGCCTGCAGTCCTGGGGCATCGAAACCGCCTGGACCAGTGAGTCCTTCCCCGTCACCCACGAGAAATCGATGGTGATCGACCAGCACACCGCCCTGGTGGCCACCTTCAACCTGGCCGACAAGTACTTCACCGAAACCCGCGACTACGGGGTGCTCACCTACAACCCCGCCGTGGTGGCCCAGGTGATCGCCGGCTTCGAAGCCGACTGGCAGCGTGTCTTCTTCCAGCCCGACCTCGGCGTGGGACTGGTGTGGAGCAGCGCCCACAGTCGCGGTCAGATGGCCCGCATCGTCGATGCCGCCACGCGCACCCTCTGGATCCAGCACCCCAAGTTCGTAGACGCGGTGATTCTGGAGCGGATCATCAGCGCCCGGGAGCGGGGCGTGAAGGTGCGGGTGCTGTGCGGCGGCAAGCACGGCATCAGCGACTGGGACATCTACGACACTTTTTCTTCGTTGCGCGTGATGGAACGCTTCGGCGTCAAGGTGCGGCGCCAGCAGCGGCCCAAGCTGCACGCCAAGTTGATCCTTGTCGACGGGGCCTTCGCCCAGACCGGCTCGATGAACATCGACCGCAGCGCCTTCGACCTGCGCCGGGAGCTGGGCATCGAGAGCGATGCCCCCGACGTGGTGGCGCGGCTCAAGGAGACGTTCCAGATCGACTGGGAGGCCGCCGCCAAGTACCACGCCCCCGATCCCCTCGATCCCAGCTTCCACGAGGAGGGGGAACTGCCGCCGGATCCCCATTTCGTGCATGACTGACGCTTCGGAGCTCCCCCAGGCGGCCCCCGCGCCCGGCCTGCGGCAGCTGTTCACCGGCATGCTCCTGGTGGCCCTCTCCGCCTTCGGCGGCGGCCTTTCGGCCTGGAGCCAGCGGATCATCGTCGAGCAGCGCCGCTGGATGAGCAACGAGGAATTCCTCACCGGCCTCACCGTGGCCCGGCTCTTCCCGGGCCCCAACCAGATCAACATGGCCGTCTACGTCGGCACCTGCTTCCGCGGCCTGCCCGGGGCCCTTGCGGCCCTGGCGGGCATGCTGCTGGTGCCGTTCACCCTGCTGATGGGGGTGGGGCTGCTGTACTTCCAGTTCCATACCCTGCCGGCGCTGGATCGGGTGCTGGCGGGGGTGGTGGCGGCGGCGGCCGGGATGGCCCTGTCGATGGGCTTCAAGATCCTCGACGAATACTGGAAGGATCCGGTGGCCCTGCTGCTGGCGGCGGTCACCTTCGTGCTGATGACCTTCTTCCACGTGCGTCTGGTGCCGCTGGTGCTGGTGGCCGGCCCCCTGGCAATGGCCTGGTACTGGCCGCGGCCGTCCCAGCCAAGTCCCCCTGCCGGAGAGCCGCGCTGATGCCGCCCCTGCTGCTGGCGGCCGCCGCCGCAACCTGCACCCCCATGCGGCTCAACGACCTGGGCCACCTGCTGCAGGTGATGGGTACGTTTCTGGGCCTCTCGCTGTTTTCCCTGGGGGGCGGCAACACCCTGCTGGCCGAGTACCACCACCTCAGCGTCGATCAGTACTGCTGGCTGCGGCCCTCCCAGTTCGCCGACATCTACGCCCTGGCCGAAGCGGCCCCGGGCCCCAGTTCGATGATCGTGGGGCTGCTCGGCATGGGGGCCGGCTGGCCCGAGGGGCCCGGTTGGGCCCTGCTGAGTGCCTACGGCGCCGAGATCGCCATCCTGCTGCCCTCCACCCTGCTGATGGTGGTGGCCTGCCTCAGCTGGAACCGGCTGCGGGACTCCCCCTGGCGCGTGGCCTTCGAGCGGGGACTCGGCCCCATCACCCTGGGCATCCTGTTCGCCGTGGGGGTGAAGATCCTCCAGACCGCCGACACCAATGCCGCCGGTGTCGTCGTGTCCCTGCTGGTGTGCGTGTTGATGCTGCGCACCCGGATCTCGCCGTTGTGGTTCATGGCCGTGGCCGGCGGCCTGGGGGCCTTCGGCCTGATCAACCGCTGAAGTCCGGCGCCGCTGGATCGATGCGGATCTCCCCGTCCACCAGCAGGGCCTGTTCGGCCAGCCCGGGCGGCGGCAGACCTTCCGGCCCCCGGGCCACCATGTCGGCAATGCGCAGCTGCAGGGGCCGCAGTTGCAGGGCGACGATGCGGGCGTTGCGGTCGCCGGCCACGCCCGCATGGGCGATGCCCCGCAACCGCCCCCACACCAGAACATTGCCGGCGGCACTGATGCGGGCACCGGGGTTCACATCCCCCAGCAGCAGCACCGAACCCTCCGCCTGCAGATGGTCGCCGGAGCGCAGGGTGCCGCGATGCACCAGCAGATCGGACGCCACGGCGGCTCTGGCTGCAGCCGCGGCTGGCGATGGCGGTCGCGACGCTCCCGGATCGATCTCGAGTCCGAGGGCCGCGGCGGCCACCAGCGTCTCCGGGTGGTCACCGGCGACGCGAATCAGGTCGAGCTGCAGGGGGGCCAGCAGCTCCTGCAGCTGCCGCAGCTCCGGCAGGCTCAGGGGCCAGCGGCCCGTCTCCAGCACCACGGTGCCCGCCCGGGGGTGGCGGCTGCCGAGGGCGTAGCGCACTTCCTCCAGGGCACTGGCGGAGCCCTGCTGAGCCGGGAGCCGCAGCAGGTGCGGCTGCCGGTCGTCGACGGCCTGGATCAGTGCGGCGGCCACGACGGTGTCCGGGGGTGCAGCGAACCTAGAGGCCCTGGCGGCCCCCGTCCTCCTGCCGCCGCACCGCCAGGGCCGCGCGCAGGTCGTCGCTCACCTGGGCCGGGTGGATCAGCCAGGCCATGTCGACCGTCTGGCAGAGGCTGGCCACCAGGGGGGAGCGCTGCTCGAGGGCCTGGAGCCGCAGCCCATCCCAGAGCCGCAGGCCACCGGCGTAGGGGTGATACCCCCGGCTCTGGCGCTGCTGCAGGGCGCAGCAACCTTCCGCCACCAGGCCGGCCCGTTCGCACAGCTGCCGTGCCACCGCCAGCAGCTCGAGCCGGCCGGCCGGGGGGAGATCGCTCACGTCCGTGGCCTTGGGCAGGCGCCGCTCCAGCAGCCGCCCGCAGGGATCGGCCAGTTCCGCAGGGGCCTCTTCGCGCCAGCGCACCAGGTGGTAGCCAGTGCGGATGTCGTCGTTGGCCAGGTAGCTGTCGAGATCGAGCCGGTCCCGATCCCAGAGCCAGCGGGCCATGGTGGGATCGGCCCACACCACGGCGGGCCCGAGCCGGCGGGCCACGGCGATCACCTGGTTCAGCAGCCAGTTGCAGACGATGTTGAGCCGGTGGTTGTAGACGCTTCGGTACATCAGGTGGCGCACCACCAGGTAGTGCTCCACCGCCATCAGGCCGCGGGGGTGCAGGGCCAGATCACCGTCGGGCGCCAGGGTGAGGCTGGCGAGGATCCGCTCCAGGTCGAGCTGGCCGTAGCGGGTGCCGGTGCTGTAGCTGTCGCGCAGGAGATAGTCGAGCCGGTCGCAGTCGAGCTGGCTGCTGACCAGCGCCTTGATGGCCCGGCAGGGGTGCTGGCCGTGCTCCAGCAGGTCGGCCACCAGGGCGGCCCGGCCGGGGGCATCGGCGTCGAGCCGGTCGCGCAGGGCGGGATGGTCGCGGATCAGCCGGCCCGACCAGACCTCATGCTGCACGCCGAACATCTCCTCGCCCGAGTGGCTGAGGGGTCCGTGGCCCACGTCGTGCAGCAGGGCGGCGGCATAGAGGACACCCCGGTGCTGGGCGAGGGAGGGATCGAGCCGCTCCAGCTGCTGCAGCGCCAGCCGCGCCACCGCCAGCACCCCAAGGGAATGGGTGAAGCGACTGGATTCCGCCCCATGGAAGGTGAGAAAGGCCGGCCCCAGCTGGCGGATGCGCCGCAGCCGCTGGAACGGCGCCGTGTCGATCAGATCGATCGCCAGCGCTTCGGCGGGGTCCTGACGATCGAGGCGGATCGCCCCGTGCAGCGGATCGTGGTAGATGCGCTGGCTCATGGCACCAGGGCTGGGGCTACCAGTTCCGCCACCAACAGCTTCGCGGCCGCCTGCTGCCAGCTGTCCCTGTCGCCGTCCGGCTCCAGCGGCTCGGGCTGGGGCAGCAACACGTCCGGCTCGATGCCCTGGTTCTGGATGTCGCGGCCGCTGGGGGTGAGATAGCGGGCCACGGTCACCGCCAGACCGCTGCCGTCACTGAGGTTGATCAGGGTCTGAATCAGTCCCTTGCCGAAGGTGCGGCTGCCGGCCAGGTGGGAGCGGCCACTGTCCTGCAGGGCACCGGCCAGGATCTCGCTGGCACTGGCGGTGCCGGCGTTGACCAGGGTCAGCATGGGGCCGCCGTAGAGACGGCCGGGGGTCGCCTGTTGCCGGGCGGCGATGCCGCCCCGATCCTGGGTTTCCACGATCGGCACCCCGTCGAGCAGCCCATCGGCCACCGCCAGGCCGGCGGCCACCAGCCCACCCGAGTTGTTGCGCAGATCAAGGATCAGCCCTTCGATCGGCCCGCTGCCCCCGGCGGCGGTCAGCTCGGCCAAAGCGGAACGCACCTGCTGGGGCACCGGTTCGCTGAACTGGGTGATCCGCAGATAGCCCAGGGTGTGTCCCTCGCTCTGCAGGCGATGGCTGCGCACCGGTTGCAGATCCACCTCGCGGCGGTCCAGCAGCACTTCCTTGGACAGCCCCTCTGGGGTTCGCAGGGCCAGGAGCACATCGCTGCCGGCGGTGCCCCGCAGGCGGGCGGCGGTACCCTCCAGCCCCAGCACGTCGGCCGGAATGCCGTTCACCTTCAGGATCTCGGTGCCGGAGACGATCCCCGCGTCGGCGGCGGGGGAGGCATCGAGGGGGGCGATCACAACGATCCGCTGATCCCCCGCCCGCAGTCCCAGCTGCAGCCCCACCCCGGTCACGCGGCCCTGGGTGTTGGAGCGCAGGGTGGCGTACTCCTCCGGGCGCAGCATGCGGGTGTAGGGGTCGCCGATGGGCGCCAGCATGGTCTCGATGGCGTCGTAGGCCTGCACCGAGCTGGCGATCGACGTCTCCAGGGCTTTCTGGCGCAGGCGCCGCCAATGCACCGCCTCCAGCTGGGCAGGATCGACGTAGCTCTGGTTCACCAGCCGCCAGGCCTCCACCACCAGTTGCTGGGCATCGTTGAGGGCCAGCGCCGGGTCGGGCAGCCACAGCTGCAGGCACAGCAGCAGGCAGAGCCCTGTTGCAAAGCATTGAGCCGGGATGGACCGGCGGCCCGGGTCTCTCACAAGGGGGTCAGCACGATCGGTAGACTCTCGCAACCCAAGCCCCACGCTGCATGGCGAACTCGTCTCCTGGCGCCAAGCCGTCCCCGATCTATGACTGGTTTGAGGAGCGCCTCGAAATCCAGGCGATTGCCGACGATATCTCCGCCAAGTACGTCCCGCCCCACGTCAACATTTTCTATTGCCTGGGCGGCATCACGCTGGTGTGCTTCCTGATTCAGTTCGCGACCGGCTTCGCGATGACCTTCTACTACAAGCCCACGGTGGTGGAGGCCTACAGCTCCGTCCAGTACCTGATGACCGATGTCAGCTTCGGCTGGCTGATCCGATCGGTGCACCGCTGGAGCGCCAGCATGATGGTGCTGATGCTGATCCTCCACGTGTTCCGCGTGTACCTGACCGGCGGCTTCAAGCGTCCCCGGGAGCTCACCTGGGTCACCGGCGTGACCATGGCCGTGATCACGGTGTCCTTCGGCGTCACCGGCTACTCCCTCCCCTGGGATCAGGTCGGTTACTGGGCCGTCAAGATCGTCAGCGGTGTTCCCGCCGCCGTCCCCGTGGTGGGCGACTTCATGGTCGAACTGCTCCGCGGTGGTGAAAGCGTGGGCCAGTCCACCCTCACCCGCTTCTACAGCCTTCACACCTTCGTGCTGCCCTGGCTGTTGGCGGTGTTCATGCTGATCCACTTCCTGATGATCCGGAAGCAGGGCATCTCCGGCCCGCTCTGAACCCCGTCCTTCCCCTTAGCCTTTCCCCACCGGTCACCAGCGCTCCGAGCTCCCCACCATGCACATCCTCAAGAAGCCTGACCTCACCGATCCCAAGCTGCGGGCCAAGCTGGCCAAGGGCATGGGCCACAACTATTACGGCGAGCCGGCCTGGCCGAACGACCTCCTCTACATCTTCCCGGTGGTGATCCTGGGAACCCTCGCCTGCCTGGTCGGGTTAGCCGTTCTCGATCCCGCCATGCTGGGCGATCGGGCCGATCCCTTCGCCACCCCGCTCGAGATCCTTCCGGAGTGGTACCTCTACCCGGTGTTCCAGATCCTCAGGGTCGTCCCCAACAAGCTGCTGGGCATTGCCCTCCAGACGATGATCCCCCTGGGTCTGATGTTGATCCCCTTCATCGAGAGCTTCAACAAGTTCCAGAACCCGTTCCGCCGCCCCGTCGCCATGGGCGCCTTTCTGTTCGGCACCGCGTTCACCATCTATCTCGGCATTGGTGCCTGCCTGCCGATCGACAAGTCCCTCACCCTGGGTCTGTTCTGAAGCCATCCGGGGCCTTGGCCCCGAATCATCCTTCCCTTGAGCCGCGAGCCATCGCGGCTTTTTTGTGTTCGGGCTTCTGGGTGGGGCCAGGGGCCGGCAGCAGCCCTGCCGACCCAACCCAGCGAGGCACGCAGCGAGACCACGGGCCGGAGGCCTCAGGGTGCCCTCCCAGGTGCTGGCCGGACGCCGGGCGGGCAAGAGGCCCGCCGCCGGAGGAACGGTGCCAGCCCATGGGCTTGATCGGTGACGTGCCTACGGCCCAGACGCTCAGGTTCTGGTTCCAGCAGGGTGTGGGCCCTGTGCTGGACAGGCGGCAGCCGCCGCCAGGCGTGGATCAGCAGGTCATCGCACTGATGCGGCGCTGCAGGTGATATGATTTTGGACTGCGCCCCAGAGAGCGAGAGCTCGAGCGGGGAGCAGGCTTACGAGATCAAGAGGCGCGAGCCGACGGTGTTGTAAGTTTTCTGAGTCGCCGGGAGGCGACGCGCCGC